>BNJV01001496.1_pt1 | contig 115318 bp, 236 predicted proteins | sample 8540591 | NCBI WGS metagenome assembly BNJV01 (sample SAMD00202457, study PRJDB9452) | human saliva metagenome | host: Homo sapiens
CTTTTTCGCAGTTAACGCCTCGTAATTCTTCTACCTCTGATTTGGTAACCGGTTGTTTAAAAAGCCACCACAGCCAAGGTTTCCAACGCTGCGCTAGATAGCTTGTCTTCCTTGCGACGTACCTTTTGTGAGATAGGGTCCCACAGTCAGGCGCCGTTACCAGCTCAATGCCAGCCCCCGACTTACGGATACGAAGGCCTCGATCAGACGCTTCTAACTCCTTACCATAAGCCTCAACAGCCTGGGCCATAGTTTCTTGAGATGCCTCAAAAATATCAGCTAAACCCTCTAAGGACATAGGCTTAGCCACAGAGAAAAGAACAGCTTCTATATAGGCAGACTTAAGATTAGAAGATGAGTCGTCTCCTAACTTAGCCGGCATAGACTTTTCTAGCTCCGCCACTTGCTTAGAATCCTTCAGAACTTGGTCTGCCATGGCTATCCTCCTCTTCTTTCCCATCTGCATTCCCTTCAGTGAATGCCTCATAATCTGTTGCCATTGCCTGCCCTGTAAGCGATTCATCAGGCAAGCTATCTGAGATCTAAGTATTCTGGTCTCTCTTCTTCTCCCTAGGTGATGAGGGTTAACCAGGGTAATATCATCCTCTCTATCCCCAGGAATTATAACCAATTCCTGGCGCTTCATGAGTTCTAGTACCGCCATAAATACTGTGACCATCTCTTTCTTATCATGGGATGATACAAGAAGCCCTCGAAAAGGACATACGATCCCCTGACCGAGCCCTAAGGGCATCGTATCTAGCATTTCTTCAAGGAATAGGCATCCTTTTCCACTTGGACCTGAGGTGGCTCGACCTCCTCCTCTTGAGCCCGTTTGAAGGCGTCTTTAAAAAAACCTCATAGAGCTTAGATACATCAAAGGAATAAAAGGATTCCTTCCCCAATTCGGATACTTCTTCTGGTCTCGTATAGATGCTAGCGTCCAAGAAGTCCTATCACTGATAAAGGTGGTAATCTCCTTGATAGCCTTAAATTCGACTAGGCGGTTAACCAACTCATCCGTGGGTCCTCTTCCCCCTCTGGGGCCGGCTCAACCTTAGGGAGTAGCATGCGGGACTTAATCTCTGCATGAGGGTCGCTGCCATAACCAAAAATTCAGAAGAATAGTGGATGTCAAGTGATTCCAATTATCTAAGTAATCCATGTACTGCGAGGTAATGGACACGATGGGAATATCGTAAATATCGATTTTTATGCTTTTCGATAAGGTGCAGGAGAAGGTCTAAAGGGCCTTCGAAAACCAATAGTTTATAACTATAGTCTCCCATCCTATTCCCTCCTCACGATGACATAATCCACGCAGTTTATAACATACTAATTATAGAGCAATTACCCCTAATTGACCACTCTCTATTTATTGTCTTTTTCCCCCTAATTCTGCTATCCTAATATAGATATAATAAATATAATTCTCAAATCTGTGTAGAACTTGTTTGAAAGGTAAAAAGCATGTTATCTGTCCTTAAACAAATTGGGAAACATTCCCTCTTCCGCTACGCCCTGATCGGCCTCCTTCTCTTCGGAATCTTAGACTGGATTTACGAACCTATCACCTTGGGCCTAGACGCACAAGATATTTCTATCTTAGCCCTTCCAACCATTGTTGGTCTCTTTATCTTCAATATTGTATGGGGACTCACATCCTGCGACGGGCTTTTCTGGGCCATGCCCTTGCAGGCCTTCTCTGGGCCCTAACCTTCCCCTTCTCTTCCACTGGTCCTACACTAAACCCTTCTACTTCTATGAGTTCGCCAACGACTTCCTCTTTGGCCTCATCCTGTTCATGAGCCCTATCTGCTCTCCACTACCTATTGACGATACCCCGTAAGTGGACAAGGCTAGTCTCCTAATCTTTGCCCATATCAACCCTATTATCTGTTTTATTCCCTTCATTCAAATCGCATACTACTGTACTACCTGGCACTGCCTGACACCAGCGTCCCTCTTGGCCATCTATATGACCAATCCAGAAGAGGCCTTCGGCTTTGTTAAAAATGCGGCTGGTATACTTGGCCTCGTAGGTGTGGGTATCTTCTTTGTCATCTGGATTCTCATCTGCTTCTGGGCTAACTTGGGCATGAAGAAAATCGTAGACGCTACCCCTTCACAACCTGTACGCCGGCGCGCCCTTATCCTTGGCTTAATCGCCTCATGTATTTACCTCCCCTTCTTTCTCTGGCCAAAAACCTGCATTATCCACAACTGGAACGATGTAAAAAGAATACGTCCAAGAAATGCAGGAATACAACTCTAAACACCAAGAAATTTTTGATTCCTTCAAGCTTTCAACTCATGACACAGCAGCTCAGGAAACACCCGAGGCACCATCATCCTCGTTATCGGCGAGTCTTCCTCCCGTAACTATATGAAGATTTATAACCACAACTTCCCTTATGATGATACCCCATGGCAGGAAAAAAATGGCCGGTGATACTAAGGACTTCATTCTCTTCAAAATGCCTACTCCTCCTATGTGCAAACGGTGCCAACCTTAGAACAGGGCCTTAACAGAACGCAATCAATACGACGATAAGCCATTCCTAGATTCGGCTAACATCTTGAGACGTCGCTAAAAAGGCAGGCTATGCCACAACCTGGATTTCTAACCAAGGGGTCTTTGGTCAATACGACACCGCCATTTCTCTCGTGGCTAAGACGGCCGACCAAGCTAAGTGGGCTCATGAGATCCTATGAATTCTCAGACCGCTATGACGAAGCAGTCCTCCCACTCTTACAGTCCGTAGACCCTAAGAAGTCTAATTTTGTAGTAGTTCATATCATGGGTTCTCACATCTATTACAACGATCGCTACCCACATGAGTTCTCCAAGTGGCAAAAGGGTCCTTACCCTGATGGTGCAGAAGCCTATGCTAACAGCCAACTCTACACGGACTACCTCTTATCCCAAATCTACCAATACGGCAAGGACAATCTCAACCTCCAAGCTATGGTCTACTTCTCAGATCATGGTGAAAGCCTCAATAAGTCTCACAACCCAGATAACTTTGACTTTTGATATGACACGTATTCCACTCTGGGTATACCTGTCCCCAACCTATATCAATAAGTATCCTGATACCTATAAGGTGTTAGAAAGTCGCAAGCAATCCTATTGGACCAACGACCTCCTCTACGACCTCTTGATTGGCATTATGCATGCCCCCAAGTGATCGCTATGATCCAAGCCGAGACTTCTCCAATCCAGCCTATCGGTTTTAAACCAGAGGATTTAACTACCCTCTAGGTGACCAAAAAAATTGTGTGGGATCCATTCTATCAAAACAGGTCAATACGGTCCTATTAATTAAAATAGGTTTCCCTTAAAAACTATATACACAAAAGAGCAGCACCTCACTAGGTGCTGCTCTTTTTATTTCTATTTATTTTTACAAAATGGTCTCTAGCAAAGGTCATATCTTGTACCAATTCTAAAACACCAATGTAGTTTTTGTCCTTATCTCGTACCGCTATATAACTAACATAGACAGGACGATTTCTCTTTTTCCAACCATACAGATACATTATCTCGTTCACCCTTGCGGAGAGCATCCACAATATTTTGAACGATTGGTTGAATTTTTGGTGGATGACAATCAAAGACCTTACGACCAAGAGCTGTTAGAGGACGCTTGAAGATTTTTCTCTTCCCCTTCATTGAAGTAGCGATTGGTATCATCCGCATCAACAAAGGTCACTTCCATAGGCATGGTATTGAGCATAGCCTCTGGTTGAGCCACCGTAAATTGACCACCCCTAAAATGATATCAGCCTTAGGCACATCGAGCTTGACAGTTGGGCTTACAGCCAAGGCTTTATCAGCCTCTGGCCAGCGAGGAGCTGGAAGGCCAAAGATGGATTCATAGGCCTTACTATCTTGATAAATAGCATACCAATCTTCTTGGCTGAAGTTCTCGGAACAAATTGGGAAGAGAATATTTTTGCTCCTTGTAAATCATCTCTTGGGCCCGCGTTAGAACCCCATCTAGATCCTCTAGCCAAGCCTTATCATGATCTTTTCCTTTGGCTAATTTCCCCAATTGGTCGCGAATATCATCGTCTACGGTCCACATCACCATAGATGGGCCAGAAATATCATACTTAACCTTTAAATTTGGGTAGAGGAGGTCCCCCTTCTTTTCATAGTGGGTAGACAGTTGACGAATAGCTGCTAAATCTTGGTCAGACACAGAGCCAGCTGCTACCTTTTTCCTTAGTCTCTCTTAAAAAGAGCATCTAAGGCTTTATTTTCTGCTGTCATAAGGGCTAGCGGATGACCCGGTGTGGCTAACAGGGTTGCCAGGCTGCCTGACTTGTCTTGGGATTTTAGAGCTGCTTCAACCTTGGCGTGTTCCGCCTCCATTTGTTCGTGAATAGTAGAGCCATGGAAGAGGGCCGAATGAAGGTCGCACAATTGTTGCACTTCTTCCAAAGGAACGCCATCCTTCATAAGCCCTTGTTCGGCTTTTCATAATTTCCGACGCATCTACATGGGCGAATTGACTGGCAAAATCAGACCGTACTTCAGACAAGTCTTCGCCCTTGCCCAAGCGTTTCAAGTAGCCTTTGAGTTGCTCTACCCGTTGACCATCTTCCTTAGATTCGCTATTAGCCTCAGATACTCCATCAAGTGAAATCCCTTCAGGCATATCTCCGGCTAGGGAAAACCCATGCCCCATGAAGGCTGCGATGATATCTGGCATAGGGAATGCCTTTCATCTTAGCTCCCTTAGGAATGGTCATAATCTTACCAACAGAATTTAGCATCACCTTATTGGTAATTTCGCTAAAGCCCAGATCTTTCATAATGTCTATAACTTCTGGATATTCTTTTTACCAAATCATAGACAGATTTGGATAAATCTAATGTCTTAGCCATAGGGCTCACCTCACATACTTAATCTCTATAGATAGGGACAATAACAAAATGAATTATCTCCTATTTCTCTTAATTATTCGTTATGCTTATATCATACAGGATTAAGAATTAAGATTCTGTATCCATGGATACATTTTATTGAGAAAGATTATCCATCATCTTAGGCCTGGGCTGCCTTCATAAAACTAAGACCAAGCTTAGCAGCTAAGGTCCCTGCCTCTTCTAAGGCCTCTTGCTTCATGATGACTAAGAGGTAGCCATCCGCATCAAGGTCCATAGAGCCTAAACAATAGCCCTCTTGATTCCACTTTTCATCTATAGTTTGAGCCCACATAGGAATGGAGTTCGAGTCCTGAAACCATGATTGTTCAAGGGATAAGCCTTGACGGTCAGCTAGAGGCTGCAGGAGCCAAAGGAAGTCCTCTAATTCTGTCTTCCAGTCCATATAGACTGCTAGTCCAGCTACTTCCAACTCATGAGCGAAGCCCCTGCCACATAATAGGAATAGAGTCGGATGACTCAAGGCTTATATCTTCAAACATATCCTTGTGCTCTAAGAAGTACTGGAAGGGATTATAGGCACATACCTTAAGTTTAGTCCTTAGGGTCTATATCATTTGTTATGATATTAGCCAGCCCTAAGAATACATCTGTTGCCTTAGGCCGCATGTTCTAAAGCCTATATACCAATCCTTATAGTTAGGAATTTCCTTTTCTTTCAAAAAAATTGGACCATCATAGCACTTACACCTCTAAGGACAGGCCGTCCTTGGCATAGATGATATAGCCTTCCACCTTTGGATCAATGAGACATAACTCTAGATGGAATTGACCCTCCTGATCCAAACAGGCTTGCATAAATTGACAAGAGTATCCCTAGTATTTCTAAGATCTATAGATTCATAGGGTTTTAGGGTTAGGAAGTCTAAGTCCCCCTGACCTATGGCTAAGAGACCTTCCTTTAGGTCACCCAGGGTCAGCCCCTCTGCTTATGGCCCCCTAAGTCAAGGGTCCACTTCTTATAGGTTTTTGTGAAGATATCTAATAGTCCCATGAGTACCTCCCTACTATGTACTACGCCTCACTACTTCATCTATATATTTTTCTAAGATGCTTCCCAATAAGTATATGTACCAGAATAGAAGCCATTCCTAACGACCTACTCTAGCTAGTAGCGGAGTATTGGATCCGACTCATTAGAGATGGTGCTTAGTAGTCATTTCTAGTTTTTCAAATGGCAAAAGCAAATTGCCATGAGAAGCATCCTATAAAATAACAACAAACGCTTTATATTCTATATTCATATTATACCTTTTTAAAATCTATAAAGCACAAAAGCCCTCTCTAAGAGAGGGCTTACTTATGTTATTTAGTTTATAGCTTCTTTAAGGTTTCTACTACTTCTACGTCAGCCTCTAGCCAATCGACAGAATCCAATTGATCCACGGTTAACCATTTAGCGGCCTCATGCACGGTCAACTTAAGATGGTCATCTAATAAGGTGCATACATAGCAGTGCATAGTCATATCAAAGGAATTATAACTATGGTCTACTGTAATCAGATAGTCTTCTACTCTTATAGCAACTTTAAGCTCTTCCTTTATTTCTCTTATTAGAGCTTCTTCCGCTTTTTCCCCTTCTTCAATTTTTACCGCCAGGAAACTCCCAACCATCCTTAAACTCCCCATAATTCCGTTGAGTCGCTAAATATTTGCCATGGTTTTTTTATAATAGCTGCTACTACTGTAATATGTTTTTCTTTCCATACTTTATCTCAATTAACAATTAACAATATAATCGTAGATATCCGCACGCACAGGTGTTTCTAATTGATATTGCAATTCAACAGCGGTTGATTCCTCAGTCATAGTAAATTCAACTGGCTGACCTGTATGATGAATGCGACCAAGATAATAAAACTCTTTAGCCCCTTGTCATCCTTATTTTTTTCGTACAAATAAATCCATAATTATATTTCTTTCATCCGCATGGATAGCCGCTTGTACATCGTCTGATTGAATAGTTCGATTAACTTTTGAAATAGCTTGTAATAAGGTAGGAGACAAAAATTTATCCTCGTAATTAATAGTATCAGAAATATCCTCTTCCTTTTCATAGTTAATAAATACAGGATAGGTATTTGTTTCCTTTATGATACTTATAGCCACCAATGTTTAAAGGCACTTCATTATGGGCCCATTCTAAGAGACGACAGGCATCTTCATAATCATATTTTTTTCATATAATGTAAATGGACTGTCCTTATAGTGGTTTTTATACGTTTTCTCATAGCGATGCAAACCAAAGTTAACCACTTCTTCTACTTGATATTTGAATTCTTCATTCTCTAGCATTGATGCAAAGGATGAGGAGATTTCATAAACTCCATTAATCTGTTCTATAAATACACAATCTTTATAAGTATTCTTGTTAGAACCACTTGCAAATTGATTGGTCAATACATTTGCTAAATTATTATATGTCTTATCTTGTACTGATAATCCAAACTCTTGCGACACTATTGCTAAAAACATGATTAATTGGATTGCGGGTCCCTCTCATTAATTCTTTTGATAACCAGTAATTCATGAGGCCTCTTTCCTGATGCAAGTTTTCTAGAGATAAATTCTAATACATTCTCTTGCGCTTTAGTAAATATTACATTATAGTCCTTTTCCACTTTTTTTCTTGAAAGCATGATAAGAACCATATACCTTACTAGCAAACATAAGCCTTTACATCAATAGAACCATACTCATCAAAAATCACTTAGACTAGGAATACATCCTAACCTATTTTTTTGAGATCAATATAAGCTTCTTTTAATAATTTTAGCATTCATAAAATTAGCTGTATCAATTGATTTATAAATACGTTCTTTTGCTATCTTATCAAAGTAAATTGTCGAGCACCCTGGAATAACTCGGTTTCCTTCTTCCACATAGCGCCGCAAAGGTATCCTTGTTATACGATTTATCACCAGATAGGGCCATTGGTATCATAAAGTTATTTGTATAATTCCCAATAAAATCAAGAATAACGACAAACTCTTTCTGATTAGCCTTGCGCAAACCTCTCCCCAATTGCTGAACAAAGACAATAGGGCTCTCTGTAGGACGCAACATAATAATTTGATTTACCGCTGGTATATCAACACCTTCATTAAAAAAATATCTACAGAGAAAATGTAGTCTAATTGATTATCCCCTTGATCCGTAATTAATCTCTCAATAATAGCTTCTCGTTTATCTTGCGAATCATCTCCAGATAGAGCTGCTGTTCTATAGCCTCGCTCATTAAAAAGCAGCAGATAAGGCTCTTGCTTCATCCTTACGACTGCAAAAAAACAAGCCCTTTAACACGATCACCAGAGTGACCATAGTGTTCCGCCTTGGCAATAATGTGATCAACTCTGTCACACGCAATCAAATGGTTAAAATTAATGTTCTTTGTTGTATCCACTACTTCATCATTCACCAATAAATCTGTCAATCCATAATAATTGAATGGACATAAAAAGATTCTCCTCTAGAGCTTGTTGTAATCTAATTTCATAGATTAAATTATTGTCAAAAAAAGAGAAAAAAATATCATAACCATCTGTTCTTTCTGGACTAGCAGTCATACCCATAAGAAATTTAGGTTCAAAATAATCAATTATCTTTTTGATAGCTAGAAGCCCCTGCTCTGTGCACTTCATCAATAATAATAATGTCAAAATGATCCTTAGTAAATTTGTGATGAATTTCCGACTTGCCCATCATTTGCATGGTAGAGAATACATAGTCTGCATCAAAATCCTTATGGGAACCTGAAATCAATCCATAGGACTTATCCACACCTAAGACCCGTTCAAAACTTTCTTTAGCTTGACGAGCAATCTGCTCTCTATGAACTAAGAAAAAGGACCCGATTGAGGGTTAATTTCTCGCATAGAAAACGCAGCTGCATAGGTCTTACCTGTACCTGTAGCTGAAATCAATAATCCTCGACGCTTCTTTTTGATCGACTAATTTCTTAACATTAGAAATTACAGACCATTGCATAGAATTAGGCATCAATTTAGGAAGTAAATTAATCGATTTTTTTCTTTTTGCTCAGTAGTTTGTTGTAATTCTCTCAGATCTTTTTGTAACTGCTTATTCTCGTTATAGCAAGCCTTATAATCACTGATAAATTCTTCATAAGTCTGTGTGTACTCAGATGTCCACAAAGCAGTAAATTCTGCTAGTACCTCATTAACATAAGCAGGATCGGCTTTTAGAAGAAATAAGAACATTCCACTCCTTATTTCTCATCAAAAGCAGAATTAGTCAAATTAGAGGACCCAACAATGATCCTATAATTATCATGAGTATTAAATATATACCCTTTTGTATGAAAACCTGGTGCCTCACCACCAGTCCGATACATGCGGAGGTCAATATTACTATAAGCATTAATCTTATCCAATACTTTTTGGGTCATTAAAGAGCAAATAATCCGTTGTAAGAATTTTCCCCTTTACTCCTCGAGTCTCTAACTCATCAAGTACAGGAATCAGTGGCTGAAGCCCCCTCGATTAATAAAAAGCAACGCTAATAATGAATTCATCACAAGATTGAAGACCTTCTTCTACGGAAGTTAGTACCTTTCTTCCTTCCCTGTGGTTATTCCATAAGAATTCAGCGGTTCTAGGTAATTCCCTAGCAGATTGGATTGCTCTTTCATCCATAAGTTTATCCTCAAAAACACATACCAGGCATAATATCCTTTTAACACTTTACATAGAATAAACTTTACCAGTTTGGACCAACCAGATCAACACTATTAGCATAAAAAGAGACCAACTTACGTTGATCTCTTTATTGGTGCCGAGGACCGGAATCGAACCGGTACGATTATTTCTAATCGACGGATTTTAAGTCCGTTGCGTCTGCCAGTTCCGCCACCCCGGCTCGTACACTTATATGTTTTTTTGTGGAGGCGGCACCCAGAATCGAACTGGGGAATAAAGGTTTTTGCAGACCTCTGCCTTACCGCTTGGCTATGCCGCCACATGTAAGGTAAAAATGGAGCGGGAAACGAGATTCGAACTCGCGACCCCTGCCTTGGCAAGGCAGTGCTCTACCGCTGAGCTATTCCCGCGTGTACATGGTGCCTCAGGACAGGATCGAACTGTCGACACACGGATTTTTCAGTCCGTTGCTCTACCAACTGAGCTACCGAGGCAAGAAATGGCGACCCCGATCAGATTTGAACTGACGATCTTCGCCGTGACAGGGCGACATGTTAACCGCTACACCACGGGGCCGTTTCTCAGGTACTTGCTTATTATATGTGTTCTCAGAATTTCTGTCAATACGGATTTAGGATTTTTTTCCTATATTATTTGTGAAGGTAGCCCTTCCAGAAGGATGGGAGGAATAGTACCAAAATAGCGAAGATTTCAAGCCGCCCTAAGATCATATCTGCAATACAAACCAGCTTAGCCCCATCGCTAAGACCAGAGAAGGACCCCGTTGGCCCAAAGTCTCCAAAGGCAAGGCCTACATTACCTAGCATCCCCGTAACAATACCCAATGAATTTTTCTACCGATAGATCTAGGCTGGTCAAGACTAATACCGACAAAAATATAGGTCAAAATATAGAGGAAGAAGAACTGGGCCGCCCTATCAAGAGTTGTTTGATTAACGGCTTGGTTGTTAAGGCGCACAGACGATATGGCATCGGGATGTGCCCCTTCTCGTAGGCTACGCACCAATTGCCGCCAAAGGATTAGGATGCGGGACATCTTAATCCCCCTGTCATGGATCCTGTACAACCTCCTAGGAAGGTGGCTACATAGAGGATCGCTTGGGCTCCTACAAACCAGTCTGTATAGTCCACAACGGCAAAGCCAGTCCCCGTTTGCATGGATACATACATAAAAGCGCCAGCAGATACCAATTCCAAAGGGCCCATGGAAGTATCCGTCAAGGCTAAGCAAATAATAACTAAGAGGGAGCCTAGTGTTAAGAGAAGACCATAAAAGCGAAGTTCAGAATTCTTCCATAGGGAGTGACAGCTTACGGCGGCGAATCCCCGATACATACAGGGCAAAGTTACCCCCAGCTAGAATCATAAATATGATGAGGACCCATTCCACTAAAGGCGCATGATCGTAGGCCATAACACCCGCAGAGGTTGGCGACAACCCCCTGCACCCATAAGGGACAAGGAATAATTTAAGGAATCAAAGAGGATACCCCAGCTAAGTAAAGGGAACCTATGCAGGCCAGGGTAATCCCTATATAAACATACCAAAGATGTTGGGCAATCTGCCGAACCCGAGGAATCAGACCACCTGCATCCTGGACGGAGCTTTCAGCATAGAAGAAATAGGAGGATTGGGCCCCTAGGGACTTAACAAAGGCCACCAAGAGGACCACAATCCCCAAGCCCCCAACCAATGGAGGAGGGACCGCCAGAGAATATAGGTTTGCGACAAGTCATCTACATCATCGATGATGGTGCCTCCGGTAGTAGTCAAACCCGAGGTAGCTTCAAAGATAGCATCATACCAAGTAGGTACTACATGCCCCATCTTGAAAGGAATCGCCCCAAGGAGGATGGCTAAAAATCCAAATGAGGGATACGGACAAGAATCCATCTCGTAGGGTATAGGTCTTCTGAGTCCGTCCTATGAGGCGTAAAAAAATCCTGCTAAAATCAGGCCTAAAAGACAGGAACCCATAAAGACATATTCCCCTGCCCTCCATTAAACTCGCTACATGAGGTACTAAAAAGAAGAGGAAAAATACAAATATAACAAGGCTGACAATATGGAAAAACACCCTGTATACGCATACTCTCACCTCCTCCACGAGAAAATAGTAAATTTTATTTCAAGAATTGTATAGTAAAAAAATAATAAAATTATAAGCCCTAATCGGTTCAAAAATATTCTCTCGTTCCGCTCCTATGCTTGTCGCTGGACCATGGCCAGGATGAGACCAGGGTCTCATCAGGCCAGGCTAACAACGAGCTCAGGCTCCTATGTAAATCAACTTGGCTACCCCCAAAAAGTATCTGTAGTTCCCACAGTCCCCCTAAAAAGAAGGTCTCCTGTGAAGAGATGATTCTGACAGGCAATGACTAAATGGCCTGGGCTATGGCCGGGCATATGGTAAATAGTTAGGTCAAAGGGCCCTACTTGTAAGGGACCTTCCTCTAAGTCCCTAGTCCTCACATCAAATGCCTTAACATAGGCCCTTGGGACTAAACGTTTCAGACGGATGACAGCCTCTTCTAACGGGTGGGCATAGACCGGACATCCATAGGTATCTGCCAAGTCTGATGCGGCTGATGTGTGATCCACATGGCCATGGGTCAATATGATAGCTAAGACTTTGGGATGTCCCAAGACCCTTAACCGCTCCTCTATAAGATCAACCCGTGCTCCTGGATCGATAAGGACCACCTGACCCTCCTCTTCTAGGATGTAACAATGGACCCGATAGAGACCTAGTGTCAAGTTGTAAACCATCATAGGCGAGTTACCTCATTTTTTAGGTTTAATAAAGTAGCCCCGCCAGAAATCTGGATGCAAAACAACTAGAACTGTAAAGATTTTCAGTCGCCCTAAAACCATATCTACAATGCATACCAACTTGGCTAAACTAGGCAAGGTATCAAAGGCCACTGTTGGCTCAACGCCAAAGGAAAGGCCCACGTTGCTCAAGGTAGCAGATGTACATTCTAGGGCTTCCGTATAGGATAAGCCACTCAAGGTTAGAAGTAGAGTCGAAACCCCATACACAGTCATGTAAGCGAAGAAGAATTGCCAAATCCGGCGAATCCAAGAGCTTTGCATCACCCTCCCGTTAAGTCTAAGAACTTGTACTTGATTAGGGTGGATAGACTGACGAAGATAGATACCTATGGACTTGAACATTACGATGAAGCGAAATACTTTTAATAGCCCCTGCGGTAGATCCTGAACAGCCGCCGATAAAGGTAGACAGGAAAAGAATCATTTGGGCGAAGTTAGGCCACTGGTCATAGTTACCGATGGCAAAGCCCGTCCCAGTCTGCATAGATATGTACATAAAAGGCCATTGGCATAGGCATGGATTGGATTGGAGTCTAGGCTCATCCAGAGGCTAGACCCAATTAAAAGCCTCTAAGAGGAGGATACCTATGTATACCTTAAACTCCAAATCTGCCACAAGAGACCCTAGCCCCAAGCGTTTAACCGAATAGTAGAGGCGAAATTACCCCTCACCAATAACCATAAAGAATCCAATAATGGTCATGACTAAATAATTATGATGGTAATTAAAGACCCCCATCTGATGTGGGCAAAAACCACCTGTGGAAATAGTCGACATGGTGACGTTAAGCGTATGGAAGGGGCTGAGTCCACCGACTCAGCCACAAGAGGGCAAAGCACAAGAGACTAAAACCTACATATAGGCCCCAGAGTTCTGTCGCCATGGTCCGGATCCGAGGTAAGACGGCCCCTGGCCTTGGCATGGAAGCTTCCGCTTTAAAGAGGTAGGCCGAATCGGCCCGTAGGTTGCGAAAAACTGCCAAGACCAAGACGATAATCCCCATCCCTCCCTAGCCAGTGCATAATAGACCGCCAGAGAATAAAGGACTGAGGAAGGCCATCCACATTGGCTATGACACTAGCACCCGTAGCAGTAATCCCCGAAATGGATTCAAAAAGGGCATCTACAGGGGATGTTAAATAACCAGCCCCCATAAAGGGTAAGGCTCCTAAAACAGACGTAGCCACCCAGGTCGAAGCCACTACTAGGTAGGAATCACGCAAGAAGAACTGGTTGCTCTTTTTCCCCATAGGTAAAGAGGCCTCCGCCCAGGGCCAAGCCCAGGATTGAGACCAGTAAGAAGGACCACTCTTGAGGCCCTTCTAGACAAGAATAAGCAAAGGGCAATAGCAAAATAGCCGCATAAATCATAATCAATTGACCTATGAGTCGGCTTATAGCACGAATGCGCATACAGCAAATCCCTATTTCAAATAGTCTAAAACATCCGTTACAAAAATCAGGAAGGCTGAAAATAACAATATGATCGCTCGGTAAAAGTTCTGTCATACCAGATGGAACAATGGATTTTTTTCCGCCCGTATAACGGCACCCACTAGGGCTTGTCCAGGAATGCGAATATCCTTCAGAGCCTTACCGGCTACAGGAGAACGATTAGTAATTTCCACTTCTACTGCTTCCGCCTTGGCACCACCAAAGAGAGACAAAGATACTAGGGTCATCACCAGAGCGTACCCGTCGCATGATTTCTCCAGAGGTGAGAAGGCGAGGGCTAAATACAACATCGATTCCCACCTGTTCCATAAGGGTGATATATTCAGGCCGTCCTACGCGGACAAAGGTCTTGGATATACCCATGTGCTTGCCCAAGAGGGCTACCAAGAGGTTGAGCTTATCATCATCGGTCAAGGCTACGACGATATCGCAATCACCGATTTCCTCAGCTTCTAACAGTTCCATATTAGTAGCATCCCCATGGATAACCATGGTATCGTCCACTAGAGCAGCTAGTTTTTCGCAACGGTCGTAATCCTTATCAATAACCTTTACATCGTATCCAGCCTTTTCTAACATCAAGGTCAAATGGCGGCCCATAAGGCCTCGCGCCAATGACGAGGACCCGTTTGGCCAATACCGCTACCTCGTGGAAGGTTTCTTGGATTTCTTTAATGCCCTGTGAACTCCCTAGGAAGAAAAACATTGTCTCCCTGCTCTATCTGAGTTTGCCCATGAGGGATTATCATATGACCATTACGAAGGATTCCAACAACCAAAACATTCTCTGGTAGTTTCGCATCCATGAGGCGGTGGCCGATCAAAAAGTGATCTTTATGGACCTTAACCTCCACCAATTTAACTGCCCCATTGGCAAATTCACCCACATCAAGAGCCGCTGGTGTTTGAATAATTTCCATGACTTCATTAGCTGTGACCCGTTCTGGATTGATAAAGAGGTCTACCCCCAACTGTTCCTGAATGGTATCATTCTCGATTTGGCCGTATTCCTCATTGCGGACACGGGCTATAGTTTGAGGCACTCCCATCATCTTAGCCACGGAACAGGCCAGCATATTGACTTCATCAATATCCGTCACGGCTATGAGCATACCCACATCAGAACAACCTATCGTGTTGAGGACATTTACATCAGAGCCAGACCCCTGTACAAGGTTAGCATCCAAATTATTTTCTAGATTTTTGATGCGGTCCTCTGATTTTTCCACCACATATACATCATGCCTATCCTTGATCAAGCGTTGGGCTAGGAATAGCCCACCTTACCGGCACCGACAACAATAATCTTCATACTATATCGTCTGACTTCCCTTCTCTTCTGATAATTGGACTCTTAACCTTGAGCTTTTTGAGCCACTCTTGCTGATTCTTGGTCTGCCAAGAACTGACGACCATAATCTGTTAGGAGGGTCCAGCCATCCTCTTGGATAATTTTTATTTTTCCCTTCATGAGATGGCCTCAGAGCCCGCTTAAAAGCGGCTTTTAGAGATATTAAACTTATCCTTAATTAGGGCTGCGGAGGTACCGTCGGAATAGGGAATTTTTCCCATTCCGTTCCCCTAAATAAGCCATGATTCGGTCCCCATCAGAGGCCAAAGCCACCTCCTTAGGGGGACGCATAGAAGCATTGAGACGACCGTCTTCCCGCTTATAAATAATGCGGGCACTTACCATCTCTCCCTACCTTAACCGCATGGGTCATTTCAGACCGATGAATAAAGGCGATCCACCGTTCAGGGCTAATTAAGAAGGCCCCTTCAGCGGTCAAATTATAGACCGCACCTTTAATATCTTGCCCCAACTTAGCATCAGCAGCCGGTTTGGAGGCCCGCCTCATAGCATCATCCACATCCATGGATACGGCCAAACGACCGGACTTATCCTCATAGAGGCGGACCCAGACCTTTTCTCCCACCTGAGGGCGACCCCGCATCTCCGCATGAGGCATGAAAATTCCCCGTTCGGTCCCTACTTCTACGAAACAGCCAAAGTTGGTAGTGTTGATGACTTCAGTATAAGCGATTTGACCTATTTTCATGGCAGGCAAGCGCATGGATGCAGTCAAGCGCCCCTTAGGGTCTTTATAGAGAAAGACCTCAACCCGATCACCAATGGCTACCGGCCCTGTTTGCTGGTCCTTATGGAGCAAGATATCATCTGATGTATTGCCCGTTTGCCCATCCAAAAAGGCCCCTTGGTCACTAGTCCGAAGAACAGTCAGCCGTTGGATTGTATTTTCAGAAAGTGTACTGGCCATTTACTTGCCCTCAAAATCTACATACTTAGCATCGGACCAAAAGTTGTTCTAAACCATAGAAATCACGGTAGTCTTGACCGCCAAAGACATGGACGATAATATCACCAAAATCGAGAAGGACCCATTCTCCTTCCCGGTATCCCTCACGATGCAGGACAGTCATGCCTTCAAGGGCTGCCTTATCTTCCATTTCATCCGCAATAGCTTGGGCATTTTTTTACATTATTAGCGGTAACAAGGACAAAGTAGTCAGACAGAGGGAAATCCCTTCTAAGTCCATAATACTGATATCTTGCCCTTTTTTTATCAAATGCAGCCTGAGCCATCACAAAGGGCTACCGCTTTAATTTGTTCTTTTTCTTTCATTCTTAAATCCCTTATCTTTCTTAGGATCGCTTGTATGAGTACCAGCCCGTTCTTCTTTAGATTTTTGATTATCTGGCACATTAGCTTCACTTGTATTTGTATTTTCCTTAACTTGCTCTGTATCTGGTTTTAAAACAGGCTTCATGGAGGCCATCTCCGAGGCGTCAATATCGCCTGTCATAATGCCTACTAAGCGCTGAGCCTCACTTGGGTCAACTACCCAATATTTCTCGCCATTAAGCGTATCCTTGTGGCCCGGCAAGATGTAGAAGTGGATGTTAGTCGCTTCCATATGAGTGATCTTATAGAGCAACTTAACCGCATCCCAGGTGGAAATATTGGACTCAAAGTGAGACCAAACTCGCCATGTATCCCAAGCATTAGTCAGTGTCATAGACCCCTTGAAGGGATAGCTAGCAAGGTTTTTCATAAAGCGTTCCTGCCGTTCCACCCGTGAGAAGTTATCTTGTGGATCGTCAGTGTATCGTACATATTGAAGGGCCTTATTACCATCCAAGTCTTGATACCCCTTTTTGAGATTAATATCTTCTAACCCACTTTCAGCATCGGTGTGGTTCATAGCGCTTTCTACATAAAAGGACTGGGTCCCTATCACATCTACAGTATGTTTAAAGGCCTCTTGGTCCACTACCACATAGTAAGGGATAGAAATGTGGAAAATATCCTCTACCACAGCCTTGGTCAGGTCCATGCCTCCCGTACTATAAAAAGCTATTGATTTTTATTGGCTCCCAGTCTTATCCCGATTATCAATTTTTAGTATTAGCAGGAATACCAATGATATCCACCAATTTTTTTGGTCTAGATTAATGGACACTAAATAGAGAGAATCAGCTTGGGATGGATTGTTAGCATCCCGTCCTGCCATCAGGACATAGATGGGCTTATCCAAGGCCTCTTGGTTAACTGTCACCGAGGGAATAGATGGTGGTTCCTGTGCCTCCTCTGGCAAGGGTTTAGCCTCCATGGCGGCCTCCTTATGAGACTGGTAGGCTCCATATATAGCACCAATGCCCTTGACTAGGCCAAAGCCTATGCCTCCTATAAGAAGGATAATAAGGATTAAGGAAGGAATAAAAGCGCCCCCATTTGATTTTTGCTTTCCTTGCGCTTACGTTGAGCTCGTCGCCGACGGATACGGCGCTCTAGCTCCCGCTCTTTTTTTCTTGTTCATCCATCATGAATCCATTCTCTCCATTGTATTATCCATTAATCGATTTTTATTTCTTTGAGTAAGGCATTACGCCCTACGATGGTTGGCTCATATATACATAAGCCCCTTATCTAAGAGGTGCCTAATGGTCATATCATAGCCCGCTAAGACCCCTTGATTTAGATCTTCTCTCGCCTTTTGACGAAGGGTTTCACACCTGGAAAATCACGATTCGGCTCGATGTAATCCGCTAGAAATATCACCTTATCCAAGTCTGACATATGTGGTTTCCCCACCGTATGAACCCGAATAGCTTCACAGATGGCTGGATCATCCACCCCATACCGGGTCTTAGCCAAAAATGGCACCTGCTTCTCCGTGAAGCAGGGCACCAGATGCCAACATATCTTGGTCTAAGATTAACCCCGCTACCTTAACGACAGCCTGCATGGCATCTAATTTTTTTCTTCTTTGGCACAATCGTGGAGAAGGGCGGCCAAGCGGGCCTTCTTTATATCAACCTCATAAACTTTAGCCAGCTCTTCAGCGGCCTCTACTACCCCCAGTACATGGCGATAGCGTTTAGGGACTCAAGCGCTTTTGCAAGGTCTTTTAGAAATTTCATTAAAAGGTCATAGTCTGCCCCTTTATATAACCCTTCTTTCTCTATATAGTCCAGTACTACTTGAGGAAGAATATACTTAACTGATTTCCCCTCTTTTAGGCATCGTCGTATATAAGAGGAAGATATAGCCAGTTGCGGTACCATTAGAAAGTGTATTTTTGACCCGGCTCAAAGGTTCCAAAGCTTTAAGAGAAGCCTCCACTTGGTCTGAACCCTCTGGCCGAATGGTACCTACGAAATGGCATTTCTCTAAGAGTTCCATTGGCTTATGCCAGTGGGTAGGTAGGTCCTGGATGGAATCTGTACCGGTGATGAAATAAATTTCCGTATTGGCACCATACACTGCCAAGAGTTCCTCCACCGTATCTAAACTATAGGAAGGGCCCTCCCGCCTGATTTCTAAATCTGAAATAGTGAAGTCTGGATTATCAGCGATAGCCAATTCCACCATCTTGTAGCGGTGGTTTTACAGGTATGGTTTTCTTATGAGGTGGTTCCTTTGCGGGCATAAAAATAACCTTATCTAGGCCAAAGGCCTCCTTGGTACGGTCCGCAATCATAAGGTGAGCCATATGGATAGGGTTAAAGGTCCCCCATCAAACCAATCCGCTGTTTCATTGACACCTATACTCCCAAGCCATACATGACTAACATAATCAAAGCCATAAATAGGACAGCCAGTCCTATGGCCTTACAATAGTATTGCCATTCATAGTAGCCCTTAGGAGATGACATGTAAAGGTAGTAAGCCTTAAGGGCCCTAAGTTTATTCCACATCATCTCTCTCCTCAAAAAGCTAATCCTATTTAGGTAATTCAATCTTGGAATTTTTCTTTCTTCTTCTTGAAGAGGACCCCATTAAAAGCCGATCACCTGTACCAATTCTGCCCCTAACATATCCGCTAAGTCTTGAAGATAGTCTTTTCTTCTGGACTATTATTCAAGAGTTTTTACCTTGATTAATTCTCGTTTTGTAATGGCTGCTCGAGCGGAATCAATTACCGCATTTTCTAAGCCATTCTTGCCGATAAATACGACAGGATCCATGGTCGCTGCCAAGGACCGTAAATAGCGTTTTTGTTTACCTGTCATGGTATCTCCTAATCTTGGAATGTAAATGTTTGTTCACCAATATGGACTTCATCGCCCTCTTGGCAACCCTTTTCACGGAGTCTATCATCCAACTCCATGTAACGCCAAATTTTTTGGAAGCGCCGAACCGATTGGTCATCACTAAAGTTAGTCATAGCCACTAGACGTTCAATTCGCTTACCCGTGATGGTAAAAGGATGCATCATCTCCACGGGTAATGACAAATTCCACATCTTCCCTTAGCTTCGTATACCACAGCATCATCACTTGCCCTCAGGCTCTGGTTCGTAGTTTTCTACATAGTAGTATGCACGCTCCATAAGTTCTGGCAAGCCTTGGCCTGTGAGAGCATTGACTGCAAAGACTTCATAGCCCTTATCTTCAAAAATACTTAGTTACCTCTGGAATAGTTGTATCATCTTGAACAAGGTCAATTTTGTTGAGGACTACAATTTGTTTTTCTTAGCCAATGTTGGAGAATACTTAGCCAGTTCCCGATTAATGGCATCGAAATCATCCTTAGGATCTCTCCCTTCCATGCCAGATACATCCAGGATATGGAGGAGGATGTTCGACCGTTCCACATGTCGAAGGAAGTTATGGCCTAAACCAACCCCTTCTGCAGCCCCTGTCGATGAGACCTGGAATATCGGCCATGACAAAGTTACGGTCCCCAGGTAACGACACAACCCCCAAGACAGGCGTCAAGGTAGTAAAATGGTAGGCCGCTACATCAGGGCGTGCCGCAGATACCTTGCAGAATAATTGAGGACTTACCTACTGATGGATATCCCAATAGACCTACATCAGCAAGGACCTTAAGTTCTAATTGAAGCCAATGTTCTTCCCCTGGTTCCCCCATTTCAGAGAAGGTCGGAGCTCTATTAGCTGCTGTTTGAAAGCGGGCGTTACCCCGGCCCCCTCGGCCTCCCTTGGCGATGAGGAATTCTTGCCCATCTTGGGTCAGGGTCACAATAGACCTTACCAGATTCTTCATCCTTCACCACGGTACCCATAGGAACCTTGATATAGAGGGATCTCTCCCCGACCGTGTTTATTAGCAGACATGCCATTTTCACCAGCCTCTGCCCGGAACATGCGCTTATAGCGGAAATCCATTAGGTATTAACATTTTTGTCGGCCACTAGGATGACATCGGCCCCTTTGCCGCCATCACCACCACTTGACCACCATTAGGGACGTACTTTTCACGGCGAAAAGAGGACATCCCATTACCGCCGTCGCCGCCCTTAACATATACGCGAGCGCGATCTATAAACATATTCTTTCCTTTTTCTGACCTAAGGAGGCCTTTAGGCCAGCCTATTTATAGGGTCTTGATTACTTCAATTGCTTTTTCAATTTGTGGATCGTTAGTCTTCCAGTCAATGCGAACGCCTGCTGGTAGAGGGAATTCAATATCTGGGGTAATACCAATACCATCGATAACCCGATCCTTAGGGGTATGGTATTTGGCAATGGTCACCTTGACCGCTTCTCCAGCTAGATTATGGAGGACTGCTTGCACAGTCCCCTTACCGTAGGATTGAGTTCCTAGTATCTTACCAACCCCTTCATCCTGCACAGCGCCAGCTATAATCTCAGAGGCGGAAGCTGAGTTCTTATTCATGAGAACTACTAGTGGAATTGGCTCTTCAAGACCTTGCGATTCATAGGCCTCCATAGGGCCACCACGGGCCTGAACAGTAACAAATGGTCCTTGAGGCAAGATATAATTCGCAATGGCGGCTGCTGTTGTTACCAATCCGCCTGGATTATTGCGGAGGTCTAAGACTAGCTTTGTCATGCCTTGCGCCTTTAGGTTCTTATACTGCTCAGCAAAGTCTTCCCCTGTTGGTTCTGCAAATTGACTGACCCGGATATAACCAATATGGTCTGTCAGCATGCGACTACGAACAGTAGGCATAACCACCTTATCCCGTACTGATAGGAAAAATCTAATTTCTCACCATTTCGAGAAACCGTCAAGGTTACCGTCGTACCAGCTTTACCACGAATAGCAGAGGAAACATTATCCAGGCCATACTCTCTGTGGACTGACCATCAACAGCTAGGATTATATCGCCATCCTTGAGACCCGCCTTTTTCTGCTGGTTGGTCCTCCATAACGTGAGCGGCCACAATACCATTATCAGTTTGCCCAATAACGACACCAATGCCCGCATAGGAAGCGGCCGTTTCCTCCTTCATAGAGGTAAAGTCTTCCTTAGTTAAGTAAAGGGAGTGCTTCTCATCCAAGGCTCCAATCAATCCTTTAGTGAGCCCATCCCAAAGACTAGTCTTTGATACAGGTTCTATAAAGTTTTGCGTTGCTATGTAATAGGTATGGATAAAGTTCGGTAAGGCTGTTGCCCTACCAAACATATACCAAAAGGCCAAGAACATAAAGAGAATACCTAACAGGCAGAAAGCTACCAAATAGCCTATGATTTTACGGATCCAAGCCCATATAACAAAAAGCTTTCATTATAAGTACCCCAATGGATTTTTGAGGCTCATCATTGATACGCACTTCAAAGTGAAGATGAGGACCTGTAGAGTTACCTGTAGAGCCAGCATAGGCAATAACAGAGCCCTTACTTACCCCTTGGCCTTCAGATACATTCAGAGATTCATTATGGGCGTAGAGGGTAGACATACCATTCCCATGGTCGATAATAACCACATTACCATAGCCAGAAATCCATCCTGCATAGATAACGGTACCCCCATCAGCTGCATGGACTGGTTCTCCATAATCAGCAGCGATATCAATACCATCATGGAAGATATAACGGCCAGAAATTGGGTGGTAACGCCCCCAAAAACCAGAGGTAATTTCATGGCTAGATACAGGCCAAGAAAGGGCTCCAGATCCTTGTACCCAGTTATAACCGCCACCGCCACCAGCTGCCGCTTGGGCTGCTTGAGCGGCCCTGTTCCGCTTGCCGTTGCGCAATGATATTGCGAACTTGTTGGGAGGCTGCTTCCAATTCCTGAATTTTTTTCGATAGAACCAGCTTGATCAGTCCTAGCCTTTAGCCAAGAGTTGTGCATACGTTTGCTTACGTTGTTCAATCTCAGCTTGTTTTTTGCTTGGGCTTGTTTTTTTCTAGGTCTACAATCTTAGCCCGATCGGCCTCCAATTTATCCTTTTTGACTAGCGATGTCAGCTCGTTCTTCCTTAATGCCATTGATGAGCTTGATATCCGCATCAATGATACGCTTCAAGACCTGTACTCGATTGGCAAAGTCGTTAAAGTCCTTAGACCCCAAAACCACTTCTAGATAAGAAAGACGGCCGTTGATGTAAATATCACGAACCCGCTTTTGAAGACCACTTCCCGCTTAGCCAAGCGCTTTTTGAGCCCTCATCCAACTTCTTTTGAGTAACCGCAATATCTCCTTCTACAGCCTTCCGCTGACCTTTGAATAGCGGCCAACTCGTCTTGGGCCTTCTTGAGTTCTTGTTCAGCCTGTTCCAGGTTAGTGGTTTGTTGACCTATTCGTTTTTTTCTGCATCGGCCTTAACCCCTTGCTGCTCTTGAATTTGCTGTTGATAGCTATCAATTTGTTGTTGTAAATCTTCGTCTTCTGCGTAGGCTACCAATGGAGCCGTTACGGCCAAGCCACACACTAGGATAGCGGCTAGACGATTTTTCCATTTATTTTTGTAACATAAGACCTTCTCTTATACGCGCATGTATTGTCGCAAGGAAATAGCAGAACCAATAGCCCCTACAAAGATACCGATAATTAACAAAGCGACTGCCAATTGGTAGAAGATTGGGAACATTGGTACCAAGGGAAGAAAGCTAAGGATTGTTCTATTTCAGAAGTAATGAAATAGTAGAACTCCCCTGTGCAAGCGACAGCTATCAGGCCCCCAATACAGCCTAATAGCATACCTTCAATAACGAAGGGCCAACGGATAAAACCATTAGTCGCACCGACGTACTTCATAATGGCAATTTCTTTACGGCGAGCAAAAGACTGTCAAACGAATGGTATTGGAGATGATAAAGAGCGTTGCTGCAGCCAAGAAGGCGATAAGCACGATACCACCAATACGGATAATTTGGGTAATCTTGAAGAGTTCATCAACCACATCTTGACCATAATGAACAGATTCAACGCCCGGCACTGTGGCCAATTCCCTTAGCCGCTAACTTTACGTCTTGCGGATTTTTCAAAGGTTACGATGTAGGAATTAGGCAATGGGTTAACCCCTTCTAAGGAGTCAATCATCTGCTTTTTGATCATCCCTCAAGCGACTCTTAAAGTCTTGTAGGGCTTGATCTTTAGTGACAAACTTGAGTTCTTTAATGTTAGGTTGACTTTTTGACAGCCTTACCAGTCTCCATAATTTGGTTGGTAGTAAGGTCATCCTTAAGATAAACAGACAATTGCACCTGCGTTTCCAAGGATGCAGCCATATTATTGAGATTGACTACACCACAGAGGAAGACCCCCAACATAAAGAGGGATAAGGCGACAGTAGAGATAGAAGCCAATGTCATCAGACCATTGCGACGCATGGATTTAAAGGCTTCTTTTTACGAAGTAGCTAAATGTTCTGAGTTTCATTAAATGCGGCACCTTTCAATTGATCACTTACAACGCGTCCATTTTCTAGAGCGATTACGCGTTTATTAAGGTAGGATACAATATCCATATTATGAGTAATCATAACAACAGTCGTCCCATAGTTGTTTATCCGCTTAAAGAGGTCCACTATATCACGACTTGTAATAGGATCCAAGTTACCAGTTGGTTCATCGGCGATGAGGACCGCTGGGCGATTGACAATAGCGCGTGCAATGGCAACCCGTTGTTGTTCCCCCAGACAAGTCTTCTGGATAATCATCTTTTTTTATCGGTAAGGCTGACTAAATCAAGGACGTGGTTAACCTTTTCTTTAATAACAGACCGTTTTTTTCTTCAATTACTTCCAAGGCAAAGGCTATATTTTTCCCCCACTGTTTTATTAGGTAGGAGGCGGAAGTCTTGGAATACAACGCCCTAATTTACGACGGAGCATAGGTACCTTAGAACCTTTAATCCGAGTTACATCAACGCTATTAACGATAACAGACCCTTCATCTGGGATTACCTCGTGGGTAAGTAACTTAAAGAGGGTGGATTTACCGGCCCCAGAGTGGCTCTACAACGAGGACAAACTCGCCTTTTTTTCAATATGAATGGTTACATTATCTAAGGCTACCGCACCATTGTCGTAGACCTTAGTTACATTTTTGAAATTCAATCATCCTAGACTCCTATTTGCGCGCCACAAGCTTCTTGGCTGCCGCTACAATATCCTTAGCAGTCAAACCGTATTTAGCCATCAATTCTTTTTGGTGTGCCCGATTCGCCAAAAGCTATCTTGTACTCCTACGAAGGCCATAGGTACCGGTGCTTCTTGGACTACAACTTCAGCTACAGCAGAGCCTAAACCACCCAATACATTATGTTCTTCAGCCGTTAGGATAGCCCCCTGTTTCTTGAGCAGCTTTCACAATAGCATCCTTGTCGATTGGCTTAATAGAAGCCATGTTGATTACGCGAGCAGAGATACCTGCTTGCGCCAATTCCTTAGCACCTTCAACAGCAGGGCCAACCAAGGCGCCACATGCGATGATAGTTAGGTCAGCCCCTCTACTAGGGTTTGTGATTTACCTGGCACGAATTGATAGCCCGCTGGAGTCGTATCATCCACACCAGCCCGGCCTAAACGGACATATACAGGACCTTGGTAGTTGGCAGCCCATTCGATAACAGATGTAGTTTCCGCTTCATCCGCTGGAACAACCACAGTCATATTAGGAAGGACCCGCATGCATGCGATATCTTCAAGGGATTGGTGGGTAGCCCCTATCCTCGCCAACGGTAATGCCTGCGTGAGTAGCGCATACCTTAACATTGAGTTTTGGATAACAAACAGCATTGCGAATTTGTTCAAAGGCACGACCGGTAGCGAACATAGCGAAGGAAGATACAAATGGAATCTTACCTGCCGCAGCCAAGCCTGCCCCTACAGAGATGAGGTTTTTGTTCAGCAATCCCTACGTTAAAGAAGCGGTCTGGGAATTGCTCTTTGAATACATTGGTCTTAGTAGATTTGGACAAGTCCGCATCCAATACTACGATATTCTTGTTCTTAGCGCCTACAACTGCTAATGCATTGCCGTAAGCTTCACGTGTTGCTTTACCCATGATTACGCCTCCAACTCTTTCACAAATTCTACGCATTCTTCTGCAGATGGTGCCTTACCATGCCAGCCTGCTTGGCCTTCCATAGCGGATACCCCCTTACCCTTGACCGTATGCATAACAATACAGGTTGGTTTATCGGTTACTGTCTTAGCTTCTTCAATAGCTTGATGCAATTGATCAAAGTCATGACCATTCACTTCAATGACATGCCATTGGAAAGCAACGAATTTTTTTCTGGAATTGGCAATGGAGACAAGACCTTTTGTAATATCACCATCAATTTGCAAGCCGTTGAAGTCGACGAAAGCAGTCAAATTATTGAGCTTGTAGTGACCTGCGAACATAGCCGCTTCCCACACTTGCCCTTCTTCCAACTCGCCATCACCCAAGATGGCATACACGCGAGCTAGAGACTTGTCTAGCTTGCCTGCTAAGGCCATACCACAGGCAGCGGAAATCCCTTGCCCCAAGGATCCAGTGGACATATCCACACCTGGTGTATGTTTCATATCAGGATGGCCTTGCAACATATGGTCAATCTTACGAAGGTGATTCAATTCGTCTTTAGGGAAGTAGCCCTTTTCAGCCAAGGCACTATAGAGGGCTGGTGCAGCATGTCCCTTGGAAAGAACTAAGCGGTCTCGCCCGTCCATCTGAGGATTCTTAGGATCGATATTCATTTCCTTGAAGTAGAGCAGAGCCATAAGGTCCGCTATAGACAAGGACCCACCTGGATGGCCAGATTTAGCACCCGTTACGGATTTCACAATGGATACGCGAATTGCCTTCGCCTTCTCAGCGAGCAATACCTTTTCTTCTGCTGTTAATGGAGTCATATAAAGACCATCCTTTCTACTATTGTTTAAGCAATGCCAAAGCTAATTGAGCACTGCGGAATGATATTTTTCTCAGGCTTTCTATACGGTCAAAGGAGTGTTGATAATCCCCTTTTCCCTCTAGTAAATCAACCAGACGGGCGTAAAGTTTATCTTGATCAAGCCTTTCCATAGTCCCCATAGCTTCTTGCTCAATCATGTGCAAGAAGGCATCAATCTTGGGATCATAGGAAATACCCACTACAGGCTTACCCATGAGAGATGCAAAGACTAGCGCATGGAGGCGGACACCAATCATGATATCTACAGCCCCTGCCAACTCTAGAAATTGGCTTGTAGTAAAAGATTCTTCAAGAAGATGCACATAGGAGCATTTCCCATATAGGCCGCCACCGTCTTGGCTTCTTCCGTGTCCTCAGGATGGGACATAGGGATAAAGAGGACCTCCACCTGATGGCTTTGGTGCAAGGCGGCCAAGGCCCCTGCCAGCGCCTTTCGATAGGCCACTTGATCCTTCCAGGAGCGGACTGCTATACCTATACGGCGACAGCCTGGCTTTAGGCCAGCCGCTTGGAGCCGCGACTCCCCCTTACTAGCATCCGCTATAGGCATGGTAAGAACTGCATCCGCAGTCACTTGAACAAGCTCAGGTTTTACCCCAATCTCCTCTAAGAGACCTTGGGACGGTAAGTCGCGGACAGTAATTAAATCCATGCGATTAAGGACGGATTTAACGGCCCAACGGGTGGTCGGCTTAGTCAGCGGTCCTATGCCTTGGGCATAGAGAACAACTCGTTTACCGAGCAGTTTAGCGAGAGACATAATGCTGAGGTAATAGTATACATTCTTTACACTAGTCGCATCTTGTAGGAGACTACCACCTCCTGAAATGAGGAGGTCACAGTCCATAAGGGCTTTTTAAGATAGCTGGACCCGCAAAGGTTCCAACCGCCTCTACCCCATGCTTAGCAGAGGTTTGTGCTGGATTCCCAGAAATCACAGTTATATGTGCCTCTTCATCTTCCTTTCGGATAGCCGTTATGATGGCCGACAACATGGCCTCATCCCCAGCATTGCCAAATCCGTAGTAGCCGGAAATAACAATTTTACTCATGGTGCCCCTCCCCTTGCTTATACCACTGGGTGATATAAGTAAGAATGCGGATAAGCAAAATAGCAATAATACCAAAGAATAGGCCAATCCACCAGCCATCTAGGCCCCGCATTACAGTCATATACACTGGTGTCCGCACATGACAGAAGGTTTCTACCATGGACGCTACACCTATAACACCAGCAACTGTCAAAAATAAAGTGGATTACCATAGGCCATTTACGGAAGAAGGCAAAGGCAGCTAGCATCAATGCAGGATGACCGATGATGAATTCTTTTTTTCCCGAGGACGAGCATAGAGGGTATTTTTCTAAGAAGCGACGAAGTGTCATTTCAATACCTGGCACTGGCACCCCTGCCGTATGACCAGACCGACCTACGAAGACATACACCACAGCCATCAATGCACCTAAAATCAAGAAGATGTAGAATTTTACATCCATAGTGATAAATTCCTTGATAAAGGTTTTTAGTTTCTTCTAACGAATTAATAGTGCGTCCCTTCCACAATGGGAATCGTTGCATATACGCCCAAGCAGTTAAGAGAACTGGTAAGACGAAGGTTAACTTAACGCCCCGGAAGATAGCGAATTCCATGAAGAACCGCGTATTTTCCTAACATAGCGCCAATATAGATGCCACCGATGGCCGCTAAGATAGCCGCAAGGGCCAAGCATGCCACTGCATAGACCATAGACCGGAAGGTTGATTGTTGATCTTGCCCGCCGCGGTAGATCCAAGTATCCATGAGGTAAATCATAGCTCCCACTGGAGCCATAACAGCTGAAGACAGGGCCCACAATTGGGTAATCAGGGTACCGCTAGTCAACATGTAGATAATGACGGATATAAAGGATAGGAAGGCGAAGAGAACCATTTGCTTATGCCACTTCATAGGAAGCAGCATATTAGCCACCAAAGTAAAGAGCGCGATGGCTCCAATCATGGTGATGGCTACAAGCAAAGGACTCGGAGTATAGTTTGGATAAACGGACCCACGGCCGAAGGTAAAGCCTTTATCCGCTAACTTAATGGATGCATCATCAATAGCCTTAAGGGTGGTAGCCAAAGCTGTTTGATTATCCTTACCCGCTTCAAAACATAGGGAAGAGATTAAAGCGAATATTCCGCTCCATATCAGAGATGTAGAAGCGTTGGGATACCTCTGAAACGGAAAGTTTCTTCATTTCATCCTTGGAGATTGTATAGAGGCGACCGATACTATAACCTTGTGCGAAGGCCATTTCATTAAAAACCTGCTTGCGGTTCATACTGTAGTTGGTTGGTTGCTTCTATGCCAATCACTGGGATATGGCGATCATTAAAGTTCGTAAGAGATTCATTGAGAAGACTTGGATAGCCCAAAGCCTCTTTCCCAACAAAGACTACACCTGTAACACGGGGAATCCCATCGACGCGGTTGAAGAAGTAGGACAAATCATCCTTAGATACGCCTCGATAGTTGGTTGGACGAAGGATGACATTAAAGCCTCTGTTCGCCACTTCTTGCCCTTGCAAACGAGAGATACCCAGGTTCATCTTCATAAAGGAATCGTAAGGAGCTCCTGTCAATTCAATAACAGGTCCTTGATTACTATATTTTTCAATGACCTTGTCAGCCCCCAATCGGTGGATTAGGTCTTCTTTGATTTCTTGGTAATAACCTTCCTTAAGGGGAACTGGTCCTAAGTAAAGAGCCCCCTGGTTTGGCTGGGCCATTTAAAAAGGGCCAAGTTACCATTGAAATCAGTATCTCGATAGACCTTAACTTCCCCTGCATCCATTGCTTTTTTTCCAAAGTTCTATCATAGATGGCTAAGGCCGTTACATGTGCTGCTTTAAGTTTATCAAAGGCTTCTGCAGATGGATATTTTTCAAAGGCTGCAGCCCGTAAAACAGCATCATAATCAATGATATTTTTCAATTTGATTTTTGTGCACTTTCCACTTGGTTTCGTTGTTGCACTAGCACCAAACCTGCCACTAGGCCCACCAAGAGACAGATAATCAGCACCAAGGAATAAGGTGCTCTTTTGGCTTGTTTCAACTTCACGGCATTTCCTCTCTGCCTATACTGTAAGGCCTGCTTCTTGTTTCAAGAAACCTTCCATAAACATGTCTATATTACCGTCCATTACGGCTTGTACATTACCTGTTTCCACATTAGTTCTATGGTCTTTTTACCATATTATAGGATGGAATACATAGGATCGGATTTGGCTCCCCCATTCAATAGCTTGGTAGGTACCACCGATTTTCCTCTTTCAAAGCCGCCTGTTTTTCCAATTCCAACTCGAAAAAGTTTAGCCCGCAAAAGGCGCAAACATTGGTCCCGGTTTTGCATTTGAGACCGTTGAGTCTGGCATTGGACTACAATGCCCTGTCGGCTGATGTGTCATACGAACGGCAGAATCTGTTTTTGTTAATATGCTGACCACCAGCGCCAGAAGCCCGGTAGGTATCTACCTGTACATCCTTCATATCGATATTGATTTCAATATCATCATCGATTTCAGGCATGACATCCACAGCAGCAAAGGAGGTATGGCGACGGGCTGCTGAATCAAAGGAGAAATACGAACCAAACGATGTGCCCCTTTTTTTCAGATCGGAGGTAACCAAAAGCATTTTCACCCTTAACGAGGAAGGTAGCAGACTTGATACCTGCTTCGTCTCCCGGCTGCTCATCCATGAGTTCTACGCCAAAACCAGCCTTCTCAGCCCAGCGCAAATACATGCGGATGAGCATAGAGCACCAATCTTGTGCTTCCGTTCCACCAGCCCCCTGCATGGAAGGTCAAGATAGCATTATTGCGGTCGTATTCCCCACCCAAGAGAAGAAGGATTTCCTGCTTTTCTACAGTCTCTTCAATGGCCTTGAGGAAGTCCGAAATCTCCCTTCCATATTAACTTCCCCTTCTTCCAAGGCCATATCTACCATAAGTTTAGCATCCTCAATATCGGATACCAGCTTTTTATAGCCCTCTACAGCCTGTTTTAATTGGGTCGCCTCTTGGGGAAATTTCTCGTGCCTTATCTGGGTCATCCCAGAAGCTAGGATCAGACATCTTTACATCTAAGGTAAAGATTTGGTCTTCCTTTTGCGCTATATTCAAAGAGTCTCTCATACCGTAGATACGCTGACTCAAATTGTCGATAATGGGTTTTAAATCTTCTAACAACGTTGTCACCTGTTCATTAAAAAAATAGCCTCTCCAAGGGTTGGAACCCCTGCAAAGGCTATCATAGGTCTAGTCTATGTCTTGTGGTTCCAACACATCATCATGATGGGCTTGTGCACCTTCTAGATGATCTTCTGGTTGTTCGACTTCATCAATAAATTGTGCACGAATGCGATACAAGGCCATGATTGTTTCATCTTGAATGGAGTCAATCATGGTTTGGAACATGTTGTAAGCTTCGAATTTATATTCTACTAATGGGTTCTTTTTGCCCATACGCACGAAGGTTAATACCTTCACGAAGCATATCCATACTGTCCAAGTGTTCCATCCATTTGCGGTCTACTACACGGAGCATAATAGCTCGTTCCAATTGACGCATTAATACGTCACCGAACATTTCTTCCCGTGCCTTGTACTCATCATGAGCGATTTGACAAAGCTTGTCTTCAAGCTCTTGACGGCTATAGTCTTCCATACCAGCCACTGTCATCAACTCATCCGTGAGGAAGTATTGAGACAAGTGCTTATGTAAGCCCTCATAATCCCATTCTTCTGGGTACAATTTTTTTCATCCGCGTAGGTATCCATCGCTTCCCGAACGAGTTTATCAATCATATCAGAGACTGTATCCTCGAGGGATTCGTTATGGAGGATACGACGGCGTTGTTCATAGAGAACTTCCCGTTGTTGATTCATAACATCATCGTATTCCAAGACATGTTTACGGATGTCATAGTTATGATCTTCTACCTTCTTTTGAGCCTTTTCAATGGACCGCGTAATGAGGCGATGTTGGATTGGTTCATCTTCATCCATACCCAACCGATCCATGATGGAAGAAATGTTATCGGCTCCGAAGATACGCATCAAAATCATCTTCCAAGGAGAGGAAGAATTGAGAGGATCCAGGATCCCCTTGACGACCAGCACGACCGCGGAGCTGGTTATCGATACGACGGGTTTCATGGCGTTCTGTACCTAGGATAGCTAAACCACCCAATTCAGGCACTCCTTCGCCAAGGGTAATATCAGTACCACGACCAGCCATATTAGTAGCGATGGTTACCATCCCCGCTTGGCCAGCTTGAGCAATGATTTCCGCTTCTTGTTCATGATGCTTAGCATTCAATACAGAGTGAGGAATACCATTGCGTTTCAAGAGTCGAGACAACTCTTCTGATTGGGTAATGGATGTGGTCCCAATCAAAATTGGTTGACCTTTTTTGTGGCGTTCCACGGTTTCCCCGAACAACTGCCTTATACTTAGCCCGTTTAGTCTTGAAGATTTGATCTGGCAAGTCAATACGAGCCAATGGTTTTGTTAGATGGAATTTCCCAAACTTCCAAGCCATATATATCATTAAATTCTTTTTCTTCCGTCTTAGCAGTACCAGTCATACCTGATAATTTGTCATACATACGGAAATAGTTTTTGGAAGGTAATGGATGCTAAGGTTTGAGACTCCCGTTCAACCTTAAGCCCTTCCTTAGCTTCAATTGCTTGGTGGAGGCCATCAGAGAAGCGACGACCTGGCATCATACGGCCGGTAAATTCATCAACAATGATGACTTCTCCGTCTTTCACCACATAGTCCTTATCCTTGTGCATCATAAATTGAGCGCGAAGGGCCGCCATAAGCAAGTGATTATATTCGATATTTTCAGCATCGTACAAATTGCCCTACGCCCAACATCTTTTTCCACCTTGGCAATACCCGCCTCAGTAGGAGCAATAGTCTTTTGCTTTTTCATCCATAGTGAAATCTTCTTCCACTTTAAGATGAGGCACAATTTGGGCCAGCTTGTAATAGTTGTCAGTAGATCGTTCACCAGGGCCAGATATGATTAATGGCGTTCTAGCTTCATCGATGAGGATGGAGTCGACTTCATCGACAATAGCATAATGCAAAGGCCGTTGTACCATATTGGCTTCTTCTGTAACCATGTTGTCACGAAGGTAGTCAAAGCCAAACTCGCCATTAGTACCATAGGTAATATCCGCTGCATAGGCCATTTTTCGTTGGGCATAGTCTAAATTAGGCACAATAAGGCCTGTGGTCAAGCCCAAGAAGTCATAGAGCCTCCCCATTTGCTCACTATCACGAGTCGCCAAGTAATCGTTAACTGTGATAACATGAACACCCTTACCCTCAAGTGCATTAAGGTATACAGGAAGGGTTGCTACCAAGGTTTTTACCTTCACCGGTACGCATTTCTGCGATATTGCCCTTGTGAAGGGTCATACCACCAACCAACTGTACATCAAAGTGACGCATACCAAGAACTCGTTTAGACGCTTCTCGTACAACAGCAAAAAGCTTCCGGTAGGAGATCATCCAATGTTTCTCCCTTTTTAAGGCGTCGCTTAAATTCAGCGGTCTTGTTCTTCAATTGTTGATCGGTCAGGTTGATATAGTCCTTCTCGATAGAATTAATATGGTCTACAACCTTGCGCATCTTCTTAACTTCGTGTGCGCTGTTGTTGCCCAGCAAGCGTTGGATAAAACCAAGCAAAAAGATCAACTCCTTACATGAGTATAGTTTTTCCTAATAGTATATTCAATTAATTCTAGCAAAAATACCGCCTTATAGTCAAAAAGAAGGGTCTCTATTCCAGAGAATAGAGACCCCCTAAGGAGGAATATTTCATATTTTTTTATAATTGTGGTTGAATGAGGCCATAACCACCATCATGGCGCCGATAAACCACATTAATTTGGTCGTTTTCCGAATTGAGGAAGGCGAAGAAATCGTGACCTATCAAGTTCATTTGTAATATAGCTTCATCTACACTCATAGGCCGTGCTAAGAAGGTCTTAGTTTTTAACTACATTCAAATCTACTTCTTCTTCCACTTCATTTTCCAAGGCAACCGCTTCAGCATGGAAGGCCAAGTTTTGTTTTTGGAAACGACGGGTTAAACGAGTTTTTTATACTTGTGGATTTGGCGCACAATTTTATCAACAACTAAATCAATTGCTGCATACATGTCAGGATTCTTATCCACTGCACGGAGGACAATACTTTTCTACAAAGACTGTAACTTCTACAGTCTTAAGATCTTTATTGGTGAGATAGGGAGAACCCTGAGCATCAAGTTCTTCATCAAAATAACGGCTTAATTTGTCCAAGCGTTTTTCTGAATAATCGCGAAGAGCACCAGTAACTTCTAAATTTTTACCGCGAACTGTCAATTTCATAGTAAACGTCCTTTCTATACAATATATGGAATATGTCTATCCCTTTCTTATTTATATAATTCCACATATGTACCTGAAAATCCTCTTTTTAATAAAAAAATTTTTCAGCTTAGTTAACTTCTATTCTCTTCTTTCAAACCTGTGAAGTCTACGAATATCTTCTACAACTAAAGTAGCAAAAGAGCCCTAAGAAGATATATCTTCTTAGGGCTCTCCTAATAATTAGGATCTAAGCTTTTATAACTAGGAATTAGTCTCTTATAGAATTTTTAGACAGGAAGGATTTTTAAGCGTTCATTTTTAGGATGGTCGAACACTTCTTCTGGTGTTCCCTCTTCTTAATTTGACCATCATCGACAAAGACAACCCGAGAGGCCACTTCACGAGCAAAGCCCATTTCGTGTGTAACTACAACCATGGTCATACCTTCTTTAGCTAGGGCCTTCATAACATCTAGTACTTCGTGAACCATTTCAGGGTCCAAAGCAGATGTCGGTTCGTCGAAGAGAAGGGCTTTTGGTTTCATCGCCAAGGCACGGGCAATGGCAACCCGTTGTTGTTGCCCACCGGACAAGATTATCAGGATATGCTTCAGCCTTATCCGCCAAGCCTACTCGTTCTAAGAGTTGTAAGGCGATTTTTCTCGCTTCTTTCTTATCGGTCTTTCTAACCTTTTTCTTGTGCCAATGTCAAATTCTTAAGAACAGACATATGTGGGAAGAGGTTGAAGCGTTGGAAGACCATACCCAATTCTGTACGAACCTTAGAGAGATTGTCCTTATTGGCCAAGTCCAAACCATCTACGACAACCTTACCAGATGTAGGCACCTCCAAGTAATTCATACAACGGAGAACCGTAGATTTACCAGATCCAGACGGGCCGATAATTACCACGACTTCTCCAGGGGTTACATGAAGATCAATACCTTTAAGTACTTCGTTTTTTTCCAAAGCTTTTATGTACATCTTGTAATTGAATCATTTGATATCATATTTCCTTTCAAGATAAGCGATGAAATGGGAAATGACTTGGGTCATAACCAAGTAAATAATGGCAACAACAGTCCAAATTTCTGCAGACGCATAGGTCTTAGCGATAATCAATTGACCACGTCGCATCAATTCTTCAAAGCCGATAACGGAAACCAAGGAGGAGTCCCTAAGCATAGCAATAAATTCATTACCCAGTGGCGGGATGATAGCCTTCAAGGCTTGTGGCATGACAATATAACGCATAGTTTGTGCCCTAAGAAAGGCCCAAGGACAAGCCTGCTTCCATTTGCCCCTTGTTAATGGATTGAATGCCAGCCCGGAAGATTTCGGACATATAGGCACCAGAGTTGAGGGAACAAGCGGTAACAGCGGCAATGAACGGATCAATCCGTTGACCAATAATTTGTGGCAAGGCAAAAGTAAATCAGGAAGATTTGCACCAACATTGGAGTCCCCCTGTACCACATCAACGTAGATGCGAACCAGCCAACGCAAAGGTTTTAAAAGCTAGATAGGTTGGCAATAGAGGCCAACATACCAATAATAAAACCGGCCGCTACGGAGAAAGCGGTAATTTTGATGGTAACTAAGGCACCCTGTAATAAGAGGGGCAAGTTATCAGCAATCAAAGACCAATTAAAACTCATATCATACTCCTAGTCTACTCATAAGTATTCAAACTTAGAGAGCTCAAACAAAACCTTCAATTTCTTATATCTATTAATTCTTTATTTATTATAGTTGTATTAATATGCAAAGTCAACGAAAAATAAACTCCCTCAGGAGGGAGTTTATGAGTCGCTTAATTAAAAATTTAAAGTCTCTGGCATATCTTTAGGCGCTGGTTGATTAAACCATTTTTCATAAAAGCTTATCAAAAGTTCCATCAGCCTTCATATCAGCTAGGACCTTATTGATATCCGCTTGCAAGGCCTTGTTATTTTTTTATTCATAGCCATGCCTAAGTATTCCTTGGTATTTGGATATGGAATGAAGTGAATATTTTTGGTCTTGGTGAATCTTAGAATAGTATTGAGCCACAGGAAGGTCAATAATAACTGCATCGGCTCCTTTATTATTTAGTTCTAATAGTGCCTCATTGGAGTGATCAAATTTCTTAACCGTAGTTCCCTCCAATTTGTCAGCTAAGTCCGCACCAGTCGTCCCCAATTGAACCGCTACTGTTTTCCCCTTTAAGTCGTCCAAGCTTGTAATGCTGGTACCATCCTTAAACACGACTGCCAAAGCATTTTCATAATAAGGAGAGGAGAAGAGAACATTTTCAGACCGTGCCTTTGTAATAGTCATACCGGAAACAGCTACATCAATGTCGTGAGAGTTGAGGGCTGGGATCAAGGCATCAAAGGAAACATTCTTCAATTCCACATCCTTATTGAGCCGTTTCCCAACTTCCCGGATAAGTTCAATATCAAAACCATCATAGTCAGTAGTTTTTTTCATTCTTAAATTCAAACGGCACGAAGGTGGCATTGGTACCTACCACAATTTTTTATCATCTTGGGTGGATGATGTGGATCCGCAGCCGGTAAAGATACCCGCTGCCAAGACTGCAATAGCACCTGCAGCTAGCAGTTTTTAAGGTCTTAGATACTTTCATAACATGACTCCTTATTAATAACGTATAAGTATGTATGCACATTCTTGACTCACAAGTCTTATATTATATCCTCAATCACAAGAATTTATGCATATATATGAGTAACCATGAATTAATAATACTTAATTTTTAACAATTCAGTCAATACTATTTTTGTAAAAATTATGCATATAAAGATATTTTTTTATGCATTTTAATTTAATTTTATATTCAAATTACATCTATACATCTACACATCTATAAAACATAAATTATATACAACGTTCATCCATCTTATAGGGGCCAATGACAAGTTGTTCCTTAGAACATAAAAAAAGCACACGACAAGATTGTCGTGCGCAACGGCTGACCTGGTTTTTGCCCCCACACTCGCCTGCTGGACATTTCGCTCCTAGCCAATGGCCCCCACTACTCAGCCTCTCGGTCTCCCGGCAGGTCTTACATCTAAGATGCACCATGATCACATTTCAATGAAATGCTTACGTGGATCGCTTTGCCTGCATCTGGCATCGACTTTCAACCACAGACCCGTTATGAGCATTATATATATATACCTTTTTATTTGTCTATAAATGAACCCAAGTACAATTTCCATAGAATTTTTTTCTATAATTAGTTCATTAACTTATATAGAATTTATATTATACCATATCTAGTATATATCTATAAAGCCATCTACTAGGCTCTTTTTGACTGCTTAAAATTTGTTATAGCAAATAGGAATAGAAAAAAATTATTTTTCCCTTGATTTTTCCTATTTAAGGATTTTTTTCCTTTCCCACAAGCCCTATTCCTAATGCTTTCTTCATTTGTCAAGTTATTTTATGTATGCGTTTTTTTGTAATAATGCTATCCTTTCCTATCATGTCAAGATACAAATGAAACTTTCTTTGTTGTATAATAACAACACTTGATAAATGAACGCAAACAATAAGGTTCCTACAGGAGTGTGTTTGTAGGATACAGAATCTTATCTAGAAGGGATATATTAGTATGTACATGTTGTCGTTAATGCAGCCATCAGGGCTCTACGAATTGGAAAAAGATAGCTTAGAAGCTGTCAGTGCCCAACTCTTGCAAATGCTACAAATGAAAAAAACTACCATTTGTACACTCATAGCTTACAGGTTGCCAACTATGCTGTATCGATTGCGGCTAAATTAGGCCTTCCCTCAATGAAATTGAGCAAATCCGACATGCGGCCTTCTTACATGATTTAGGGCTCTTGACCATCCCTAATGCAGTCTTGCAAAAGGTTCCCTACCTTAACCGCCAAGAGTTATCCAAATATAAGCAGGCACCGGCCAATGGGGCTAATATGATTGAAAACTATCCTTGTTGTCAACAAATTCTCCCGTACATTCGTTACCATCATGAACGTTGGGATGGGACTGGTTATCCAAAACATTTACGGGGTGCTAACATTCCTTTAGGGGCTCGCATCATCGCTGTAGCTGACTACTATGATACCATTATTAACCCATCCACTGAATCCTGGGCAAAATCCAAAAAGATGCTAAACAAGAGCTCTTCTCCGCCTCTGGTATCCTCTTTGATCCTGATGTGGTTAAGGCTTTTATTGATGTATTAGGTTAACTAAGCCCTCACAAAGATCTCCCTCAAATCAAATAGCTCCCTTGACTCATGAGTCAAGGGGAGCTATTTATATATACATTCTATTATCGAGTTCCTGAAGCTAGGGTCAGGCCATATACAGCTTTTTGCTCCAGCCTGACGCAAAGATGAGCAGCCGCTACTAAGGTAGCCCCTGTAGTATATATATCATCTACCAAGAGTAGCTCTTGCCCTCAAGGGCTGGGAGGTACTCTTTTTATATTAAAAAGCTTATCCACATGGCGTTTTTCGTTCTAGCTGAGACATATGCCACATATCTCCTGACTAGTCTCCTTAATCAAAGCATCAAGCCATTGCCAATTATAGTAATCAGCCCTATCTTGAACCCACTCTTTAAAGAAAAAGATCTACCTGATTATAACCCCTCACCTGTCTCTTGGCTTGGCTAATGGGAATAGGCAAAACAAGATTGATAGGTGGTAGACAATGAGCTTGATCAAAGGTGAGACAAAAATGGTTTAACACAGGCAGCTTGGCTAGATTTATCATTGAATTTAACGTCGTGAATCAAGGACCTGAGACCACCTTGGTAACGTCCTAGGATCCAAAGTCCATCCAGGCCTTCTAGCTGATCCGCCTGTAGGAAACGGATATCCAATACCTTATCTAGGCAGCTTGGGCACCATGTCCCCTGCTCCTTGACAGGGCGACCACAATGGGGACAAGTAGGTGGATACAAAAATCTAAAAAGCCATCCCATCAATCAACACATCTCCCTTGTATGCGCTCCTTAAAGAGGGTATAAGAGCTATCTCTATTGACGTGAGAGACAGCTCGTTTAATAGCACTTTCAGTACCAATAATGATGACCTTGACGACGGGCCCTAGTCACAGCCGTATAGAGGAGGTTCCGCTGGAGCATAATCCCGTAGTTTGGTATAAAGGGGATAATCACTGTCCCATACTCTGACCCTTGTGCCTTGTGCACGGTAATAGCATAAGCGGGCATGATGGTATGAATGTCATCCAGGACAAACGTATGTCCTTATGGACAAAGCGAATTAAGACATCTGTCTTGGATATGGCATAAATACAAACTGATTTCCCATTAAAGACATCTAATTCATAGTTGTTGGTGGCTTGAATAACCTTATCCCCCACCCGGTAAGTGATGCCATTAGCTCTAACTTCCCCCTTAGTGGCCTGCTGGCGGATTGACCGCCTCCTGAACGAACTTGGATATAGAAAGGCTACCTGCATCACCTCTTCGCATAGAGAGATAATTTGCATATCCAATTCATCATCCAAGTCCTCTTTTTCATGCTTATAGGTCTCGGTGATAGCCTTCATCATAGAGGCCATAGACGTAACAGGAATGAATACAAATTCATCAGACCCTGTAAGATCTGGCATATTTCCCTGATTGATGGCATAGGCATTGGATATGATAGCATTACCTGAATCCTGCCGATAGATTTGGTTGAGTCGACTAAAAGGCACACATTCTGATTCCAAGAGGTCCTTGAGGACAAAGCCTGCACCGATAGGCGGCAGTTGATCAACGTCTCCTACAATGACCACATGGCAGTTCTCTGGAATAGCCCTTAAGAGTGAATGATAGAGGCGAATGTTTAGCATGGAGGCTTCATCGATGATGACCACATCAGCCTCCAAGGGATCTTCCTCATTTTTGAAAGTCATAAGAATCCGATCCCTGAACAGGCATCAAGAGCCTATGAATGGTGGTTGCTTCATAGTCCGTAGCTTCCGTCAACCGTTTAGCAGCTCGGCCCGTTGGAGCACACAGGAGGATACGACTGAGCCCTCCCAACTGAAAGCCTTCTACCAAGGCTTTGATAATGGTGGTCTTCCCCGTACCAGGTCCTCCAGTAATGAGGGCCAAAGACTGGGTCAACGCCAAATCAATGGCCTCCTTCTGAACATCCCCTAAGCGAATCCCTTTGTGTGTCTTCAAAAGTCCCTACGAATCGCTCCATATCGAGGTTAACTGGGTCTTCCCGCCCTAGAAAGGCCAGAGTTTTTCTGAACTGATTCCATCTCAGCTATATAAAGATTAGGTGGATACACATGAGGATTCCCTCTTGATCAACCGAATAGAGCTGTCCTATATTGATGCATTCTTCTATATAATCTGCTATAGGGTCAGCTATGTCCCCTAAAAGATTAACCCCAGCCCCAATCAATTGGTCTACAGGCAGGCAGGTATGGCCCCTATCCTCAATATGGCTAAGAAGCCAGGAAATCCCCGCTTCTAAGCGCCGTTGATCATCCGCTTCAATCCCTATATGCTTGGCTAGGGGTATCGGCTACGGAAAAAGTTAACTCCCTCAGCAACCTGTAACAGGGCATACGGATTATGGGTCATCACATCCACCGAAGCAGCCCCATAATACTGGTAAATAGCCTTACTCCACTTAGCAGAAATACCATGATCTTCAAAGAAGTGGTTAAGGTCAGATAGGATGCCTTCCCCTAAAAAGGGTGTTAAAGAGTTCCTCCTTGACCCCCTGCCTCAAACCCGGTACCTCTTTGATGGCTTTCTGGTCGGTCAGATCGTAAAAAGATCTAACAATTCTAAGCCAAAGTAGTCAAGGATTTTTTTCAATAGACCGATCACCTAGACCTTTGACGCCCAAATTGGCCAAATATAAACGGGCTGCACCCATATTATCAGGCTTGAGTTTTTTTCCATAGAGGACACATTGAACTGATACCCATACTTTTCGTGTTCTACAAAAACGCCCCTTAAGTTCTAGGTCTTCCCTTCTTTGGGCCCTTCCATTCGAGCTGTACAAGTTATGTATTCATCATTGTAATCTTTAATAACAAACACGCAGTAAGTATTCTGCGTGTTTGAATAAATCGTGCGGTATACAAAACCACGAATGACTTCCATTATTTCTCCGCTTTTGGCAAGGCTTCAACAATTGCTTGAACAGTATCGGAAACGCTAGATTCGTTAGCGATTTTAATATTACAAAACCCTTTCATAGATAGGGTAGCGTTCTTCATAAACCCGGAAGATATATTCGATGGATTCCTTAACCAATGGACGAATTTCCAAATCCAAATCTTCTAAGATAGATTGCACATCACGGTGGACAAAGACGATAATACCGTTATTCTTCATGAGAGTAACTGTTTCATCAGACATAACCGTACCACCACCGGTAGCGATGACGGATGGTTTTTGTCGTAAGATTTCACCAATCGCATCATACTCGAATTGGCGGAATTTATCCTCTCCATCATAGATGATAATATTTTTGGATGGTCTTACCCGTCTTCTTCTGAATTTCTTCATCTACATCATGGAAGTCCAGGCCCAAGTAGTTTCGCCAAGGCACGGCCAACAGTGGTCTTACCAGCCCCTGGCATACCGATAATAAAGATATGTTGCTGCATATGGTTACGGATGAAAGAATTAGAAATTTCTAGCGCTTCTTCCATAAAGTTTTTTTAACATAAGGCCGCAACTTATCATCTTCCGTCACTTGCTCAGCAGAAGCGATAATAGCTGCATTACGAAGTTCATCTATAATAGGCAGCTTGTTATCTGACTTGTATTGGGCTACCGTCCGCAAGGCATTCAGCCGTTTTGCATAGGTGTCAGCCAATATCACATCATATTGATCAATTTTTATAAATCTCTTTAATATCCATACTTACCTCGTTAGGCTAGCCAATATCTGACGAGCTTGATTTTGGTCCTTGTCCATTTGTTCAATTAATTGGTCCAGGTTAGAGAACTTAACCTCTCCCCGAATATAGGCAATGAATTCCACCTTAACATCTTGGCCGTATATGTCTTGATCAAAATCAAAAACATGTACTTCGCAACGATGGTATTGATTAGTAAATGTTGGGTTATCCCTACATTACCAACACCTCCATACCAAGTTTGGCCGATGCGGACGCGATTTGCATATACCCCATCAGGCGGTGTTACCAGCCCCTCCGGTATGAGGAGATTTAGGGTTGGAAATCCTAGAGTCCGTCCCCGCTGGTCCCCCTTAATGACGGTTCCCGAAAAGGAGAAGGGGCGCCCCAGCATAGATTGAACCTCTTCAAAGTCACCCGCTTCTACAGCCTTGCGTATAAGGGTGAAGAAATGGGTTGTTGACCATTAGAGCATAAAAGCAAGGGCTGAACACTGACAAAGTAGCCCTTATCTTTAGCCCAGGCTCCTAAAAATTCAGGTGATCCCTGCCCTTTTGCGCCAAAGGAAAAGTTTTCTCCCATCACAAAAGCCCAGCTACAGAAAGCCCTCTGTCAAATCGATTAAAAAGTCCTGCGCGCCTATAGCTAAGGTTTCTTGGGAAACAGGCAACTCAAAAACATAATCTCACGCCCTAGGGCAGCCACTACCTCTTCCATATCTCTTCTGGGAAGAATGATCTTAGGTTGCTTATGAGGGGCTAGTACGGACAAGGGATAGGTGTCAAAGGTAAAAACCACCGTGACCGCATTCACCTTCTTAGCTTGCTCCACGCTGCACCAATGACAGCTTGATGTCCTTATGTATGCCATCAAAAAGTTCCCAAAGCATATACAATTGTCTCGCTTAATTGTGTGTAATTCCTCAAAGGAATGTAAAACCTCATAAGAATAGATTTTTCTCCACTTTAATGGACCTATGATCCCGTTTTACGAGCCCCCATAAATCCACGAGGTCCGTATACGCGATAGATCTGACCCACCTGGGTCTCTAACAAGCCCTCTTTAGGGGACAATTTTTCCCCTGTGTAAGAGCTAGTTCTTGTTGGTCATTAATAACCAACTTAGGCAAGTGACTAATGGCTAAGTCAGCAGGCTGTAACAGGCCAGGGTCCATCTACCATAATCTCTTCCGCCATGAAGGACTCATTGATAGAAAAAGGACCTACCTGAGTCCGGCAAAGCTGAGTCATAGTTCCAGGCACACCTAAGGCCAAGCAAATATCACGTAAGAGGGATCGAATATAGGTTCCCCCTGACACAGTGGCCTTGATAGTAAAGAAAAGGATAAGCATAGGCCAATATCTCTAGCTGTATCACTTCAATTGACCGCGATGGGAGTGTCACAGGAATCCCTTCCCGAGCATACTCATAAGCCCGCTTACCATTAATTTTAATAGCTGAATAAATAGAGGGCACTTGTTTTTTTGAAGTCCGAGAAAACAATCTATGACCTGTCGAAGGTCTTCCATGGTGATTTGCTTAGGGTCTCTATAGGCCTTCTGAGCCATCAAAGAATGAATAGCCATAGCAGCTTCTTCTGGAAGGACTACAGGATTACCGGAAGCGTCCTCCGTATCCGTAAAGGTGCCCAAACGACACTCAGCCACATAGGTCTTAGCAAAGTCCCCTGTATATTCAATGAGACGGGTAGCCTTACCCAAAAAGATCGGCAGGACTCCATAGGCCAAAGGATCTAAGGTTCCTGAGTGACCTATCCGTTTTTTTCTTTAAAGAGTCGGCGGCAAATTCCTACTGCATCATGAGAGGTGATGCCTGGTGGTTTTTAAGAACGAAATGACCCCCGTCCATTTACATTACCTCCAAAAAGACGGCGCTTAGCCTCTTCTATATCTCCATCGATGGTGAGACCAGCAGCCCTAATATGGCCACCACCACCAAATTGTTGGGCAATGGCATTCACATCAGACTCTTTTGGACCTTAGACTGACCCGTGTTCGATTAGGAGATTCCCCTTTGAGGAAAATGGCAATATCTACGGTATCTACATTGCGGATGAGTTCCACAAACCCATCCGTATCATCCCCAATTGGTCCATGGCATAAGTGTCCAGTTCAATAGAGGCAATGGTATTGTTCTTATAAAAGGCTATGGTTTGCATAGCCCGCTTAGTCATCTCTAGGCGGAGGGCAGAGGTTGCTTCAATTCGCTCGGATATAACCTGCGGTTTAGCTCCAGCTTTTACACAAAGAGCCGCCATTTCCAGGGTATGAACCCCAGTGTTAGAAAAATTTAAAGAAACCACAGTCCGTAGCAATACCCATGTAAAGAGCATTGGCCATACTTTCTGTAATCGGCCAAGCCCAATCATGGCACATATCTGCCACAATTTCACAGGTCGCTGCAAAATCAGCCCGCAAGTACAGGCCATCCGCAAATTCACTATTAGAAATATGGTGGTCTATATTAAAAATAGGTGCACTAAAGAGTGCACCCTACCCGACCAATTCTTTTCAAATGTACTCGCATCTAATACGAGTAACATATCCGGTGTGAAATTGTGGCATTGGTCTACTGATACGATGCGGTCGCCATAAGGGAGGCTAGCAAACTTTTTAGGAATGGTATCGTCCACAACCATACGGACGTCCTTACCTTGACTGGTTAAAGCCTCATACATGGCTAAGAGGAGCCCATAGCATCACCGTCCGGTCTTACATGAACGGTGATGGCAATAGACTCAGCAGATGCGAGAGCTTCTTTAAGCTGCTCTTTACTTATCTTGCTCATCGTTTATTTCTTTCTCAGTGGATGTAGGGTCCTTGGTGAATTTCATTGATCAAGGATTCAATGTGCATGGAGTAATCCAAGCTGGTGTCCTTATCAAAATCAATTTCAGGTACATGGCGGAGGTTCAAAATCTTGCCCAACTCGGACCGGACATGACCCCTGCATGTTTAAGTGCCTGAAGGGTATCTGCCTTTTTCCTTATCGGATCCAAACAAGGACACGTAAATTTTAGCTCTGGCGAAGGTCCCTGTCACCTCTACATCAGTTACAGTGGTAAAAGCCGATACGGGGATCTTTCATGCCCCGCATCAACATTTGACTCACTTCTTGTTTAATAAATTCTTGTAATTTTTCTTACCCGTACATCGCTCATAGTGGCCTCCTATAATTGAGGTGCGATTTCTTCCATGGTGTAGGCTTCAATAATGTCGCCTTCCTTGATATCGCGATAGCCTTCAAGAGAAATACCACATTCAAAGGATTGCTTAACTTCCTTAACTTCATCCTTGAAGCGGCGGAGGGAGTCAACCTTACCTTCGAATACAACGATACCATCCCGAATCAAACGAATGTCAGAGGTATTAGTAATAACACCTTCTTGTACGTAAGAACCGGCAACGATAGCTTTAGGGCGTAGAAATAACCTGACGTACTTCTGCACGACCTTGGATAACTTCCTTGAATTCAGGTGTCAACATACCACGCATAGCGGATTCTACATCGTTAATAGCATCGTAGATAACCCGGTAGGTACGAAGGTCAACCTTCTCCTTCTCAGCAGCCTTACGAACAGTGGCATCAGGACGTACGTTGAAGCCCATGATGATTGCATTAGATGCGGATGCCAACATAACGTCGGATTCGTTGATAGCCCCTACCGCAGCATGGACGATAACGATACGCACTTCAGGGTTTTTAATAGCTTCCAGGATTGACGGGTGCTTCCACAGACCCTTGTACGTCCGCTTTGATGATGATATTGAGATCCTTGAGTTCCCCTTCTTGGATTTGGTTGAAGATATCATCTAAGGTAACCTTGGATTTATTTTTTAAGTTCTTCAATCCGCACCTTAGCAATCCGTTTTTCCGCAACGGAACGCGCTTGGGAATCATCAACAGAATCAATGATTTCACCGGCTTGCGGAACATCATTAAAACCCTAGAATTTCCACTGGCATGGATGGACGTGCTACCTTAACTGCTTCACCCCGTTCATTGGTCATAGCACGAACCTTACCATAGGCAGTACCAGCCAAGACAGAGTCACCAATACGAAGGGAGCCTTTTTGTACCAACATGGTACATACTGGACCACGACCTTTATCTAATTGGGCTTCGATAACGACACCTTGAGCCCGACGATTAGGGTTAGCTTTGAGTTCCATCACCTCTGCTACCAAGAGAATGTTCTCGATCAACTCGAAATCCCTTGATGCTTCTTAGCAGATACAGGAACCATGATGGTATCCCCACCCCATTCTTCTGGCACTAAACCATGTTCGGTCAATTGTTGCTTAACATGATCAGGGTTAGCACCTGGTTTATCCATCTTATTAATGGCTACTATGATTGGTACATCCGCAGATTTAGCATGGTTAATGGCTTCAATGGTTTGCGGCATAACACCGTCATCAGCAGCGACAACAAGAACCGCAATATCTGTAGATTGAGCGCCACGCAAACGCATAGCCGTAAAAGCTTCATGGCCTGGTGTATCGAGGAAGGTAATTTTATTGCCTTCATAGCGGATTTGGTAAGCCCCTATATGTTGGGTAATACCACCTGCTTCGCCAGCGGTAACATTAGTTTTACGAATCACATCCAGAGGGATGTTTTACCATGGTCAACATGGCCCATGATGGTAACAACTGGTGGACGTGGTTGTAAACTTTCAGGAGCATCAACGATTTCTTCAATTTCTGTCGCATCTGCTTCTGGCTCCACTTCCTTAACGGTAACACCGAAGTCTTCCGCTACAATGGTCATGGTTTCTACATCGATTTCTTGGTTGATTGTAGCCATAACACCTAATAGCATTAATTTCTTGATAATTTCAGAAGTTGGGCGCCCCATCTTTTCAGCAAACTCGCCTACTGTTAGGGATCCGGACAATTCAATTTCCGTAGCAATAGCAGCCTCTGCGCGACGACGTTCTTCTTCTTTTTGTTGAACGTATTGTTCATTACGGTGCTAACGCGATCCTTTTTTTCTTCTTCATGGAAGAAGCCACGAGGGATTGAGGCCGATTCCCGCCTTTGTTTTTATTTTTTTATTCTTTTTATTCTTGCGATCGTTATTGCGATCGTTATTGCGATCGTTACTGCGAGTATCATTACGATCGTTACGACCTTTATCATTACGGCCATCATTGCGGTTATCATGACGGTCATTATTCCGATTATCCTTGCGATCGTTATGACGAGATTCATGACGACGGTCTGGATTACCTTGACCACCTTTTTATGAGCCTCTTGCTTAGCCACTGGCGCAACCTTAGTATCTTTCACTTGTGGCGCAGCCTTAGCTTCTTTAACTTGTGGCGCAGCCTTAGCTTCTTTAACTTGTGGCGCAGCCTTAGTTTCTTTAGCTTGTCGAGCGACTTTGCCTTCTTTAACTTGTGGAGCAGTCTTAGGTTCTACCACTTTAGAGGCTGCTTTTGCTGACTTATGAGCATTCACTTGCCCTTCTTTTTCCAAGCGATTAGTTGCAGCCATTTGATTATGCCGTTGTTCATTACGATGTTTACGGTAGTCAGAACCAACGCTATGTTTGTGGGCTACTTTAGGCTCTGTCTTAGGTGTCTCTTTTACGGATCCTGCAGTGGCTGTCGCCTTAGGGTGCTTGACCCTTATTAAAAGCAGCTTTAGCCACTTCATACCCCTTCTCATCAACGGAGCTCACCGCTGCTTTAGCAGGGATATTATGCTGTTGCAATACGGTCATCACTTCCTTGGATGTGACGCCGAGTTCTTTTGCGATTTCATGAACACGTTTTTTTGGACATCAAATTCCCCTTAATCTTCCTTATCGATTATATCAATCATCGATTGACTAAAAACCTTGATCTTGTATAGCTATTACGACACGTAATTCTTTTCCAATGGCATGTCCCAAAGGATTCCTTATTCGCCACAATGCGAAGTGGAACATGGTAAACATCAGACAAGTGTCTGTATTTCTTTTCATTATTAGGACCCGCATCTGTGGCCAGGAGAAGGAGCTTAACACTCTTGCTCTTAAAGGGCTTTTTCTACGATAAAATCCCCAGACACCACCTTGCCAGCCCGTTGGGCTAGACCAAATAAATTCATGACCTTACTCATGACTCAACTCCGTCCGTAGCGCTTCATATATTTCCTTGGACACAGGACCTCTAAAAAGACCGTTCCAACTTCCGCCCCTTATAAGCTGCCTCCAAGCAATCTAATTTAGGACATATATAAGCACCTCGGCCTGGCGCCTTCCCCGTAGGGTCAATGTGGATCTGACCCTCTGCATTCATGGCTATGCGGCGCAAGTCTTTTTACGAAGGACTGCCCACAGCCTACGCAGGTCCGCATGGGTTGTGCTTTAGTCTTCATAGCACTCTCCTAACCAAGAGAAGCGATGATATCGCCATCAAAACCTTCTTCTTTCGCTTGGGATTCAGACTTAATATCGATTTTTCCAGTTGGTCAATTTGGCTGCTAACCGTGCATTCTGACCAGCTTTGCCGATAGCCAAGGACAATTGATAGTCTGGAACAACAACACGGGAAGTTTTGTCTTCTTCGTTTACCTCTACGGATACGACCTTAGCTGGACTCAAAGAATTAGCAATATATTCTGCTGGATTTTTCCAGACCACTTAACGATATCAATTTTTCATCATGCAATTCATCCACAATAGTTTGTACCCGTTGACCACGAGGGCCTACACAAGCACCAACAGCATCGATATTTTTCATCGCGGGAGTATACGGCAATTTTGGACCGTGCCCCTGGTTCACGGGCAACGGACTTGAGCTCTACAGTTCCTTCATAGATTTCAGGCACTTCCAATTCAAAGAGCCGCTTTAAGAGGCCTGGATGGGTACGAGAAATCATAATTTGTGGACCCCGTGTAGTCTTTTTAACTTCCACGATATAGCATTTGATACGATCCCTTCTTGATAGCTTTCGCTTTCAATTTGCTCACTTGTCGGCAAAAATAGCTTCTGTCTTACCCAAGTCGATGAAGACATTACGGCCATCTACACGGGTAATAATGCCGGTTACGATATCTCCTGCCCGTTCAGAAAATTCATCATATACCACAGACCGTTCTGCTTCCTTAAAGGATTGGATGAGCATTTGTTTAGCTGCTTGTGCTGCAGAGCGACCAAAGTTTTTAGGGGTTACATCGATTTCAACGGTATCGCCAACTTCATAGTTTTTGTGGATCTTTTGCGCCTCTTCCAAGGAGATTTCCAATTCTGGATCCTCTACTTGGTCCACAACTGTTTTTCTTAGCAAATACGGTAAAGGCCCCCGTTTTTTTCGATTGATTTCTACACGCGCTTCCGGATTAGCCTGCTCTTCCTTTTTATAGAAGCTTGAACCAAGGCATCTTCCAGGATAGTAAAGATAAGTTCTGGTGCAAACCCTTTTTCTTTAGTCAATACAGCAACTGCTTGAATTAATTCTTGACTCACTATTAGTCCTCCAAGATGATTTAAAAATCTAAATGTAAACGAATTTGCGCATACTACTTCTTTCAAAAAGTAATAAGGCTGTCATCCACCATGATATCGATAGTCTTATCTGTGAAGCCCTTGAGTTGGCCTGTATATTGTTTGAGACCCTTCCAGGGGGTAAACAATTGTATATCCACATCCCGACCATTGTATCGAATAAAGTCCTTATCCTTTTTCAAAGCCCGATCCAAACCGGGAGAAGATACTTCTAACATATAGTTATCTGTAATAGGGATCCTTCTCATCCAGTTTCTGGCTCAATTGTTGACTGACCATTTGGCAGTCATCCAAGTCGATACCTCCCGGCTTATCCAAGTAAAACCCGAAGATACCAGTCCCGTTCACGAACATATTCGACGTCAACTAGTTCCATATCAGTGTCGGCTATAATAGCTTCCACGATAGTCGATACGAGTTCTTCAACAGCGTCTCTTTTCACAGTCTTCGCCTCCTTATTTTTCTTCTATTATAAAGGAAAGAGTGAGCCAAAGCCCACTCTTTTAAAAAGCTAGTATAAAAGTTCAACTACAGTATAGCATAGTCCCTTATTTTATGCAATTGTAGACCTACAATTCAAAGTCTTCCTCTCTACTTCCTAGAGGCGAGATTCTAAATTTTCCAAGATAGAAACCAATTGTTCCTTAAGGGCCGCTTCAAGGCCCTCTATATTGCTAAAGTATCCAGATCATGGTTAATCTCCGGATAGTTATGAATCCGTAACTCTGCAAAAAAATTCTCGACGTAGCATATTAAAGAAGAGAGAAGACCAGACCGATCATCCATCTTCTATACTCACCAATGATATAAGACCCTATTAATCATACGAACCCCATGCTTAGGGTCTATATCTCTCACAAAGCCACAGACTTCTTCTGGCATGGCCTGAGAAAAATCCCAATCCGCAATTCCTGCGTCCTTATATTCCAAGCAAAAGTTCTGGCTTGGTTCCACCAAAAAGTCAGGTCAGTTCTTGAACCGCTCGCTCTTTGTAAGCAGGCCCAAAATTCTTCAAAATTATCGCGCCCAAAGGTGATATCTACAAATTCAAATAAGGGCATGGTGATGCGGACTGTATAATCCTGAACTCTTGGTCATAAACTGCATCCCATCGCCAGCCTAAATCATTTTTATAATGAAAATAACGAACCAGGTTGGCCTCCTGGTCAAGTTCCTTATCCACTACAAGGCGAAAGGCCCCTACGCTTTCCGGCAACCAGGAATAATCTAGGTGGCGCGCTGCCTCAAGGATGGTTTCCATAAAGTTCCTCATACTTTCTTTCATAGTCTAATACATGCTCAACATAGTTGCGGGTTTCTGGAAAAGGATGGCTGATGGATCATTAAAATCATAACCCCCAACCCTTGTCTTCCATCCACTGATCTACATGACCGTGACCAGCATTATAGGCAGCTAATGCTAAAATTTCATTTCCATGATATTCCTTCAAGAGATAGCCTATATACCAAGAGCCGAGTCGTATATTGGTTTCTGGATGACTTAAGTGGTCGTCCGTCAGGTCCTCCATATCCAATTGTTCTCCAATCCAGTGGGCTGTATCCGGCATGAGTTGCATAAGCCCTAGAGCCCCTCGCCCAGACTTGGCATCTTCTTGATACTTAGACTCCTGAAGGATAATGGCATGGATAAGAGCTGGGGACACATCCTGATCGCCAGCGGCCCTTGCTATGAGACGATCATGGGTATGAGGATAGGCCCAAGCCCGTGCTAGGTACGGCTGACCATAATGCCAGTAATAGCAGCCTAGAATGATAGCCAACCAAGCAAAAATAGGTGTTTACTTTCACTACATTACCTCATGAATTTAATAGATTATCAATTAATTGAGCAATCTAGCGACTAAAGAGGTGCTTTTTCTTATCCCAAAAAGACGCTGAGGTCTTATCTAACGCTTCTTGATCACCACTATTGTCGATAATTTCTTGGGCATAAGCCTTCTTATCTTCCAAGTTCATTTGAGCCCCTATGCGGGCTTTGGCCTGGGATTCATCAAAATTATTGCGAGCCATAAGACGCTCTAGTTGAGACTTAGGATCTACATAGACCAACCAAACTTCATCCATGTCCTTATAATAATCATGTTCAATCAAGAGGGCACATCAAAGATACAAGCTGTAGCGCCAGCCTTTTCAAACTGGTCCGCCGCCTCTTGAAAGGCCTGACTCAAGTACTTCTTAAAGATACTATTGAGGATTGCTAGCTTATCCTTATCTTGAAAGACTATATCCCCCAAGGCCCGGCGATTAAGAGTTCCATCCGGCAAAATAACGCTAGGGACCAAAGGCCTTTTTCAACTCATCTAGGGGCTGGTTTACCAGGCTCAACTATATCTCGTGCCACCACATCAGCATCCCATAAGCTATGCCATGATTCTTAAACCAATTCAAAACAGTCGATTTACCACTAGCTATACCACCAGTTAATCCAATCTTATACATAGAATCTCCTCTATCAGAACCCCTACTTAACGAGAGCCCAGTCCTTGGCCGCATTCACATCGACAACTAAAGGAACAGATAGGCTAACAACACCTTCCATAACCTCCCGTAAGAGACCTTCCACCGCTTCTTTTCAGATGCCACCACCTCTAGTAGCAACTCATCGTGTACTTGAAGCAGCATGCAGGGATTGATAACCCTCAGCTTCCAAAACGAGCTTCAACCTGATTCATAGCCAATTTTATAATATCTGCTGCAGACCCTTGAATAGGCGTATTCATAGCTATCCGCTCCGCAAAAAGACCGGCGATTAAAGTTACGGTTATTGATATCATCTAGGACGCGAATCCGACCAAACATGGTCATGACCTTGCCCTTCTTCGTGAGCCTTGGCAATGACTTGGTCCATATAGGCCCGCACCTTAGGGATAGCGACTAAAAATACAGTTCAATATAATCCTTAGCCGCCTTTCTAGAAATACCTAGATCTCGGGAGGCCAAAGTCTGAAATGCCGTAGATGATACCAAAGTTAACAGCCTTAGCATGGGACCGTTCCTCACTAGTCCATCCTCAAGCTTTTTGCCCAAGACTTCAGCGGCTGTGAATCGATGAATATCAGCCCCTTCTTGGAAGGCTTTAATAAGAGCTTCATCACCACAGAGGTGGGCCAGAATCCGCAGTTCGATTTGGGAGTAATCGGCCGATACTAGGTAGTCATAGCCTTGCCCCGGTAGGAAGAGGCCCGAATTTGTCGTCCCTTTTCTGTTCGTACAGGGATATTTTTGTAGGTTAGGCTCAGAAGATGACAACCGCTCAGTTGCTGTTACCATTTGATTAAAAGCTAGTGTGAATTCGATGTGTCCGTTCATTGATGAGAAGGCCCAAACCCTCCACATAGGTGGACAATAGTTTAGTCACAGACCGGTAGGCCAAGATTTTTCTCAATAATTGGATGTTCTGGACGAAGCACTTCTAACACTTCTGCATCTGTAGAATAACCTGTCTTTGTCTTCTTTACTACAGGAAGACCTAATTTTTTTCAAAGAGGACAAGACCCTAATTGTTTAGGGGAATTAATATTAAAGGTATCCCCTGCCAAGGAGTAGATATCCTCCTGTAGTTCCTGAACTTCCGCCTTGAATTGAATACGAGTGGCCGCTAACTTGTCAGGATCTATATAGATACCATTCTTTTCCATAACTAATAGGGTTCGGACAAGGGAAGTTCCATGTCTACATAGAGATCCCATAAGTTTTCTGCCTGTAGAGCTTCTTTTGCAGTCTCAGCCATAGCAAAGAGGGCCATAACCATAGAGAGCGATTCTTGGTCCCCTCCCTACAGGTCGAATGGACGGCACTTGGAAGCGCTCTGTCAGGTAGAGGATGCCGTAATTGGTCCGCGTTGGATCCAAGAGATAAGCCATAAGACTGAGGTCAAAGAGACGAGCCTGTCCCACCTTATCCTTGAGACCTATATTAGCGGGCTTGTCTAAAGCGAAAACCTGCAAGAGGTCCTTAGCCTGACTAGTAATGATGAAGGAGGCTCCCTGCAAGGCTTTATATAAGGCCTCTACCTGCTTTTGATCCGCCCCATCTAAGATAATTGCTTCAGCCCCCATTGTGAGAAAGGCCTGTTTAATGCTTAAGAATGGGTTTTTACCATCACAAGTTAAATGTACGGCTAAGGCCTTACCTTGGTAGTAGTCTTCGGTAAGTCCCGCCAGCCCCTTATAGGAGATAGGCTCAACCTCCTCAAGACTAGCAAAAAGGGAATCTGCCCCACCCAAGTCTTGGCCTCCTAGGGCCTTGGTCATGCGCGGTGTTAGCTTAGAAAAAGCCCAATTGTTGAAAGAGTGGTTCCACCTCTGTAGGATGGTAATTGACAACAAAATCTTCTGGCTGAGCTTCTAAGTCCATATCTGTTTTGATGGTTGCTAAGGTGCGAGACAAGTGAGGCCCAAGTCCTTATGCTCTTCTAAGCGCTCTTTCAATTTCTTACCGGATACCTCATCCAAGTGATCGTAGATACCATCTAGATCACCATAGGCGGTAATCAATTTGAGGGCCGTTTTCTCCCCTATCCCTGGAACACCTGGGATGTTATCGGAGGAGTCGCCCATGAGGGCTTTTCATTTGAATGACCTTATCTGGCCCATAACCATAGAGGCCGGTCATGTTGTCGGTCGTCACCTCTAGCATGTCGGAAATACCCTTTTTGGTGAGCATAACAGATGCATGCTCATCAACTAACTGCAAGGTGTCACGGTCGCCTGTAATAATGTGGACCTGCATATTAGGTCCAGCCAATTTCTTGGATAGGGACCCGATAATATCGTCCCCTTCAAAGCCTTCTTTTTCGATGACGACAATGCCAAGACTTTGTAGGACCTCGCGGATTAAGGGGAACTGTGGCCGCAAGTCGTCTGGTGCATCAGGACGATTACCCTTGTAATCACTATACATATCGGTACGGAAGGTCACCTTTCCCTTATCAAAGGCTACCACCGTATAATCTGGTTGTAAGTCTTCAAAGAGTTTGATGAGCATGGTCATGAACCCATACACGGCATTGGTCGGTTGCCCTGTAGCAGACTTGAGGGGAGGGAGGGCAAAAAGCTCTATAGAGTAAAGAAGAGCCATCTATTATCATTAATTTTTTTCATAATTCACCCTCATAGAAATATATGCTTTATTATACCATAATTAGGCCCCATAAATGGGTGGGAAAAAGCCTTGCATCAACCTAAGCCCCTATGATATAATCATTCAGGAAAAGTATCTTTAGTAAGAGGAGGTGACTACGTTGCCAAACATCAAATCTAGCATCCGCTCCGTGAAAACTGACGCTGAACGCCGTGCCAAAAAAATGCACAAGTTAAATCTCAAGTTCGTACAGCTACTCGCAAAACTGTAGAAGCTGTTGCTGCTGGTCAAGCTGAAGAAGCAAAAGCTGCTTTCATTAAGGCTACATCCGTAATCGATAAAGCTGCTAACAAAGGTGTTCTTCACAAAAAAATACAGCTGCTCGTAAAAAGCTAACGGCTGCAAAAGTTAACGCTCTTTAATAGGTCGCTAACACAGCTTGAAAAATAGAGGCTCTTAGGAGCCTCATTTTTCTACTTACTCTATACCACCCTGTGGTCGTAAGGATTAGGTTAAACTAATCCCAGTCTTCGAGTCATTCCATAACACATCAACTGGAGACATCTACACTCTATAACATAACGCAAAAAGGCACCCCTAGGGGTGCCTTTTTGTCGTTCTCCTAATAAACAAACAAAAAGGAGCCTAGGGCTCCTTTTGTAGTAGATCAGACCTTATTTGAGGTTATAGAATACATCATTACCCTTGTATTCTGCTGTTTTCGTATAAGTTTTTCTTCAATGCGAAGAAGTTGATTATACTTAGCCACCCGTTCGGAACGAGCAGGTGCACCAGTTTTAATTTGACCTGCATTAACAGCTACGGCAATATCAGCGATGATAGCATCTTCTGTTTCACCAGACCGATGGGATACTACGCAAGTATAACCAGACCGTTTAGCCAATTCCATGGCTTCAAAGGCTTCTGTCAAAGTGCCAATTTGGTTTACCTTAACCAAAAATAGAGTTAGCTACTCCCCATATCGATACCCTTAGCCAAGCGTTTAGAGTTAGTTACGAAGAGATCATCACCAACCAATTGAACCTTCTTGCCCAAGCGATCTGTAAGGACCTTCCAGCCATCCCAGTCTTCTTCAGCCAAACCATCTTCGATGGATACAATTGGGTATTTGCCAACCAAGTATTCATAGAAGTCAACCATTTCTTCTGCAGTTTTTGATTTTTGCCTTCTCCAGCCAAATCATATTTGCCATCCTTATAGAATTCAGAGGAGGCAGCATCGATAGCCAATTTGAAGTCCTTACCTGGTTCATAACCAGCTGCCTTAATAGCTTCGCAAATTACTTCCAAGGCTTCTTCATTAGATTCTAGATTAGGTGCAAAACCGCCTTCATCACCTACACCTGTGGAAAGTCCCTTCCCTTTCAATACAGTTTTTAAGGTATGGTAAACTTCTGCACAAGAGCGAAGAGCCTCTGTAAAGGATTCAGCCCCTACAGGCATGATCATGAACTCTTGGATATCCACATTGTTATCTGCATGAGCACCACCATTGAGGATATTCATCATAGGGACAGGCAATTCCTTAGCGTTGAAGCCACCCAAGTATTGATAGAGTGGTAAATCCAAGGATTTTGCTGCAGCCCGAGCAACTGCCATAGATACACCCAAGATTGCATTAGCACCCAATTTAGACTTGTTATCAGTACCATCCAGGGAAATCATGAGCTTATCGATAGCTGCTTGTTCTGTTGCATCAAAGCCTTGAATAGCTGGACCGATGATGGAATTAACATTTTCCACAGCTTTCAAAACGCCCTTACCACCGTAGCGCGCCTTATCGCCATCACGCAATTCACAAGCTTCAAAAGCCCCTGTAGATGCACCAGATGGAACGGCTGCATGACCGATAGTGCCATCTTCCAAAAATACTTCTACTTCTACAGTTGGGTTGCCACGGAATCAAGAATTTCACGAGCATAGGTTTCAATAATTGCTGCCATTGTTATAGCCTCCTAGTAAATAATTAAATCGTCATCTACTTATCTTTATCATAGACTAGCTAGCCCACTTATACAATAGGTTCCACTTTTTAAAGTGCCTAAAAGAGCGGTTTTCCCTCCATCTTGTCAGGCTGTGTAAGGCCCAATAGTTTTAAAAGGGTCGGTGCCACATCACAGAGGGCACCAGAATGAAGTTTAGCCTCCTTGTGGGCTTGCGAAACCAAGATAAGAGGTACCTGGTTAGTAGTATGGGCCGTATGAGGGTGCATTGGTTTCATGGTTGACCATCACCTCTGCATTACCATGGTCAGCGGTGACGATAAGGTCGCCACCCACCTCTTTAATGGCTTCAGCAATAGCATGGGTAGATAGGTCAACCGCATGAATGGCCTCCTTAGCGGCTTCAAAATTCCCCGTATGTCCCACCATATCAGGGTTGGCCAGATTCATGATAATGAGGTCATAGGTCCCACCCTTGATAGCCGATAAGACATTGTCCGTCACTTCACTAGCGGACATCTGTGGCTGTAAATCATAAGTAGCTACTGATGGGGATTGTACAAGGACTCGATCCTCTCCTTTAAAGGTCTCTTCAATGCGGCCATTAAAGAAGAAGGTTACATGAGCATACTTTTTCTGTTTCCGCTATGCGCAATTGGCGTAGACCTGCCTGAGATACCACTTGTCCCAAGGTATCCTCTAGCTTTTTCCTTACCATAGACCAAATTAACTGGTAGGTCATCTTCATAGGATGTCATGGTAGCCATATAAATATCTCTCTTGCCACCAGGTCTGTCAAAGCCCTTAAAGTCATCTAACACCAAAGCCTTGGTCAGTTGGCGGGCCCGATCAGGGCGGAAGTTACAAAAAGATAACTGCATCACCCTTATGGATGGTCCCCTCAGAATCTAAGACCACAGGAGGTAAAAATTCATCTGTAATCCCTTGATCATAGGCCCATTGAATCACATCAGCTAGGGACTTAGCTCCTTGGGTATCGGCCCTTCCCCATAAACACAAGCCTTATATTCAGCCTCTACCCGGTCCCACCGGTTATCCTGATCCATACCGTAGTAGCGACCACCTAAGGTTGCGATTTTTACCACAGCCCTAATTCCTTCATAAAGGTTGCTAGATCTTCTAAGTAGGTCAAAGCTGATTTAGGTGGCACATCCGTCCATCTAGGAGGGCATGAACATATACCTTGGTTAAACCCGATGCTTTAGCTCCTTTAATTACATTTTTAATATGGTCTAAAGAGGCATGAACATTACCGTCAGACACTAGGCCTATGACATGGAGTGCCCCCTTTTTGCATGTTCATAGAGGTCTTTCACAACAGGTCGCTCGTAAAAAGACCCATCCGCCATATCCTTAGAAATGCGCGTCAAATCTTGGTATACTACTCGTCCTGCGCCCAAATTTAAATGCCCCACTTCTGAGTTACCCATTTGCCCATCTGGTAGGCCTACAGCATAACCGGAAGCCTTAAGAGTCGTATGGGGATATGTATTCCATAGGGCTTGAATATGTTCTGGGTGCCCTTGCACCACTGCATTAGTCGGATCATTTTCATCACCCATGCCATACCCATCCAGGATGAGTAGCATGACAGGACCTTTTTTTGTGTTCCATAATTAATTCCTTAGTGTTTCCTTAATAATGGAGATAAAATCATCAGCCTTGAGAGATGCCCTCCTACGAGGGCTCCATCAATATTAGCTTGCTGTATAAGTTCATAGGCATTTTTCCCCTTCACAGACCCCCCATAGAGGATGGAAACCTCTTGGGCTAAGTCTTTTGTATAAAGGTTTTTCTAGTTCATTCCGAATTGCCTGACAAACCTCTTCTGCTTGGGCGGACGTTGCCGTTTGCCCTGTTCCGATAGCCCAAATTGGTTCATAGGCTACCACGATACCAGGTAGGGCTTGGCCTGGTATATCTTTGAGGGCCGCCATCAATTGGCCATTGATATATTGAATCGCCTGGCCTGATTGACGGATATCAAGAGACTCCCCTACACAGAGGATTGGCATCAAGCCATGTGCAAGGGCGGCCTTGATTTTTCTCATTGACCGCTTGGTCACTTTCACCATAATAGTCTCTCCGCTCCGAATGGCCTAAAATGACATAGTCCATACCTAAGTCTTGGAGCATGGTAGGAGAAATCTCACCAGTATATGCACCAGAAGTCCTATATTCCATAGTCTGCGCACCCAACTTAATAGGGACTTTTCTCAAAAACTCTTGAGCCCCACCTAAGACGGTAAAGGGTGGACAAATAACAACTTCAAGCTTACCAAGTTCTGGCAAACCACTTTTAATATCTTCTAAAAGAGCCTTAGCCTCAGCGTTTGTGCCCTTATTCATCTTCCAATTACCAGCGATAATCGTCTTTTCTCATCTTATACCTCAGTCAAGGACGCAATGCCAGGAGGGTCTTGCCTTCCAAGAATTCAAGAGAAGCACCACCACCTGTAGAAATGTGGGACACCTTATCTGCTAGCCCAGATTTTTTTCGATAGCTGCAACGGAGTCACCACCACCAACTAGTGTATAAGCAGAAGCTTCTGCCACCGCCTTGGCTACTGCATTGGTCCCCTTGGCAAAATGGTCCATTTCAAAATACACCCATAGGGCCGTTCCATACGATAGTCTTCATATCCTTCAGGGCCTCTGCATACAAAACCTGTGTCTTAGGGCCAATATCAAGGACCATCCAATCATCTGGAATGGCATCTAAGTCTACTACCTTATGGTCTGCATCGTCGGCAAAAAGCCGCTGCTACAACCCACATCTACAGGCGTTAAGAGGCGTTTGCCCTCCTTCTTAGCTTGGTCCAATAGGTCCTTAGCTGTTTGGATACGATCTTCTTCTAGGAGGGATTTACCTACGGAATGGCCTTGTGCCGCCATAAAGGTATTAGCCATACCCCCACCGATGATGAGGACATCCACCTTAGGAAGTAGGTTGGAGATAACGGAAATCTTATCGGATACCTTAGCACCACCAATAATGGCTGCCATAGGTTTTTTCCGCATGATTGACCACCTTACTAAGGGCATCAATTTCCTTCTTAAGAAGAAGACCTGCCCCAATTGAGTATAGCTAGCAATAGCATCTACAGAAGCTGCTGCTCGGTGGGATACACCAAAAGCATCATTAATAGCCAAATCAGCTAAGGATGCTAAGGCTTTAGCAAATTCAGGATCATCCTCACCAATGTGGAAACGAAGATTTTTCCAAGAGAAGGACTTGTCCTGCTTGAAGGTCATTCACAGCTGCTTCTACATCAGGACCAATCGATTCAGCCACAAAAAGCTACCGGTTTACCCAAAAAGTTGGCTCAAGCGTTCTGCCACAGGAGCCAAGGAAAGTTCCGCTTTAACCGCCCCTTTAGGGCGCCCCATATCGGGATACTAAGATGATTTTAGCCCCTTTTCCAATAAGTATGTAATGGTCGGGATAGCCGCACGAATTCGTTTATCATTAGTTATTTGACCATCTTTCATAGGGACGTTAAAGTCCACACGTACAAAGACCTTTTTATTTGCTACGTCCATAGACTCAAGTGAAAGTTTCATCATAAGCTCCTTTATCAAGAAGAACTAGGACAGAATCTGGCCCTAGTTACTTATTTCTGTGAATTATAAACCTTTAGAGGCCATGAATACAGCCATGTCTGCCATGCGTTCAGAGTAGCCCCATTCGTTGTCATACCAACCTACTACCTTTACGAGGTTGTCATCCATCACCATGGTAAGATCTGCATCGACGATAGAAGAGCAGGAATCACCGCGGAAGTCCATGGATACCAATGGCAAGTCGGATACACCCAAGATGCCCTTCATAGGCCCATTGGCAGCTTCACGGAAGGCAGCATTAATTTCTTCCTTAGTAGCTGGTTTTTTTCCAATTCGCATACCAAGTCAGTAGCAGAAACATCAGGTGTTGGCACGCGAAGAGCAAAGCCGTTAAGTTTGCCTTTCAGGGAAGGAATAACAAGGCCTACAGCCTTAGCTGCACCAGTAGTTGTTGGGATGATGGACATAGCAGCAGCACGAGCACGTCGAGGATCTTTTGTGCTTAGCATCAAGAATTTTTTTGGTCATTCGTATACGAATGAATGGTTGTCATCATACCCCGTTTGATGCCGAAGAGTCATTTAAAACCTTAGCAAATGGCGCCAAACAGTTAGTTGTGCAGGATGCATTAGATACGATATTATGCTTAGCTGGATCATACATATCTTCATTGACGCCCATAACCATAGTCAAATCTTCATTTTTACCAGGAGCGGAGATAATAACTTTTTAACGGTGGACTGGTTCATATGAACACCTGCTTCCGTGGCATCACGGAATTTACCAGTGCATTCCAATACAATTTCAACACCGTATTTAGCCCATTCTAACTTGGATGCATCCCGTTCGTGCATAACAGGAATTTCCTTGCCGTCTACCTTGATGCCAGCCTCAGTAGCCTCTACCTCATTTTTGATGGTGCCATGAACAGAATCGTACTTCAAAAGAAGGGCTGTCCCTTCGTTATCAGATGTCGAGTTAACAGCTACTACTTCTACATTAGGGTTGCCCAAAGCAGCGCGCAAAAACGCATTTACCAATACGACCAAAACCGTTGATACCCACTTTAACTGTTGCCATTCTTGTGTCCTCCTAAAATCTTGGAAATGACTTATATATATGAATCCCAAGGATTCTAAAAAAACTTATATATTCCTGTGCCTAAGGAAGCTCTTGACTTATAATTTCCTGGCCCAGAATTTGGCTAATTCCTTCAGCAGCCCCTTCATCGATAATGAGCGTTCCCTTGTGGACAGCCCGCATAACACCGATGATAGCAGCCGCCTTTTGACGACCTCCAGCCACTGCAAATACGTGAGGGACCTGATCCAATTGATCTAAGGTGAGACCCACATTATTGACTGAATAGAGAATCGTCCCATCCTGATTACAATATTGGCCTAAAGCCTCACCTACGGCCCCCTTCTCTTCTAAAGTCCGCCTTATGGCTAAGTCTGTATGCCGTTGATCAGCCATATGAAGAGCTTGACCTATACCAAAGAGAAGGACATCCGCTCGGTGGATCAGTTCGTTAACCTCTTTAATTTGTGGTTCTCTTGTAACCAACATTGTAATAGAGGCCGGTGATAAGCCATCCGGTAGGTGGAGCATCTTATAGGTCCCATCTAGACGATTGGCTATAACCGAAGCGATTACATTCGCCTGAAACTCTACCCGCTCACCAACGCCACCCCTTGCAGGGACTACGGTGGTTTCCAGGTGCTAGCCCCTAACTGTTCCGCTACGGCAGCCATGGTGGATCCACCGGACACGGCTACTATTTGACCTGGTTCCAAAATGGCTTCAATAGCTGATGAAGCGGCAAAAGCCCAATTGCTTTTAGAACAGCCTTGGTCTCACCTGTGGAAGCGATGACCACCCTCATCTAGATTCAGCTCCTTTCGGATAGCTTCTTCCAATTCATTAAGGCGGTTAAGTTCATAAAGAGTCTTGGAAATCTTTGGTAACCATTGTTGGCCATCTTGTGTCAGGGTGACGCCCTGGCCAGTCAGATCAACCAAGCCATTATCTTTCATGAGTTCCACATGACTTCTAACAACCCGTTCTGATAAATTACAGAGTTGGGCTAAAGACCGTCGTCCCACTGGTTGAGCATGAGCAATATGACTTAGAATAGCATATCGTTCCTCTACTATATTCACTAATTCTGGTGCAATTCGCTGGTAGACTTCTAGCAGGTCATGCGTAGTGTAATCATTTGATTGTCCCATGTGGCATTTTTCGTCCCACTCTACACAAAAAAATAAAAAAATCACTTACAAGGCAATTGTACTACACCATATTAAACAGTGCAACACGATTTGTAGAAAAAGCTCCAACCATGAGGTCGGAGCTTTTTTTAATAAAAGTCTTTCAATGTATAGGAAAGCACAGAAAGGATTATCACAATCAGTCTGAAGAATCTGATTAATACCATCGTGTAATAGGGATTTCGTTATTAGCACCCTTTACGCCTAAAATTTGGTGAAGGTCCATTTCAGCGTTTTCAAAGGCCGCTGCACAAGCATTAAGATAGAGATCCCACATACGGATAAATCGGTCATCGAACATAGTCTTGATTTTTAGGCATTTGAGCATGGAAGTTCTTAGCCCATTCTAGGAGGGTGTAGCAGTAGTGCATACGGAGATTTTCCACATCTTGAATGTGGATACCATCATCGGTCATAAGGGAAATCATTTCACGAAGAGATGGGAGCATGCCACCTGGGAAGATGTGCTTAGACATCCACGCATCTCCTGGTTTTTCTTGCAATCCAGAGATATAGTGAAGTAGCATAAGCCCGCCTGGCTTGAGGACTGCATTGATGGAATCAATGTAAAGCTTGTAGTTATCTCGACCTACGTGTTCCGCCATACCAACGGAAACGACCCGGTCAAAGGTGCGCCCTGTAGCTGGTAGGTCACGGTAATCCATAAGTTTAACTTCAAGCTTATCTTCTAAGTGGAATTTCTTAATGCGAGCTTGGAATTTATCATGCTGTTCTTGGGATAAGGTGATACCAAGACCTTTTACTCCGTATTTACGAGCTGCTTCTATTAGGAGAAAGCCCCTATCCACAACCAATATCAAGAAGAGTCATCCTTCCTTGAGGTAGAGTTTATCCAAAATCCGGTCTACCTTATTAACTTGCGCATGATAGAGGGTATCCCGGTTAGAGGAGAAGTAGCACAAGAATAACTCATGGTATCATCTAACCACAGTTGATAAAAATCATTACCAATATCATAGTGGGCTTGAATTTCTTCTTGTTGATTTTTCTTGGTTAAGGGATTGGAGACCAATTTATTCCACACAGAACTAGTAGTCGAGAATTTCTCCATTTGCCCCATGAACATGGATAAGGCATGGTAGAGGTCGCCATGAATGAGAAGGGCCCCATCCATATAGGCTTCACCCAAGGCGATGGATGTGGATTCCATCAATTTGGATACCGGAATAGCCTTGGTAAATTCAACCGTAAAAGTCGGTTCTCCCTCCCCAATGAGGTATTCATTACCCTTAAAAATCAATTTAAAAGGATGAGCATCAAATTTTTGAAAGAAATTGTACCATAGCCTTTTTCTTCCACTTTGGATGTGATTTTTTTCTAGCATGCCTGCTCCTTTGCTGCAAGAGTCCCTGCTTGCTGACTACCTATTCATCCTTCATAGGATAAATTTTAATTATGATTAAAAACCATTTAAGTCTATCCATGTATGGATATCAACAAGACTCATTATATTCCTTTACTTATTCAATCAGTAGAGTAAGTTTGAAATGGAATTTATCATATTTTTTATATGGAATTAACTTATCGATTTATAAAATTAGTAGAGGCACCTTGTTCTGTTTTTTTGGATACGGAATGCCAGCTTCCTTAGCTAAGGCAAAAGCTGCGCATCATCCAAGTCATATTACGGGCCATATTGCATAGTTTGTAAACCTTCTTTATCGTATTGAGCATCATCCGCCACCATACCATGAGTAATATTCCAGTAAGTAGAGCCGGCCACTGGCATTTGTGAGATACCAAAGTATTTATTCAACACATCAAAAAGTAGCCACTGTACCACCCCCGACGAGCCACTGCAATCGAGGCACCAGGTTTAAAAAGCAAATGGGTTTTCTGCCATGGACTGAGAGCAGAAGAAGACCCTGTCTAAAAAGATAAAATCCGGCCGCTTGGATGAGCATAGTAGACAGGGCTAGCAAAGATAAAACCGTCAGCCTCCTTAGCCTTTTCTACAAAACTATTCACATCATCATCCTTAAATACACAGGACTTATGATCAAAGCAATAGCCACATTGAATACAGTCTCGAATGGCTTTTATTACCTAGTTGAATAACCTCCGTTTCTACCCCTTCCTCAGCAAAGACCTGTTCTACTTCTTTAATGGCTTGCATAGTTGTACCATTCAGATGGCTACTGCCATTTACAATCATAACTTTCATTGTGAATCTCCTTACTTCTTACTTAAGACTTATATATTTCTACCAACATTTCACTAATAGACTCAAGGCCATATATTACTGTTTCAGCCATCTTACCTAGACAAATATAAATAAGCTGTAAAATTGAGTCTAAAAGGCTAACTTTACAGCTTATCAACTAGCCCAATATTATGACTAGCTTAGTTTCTATTTTTGTGCCAAAGATGCGGTCCCCAGCATCCCCTAACCCAGGAACAATATACCCGTGATCATTAAGCCCCTCATCAAGAGCTGCCACATAAATAGGTACTTCTGGATGATCAGCATTAACCTTTTCCACCCCTTCAGGAGCAGCTACTAAGCACATAAGTTGGATGTTTTTAACGCCCTTTTTCCTTCAAGAGGGAAATAGCCATGCAGCAGAACCACCAGTAGCCAACATAGGGTCAGTGACGATAAAGAGACGTTCTTCTAAGCCAGAAGGCAATTTACAATAGTATTCAACTGGTTTTAGGGTTTCCGGATCTCGGTACATGCCGATATGGCCTACACGAGCGGAAGGAATGAGGGTCAACATACCGTTAACCATACCTAGCCCAGCCCGTAAGATAGGAATAATCCCTAGCTTCTTGCCTGCAATTCGTTTTCCCGTCATGGTGGTGATAGGGGTTTTGTACTTCCACATCTTCTAAAGGAAGATTCCGGGTAATTTCATAGCCCATTAGAAGGGTAATTTCATCTAATAATTGGCGGAAATCCTTAGATGAAGTGTCCACACTCCGCATAAGAGATACCTTGTGCTGAATCAATGGATGAGTCATTACATTAACGTTCATAGTAAACTCCCTTTATCGATAAAGAAATAAATGAACTAGTCTAAAACTATCATTAGTATAATCCATAAATAGTTGAAAGTATAGTAATGCCCCTCCATTACACCATAGGCATCGCCCATAAAAACTGCACTTACAAGAACAGTTATGCCTTGTAAGTGCAGTTTAAAAATTTACTATTAATACAAAGGATATTTAAGAGCAATGGCTTCTACGCGAGCCTTTGCTTCCTCTTGTTTGTCCACATCTTGAGGATTCTTAAGAACTAAGCTGATAATATCCGCCACTTCTATCATATCCTCTTCCTTGAGGCCCCGTGTGGTAAGAGCAGGTGTCCCAAGACGGATACCAGATGTCACGAATGGGCTAGCAGGATCAAATGGAATGGTATTTTTATTACATGTAATATTGGCATCATCCAAGAGGTGTTCCGCCTCCTTACCAGTGAGGTTAAGGTTACGTACATCTACAAGCATAACGTGAGTGTCAGTGCCACCAGATACGATAGTTAAACCGTTTTCTTGCAAACGTTTAGCTAAGATTTGCGCATTAGCCACCACTTGTTTTGCATAGGCCTTAAATTCAGGTTGCAAAGCTTCGCCGAAGGCTACTGCTTTAGCCGCAATAACATGCATCAATGGGCCCCTTGAATGCCTGGGAAGATGGATTTATCGATAGCCTTAGCGTATTTCTCCTTGCAAAGAATCATACCACCACGAGGACCACGTAAGGTTTTATGAGTAGTCGTAGTAACGATATCCGCATATTCTACTGGATTTGGATGGATACCAGCCGCTACAAGACCAGCAAAGTGAGCCATATCAACCATAAAGATAGCTCCTACTTCATGGGCTACATCAGCAATTTTCTTAAAGTCGATGATACGGGAGTAAGAAGAACCACCTGCGATGATGAGTTTAGGTTTCGCTTCTTCACAAACCTTGCGGAGCTCATCATAATCGATAGTATTAGTATCAGCAGATACGCCGTAGGCACTACATTAAAATAGGAACCAGATACGTTAACAGGAGATCCATGAGTCAAATGTCACCGTGAGACAAGTTCATCCCTACGATGGTATCGCCTGGTTGTAAAGAGCGAAGTAAACGCCGAAGTTAGCTTGGGAACCAGAATGTGGTTGAACGTTAGCATGTTCTGCCCCAAAAAGCTTTTCGCACGCTCAATAGCAATGGCTTCGATTTGATCCACAAATTCACAACCACCGTAATAACGTTTACCAGGATAGCCTTCCGCATATTTATTGGTCAATACTGAGCCTTGGGCTTCCATAACAGCAGGAGAGACAGAAATTTTTCAGAAGCGATCATTTCCAACTTATTCCGTTGGCGACCCAACTCTTGATCAATAATCTGTGCAATTTCTTTATCAGCTTGTTCTAAGTAACTCATAGAAACCTCAAAAATACTAAAGAAATATGTCTCTGCCAAACTGTGAGGCTCAGAATGGCAAAGGCGTAACTTATTTTTCAATGGCCATAATTTTTCTACCCGTCGTTCATGTCGGCCACCTTCAAAATCAGTAGCCAACCAAGGGTAACAATATCTCGTGCTAGACCAGGGCCCAATAACGTTCTCCCATGGTGAGGATGTTGGCATCATTATGCTCCGGCATGTGCATGTGCAGAAGGATATCATGTACCAAGGCAGCTCGATCACTTTCACCTTATTAGTGCAATACCTATACCGATACCAGTACCACAAATCAAGATACCTCAGTCAAACAGGCCATCAGCTACAGATTGGGCCACAGGCAAGGCTACATCAGGGTAGTCTACAGACTCTGTAGAATGAGTGCCAAAAATCTTTGTAGTCACACCTAGGTCTTCTAAGAGCCCCTTAATGTCTTCCTTCAACCTATATCCACCATGATCAGCACCAATCGCAACTTTCATCTTCTACCTCCATAACTCTTGTTTATGAAATGGGAACTAATTACTTACTTATCGCTAGCCATAGGCCCTAAGAATCAGCCATGGACTCTAGGCCTTTTTCTAGTAAGTCTTCTGGTCTTGGCGCAATGGTTGTAGACCTCTTGGGAGCCCCCATGAGGATCTGTCCATCCCTTCCTCACCAGCCCACTCCGCCAGCGTCTTTATCTTATCAGCGTCAAATGGAAATTGTCTGAGGAGGACCGTCTTGTGGTCGTCAGCCATAGCAAGAACTAAATCAGCTGCATTCACCAAATCGACCTTGAGGGGTCTAGACTCATGACCACTGATATCCACCCTATCCTTAACTGCCTCAACCGCCTCTGGGGTCACGCCTTAGCTCCATAGGCAGCAAAAAGACCAGCAGAAGAAGCCACAATCGATAGGCCTCGTTCTTGGGCTAGGGGTCTCTATCAAACCTTGGGCCATAGGAGACCGACAGGTATTTCCTGTGCATATAAACAAAATATTCATGATGACCTTTCTCATGTAAAGGTACTTACCTAGTATAACATATTATTCCACTCTGTAAATACATATATTCACTATGAGTAGACTTTTTATAATTTTATAATGCGCCCAGCAGAGGCCTTATTCATACGGTTCATAATAGCTAAGCCAAGGCCTTCTCTGCGAGACCTTGCGCCAATATATAGTCTACACCAGCCTCATTGAAATCAAGAGGTCTTGGTAGAGGGTGTGAGCTAGGTCCACAGGATCCTTATAGGTAAGGGGAATGATTTCCAGATCAACGCCTTCATCTTCATGAGGACTATACTCCGCATGATCTAATTCTTCCCCGTCTCCCTTCAGTCCTTCTTGGATTGCTTCAGGAGATCTTCCCTGAGGAGAAGTCCAAGGAAAGGGCTTGTCCTGTCTAGTCTCCTCAAGAATATTGTTTATCTTAGCCACCATAGCCCTGACTATGTCTTGATCGGATCCTACATGGGTCGTCATCTCTGCATCAGGCGCATAGTGCTTATACTTCATACCTGGTGCCTTAGGGGCTTCTTTAGCCCCTAGAAGGTGCTTATCATAGACTACATGAGGTGTCACTTCTTTGAGCATAGACTCCCGTAACACCACCTGGGCGGAGGATAATCAATTGGTTGTCATGAACTTCCACCACTGTTGATTCAACGCCAATCGAACAGGGGACCTGCGTCCACCAAAAGCTTCTATACGGCCATCCATATCGTGGAGAACGGCTTGGCCTGAAGTAGGACTAGGGCGACCTGATAGGTTAGCAGAAGGTGCTGCCAGAGGAACTCCTGCTGCCCTAATAATAGCTCAGGCCAAATCATGATCTGGACAGCGAAGGGCCACCCGATCTAGCCCACCAGTCGCCCGATCTGGTACAAAAATCAGATTTAGGCAAAGTAATGGTCAATGGACCGGGCCAAAATATATCCATCAACTTTTGAGCCAAGGGGAACCTGTGTTACTAGAGGGGCCACTTGATCCTTAGAGGCAAGGTGGAGAATTAGGGGATTATCTGAAGGACGTCCCTTAGCTTCATAAATACGTCCCATGGCCTCTGCATCTAAGCCATTAGCAGCAAGACCATACACGGTTTCCGTGGAATGGCTACTAAGCCACCCTCTCTTAACACTTGTCCTAGTACCTTGATATCTTGGTCGCTAGGATTTTTTTATAAACCTTAGTTTCAAGTACTTTCAAGCCAGCAGTCTCTAGGGATTTACTCATAGGTTCACCTTCTTTGCAAGGACAACACGATTAATAGCAGCTAAGTCTTTCCAGTAGGAAATATCCTCATAGGTCCCCTCTGCTTGCAAAAGTTGGGTCACAGATTCTTCCTGTCCCTGACCAATTTCCATGGCCAGAAGTCCACCTGCCTTGAGATATTTAGGCGCCTCCTTGGCCAAGATCCGATAGAAGTCGAGTCCATCTTCCCCACCCCAAAGGGCCATAGACGGTTCATTCAGGACATCGGCAGAGAGGGTTTTCATCTCCTCACTGGTAATATAAGGTGGATTAGAAAGGATGAGGTCAAAGCTTTCATGAGGGGCTAAGGCGGCGAACATATCGGATTCACGCAAGTCTACCCGATCATCCAATCCTAGTTGATCCGCATTAGCTTGGGCAAGAGCCAAGGCCTTGGGAGACAATTCCAAACCCACCCCTTCATATGGGGCATGTAGTGTAAAAGGGATAAAAGGATAGTTCCAGGACCTGTACATACATCCAAGATAGATCCTTCCATTTGATTATCATAGGCCGCTAATATACCTTCCACCAAGGTTTCCGTGTCTGGTCTAGGAATTAAGACATCCCCATTAACCTTAAAGGATAGGCCCATAAAATCCTTTATAACCCACTAACGAGGCTACACAGTGTCCCTTGGCTCGATTGATTACAAGAGGCCGATACCTATCCAATTCTTCTTTTTCTAACGGTTGATCATAGTGAGTATAGAGGTAGATTCTCTCCTTATCCAGGATATGGGAAAGCAGTATCTCCCCATCAAGTCGCGGCGTATCTACGCCCTTGTCAGAAAAAAATACTGCTCCGTCCATTGGAGAATACGACCAATCGTCCAAATCTCCTTATTCATTATTACTATTGTTGTCCTTCTGCTTGCATCTTAGCCGCTTGATCAGCCGCTGTAAGCTCATTAATCAATTCATCCATATCGCCATTGAGTACTTGATCCAATTTATAGAGGGTCAGGTTAATGCGATGATCTGTCACCCGCCCTTGTGGATAGTTATAGGTTCGAATCCGTTCAGACCGATCTCCTGTGCCCACTTGAGCCTTGCGGTCTGCCGCTACGGATGCAGCTGCTTCCTGTTCAGCAGCATCTTGCAATCGGGCTGCCAAAAACCTTCATAGCCTTTTCTCTGTTTTTTTCATTTGAGACCGTTGGTCCTGACATTCTACCACGGTACCTGTTGGTAGGGTGAGTAATCCGAACGGCGGACTCTGTTTTATTGATGTGCTGACCACCCGCACCAGAGGCGCGGAAGGTGTCAATTTTAAGGTCCTTAGGGTTGATTTGCACATCAACTTCATCCACCTCTGGCAATACGGCCACAGTAACTGTTGATGTATGAACACGACCTTGGGTTTCTGTAGCTGGTACGCGTTGTACCCAGTGAACACCAGATTCAAACTTCATCTTAGAATAAGCATTCATGCCGTCAACAGAGAATACCACTTCCTTAAAGCCACCTAATTCAGGTTCATTAGCAGAGATGATTTCTGTCTTCCACCCTTGCGCTTCTGCATACTTGGTATACATGCGGAAGAGGTCCCCCGCAAAGAGGGCCGCTTCATCACCGCCAGCACCACCGCAATTTCGATGATAACGTTCTTATCATCATTTGGATCTTTAGAATTAAGAGAACATGGAGTTTTTTCCTCCAAAGCTTCCTTTTCTTCCTTGTAAGCCTTCAATTCCTCTTGGGCCAACTCACGGAACTCTTCATCCATAGACTTATCTTCCAAGACTTCCATGGCTTCATCAATACCCACCAAGACCTTTTTATAACGGCGGAAGGTTTCCACTGTTTCAGTTAAGGATGCATGTTGGCGGGTAAGTTTTTGCCACTCATCTTGTTTGGCAATCATTTCAGGGTCAGAAATGCGTTGCTCCAAATCCATGAATTTATCTTCAATTACTTGTAATTTATCAACTAACATGATGACTCCTCTATGTTACTGAAAGACTATGCTTCTTCGTAGAGCTTCTTCTTCACTAGGGCGCACGTTTTCAAGGGCCTTGATAGCCACCTCAATTTGGTCATCCTCAGGTTCTCTTGTAGTCATGTATTGCAAGAGCATACCAGGCTTCACAATAGCCGATACAATAGGATGGTCAGACCGGCCTGCAAGACGAATCATTTCATAAGAAATGCCAGCCACCACAGGCATAAGAATAATACGGGATAGGATTCTTTCCAAGAGGTTGGGCCATCCCAGGAATGAAAAATACAAAGATACTTACTACCATGACAATTAAGAGAAAATTAGTTCCACAACGCGGATGGAGGAGAGTACTTACGTACATTCTCAACCGTTAGTGGCATATCATCTTCATAGGTATGAATTGTCTTATGTTCTGCCCCATGGTATTGATAGATCCCGTTGGATATCCTTAGTCCGTCCAATCCCCCAAATATAGAGAAAGAAAAGGAGGAGGCGGATGATACCCTCAACAAAAATTCATGGCCATATGATTGCCTTGAATGCCAGGAATAAATTTAACCACGAATGTTGGCAGAGCCAAAAAAATAGGCCAATAGCTACCACGGTAGAGAAGACCATGGTAAGGGCGATTTCCTTATTAGACATTTCCTCTTCCTCCTCCCTGCAGCTTTAGCTGAGAAGGACAAAGGCTTTCATACCAATTACCAGGGATTCAAAGAGGGATACACAACCGCGTATAAGTGGTTTTTCAAAATAGGATAGGAATCAGCAATGGACTTAGTCGGATACTTATCACCACGATTTCTCCTGTAGGGTGCGAACGGCTGTCGCTGTATAAGAAGGGCGCGCATCATCACACCTTCAATGACCGCCTGACCACCAACAAATTTCTTAGTTCGTTTCAAAATGGCTTCTCTCATATAAACAAATATAGGCAGAGCTTACGCCCCTGCCATATATGTTTACCAATCGTTTAGGATTATTTACCGTAACGTTTGTTAAATTGTTCAATACGACCACGAGCTTGAGCCGCACGTTGTTGACCAGTGAAGAACGGATGGCATTTGGAGCAAACGTCAACACGGATGTCTTCTTTAACGGAACCAGTTTCGAACTTATTACCGCAAGCGCAAGTTACAGTGGTTTTGTTTGTAATCTGGATGGATACCTTGTTTCATTCTCTATTACACCTCTTTCCAGTAATCAATATTATTCTTTCAGATTATATCATTACTATTAGATAAAAATCAAGCTATCTACCATAGCTAGTAGGAGACCGTAAGATTCCTACTATATAGTCTCACGGGTCAACCAAACTAGATGGCAAAGACCTATTCTTTAGAGGCCTTTTTTTCTTCAATGGATTCTTGCAAGGCTGCTTCCAAATCCACAGAGTTCAAAAATATCACGAAGGGCGATGATTTCTTCCAAGGTCATGGTAACGCCTTTTTTTCATGCCAGCGTATTCACTATCCCAAGCACGTAAATCGAACTTAGGGTTATAGCGTCCCCAGCTGGTACATGTTAATTGTTTCTTCCAACCGTCTTTATCTTCAGACAAGGTGCCTAGAACTTTAAAAATTTCAAAATTAACTACTGCCATTAGGGCCTCCTATTGCTTTGAATAATACTCACACATTGTAGTATAAAAAGCAGGTCTCCGCAAGTCTATGGCATGACTAAATTACCTTCCATTTCTGCTACTTTGCAAAGTTCAATAAACGCTTCATCCCCACCTGATTTACGGAAATTTCGCAGCGCTTGATCGATAACCTCTACTAAGTGAGCTTCTTGGTCTACTGTTAAAAACAGCTCGTCGACAAGAACCTAATAATTGGCCAAATCCCACATCGGTAACAGCCATGGATGCCAACTTGGAAAGAATAATCTGCCCAGATCCTGTCGCGAAGTAAGCATACCACATATAAGCCAATTCCTTATCGGGGAAAATCCAATAGGTATCTCCCTGAGGTTGTCCTAGAGAGAGACTCGTTATCACCTCAAAACTAGGACGGCCACCAGAGACCTGATTCCTTCCAAGTTTTCTAAACGATGATCCACTAAGGTCCGGCTAAAGGACAAATAGTAAGTATCATCCCTTCAAGGCTGGCTCGTATAGGAGCTGGTAAACGCCCATCATGGGCATAGATTCCATCCTGCCCCAGACAAGGGGACTGCTTATCCCCAGGTAAGAGAATAGAATGTAAGGACAAGCCATAATTAACAGGGCTAAAAACAGGCATATCTCCAAATACACCATGAGGCAGTTTTATAAAGGCCGTTTCTCGGTAACTTTTCTCCCTCAATTTCCCGAATAGCAATGCGAGTTTTTCTTAACTTCTGCTGGTCCCAATTGGAATTCAAGTACATTAAGTGGTGCCCATTCGCGAATAGCTTCCATTCGATCTTGTGCTAAGAGGAACTGGAGAACCATATTATTCACACCATATTGAGCCTGTACCATAGTCATAGGCAAGAAGAGATGACTCGTGCCATATTGGGATAAGGCCCCTAGTCCATTAGCAACGTCTTCTACGATGTCATCACAAGCCTGAAAAATGCCTGCCGCTGCCACTACAATATGGTCAAAGCTTTGGTCTTGCGGCCACTCTTTGAAAAAGAGGCACATGCGGATAAAGACGACTAAAGACCCTCATAGGCTACTGGAGAAGCCGTGTGAAGGGCTACGTGTTCTAAACCTAAAGTAGATACAATAGTATCTACTAAAGACCCATACTCTTCAATATGGGCAAGAGGGTCCGCCCCCAACCTGCCTGTATTCTTGGATAATGGGCAAGAGGGCTGGTGCCCATTCTTTACCTGCTACCAGGCCTTCTACCATGCCATCAGAGCCTAAGAATTCTATCAATTCTCTATATTCTTGATCCATTTTATACCTTACCTGCAGATGGACAAATATCCGCTTCAAAAACACTCGGTACATAGAGGTTTACGGGCCTTACATATTCTTCGGCCATGGTAAATCAACCAATGATGGGCTGCTGCCCAATCTTCGCGTGGGATAGCCTCTTTAGCTTAGCTTCCATCTCTTCCGGTGTATCCGCTATTCCCAGTTTAAGACGATTTTGCCACACGGAACACATGGGTATCTACCGCGATAGCTGGTTGCCCCCAAAGAACAGAAAACCAAAAACATTGGCCGTCTTCCCGGCCTACCTACCCTGGTAGGGTCAAAAAGGGTGTCAAAGTCATGAGGCACCTCACCACCATATTGGTCGACCAATATATGGCAAGTCTTAATGAGGGTTAGCTGCTTTTAGACTTATAGAGGCCACAGTCGCGAATAAGGGTCTCTAATTTAGCTAGACCAACAGCTAACATCTTAGCAGGATGATTAAGGGGCTGGGAAAAGCCGTTTTAGTAACGATATTAACACGTTCATCCGTGCATTGAGCTGATAAAACTACCGCCACTAAAAACTCAAATTCATTAGTATATTCAAGGGCTGGCTTGGCATCGTGATATACATCTGCCAAACGCCGTAATTGTTCAGCCTTAATAGCTTTTTGTTACGCGCATATGAGGACCTCCTCTGGTTGCTTATCGATCTATGTAAAGGTATTATATCGTCTACGGTATTATATCGCATAATTTCCATATAGTACAATTTTAGGCCTGACTAAACCAATACGAAATAGAAATGCCTATGTTATAATAAGAATATATGAATACATCTAGGTGAAAAGATTCATTAGCAAAGATTCTTGATTGGAACCGGTACCAATAAGAAAGAAGGACCTATGTCAAATATTAACGAAATTATCGAACGCATCAATGCCCTAGCAGCTAAAAATCAGGCCATGCTCTTACGCCAGAAGAATTAAATGAAAAAGCCCTCTATGATATCTACTTACGCTTTATCCGGGGACAAGTAAAAGACCAATTGGATTCCATTGAGTTTGTCGATGTAGAACCAACCAAAAGAGGCTGTTATCGTAGAAGGTAGTGATAACAACCCGATAGAAAGTCCTGATCCTTCTAATACTCATTGATTAAATTTAAAGAAAAGTTCACATATGACAAAAAGGTAATGACCACAAAGAGGTCATTACCTTTTTATTTAAAGCGATTTATAGGGCTCCTACCGTCTTCATAGCCTTAGCCATAGTGGTGGCCAAGCCTTTAACTTGACGTTTTTGGAATGCCGCAAACAGCGACACGAACACCTTTCATCAAAGGAATTACATAAATGTTTTTCCTTGAAGAGTTCATCGCACACAGCCTTAGCCTTATCGGTTGGAATCGTAATGAAGAAACCACCACTATAAGGAAGGACTGGCAACCCACATTCTTTACTTTCTTCCATAAACATAGAAGCTCGATCTTCAATCAATTGGCAGTATTCATTACGTTCCTTTTCATAAGCAGCCAATTTAGCTGGGTCGGACACGATATTAGCAACCACTTTCATAGCTGGGCGGGTATTATTGGACCAAGTCCCACGAGAGGTCATCTTATTTTCGTTAAAGAATTCTTCTGCCACATCTTCATTGGAAGTTATACCAATCATAGCCCCTACCCGTTGCCCGTAAAAGAGTAAATCCTTTGGAGGTAGAATAACATACGACAGTCAAAATTCGTTCAGGTAGGTTGCCGAATTTTTTGAAGAAGGAACGAGTAGCTTCTTTTTCACCAGAGTAGTCAAGGTATGCTACGTCCACACCGATGATAATCTTATTCTTTCCTTGATCAACAATGGATTTAAAGAGATTTAAAATCCGATCCCAATCCGCTTCGGAAATAGAATAACCTGTTGGATTATTACCAGGCGTATTAAAGATTACCAGAACATTTTCTTGCTTATCAGCAAGAGCTAATACCTTTTTCTTTTTAGAGAGTCAAAGTTAAAGGAGTTATCTAGGGTTAAAGAGTGTATATGTATCAAGGACACGATCTGCATCTTCTGAAATGAGTGCGATAAGCGGCCCAGAACCAATCAGCTGTTAACACTGTATCTCCAGGGCGCGTATAGTTATGAACCAAGTGATGAACCCCACCGGTCCCGCCAGACGTAGACAGGGCACGAATATAGCCTTCAGGGCGACTTTGACCGAAACACTCGGAAATAGCTGCCTCAAGAAATCATGTAGGCCTTCAATTGGCGCATAGCCCGCATGGTCTTGGTCGGACAAGCTAAGGTATTCTTCCTTCACCGTCTTGAGGAATACCAATTTCCCCTCTTCGTCCAAGATAGCACCAAAGGTACCATTAACAACATTTTTCCTTGCCCACCTTTTTCTATGGCGTCATTAGCCATACCAGCAATTTGGAAAATGATATCTTTAGAGTTTTTACTAAGATTTTTCTTAGTAGTCATTTGAAAAGCCATAACTTACTCCTTTAGGTTTCTAATTTAATCTACCTATACTTTACCAAATGTTATAGCCCTTGAATAGACAAGGAGTCATTTTTAATATTATTTTTACAAAAAACTCCCTTCCTCATGGAAGGGAGTTTTCCTCTATACATCATTAGAATGTATAGCCTACACCTGCATGCAAGCCTTTAACAGTTGTATCTTGGCTATCTACAGAGTATTTGTCATAGCCGTAATAGGCATTTACGTTTACATCAGGAGTCAAAGCATATTTAGCACCCAATTGGTAGGATTGTTTTACATCATCACCAAAACCAGCTTTTGCAAAAGCCTTCTACTTTATTGGTCAATTGGGTATGGCCAATAAGACCAACTTGAGCCCTACTTCATGGCTACCCGCCTTTGATGTATGTACCTTCGGCATAGGCATTTACATTGTTGTTCAAAGCGTAAGTCACACCAGCACGATGATCTTTAATATCACCATGTTTAGCGTTAACTTTGCCATAGGAGTATTGAAGAGCTGTTTTTGTCAGAAATAGCTGTGTTAATACCCACACCAAAAGCCATCATTGTTAGTACCATTATGGGATACTCGTTGTTGGAAAGCATAGTCTGCACTAACAGTTGTAGCCCCATTTTGTACCTTAGTAACAGGTACGGTAGATGCAAATGCTGCAGAAGTTGCTAGAGATGCTACCATAGCGGCTAGAATAATTTTTCATAACTTTTTCCTCCTCTATATATCAGAAGCAAGAGCTTCTCTCTATATCTTGTAAAGTTATTATCGTTTCAAGAAATCAGGAATTTCAGGAGCATTTGCTGCGCCAGAGTTGAATGTCTTTTTGCCAAATTCTGGTACAGCACCGCGTAGGCCATTGAAGCCAGTCGCTACGACAGTAATTTGAACGGTATCACCAAGGGAATCATCTACAACAGTACTCAAAGATAATATTCGCTTCTGGATCAGCAGCTTCGTTAATGATTTCAGCAGCTTCATTGATTTCGAAGAGGCTCAAATCAGAAGACCCTGCGATGGAAAGCAAGATACCCTTTGCACCTTCAATGGAAGTTTCAAGTAATGGAGAATTGATAGCCATCTTAGCAGCATCAGCAGCGCGGTTTTCACCTTGGCCAACACCGATACCCATCAAGGCTTCTCCTTGGTTAGTCATAATTGTTTTAACATCAGCAAAGTCAAGATTAATCATACCTGGTACTTGAATCAAGTCGGAAATACCCTTAATACCTTGACGAAGCACTTCATCAGCTGTACGGAAGGCATCAGAAATGGATGTCTTTTTGTCAACAACTTGAAGTAATTTATCATTAGGAATAACGATGATTGTATCCACTTTTTGAGTTAGGAATTCAATACCTTTTTCCGCTTGTGCACGACGGCGTTTACCTTCAAAGGAGAATGGTTTTGTTACAACACCTACAGTCAAAGCGCCCATTTCTTTAGCCACTTCTGCAACGATTGGAGCTGCACCTGTACCAGTACCACCACCCATACCAGCAGTTACAAATACCATGTCCGCACCTTCCAAGGCTTTTTGAATCTCTTCACGAGATTCTTGCGCAGCTTCTTCACCGATTTCAGGGTTAGCACCTGCCCCAAGACCACGTGTAGCTTTTTCACCCCAATTGGATGGTCACATCAGCCTTGGACTTTTCCAATACTTGTGTTTCTGTATTAGCAGCGATAAAGGAAACGCCTTGAAGACCTTCTTCAACCATGCGGTCAACAGCGTTATTACCGCCACCACCGACACCAATTACTTTAATATTTGCGAAATCAGACATGGAAATTCCTCCTCTAAAACCTGTATTCCCCATAAACACACAGGTGTCATTAGGGTAGATTTTTAATCAATTACATATAGTTTACTATATTTTTTAACAATTTCTACTCATTTGAGTTCTTTCACATAGGGTGCATCTAGGTTTACATCTATGTATTGTGCCCGAACGTGCTTGTCCTGTAAGTCTTTCAGCATATTCACGGTCATTTCAGCTTTTTCCTTAAGTTGCTCTTGATTGCCGATCCGTATTTGAACACCATCTGTTGTATAGGCCAAAAGTTGGTCCCCATCACCTAAAGTTAATCTCTTCCAACTGAGCTAAATAGTCCGCCGGCAAGGCATCTAAATAGGTAACTGCAGCCTTCATAGCGGGATCAGTAACCCGATCTCCAAGGAGTAGATTGCCTGCCCCTAGACCAGATACAAGGGGAACCTTAAGCCCCTTAAGCGAATCCGACGAATCAATAACCCTGTCCCTGTCGATCAATCGTTAAATAACCAAACTGAGCCGGCAGCACCATAAGGGGAACCCGTTCTTTAATAGCTACTTCCATAGTCAGTGGAAAACGGTAAGATATGTCTACCGAGTCAACCCGAAGGTCATGACTAAGTCGCTGCTTTAGTCGTTCTCGATTAATCTGCAATATGTTTACAGGATCTTTGATATTGCCAGCTACCTTAACATCCTCTAGACTAACAGTCTTTGATCCAGTCACCGTCATAGACCCTAGTGGAATGGGCGCCAAATAAAGAAGCGCTAGAACTACCACAGCTCCACCAATCCACTTGATAATGCGACGGCGTTTTTCTCAATTTTTTTCCTTATGAGCCAAGGCCGCTTGGTGATGCTTATGCCGTAATTTGTTCTCTGAATCATCCACCCTTTTCTTCTAGTTCATGGGGGACCTGAAATGGGGATAAATCCTCAGGAGCATTCAGCTTATGTTGTCTTTCATCCATGAGAAGCACCGACTAGAACTTATTGAGACCGGCGCTAGCCAAGATGGTCTCGCATAATTCAGGGAAATCAATACCTGCTTCTTTAGCGGCTTTCGGCACTAAAGAGGTGGCTGTCATGCCAGGAATCGTATTGTACTCGAGGACGAAACATTGGTCTTTAGCATTGGTCATGATATCCACACGAATAACACCTGAAGCTTGCACCAACTTGTAGACCTCTTCCCCAATTCTTTTGCATTTCCTGTGTCAAGGCTGGGCTAATAGGGGCTGGTACTAAATAATCTGTAGCACCAGAAGTATACTTAGACTTGTAATCATACTCCCCAGAGTGTGGACGAATCTCGATAACAGGTAGAGCCTTACCATTCAGAAGAGAAACGGTAAACTCGCGGCCATCCAAATACTCTTCTACTACCAATATAGGATCATATTGAAGAGAATCCCTAAGGGCAAGCTCTAAGCTTTCTTGATTCTTAGCGATGGTCACACCGATGGAGGATCCTTGTGTAGCTGCCTTAACCACTACAGGAAACGTGAAGTGGGCTAAAATATGGTCTTTGATTTCTTCAGGGGATTGTACGTTTCCATTATAAGATTCAGACCGCGCTGTTGGTACATTAGCCCCTTTAAATACCGCTTTAGAGATATTCTTATTCATCCCTACAGCCTGTGTCATTACACCGGATCCTGTATAAGGAATCCCCGCCATTTCTAAAAACACCTTGTAGGGCTCCGTCTTCACCAAACTTACCATGAATGGCGTTGAAAACTACCTCTCCACCAAGTTGTTTAATATCTTCTACTACAGTAGAAGGATTTAACTCAATGCTGTTACCTTATGGCCTTTAGCTTGTAAGGCCTCTGTGATAGCTGCTCCCGTACGGCGAGATACGTCAGCTTCTTTTGGATGGACCACCCATCAATACGATAATATGTTTGCTCATCATAGTGTTTCCTCCAATAATTCCAAGAGTTTTTGGACCATATTGGTTAATGGACCCAGCCCCCATAGTAATAACCAAATCATTAGGACGGACCACCTTGCTGAGAATCTTAGGAATATCATCTACATTAGGTACATAGTTGACCTGTTTACCAGTTTCGGCCTCGATACGATCAGGAATAGTTCGACCATCAATGCCATCAATAGGATCTTCGCCAGCAGCGTAAATATCAGTCATATAGAGCTCATCTGCCGCAGTAAAAGCGGTAGCAAATTCATTAGCCAAGAGTTGAGTCCGGGTATAACGGTGTGGCTGGAAAACACAAATAACACGATGCTTTTTCTAATTCCTTAGCAGCCTTTAAAGTAGCCGCAATCTCTGTTGGATGGTGAGCATAATCATCAACTACCCAGACACCAGCTACATGCCCCTTAGTTTCAAAGCGCCGTTTTGCCCCTACAAATTTAGATAAGGCCTTTTGGCAAACTTCCACAGAGAGTCCATATACAGCATGGCAGGTAATAAAAAGCAGCCATGGAGTTCAATACATTATGGCGTCCTGGTACGCGGAGAGTCAAACGAGCTATACTTTGTCCCTTATAGTACACATCATAAACCAAATGGCCATCTACATAGTGTACATTGCGGGCCATATAATCATTAGATTCATCAAAGCCATAGGTATAGAAGGTGTGGTCCACCTGACTCATCACATAGCGAATATTATCATTATCACCACATACTACAGCGATGCCGTCTTTAGGTAGACGATTCACAAATTGCACAAAGGCAGCAAGAAGATTATCCATAGTTCCATAATGGTCCATATGGTCATTTTTCAATGTTGGTAATAACTACTGTATGAGGGTTGTACTTGAGGAAAGACCCATCTGATTCATCCGCTTCTGCTACGGAAATATCCCCCTTGCCAGCCACAGAAGAGCCACCCAAATAGTCTACTTCCCCACCGATGATTACGGTCGGATCCACTTGTCCTTCTACTAAGATTTGGCCAATCATAGATGTGGTGGATGTCTTACCATGAGCCCCTGCCACAGCAATTCCCTTTGTCACATCTAAAACCGCTTTTACAATATCGGACCTATGAAGAATCTTAATGCCTAATTCACGAGCAGCCTTAAGTTCCGGGTTAGTTTTCCCGGATAGCTGTAGAACGAACTACAGCATCTACGTCCTTCACATAGGATGCATCGTGCCCTATGTGAATGGTAGCCCCTTGGGACCGGAACTTTTTCGATAACTGGTGATTCCTTAATATCGGATCCAGAGACTTCATATCCTTTTTGCAATCAAAATATTGGCAATGGCCCGCATACCAGAACCGCCAATACCAATCAAGTGAATCTTTTTGATCCCTCTAACATGTTTATCTCTCCTAACTAAGATTATTATTTTGCAATTTCCAAGGCTAAGTCTGCGATGTCTTTAGCCGCATTTGGTTTACCCAAAGCTTTAGTGGCCTGAGCCATCCGTTGACACATATGAGGATTGTTCATAAAGCTTTCAATCTCTTCTATCAAATCATGGGAGGTCAGAGCCTTATCCACAATCATATGAGCCGCTCCTCGTTGCACGAAAAATTTGCGCATTGAAGGTTTGATGATCTTCCGCCGCATAAGGATAAGGAATCAAAAACAGATGGAATTCCCCTAACCGCCAACTCTGCAAGGCCGATAGCACCAGCTCGGAAAAATAGCTAAATCGGCTGCAGCTAAGGCCTTAGGGCATATCATGCAAATACGGCAGGATCAGGGACGATTGCCCATACTCTTCCTGACCTTCTTCCATATCCAAGGCTTGAGTTGCGGAGTGGTACTCACCAGAACCAGTAAGATGGATCAACTTGATGCCAGGATTATTCTTAAAGTGCTCATGCACTTCAATCATAGCCGTATTAATAGAACGAGCTCCACGGGACCCACCAGAAATGAGGCACGGTAAATTGATTATCGGCTAGGTGGAAGAAATCACGCCCCTCTTGGCGGGTATCAGCCAAGACTTCTGGTCGTACAGGATTACCCGTATATACAACCCGCCTACACTTATGAAAAATACTTAGCTGCCTCTTCATAACCAACAGCCACCACCTTTACCACACGAGATAAGATTTTTGTTGGTAACGCCAGCAATAACATTTTGTTCTTGAATGATGGTAGGAATGTTACGTAAGGCTGCCGCCATCAGTATAGGGGCCACATACATAGCCGCCCGTGCCAATAACCACATCTGGCTTAAATTTAGATATGATTTGGTTAGCCTTCCATAAGGATTGAGCAGTCTTAGCAAGAGTAACCAAGGTGCTTAGGCCCAAATGCCGTTGTAAGCCTTGGGCTGGAATGCTCTCAAAGGGAATCCCCTCCTTGCGGACTAGGGTCGCTTCAAGACCTGCTTCTGTCCCCACATAAAGAACTTCTGCATCGGTACTTGCCATAATCTGTTTATAAATGGTAATAGCCGGATAAATATGACCACCCGTACCACCTCCGGAAATAATAATCCGTTTTTCATGATTTCATTCCCCTTTTAACCGCAATACTTCTCGTTTGAAATCACAACCACGCTCTTTCAAAAACAGGAATACCAATCAAAGCTAGAGCAAGCTGGTGATAGGAGAACAACATCTCCTTTTTGGCCCAGTTCTCGACCTAGATTTACAGCTTGGCCCATAGAGGATGCCCGATGAATGGACTCAATCCCTATATCTCGTGCAGCTGCTTCAAATCTGTCCGCCGCCTCACCCATAAGAATGAGCTCCTTCGTATGATCTTTGACCACCTTCATAAATTCATTTAAAGGCGTCATCTTATCATGGCCACCCATAAGAAGAATGACCTTCTGATCAAAAAGAAGCCAAGGCCTTTTTCAACGGAGTCCGTATTAGTCGCCTTAGAATCATTGTAATAGGTTATACCATCAATGGTGTCAACCCGTTCTAAACGGTGCTCAACAGCCTTAAAATTAGCAATAGCATCATGGATAACATCAGGTCCCACACCCAATGCATAGGTTAAAGCGATAACAGACAAGATATTTTCCACGTTATGAGCCCCTGGAATGGGGATTTGATTTTTGCTGATTATAGGTTGCGCATGCCCATCTTTAACGGCATAACAAGTAGTCCCTGCAAAATACGCTCCATCAGTCACCACCTCTTTTTGACTGATGCAAAGTACTTGCCAGTAGCTCGGTCTTTCATACCAGCCACAATAGGATCGTCAAGGTTGAGAACTACAAAATCGCTAGGCCCTTGATTTTTAAAGATATTTTCCTTGGCCAAACGGTAGCCATCCATAGTCTTATGGCGGGCTAGATGGTCAGGTGTTAGGTTAAGAACAATCGCGCCATGAGCCTTAAAACTATGAATAGATTCCAACTGGTAACTGGATAACTCCGCCACCAAGACACCATTTTCAGGAACAGCAAAGGCCGCTTCTGATAGGGAGTCACCCTATATTCCCCCCACATACACAGGAGAGTCAGTCCCCTTCATAATATCCGCTAATAGAGTTGTGGTAGTCGTTTTTCCATTGGTCCTGTAACCCCAAAATGGGTGCCTTCGACACTTGGTAGGCCACTTCTACTTCGCCAACCACGGGAATTCCTGCTGCTTTTGCGGCTAGGGAGAATAGGAATCGTCAAGGGAAGTCCTGGCGATACGACAATCATTCTATCCCTTCTAAGAGACTTTCATCTTGTCGGCCTGTAATAATGGATACACCCAAGTCCTTTAGTTTAGCTTCTGTAGTGGGCTCTAAATCGATTGCTTTAAGGTCATTAAGAACAACCTGTCCTCAATTTTTCCTAAGACATGAGCGGCTCCAATACCTGATGTGCCTGCGCCAATCACCAAGATTTTCATTCCTGTATAATTCATACGACACCTAACCTTTAGGAGGATATAAAACCCTCATTTATACTTTACAGACCAATTATTTCGTTTACAGACCAAGCTATATCTTTCTTCCACTCAAGGGAGGAAACCATTTCTTTTTCATTATAGCACTGCCAGTAGAAGTCCAACAATTGCCAATATAGCTCCACACAGCCAAAAACGACCAACAACAGTTGTTTCTTTCCAACCAGATAATTCGAAGTGATGGTGAATTGGAGACATTTTAAACACCCGTACACCGCGGGTTTTAAAAAGAAATAACCTGTATGATAACGGACAGAGCTTCCATAACAAAAAAATGCCGCCGATGACTACCAAGAGGAGCTCTGTTTTTAAGATAATCGCCATGCCCGCAAAGGCTGCTCCCAAAGCCAAAGAACCTGTATCGCCCATGAAAACCTTTTGCAGGATGAGATGTTAAAGAACAAGAATCCCAAACAAACAGCGCAGATAAGAGCCGCAAAGAAGGTAATGGTGAAATTACCCATGATGATACCCAAAACCGCAAAAAGCGACTGCTGCAATAGCAGATGTACCTGCTGCCAACCCGTCCAAGCCATCGGTCAAGTTAACCGCATTGGAAGAACCAACGATGATAAGGAAGGCCAAGACATAGTAGAACCAGCCTAGGTTAATATCGACGTCAACTACTGGAATCCACAGACTTGTTGGAATCATGAGATAGTGATCCATTATGTAGAGAAAAAAATGGCTGCTAAGATGAATTGACCCAGGAGCTTTTGCTTGGCAGTAAGGCCTAAGTTACGTTTTTAGCAGCCTTCACAAAATCATCAAAGAAGCCCAAAAGGCCATGACCCCAAGGCAAGAATCAGAAGGGCAAAGGTTGTAGGGTTCCATTTACCAAATACCAGCGTCCCCAAGAGGAGGGCTAGGAGCATGAAAAACACCACCCATAGTTGGCGTGCCAGCCTTAGCTTGATGCCCTTGAGGTCCTTCTTCCCTGATAGCTTGTTGAGCGTGCAATGATGCAAGGCCTCGAATCCCAAATTTTCCAAAAACCAGGGTAATGATCAAGGTCATCACAAAGGGATAATCAAATGTATAAATAAATGTGACAACATATCCATTAGTAAAACTCCCTTATTCTAATTCCGCTTAGACTCTTCTTGTTCCTTTAATTCTTCTACGACCCGTTCCATACGAAGGCCACGAGACGCTTTTTACGAGAACTACGTCCCCTTCCTCATGGTCCGCCTCATAAAGGTTAGCCATTTCTAGGGTGACTTTTACAAGCTTGTACATGAATTCCTCCCTTTCGGGCTTCATCACCAATAAACTTGGCAGCTTCTCCGAATGTGTAAAGTACATCATAACCTTCAGTAACTAAGAGACGACCAATTTGTCGATGACCTTCTTCTGTGAAGTCTCCCTAATTCCAACATATCACCCAACATGGCAACCTTTCTTTTACCTTGAAGTTGGCCCAAGGCCTTAATGGATTCAGCCATAGACGATGGATTGGCATTATAGGTATCGTTAAGGACTACAAAGTCCTTAAAAGCAACGATTTCTTGTCGAAGTGGTGTGCCAGTAAAAACTTCTAGCCCTTTTTTTATCTTTGCTGCACTGAGACCACAAGTTCTCCCTACTGCAATAGCAGCCAAGGCATCAAAACATTATGTTCCCCAATCATTGGCAAAAAGACATCAAAGACATCGTCATAGCATTTTACAAGTGAATTTAATGCCATCCTTCTTATAGGGTCAAGTTAGAGGCCTTAAGGGTAGCATTATTTTTGAATCCCATAGGTCATAGTCTTGCCCTTAGCGATGTTAGCCATTTCTGCTACATAGTGATCATCGGCATTCAATATAGCAATAGAGTCCTCATCCAAGCAAGCAATGAGGTTCCCCCTTGGCCTGTGCGATTTTTTTCTTGAGACCCTAAGAGCTCAATGTGGGAGGTCCCTACATTAGTAATAACACCTACAGTTGGCTCTGCAATAAGGGCCAACTCTTCAATTTGTCCTAAGCCCCGCATTCCCATTTCAACGACACAGGCTTGATGGTCTTCGGTAAGACCTAAGAGGGTTTTAGGAAGACCAATTTCATTGTTGAAGTTTTTCTCCGTTTTCAAAACTTTGAGTTGAGTAGCTAAAACTGCAGCTACCATTTCTTTAGTTGTTGTTTTACCGGATGAGACCAGTAATAGCAATGACAGGAATGGAAAAAAACGTCGACGATGGGGAGCGGGCCAAATCTTGATAAGCCTTAAGCGTATTAGGAACCTCGATACAAGGAAAACCTTCTAAAAGTTCGCCCTAGGTCTACAATAGCCCCAGCCGCACCCATTTCTTGCGCCTTAGCCAGAAAATTATGGCCATCAAAGTTGTCCCCCTTAAGGGCTACAAAAAGGCATCCCTCTTTAATTGTGCGCGTATCTGTAGAGACATCAGCAAAACTAATGGTTTCTGTTCCTTTGTAGATACCATTTGTTGCTGTTACAACCTCTGCCAAGGTGAATTGTGCCATATGAGCCGCCTCCTCGTTTCTATACAAAGGCCAAACAAGCGTCCCCTACTTAAGGGAACGCAAAAGCTAGCGAGCCACTTCACGATCGTCGAAGTGGATAGTCTTATCCTTTAAAATTTGATACGTTTCATGCCCTTTACCGGCAATGATAACCACATCCCCCGCTTGTGCTTCTTTAATTGCCTCATGGATAGCTTCCGACCGATCTACAATCACTTGGTAGCTGGTCCCCTCTCGCAAGGCTTCTTTTTACACCTGCTGCTACATCCGCCACAATCTTGACAGGGGTCTTCCGTCCGCGGATTATCGGAAGTTACAAAGATCCGATCTCCATATTGGGCTGCAAACCGCCCCATAATTGGCCGCTTAGTGGCGTCTCGGTCACCACCGCAACCAAAAGACTACAATAATTCGATCTTTCGTAATTGCCTTAGCTGTTTTAAGGATATTTTTCCAAGCCATCTGGCGTATGGGCATAGTCTACCACAACGGCAAAAATCTTGCCCTTCATCAACCAATTCAAAGCGACCTGGAACCGCTGTAAAGGTGGTTAATGCCTTATCAATTGCTTCCATAGACAATCCTTCTTGTAGGCAGGCCCCAATAGCAGCTAGGGTATTGTATACATTAAAGAGGCCTGTTGTATTCATCTTCACAGGGTAAGAGGCCCCATTATACTCGACGGTATAGGCAGAGGACTTGGATGTCATGGTCACATCATGGGCATTGAGGGTTCCTTCTTCTGTGTAGAGTAGGTAATAACAGGTACCTTAGTAAGGTCCATAATCCGTTGCCCATAAGGATCATCGATATTAATAACAGCTCCCTTAGGGGACTTATGAGGACTTCCTTGGGTCAAGCCTGTAAATAGCTTGCACTTAGCAGCTAAATAATTCTCAAAGGTTTTGTGAAAATCCAAATGGTCTTGGGTCAAATTAGTAAATACCGCTGTATCGTATTCAACACCTGCCACCCGCCCTAGGGCTAAAGCGTGAGAGGATACTTCCATAATGCAGTGAGACACACCTGCATCCACCATCTTTTTGCAAGATGTGTTGTAAATCAACCACATCAGGTGTGGTGTTATGGATAGGAAAAGTTTGATCTCCAATAACGATATGAACCGTACCTATAATCCCTACCTTGTGGCCTTGTTCCCGTAACATATGGGCAATCATATGGGTCGTCGTAGTCTTACCATTAGTACCAGTAACCCCAATCATGCGCATCTTACCAGCAGGATAATCAAAGAAGAATGGTACTAGCGTCATCATAGCTTGTCGTGTATCACTAACCTTGATGATGGTGACCGAACCAGATACAGACACATCCTTGGATACTAAGAGGGCCGCCGCTCCAGCATCTACTGCTTTTTTTGAACAAAAATCATGGCCATCTACGGTCGCCCCATCCAAGGCAATAAACAGGGTGCCTGATGCTACTTTACGAGAGTCAGCCGTAATATCGAGGATTTCTTTTTATTAGGCCCCTGTGACAGAGGCGTCATTCAAAAGGGCTAGTAAGGCTTCTAAATTCTTCACGAGATTCACTCCTATATACATAAGAGAAGCAGCCATTTCAGGCTGCTCCTTCCCAGTCAACAATCACACTAGTGGGAGCCGCGGTCCCCTTGCGTTGCTTTTTGTGCTATACACAAAGGCATCTGGCAATACAAGACCCAACTCTTCAGTGGCAATCTTTTGAATCCGTGTAGGAGACTTGAGGGCAGCCACTTCCACTTGGAGTGTGTCATTATCTTTTTTTAATTGTACTACTTGATGCTGAGCATTAACCACCTCATAGCCCATTTTTGTTGCTAGACCATGCATGATAGCCAATAAGACGAGAAGAGCTACAACGATACCCACGGTCTTGAGAACTTGTACCATAGCTGGAGAGAAATCAAATAAAAATACCTGGTGTACGTTTTTCCTATCCGTCGATTCGCTAAGGAGTCTCCTCCCGCTTGTACACCCACTGTTCTCTTTGCCAACATGATACTGCCTCCTCAATAATCCCTTACAGTTTTGTAGCCACACGTAATTTTGCACTTCTCGAACGAGATTTGCCTCCACTTCTTCCCGGCTTGGCTCGATGGCCTTATTCCTCGCTTGTACCACCGCTTTATGATGACATACACAAACCGGTAGTTCTGGCGGGCATATGCAAGCGGTAGATAATTCCTTAAACGTTTGTTTGGTAATCCGATCTTCCAAGGAATGGAAGGTAATGACACCAATTTTTCCCTCCCGGCTAAGCAAACTAACTGCATCCACAAAGGAATCATGTAGGATAGCAAGTTCACGGTTAACCTCTATACGAATAGCTTGAAAGGTTCGCTTAGCTGGATGGGGCCATCCTGCCGCGCCTTGGCGGGGATGGCTTTTTATAATTGTCACCAATTGACCAGTCCTTGTAATCCGTTCCTCCTGACGGGCTGCCACAATGAAATCGACGATGCGCTTAGCCCACCGTTCTTCACCGTAGTCCTTTAGGATGCGGATCAAGTCTTCTGGTTCATAATCGTTAACAACCTCTTCAGCAGTTGAGGGATATTCCATATCCATACGCATATCCAAAGGGCCATCATGCATATGGGAGAAGCCCCGTCCTGGTGTATCCAACTGATAGGAGGACACGCCAAGATCGAAGATAAAGCCATCTACATGGTCAATTCCGCTGCCAATAAAGCTTCTTTTAGGTCACAAAAATTGGTTTGTATAGTTTTGACCTGACACTTCAAATCCCCCAAGCGCTGGCGCGCCACCTTAAGGGCTGTTGTATCTTGGTCAAGCCCCACTAAGAGGCCTCTTTCTGTTAGTCGCATCCCTAAGGCATGAGAGTGCCCTGCCCCACCCAGGGTGCAGTCCACATAAATACCATTAGGATCTGTAATAACAGAGTCTACCGTTTCGCGTAAGAGCACGCTTGTGTGATTGAATTCCAAACTACCTCCTAGAATGCAAGATCCTCAATTGTTTCAACTAATTCTTCAACCTTAGGACCTACATCACCCATATAGGTATTCCATTTTTCCTGGCTCCATATTTCCACATGGTCACCAGCGCCTACAACGACAGATTTTTTTGTCCAAGCCTGCATGTTGGCGAAGGGTAGTGGGAATCAATACGCGTCCTTGCCCATCAAATTCGGATTCAGTGGCCTTGCCAAAAAAATCATCCGTTTTTAAGGCGCGAATACTAGCTTTAGTGGTTGGTTGTTTGTTCAAAGTGGTTACGATAGAATTCCATTTTTTTCTTCATCATAAACGAAGAGGCAGTCATCCAGACCCATAGTGATAATGCACTTATCACCCTAACTGTTCACGTATCTTAGCCGGCATAATCATACGCCCTTTGGCATCGATGGAGTGATTAAATTCACCCATGAACATGGCCTGTCACCACCTTTCCTTCTTATTCATTCACCACTATATGGAACATTTTACCACAATCCCCCACTCATAACAATAAATTTCAAAAAAATTCTTACGATTTATTCATTTTATTTTTTTACTTTATCCTCAATCTCCTCATTTTGACTGCTAGTATAGGCTTATCTAAACCTTTTCTAGGCATAAAAATAGGCCCTAAAATTACTTTTTCATAATTTTAGGGACCTATTTTCATGTTTAGCTCATGCTATAGATCGATTATACAATATAGTTTTTCAGTTCCAGTGGTTATTTGTGGGGAAAATTCCAGAAAAGACTTATAAATGAGCTTCGATAGCAGCCAAGAGATCGCCTTTTGGCAAGAAACCAATCTTACGGTCTACCACTTGACCGTCTTTCATGATAACGAAGGTAGGCAATACTTCGATGGATAATTGACGAGCCAATTCTGTTTCTTCATCAGAATTAACTTTTGCAAAGTTAACCTTCCCAGCCAATTGACCAGCGATTTCTTCAAATACAGGCATCATGCGCACGCAATAACCGCACCATGGAGCCCAGAAATCAAGCACTACTACACCGGATTTTTGTGAAATCAGCATATTCAGCTGTTTTAAGTTCTTTTTAAATCTGCCATTTGTATGTCTCCTTATTTGAACTTTACTTACCACACTTTTTAAGGCCCCAATAAGACCTCATACTTATCTATATCTATTATATCGAATTTTATCGTTAAGTCAATATCGAGATTTATCGTTTTTGCCAAAAGAGAATCCTATAGTAAAAGCAAAAAGAGTCTATCTCTTATAGATAGACTCTTCTCCACCAGTCCCCACTAAAGAGGTATTTTTGGGCATGGTGATTTGATTAGCGCTTAAACAATCTAGGTTTAATCCTCCACTCTTCCACAGGGAAATAAGGTCTATGAGTGATGGATTCCCACTCCCTTTAAAGAGGCCTGTAGCCCCTAACAAGCTGTCCTAGGATTTGGCGACTACTATAACCAGCTGTTCTAAGATCAGCGACCGTAATAGAAGCCTGTCTTTTTAGATAATCGGTAGCCTTGTCCATCAACTAATAGAGGCGCATGGCAATAGATTGATGATCCTGATTCAAGAGCTTATATAGGTAAATTTGTTGGGCTGTTGCATCCAATAAATCTGCTCCATGAACCACTTCTGTTACACCCATAGCCAAATCATCCAAGACAACTGCTAAATTATAGGCAAACATACCATCTGCTCGCTTAAGAACAAAATCATCAGCGCCCTCAACTAAGTTTGTCACTACAGCCCCTTGCCAAGAATCATTGAAAGTGATTTGACAAGATTCTAAACGCAAACGGTAAGACGGCGCTTTATCTTGGCTCATAATACCCCGTTGCTTACTATCCAAATTCCGGCAATAACCATCATACAAGAGCCTGTGTTCACCCCTATGTGGGGCAGATGCTATAGCTTGTATCCGTGCCCGATTACAAAAAAACAGGAATAGATTTTTCCTTCCTCTTCCCACTGTCTAAGGATCTTGTCATAGTAAGAATACCGATGGGACTGCCAATAAGTTTCTTGGTCACTTGACGCGCGAGGCCCTTGATCCCAATCGAAAACCCAGCCATTCCAAATCATCCAAGAGGGCTCTCCCAATTGTCGCTTGGAACGCTGTTTGTCGATATCCTCCATGCGAATAAGAAAGTCTCCTCCCTGAGACCGGGTCGACAGATAGGCTAGGAGGGCTACCCACACATTTCCCAAATGAATATGACCCGTAGGACTAGGAGCAAAACGACCTTTCATAAGACCTCCTAAGAAAGAGAAATGATTCGATCAAAGAGATAGTCAGCCTCTTTAATTTTTTTGTTCGTTCCCCATGGTACATACGTGTTGATCATTCATCACATCTCGCACCACTTGAGCCAATCCCTTAATGTCTTCCGGGCGGCAATCAATAACCTCTTGGCGGAAATCCACCTTAGCTTGATGGCTAAGACCAGAGAAATAGTCACTCATGGCCCGAGGTCCCATAAGAGATGGAGTCATCGGTAAGTCGAGACCAGACATAGTGCCGATAATATACTTACGCATTTCCCGATCATTGATACTAAAACCATCCAAGTAGTCGGCCAATTCCTTATAGGCTTCCAAAGTTTCTACTAGATTTGGATCTCGGTAGGAGCAGAGAACCATATTGCCATTATCATAAAAGTTAGCAAAGGCCCCATAAGCACCACCTTGTACGCGAACCTTAATCCAAAAGGTATTCATAGCGGAGAATAGTTTCCAAAACGGACATGGCTCCTACATAGGCGTGACCATGATCTAGGAAGTTTCCTCCTTGGGCCACATACTGAACCTTACCAGCTGTGTAAATACCTTCACGCTTAACCTCTTTAGAGAAATTCAGTTGTCCTGTTGGCAATTCTTCTTGTGGAAGAGAAGCTAAAGAATCCTGAGCCAAAGACAAGAAGGCCTTGTCCTCCCCTTCTTGCCCCACCAAAAGGACATGTAAGTTATTAGACCGGAAAATTTTTCTTAGCAACCTTGCTCAAATTAAGAGGCAGATCTGCCATCTTTTTTTAGGATCTTTGACTAGAGTCTGTAGATTTTGATAAAGAGAGATTGCCTGCATCCTTAAACTTGCCTAACTCAGAAAACTGCGCCATAAGCCGTTGGGACACAAGGGTATGACCGCGACGGAAAGCTTCATTATCCCAGATAGCCTTATTTTTCATTGACGATTTCTTCCAAGCGCCCCGGGTCTGTATAGTGGGACTCTTTAATGATATAGTCCACAATACGAACCAATTCAGGCAACTTGCTATGAAGAGACCTTGGCACGGATTACAAAGAAGGGACGATAGTCATGGCGAGACCGATTTTTGCCAATACCGATAATGTCTGTGAAAAAAACCACCTAAGTTGAGGTTAATATCCTTAGCTACTTGATCATAAACCTTGTCCCCTGCATTAACTCGGCCCAACATATCAGACAGGAGGTCCGCGTAGAAGAGTTCTTCCTCTGTGAGGCAATCTAAGCCAAAGTAGTAAGCTACATAGTTAATACCTTTGGCGAAGGTTGGTACAAAGTGGAAGCCCGTAGGACCCACTTGGGAATCAACTCGTTCAATCTTGTCCACTTGTGGCGACAAATCAGATAATTCCAAGAGAGGAATGCTAGCTAAGGCTTCCTCAGAATCAGGGACTTTCTTGCCGCTCCTTGAGGTGTTTTGTTTTAGCAATTATATCTTCCAATTCTTGGTCTGACATGGCTTCCTTAAGAGCCGCGAGTTTCTCTGTCAGCGCCTTATCCTTCTTCTCTTGCAAGCCTGGTTCAGGATAGATGCTTATCAAAGCCTTATGGTTATTTCTTAACAAGGACTCTTTGACTAAATCTTGGAAGTAGGTACCCTCTAAACCAGCACGAATTGCGGCTAAAGCCTTTTCATAGTGAAGGAGTTCCAAAGGATCCTTTCCGTAGAGCCAATTATCCATCATGCGGATGACATAGGCCAAAGCCAATTGGGCGACCACCAAAATCAGCTTCCCGCAAAGAAAATTCAATAGAGTTTAAAGAAGCCTCTAATAGCTCCTTATCTAACCCATTAGTAGCAATCTCTGCAAGTGTCTTATCTACAATAGCCTTTAGGTCTGCCTCCTTACCCATATCAGAACCAGAGACAGTAATATTCCATAGAGGTTGGCGGATGGAATCCAAATAGTAACCGAAATATCAGACCCCACCCCAGCCTTGATAAGTGCCTGTTTAAGAGGGGCTGCAGGTGATGTCAAAAGAGCATGGGTCAAGACTTCAAAGGCTAAGGACTTCTCTTGATCCATACCATTAAGCACATAGGTCAAGGCGTGAAGGGTTTTACCTCCCTTAGCTTCCTCAGGACCAATGCTATACGAATAGGCGGCTTGAACCCCCATCTGCAAGAGGCGCTTGCAAGCCGATTTCCGTATTGGTCACATCAATAGCATCAAAAATGACTAAGGTATTCCTCATCGATGAAAGCCAAATGCGATTCTATATCCATTTGCCCGTAGAGGAAAAATATAGGCATTAGATGGATGATAGTAAGTCCGGTAAAAAAATCTTGGAACTTTTCATAGGTTAAATCCGTAATGAAATCAGGATCCCCACCAGAGTCAACACCATAGGTTGTATCTGGGAAGAGTGCCTCCATGCTGTGTCGTTCCAAAAATAGAATCCGGCGAAGAATAAACACCCTTCATCTCATTGAAAACGACTCCCTTATAGGTCAAAAGGATCTTCTTTAGTTTCTAATTCGTAGTGCCAACCTTCTTGCATGACGATTTCAGGATCTTCTGCTACGCGAGGGAAAAAGACTGCATCCAAATACACGTCCATGAGATTGTGGAAGTCCTTATCATTTTTGGAGGCTACCGGGTACATAGTCTTATCCGGATAGGTCATAGCGTTTAGGAAGGTATTGAGAGATCCCTTAACCAATTCTACGAAAGGTTCTTTTAGAGGAACTTGCAGGGACCCACAGAGTACGGAGTGTTCCATAATATGGGCAACCCCCGTATTGTCCTTAGGGGTAGTACGAAAGGCAATATTGAAAACCTTATTGGTATCCGGTGCGTCAATATAAATGAGACGGGCTCCAGATTTATCATGCTTCATTTTCATAGGCAGTCCCATTAATTTCATCGATGTGTTCGATGCGATTGAGGGTAAAAAGCCAGAGTAAGTTTTATTGAGCTCCATAGCAACTCCTAATCATAAAATGCGGCCGTAAAAAGGCCTATCTATCGTAAATTGACAAGCAACTTATGCTCATATACATATGGATTTATTATACCATACGAACATATAAGGAAATGAAAAGGGGCCGTAACAGAATGCGGTTTTATCGCATTCTGTTACGGCACCCTCTACTAGATTCTAGAGCCCATTTTTTTGTTGCGTCGACAAACCAATAATCCTTCTAGAACGACCCGAAAATTCTCGAAGGACATAAGCCGACTAGGATACATGTCATCTACGACGCGGTAGGAAATAGTTACCTCCCCTTTGTCATAGTCATAGTAAACTCCATGACGTTGAGTAGTATCCGTAAAGCCTGTAGTCAATTGTTCAGCCGAAGGAAGAGGTTGGTTTTGCAAATGGTCAATCATATCATGCAAGAGGCCTTCCCTTCTTACATCATCGTTGAGGATCTCCTGCATGAAGCTATCAAGTGCATCCATAACCATTAGCCGCGTTCTGCAAAGAAGAGTTTTTCATGAATAGCCTTTACAGCATCCTTAACGCGTTCTTCTTTTTACTAAACAAGTGATAGAAATTTCAGAAGTAGAAATAATTTCTACGTTAATCCCTTCTTGGCCCAAGATATCAAACATTTGTGCAGCCACGCCTGGTTGTCCTAACATACCCGCGCCAACCACAGATACCTTCGCAACATCTTCATCGATATTGATATCATCGATATTGATTTCCTTATGAATTTCATCAATGATTTCTTTAGCTTGTGGCACATCATCATTCATGACCGTGAATACGATATCTGTTTTAGCATCGTTATTAGAGCGAATAGATTGAACAATCATATCCACATCCACATTGTGAGCTGCCAAAGCTTTGAATACCTTAGCCGCTACGCCTGGTTTTATTTTCTACGCCAATCAAGGATACCTTGGCAGCGTTTTTTTATCATCAGCTACGCCTGTAATAACGCGTTTATTGTGTTCCATTGTATAGTCCTCCCGGATAATTGTCCCTTGATCACTGGTGAAAGTAGATCGTACATGAATTGGCACTCCATAGCGTAGGGCCCATTTCAACTGCCCGTGGTTGCATAACACCTGCACCAAGGCGGGCCATTTCTAACATTTCACCATAGGTAATTTCAGGCAATTTTTTTCTGCTTTTGGGCAAACCCGAGGGTCTGTAGAATATACGCCATCTACATCGGTAAAGATTTCACATACATCCGCCTTCATAGCACCTGCCAAAGCAACGGCTGTCGTATCGGAACCACCACGACCTAAGGTAGCCATATCACCATCTTCAGTAATGCCTTGGAATCCAGCTACAACAACTATGTTACCTGCGTCCAGTGCTTCAAATACACGACCCGGTTCTACACCCAAAATACGGCCTTTATTAAAGGCATCGGAGGACTTAATTCCAGCTTGAGCGCCAGTCATAGAGATAGCCTTTTGCCCCCGTGTTTCAAAAAGCCATAGCCATCAAGGAAATAGTTACCTGTTCCCCAGTGCAGAGAAGGCGGTCCATCTCCCGACCATAGGGTTTATTGGTCACTTGCTTAGCTAAGCCTACCAGATCATCCGTTGTATCTCCCATGGCAGATACGACGATGACGATTTGATCATCCTCTTGGCGTTCGCGTAAGACGCGATCCACGATATTAAATATTTTTTTCTGGTGTTGCTACGGAAGAACCACCAAATTTTTTTAACAATTAAAGGCACGAAAAATCCCTCATTTATCTGAATGACTATCAACAAATATGGTTTAATTCTACCCTATAGAAATACCTGTGTAAAAGGGATTTATAGGGATTTTTTTCTTTACTGAAAGGATATTTATCCATTCACTACGGACAATTTTTTTAAGTTTCACTAGACACAAATCAACAAGAAAGCCCTGATTTTTTTAGATCAGGGGCTTATATCAAGCAGCGTAAAGGAGTCTAAGTTTACGTTACTGTGATATCGTTACAATGTAATTGTATAAAAAGACAACTAGTCTATGCTACAGTGATATCCTTTTCAGATTCCCACAAGCCGTGAATATTGCAATAGGAAACAGCGATCAATTTACCAGATGTAGGCAAGGCAACGGTTACTGTACCAATTGGTTGTGCCAAAACTTCCCCTTCACCATGGGCAATAAAGTTAAGTTCTGCTACTTCAACAGGGTGTTGAGTGCCTTCTGCTACGAAATACAATTTAATCCATTTGATGTAATGTTCCAATGTATTTGGGTGAGCAATTTCTTTACCTACAGCTAACTCGATAGTTGTTGCTTGACCCTTTTGGAAGGTGTCTGGGCATGTGATAACAGGAACGTGTTTTTCACCCTTCCAATCGCCAGTTTTGATAAGATCATGAATAGCCATAATAGCCTCCTAAAATATGTAAATAACTTTATTTAAATCGAATTACATCTATATTATATACTCAATAATGATTATTGTTCAAGTAGTATTTTTTTATTTTTTTCGATATTTCATTGATTACTATCTTAGCCACTAATTTAGATTGACCAAGACCTAACATATGAGGAACAGTATCTACTTGTCGTCGACCTAACTGAGAGCATATAGAGTCTGGCCCAGGACCCAAAAATATCCTTATTCACATGATAACCTGCCGTATAAAAAGAGGGTAAATATGAACCTGATCTATCCAATGGTTCTCCACCCACAGGACTAGGTTATCCAAACCTTCTTGGGATACTACGTTAGCCGTCCCCGTCAAGGCCCCTATTCGCAAAGGAATAGGACAGATAGCATCCAAGGCAACTTGTAAATTCTCATAAATACGATGGGTCACCGCAGCTCCCCCATGACCTATTAACAAAAGGCCATGACGATTTTTTCCTCTCTTCAAAACTAGGTTTAACATAATCTTTTAAGGCTTCTAAAACTACTCGATCCCCCTCTCGACCAGCAGGAATCAAAGGCTCACCCTGTGTAAAGTCATGCTTGCATGAGTCTGTCCAAAAAGCCCTGAGACGTTTATCTAGATCGAGTAACGCCTCCCTTCTGTGACAAAGAGGGCTCTACTAAGACCTTTTTAAACCCCTTTGCTTGGTAGCCTTCCAAACAGTCTTCTAAAGAAGTCACTTGGCCACCTCGTTCCCGAATCTTGCTGACAATCTTCATGGAACTATAGGCTAAGGATACTGTATGCTTTGGAAAAGCCTTCTTGATGGAGGCAAACAAAGGCAAAAATAGTCTGATTAGCCTGTTCTTCATTAGTAGTCCCATAAGCAACTACTACTATAGCAAGATCATTCATTAGTGGTCCTCCTAGTGGATACCATAGGATTCTTATAAAGAATTACATAAAATTAAAAACCTAGTAGTCTTTTACTATGCCATAATACCACAAAAAAAGGACCCTCATAGAGAGTCCTTTATATGTATACATGTATACATTTGTAGGTCTTAGGCTCCTTTGATCAGGGTAACCGTAGACTTTTGAGCACGATTCACAGGACCGTCAGATTTACGGCGTTCTACAAATTGCATCATTTGGTTGATGTGCTTGAGGAAAAAGACCACGGATATAAGGATTTTCTCTAATCCTTGATTCCAAATATCCACCTTATAACCAGCCTCAGCTAAGAGAGTCGCTACGGAGTCAGACCGGTTGCCACCCAAATAATCCATAAGATGAGACGACCCTATCACAGCCATAGGTACCACCAAAACTTCTGTATGACCAGAAGCTCGTAAGAATTGGAGGGACTGCTTAAAGTTAGGGAATCCATTAGATGTAAATACCACCACATTGTTCATCCCCGCACAAAGAGCCTTCATTTGCAAGGTGGCATATTCTAATTGGGCATTACCATTAGCCATGAGTAAGATAGTCTTATTAATAGCAGATGGACCTACATGACGATAAATAGACTCCAAACTTTGCTCATAGTCATCCACATGATTCTTAACGCCCAAGGATGCTAAGAGCGGTTTACCTACATATATGGAGGAGAATGAATAGATCCGTTCTCGCACATACTTGGATACCTGGCGTCGCAAGTCCTGATAGCAAGGATCGTTAACCACGGACATAGGTTGAATATATACTTCCGTGACACCTTTTTGCTTCTAAATTAGCCAAAGCCCTTCCAAATCCAATACAGGTTTTTCTTCCAATTCATTCCACTTTTTCCACCAGTGCAGGAGATAGAAAGACCCGTTCTACAACCGCATCAGGATAAGCCTCATTCACATCTTCCACAAGTGCATCTACCGATTTTTCTACTGCCTCTACATAAACGGAACCAAAAGAAGCAACAATAATGCCAAGCTGACTCATACAATTCCTCTTTTCTATATCTATCAAGCATCGTAATGATAAAACTTCTCAACAACTTGTCTATATAGTACTCAATTTAAAATTTATTGTCAATGAGAACTTTTTATCAAAAATATAAATATAGGCTAAAAATCTATTTTTTTGTAATAACAGCCTTGATAAAAAAAAGTAGGACTCATTGAGTCCTACTCGTATTCTATATACGTATCAATCAGCTAGCCTATTAATTTTCATAAGCTATAGTTTAACCTTGGAGACATCTTCTTAGGAACGGAAGTTAGTGAATTGTAATTCTACTGGCACATCTAAATTCTTAAGCATTTGGATAACTGCTTGTAAGTCATCCTTATCCTTGCCGGACACCCGTACTTGATCACCTTGGATAGAAGCCTGCACCTTGATTTTCATATCCTTAATGGCCTTGGTTACTTTTTGGCATTCTCCTGAGAAATACCTTTTTTTAATAGTCACCAATTGACGAACAGTAGCGCAGATGCTGCCTCAACCTTGCTGAATTCAAGATTCTTAATGGATACATTTCGCTTTTACCATCTTGCCCTTAAGGACATCTACAACAGCACCCAATTTATATTCATCGTCGCCGATAAGTTTAATTGTATCGCCTTCCAAGGAAATTTCAGATTTAGATCCGCGGAAATCATACCGTGTACCGATTTCTTTAATCGCTTGATTTACTGCATTATCAACTTCTTGCATATCTACTTCAGATACAACGTCGAAGGAACAATCTTTTGCCATACTAGGTCTCCTTTATCATACATAAGCATAGCTATGCTCAACTTATCTCATAAAGGCTCATAGGAGCTTCCCTTTATTATACCCTATATCTTACCACTGACCAATAAGGCCCTGCACCCAAAAGACTAACTAGGGATATGGCCACCCAACAGAGACCGCCTAATGCTAGTACAGGACCACCAGATCTGACCAGGGTAACTACATTTGTAGTAAGACCTATGGCCATCATGGCCATGATTATCATAAACTTAGCTATTTCTTTAAAGGGATCAAAAATGTCTTTACTTATCCCTAAAAAAGTTGCTAAGGTCGTGATTAAAGAGGCTAGGATAAAATAAATGATAAAACGAGGTAATATACTAGCTATACTTCCCCCTGCCTATGGCCCTCTTGAGACCGCTTGGTCTTCATTGTCTCATAGACGCCTAAGGCTAGTGTAATAGGAATGATGGCACAGGTTCGTGTCAGTTTCACTATGGTTGCATACTCCAATGCGTGAGCACCAGGATGCATTTCATCCCAAATGGCTGCTGTAGCTGTTACAGAAGAAGTATCATTAACGGCAGTCCCCGCAAAGAGGCCAAAACCCATGTTGGAAAGGCCTAACAAATCACCTAGGTTAGGAAAGACAAAAGCGGCAATGACATTAAAGAAAAAGACTACAGAGATAGCTTGAGCGATTTGACTACCATCAGCTTTGATAACAGGAGCTGTGGCAGCAATGGCAGAGCCACCACAAATAGATGAGCCCACCCCAACGAGGACTGCTGACTTAGCTTCTACCTTGAGTATCTTATAAGCCAGATAGGCTACGACTAAAGACGTTGCTATGGTCGAAATAATAACTGGCAGGGAGTATAGGCCAACATGGATAACTTCTCCAATATTGAGACCAAATCCCAAGAAGATAACCGCATATTGGAGTACCTTCTTAGCTGTAAAGCCAATACCCTCCTCCGTGTAAGATCGATTTGTATAAAAATACCTAGGATAATGCCCAAAATAATTGCAAAATATTGGCCCCTACCATGGGGACCAACTTACCCAAGAAATAACAAGGTAAGGCCAAGACAAAGCAAAGGGCTAAGCCTGCGCCCTTAGAGGATAGAAAAAGTCATACAAACTCCTTATAGAATATCTACATATACTTTTATTATACACAAGTCAAAGAGACCCTAGCTAGTAAACTAGTGTCTCTTTATATCTATAGATAGTTTTATCTGGAAGTCTCTTTCTCTTAAAAAGGCTTCCTTCAAAATAGTCATAACGTCTTCCTTAGTCAATGTCTTATAACCACCTGTTAGAAGGATGGTCGATTCAGCAATTGCTGGAAGCATTTCTTCCTGGGTATTGAGCTCCCGTAAATTACTAGCCATCCCCATTTCTTTGATATAAGCACCAAGGGCATCAATACCAGCCAAAGCAGCTTGGTCTTCTGTCATGCCATCTGTATTAATCCCCCATACAACATTGGCAAAGCGAACAAATTTATCAGGGTTATTTTTATAGACCATTTTTATAATATGGCACTGATACAGCAGACAAACCCATACCATGGGCACAGTCAGTATAAGCACCTAGTTGATGTTCAATCATATGTACTTCCCAGTCACCCCCTGTTTACCTAAAAGCCAACATAGTGTTAAGGGCTAAAGAAGCAGCCCACATAATATTAGACCGTGCTTCGTAGTTATGGGGGATCAGCCTTAGCCTGGCGTCCTGCACGTATAAGAGACCTTAGCAAACCTTCAATAAGGTAATCTGTCACATTGTCATCAGTGCCGGCAAAGTATTGTTCCATCAAATGGGACATAGCATCAAAGATACCAGATAACATTTGGTATTCAGGGACACTATAGGTAAGTTCAGGATTTAAAATAGAAAAATTGAGGAAACATATTGGATTCAAAATTACGGCCATTCTTAAGTTTTTTGCTTCATTTGTGATAACTGAACCGCCATTCATTTCTGATCCAGTCCCTACCATGGTCAAAAACGGTTCCAATAGGAACAATCTTATGGGTAACCGGTTCCCAGTTTACATAATACTTTTTCCCAAGGGTCGCCTTCTGCATAGGCTGCTACAGAAATACCCTTAGCACAATCGATAACAGACCCACCACCTACAGCTAGAATGAAGTCTACCTTATGGTCACGTACTAGACGGGCTCCTTCCAACATTTGATTCAGGGTAGGATTGGACTTAATACCAGAATACTCAACTACAGTCTTGCCAGCTTCCTTAAGGATAGCCATAACCTTATCATAGATACCATTTTTTAATGGAAGAACGACCATAGGTCAACATAACGGTAGGACCCACCTTAACTAATTCAGGACCCAATTGTTCTAGCGCATCCTTGCCAAAATGGATACGGGTAGGAATGTCATATGTAAAATTTCCTGCATAATAAACCTCCAATACATCATGTATATATCTAATCTATCTATACCTTAAGTATAGGTCCCAAAGTCTACCGAGTCTATCTATATAGTAAAAAAAGACCACCCTTGTATAAGGGTGGTCTTTTAGCAATAGACAAGCTAGCTATCGCCCCTACATTAGGGTCAACTAGCATAACCTATTATTTGAAGCGGTAAGAAGCACCTGCTGTGAAACCTTTGAAGGTATTAGAGGAGTTATTACCATTAGCTGTGTTAAGTTGTTTTGTAACCAGCGCTGATATCGAGGTCTTGTGTAGCTTTATAGCCGAGGCCTGCTTCCCAAAGGGATGTATCATTAGTACCTACAGCACCTTTCGCATACGCTTCTACTGGGAGTTACCCAATTGTTTCTTAGCGATGACACCCACTTGTGCGATATCTTTTATTCTTATTGAAGTTATCGCCACCGATGTTTGCATAACCACCGTAAACAGCGAAGTTATTGTTCAAAGAACGAACTGCATTCAATTCATGCATACGGTTATCGGTGTGGAAACCATTGGCAATTTTAGTGTTCAAGCCTTGGTAGTTGTATTGGATAGCTGTTTTTATCATTAACAGCATAAGTCATACCAGCGTCGATATTGCCTTTGTGTTTTTGTGTCATAGTTACCATATTCACCTTGGATGTTGGAATAACCAGCATTCACTTGAGCTTGGCCTTTTTCAAAGGTCGTTTGTGGTGTAGCACCAGCTACTGCAATACCCATTGCTGCTACGGTTACTAAAGCAAGTAATTTCTTATTCATAATAAATTCCTCCTAATCGTTAACTACGATTTAGTTTGACCACCGCATTTGCGATGTGTGGTCATTGTAGAGGAATCCGTCCTATCAATCAAGGATTGTAAATGAGAATTTACTAAATCCTAAGAAACCTTCACATCTCGTTATACATTCGTTAGACATGAATGAAATATAGGTATAATTTACTGAAAGTTGCCTTAGTCCCCTAGAAATAGGATAGTTCAAAGAAGGCCCATTTCATATTGGACTACACTGCTTTCATAAACCTCCCTAAACCGACAAAGCATTGGTCCCAACATGAATAGAAATGCGCTCTTCTACAGGTCCTTCTTATAGACAAGTCGATTGGCCTCTGACTCTTCTGGACTATAGGTGTAACCTTCTAGGCTGATACTCTGTAGAACCTCTGGATTCTCTATCCTATGTTGGATAATATAGCGTGCCATAGCCCCTCGCATATATTTGGAATGATGAGATGTAGCCTTCCACTGTCCTTTAAAAATAATCCAGAAATTCGAAATCTACTAATCTCTGGTTCTTAAGGATTTTATAATATTCCTTGGAGGCCAAATTGAAAAATGAGTTCCTCCCTTCTAAGTAGCTATTAATAGGCTGATCCCATAGCTTATACAAGCTATAGCCTTTCACCAGTGCATTATTCATGTCCAAGCGATAAGACTTAATCGCCGTTATAGGTGTCACCAAGCCGTACAAGGCAGACATGATTAAGAGGTGGTCCTTAGCATAAACTAAGTCTTCTTGACTAAAACTAGCCACATCAAGTCCCCTTAAAGGCTACTCCATCATAGACCTTATAGGCGGGACTAGTGACCTGCCCTTGGTAGTTCTGGTAAAAATGATACAGGTCTTCTAAAAAGCTGGCCCTTGATCTTAAGCTTATGGCCCAAGTCTTCCTTGGATAGGCCTCTAATCAGATTTAATACCTGATCTGTCTCCTTAGGGAAGAGAAGTTCATCTCCACCTTCTAGAGTCAATCTATGTTTCCCTTTAGAGGAGATAGGATAATTTTCATATAGGGCTCGATTCATTCATATATTTAACATATTAATTATCCCTCTATACCAGGACCTTATTCCAATTCCTTCCCCTTCAATTCTGGGATAAGGAAAAATAGTAGCCAATAAATCTACCACGTATATGATGGCTAGAAAAGCTATGGCCACTTGGTAGGAATAAGCAGAAATAATCATGCCTACCACCAAAGGACTAAAAGCCACCAACGGCACGGCCAATATTAAAGAGAACATTTTTGTGCTGTCGCGCGAGCTGCAGTCGGATAGGCTTCTGCCATAAGAGCTCCATAACCGCCCATCATACCATTTACAGAGGCGCCTAACACAGCTCCAGCAAAGAGCATAATAGTCGGATCAGATAATTGGGAATACACCAAAATAGAGATAACTGATCCCACTTGAATAGGATAAAGGTTGGTTTACGGCCAATTCTATCGGCCAAGCGACCGAAGACCCAAATCCCCACCAACATACCGCAGACAGTAATAGCCGTCCACAAACCAGACTTGGTAAGAGAGAAGCCTAATTGCTTAGACAAGAAATTAGGAAGCCAAATCATAATTCCATAATAGCCAAAGTTTTGTACAGACGTTAAAATAGTTACACCAATAGATGTCTTAGTAGTCTTAAGGTCCTTGACCAAAAGCTTAAAGGAATTATTTTCGAGAATCCTCTCGATTTTTTCTTGTGCTTGTACAAAAATTTTTGGCTCATGAAGACGAGACCGGAAGATCCAAGCTACTAGGGCTGGGATCACGCCGACCATAAACATACCTCGCCAACCAATATGAGGGAGTAGGAGTGGTGTCAAAATGGCCGCCGCCAATACACCAATTTGCCAGCCAATAGCTACATAAGAAGTTGCCTTAGCCCGGTGTTGCGCTGGCCAAGCCTCTGCTGCCAGGGCCATACCGATGCCAAACTCACCACCTAGGCCAATCCCGGCAATCGTCCGGAAAATCAGGAGGTCCCAATAGCCTTGAGCAAAGGCACAAAGCCCAGTAAAGACTGCAAAAGAACAATGGTCCAAGTGAGGATGCGAACGCGACCAAACCTGTCAGATAGGCTACCAAAGACTAGCCCCCTATGACAGCCCCCACTAGGGTCCATGTCACCAAAGAGCCAGCTTGACCTGTAGTCAAACCTAAATCCCTGAAATCAAGGACAACATAAAGCCTAGAATTAGAAGGTCAAAACCATCCATAGCATAGCCAATGGAAGACCCGATAACAGCCTTCCATCCATAGGAATTTACTTTACCCATACATACTTCCTTTCGCTACTCACTGGTAGCAATTAAAGTTCTAACTCCATCAAGAGGAGCAAGCCCATAAAAAAACATTCGTGTAATTATACCATTTTCTACTAGGATAAGCCCATACAATACCCAACTATTTACATACTAAAATAGCCCCCATCCTTTGATGGAGGCTATTTTCATCAACTCATAAAGGTCTTATCACCCTTATTGGCGTTCTTTAATTTCTTCTTTCACAGCAGTGAAGAATTCTTGGAATGGCACAGTACCCAACTCGTCACCACCGTGCTTACGTACGTTAACAGTACCTTCTTCCATTTCCTTATCCCCTACCACAAGCATATAAGGAACCTTTGCCACTTGTGCTTAGCGAATCTTGTAGCCGATTTTTCATTACGTTCGTCTACTTCTACCCGCACGTAGTCCTTGTGCATCTTCTTAGCCAATTCCTTAGCATAGGTGATATGTTTATCGGAAATAGGCAAGATTTTTCACTTGTACAGGAGCCATCCATGTTGGGAAGGCACCAGCGTAGTGTTCAGTCAGAATACCCAAGAAGCGCTCCATGGACCCGAAGCAAGCGCGGTGAATCATAATAGGACGGTGTTTTTTTGCCCATCTTCACCAACGTATTCAATTTGGAAGCGTTCAGGCAAGTTCATATCCAGTTGGATTGTGCCACATTGCCATGTACGGCCAATGGAGTCTTCGATATGGTAGTCCAATTTAGGGCCGTAGAAGGCGCCGTCACCTTCGTTGATCACATAAGGAATTCCCTTAGCTTCGATAGCTTTGCGCAAGGCATCCGTGGCTTGTTCCCAAATAGCGTCATTACCCATTGCATTATCAGGTTTTTGTAGACAATTCTACATGGTATTTGAGGCCGAATTGGCTATAAATACGGTCGAAGAGTTCGATAACCTTCAAGAGTTCATCTTGCATTTGTTCTGGCAACATGAATACGTGAGCATCATCTTGCGTGAAAGCACGAACCCGGAAGAGGCCATGGAGGGCACCAGACAATTCATGGCGGTGAACCAAGCCCAATTCTGCATAACGAAGTGGAAATCACGTAGGAATGCATTTCATTTTGGTAAACCAAAATGCCACCTGGGCAGTTCATAGGCTTAATTGCATATTCCTCATCATCAATGATTGTAGTGTACATGTTTTCACGGTAGTGATCCCAGTGACCGGAAGTTTCCCACAATTGTTTGTTGAGAATAATTGGTGTGCGAATTTCATCATAATCAAAAATCATGATGTACTTCGCGCCAGAAGTTTTTCCAAAGCATTGCGCACAGCCATTCCTTTTGGCAAAAGAATGGGAAGCCAGGACCTTCTTCTTTAAGGACGAAGAGGCCTAATTTCTTTACCCAATTTGCGATGGTCCCGTTTAGCCGCTTCTTCTAACATGTGTAGATAGGCATCCAATTCGTCTTTTTTCAAAAGCGGTACCATAAATCCGTTGGAGCATCTTATTTTTCATCTCCACGCCAGTAAGCACCTGCGATGGATTGTAATTTGAAGGCCTTGACCTTACCAGTCGATGCCACGTGAGGGCCTGCACAAAGATCAGTAAAATCACCTTGTTTGTAGCAAGAAATAACCGCATCTTCTGAAAGGTCTGCGATCAATTCTACCTTGTAGTCTTCCCCTTTTTCTTCAAAGAATTTAAGGGCTTCTTGACGGGACATGATTGCTTTTTCAATTGGCAAGTTTTTCTTTTTACGATACGGGCCATTTCCGTTTCTAATTTGCCCAAATCTTCTGGTGTAAGCACGTGTTCCATATCGATATCATAGTAGAACCCCTTATCGATAGCCGGACCGATTGCTAATTTAGCTTCTGGCCAGAGGCGCTTTACTGCTTGTGCCAAAATATGGGAGGCTGTATGGCGAAGGGTATGCTGGCCACCCTTGTCTCGCAAAGGTCAAGAAGGATACATGGGATCCATCTTTTACTTCTTCACGAAGATCAGTCAATTGACCATCTACATCTGCTGCCAATACTTTTTTTAGCCAAGGAATTAGATAGTTCTTTTACAGCTTGAGCCAACGTAGTCCCTGCTGCATAGGCTTTTTAGAACCATCAGGAAGAATGATGTTTACATCTGCCATAATAAATCTCCTTTTAGGGGTGTCATGCTCGTCAGGACACGGCATGCCACAGAATTACTTAATTCATAACTTCTCATAATCGTGAGAATAAAAACTCCGCCCCTTACACAAGGGACGAAGTTGTATTCGCGGTTCCACCCCTAGTTGATCGCCCTATGGCGACCCACCCTCACGGCCTCTAACGCTGCCTAGCGGATACAGTTACTACCCCAAAGGGATTCCCCGTATCGGTTTGAAGGGAGTAATGACAAGAATTTACATACGACCATTCCACCATCGGTCGCTCTCTCTTATGTAGGGATTCAGGCATCGTGTCCTTCGCACTACCTTTTACTCGATTATAGTACCATAGGTAAAAAGGCGGTCAACAGCTAGGAATCAAATCTTTGCCTGAACTTTAAATCTAAAGACAAATAAGGCCTGTCCTGGCAAGCTATGCTCTAATTTTTCTATAGCTATCACTGTATCTCCCAAGGACTTAAGTATGTTTATGGCCAACTCTCGCGTATCCGGCGTACAGCGAATCATTTGATGACCTTGGTTATCTACAGAGGTCATAACCCCTACATATTCATAGCCCTCCAAGATACGATTGATAAAATTAACATTCTTAGGGTCTATATAAAAGTGGAGGTAGGAGTCCTCACCAGCACCCTATACAATCCTGCCCTTGGACCATGAGGTGAGGTTTGTCTTGGATTAATTCTTCTACTAATGTATCCATCTTATTTCTTCTTTGTTGTTTCCTTACGCATCATGGAGTATTTTTCCAAGGCTTGGTCCATATAGAGGCGAACCTTCATTTGCGCATGAGGGGCTACGTCAATTGGATTGCCATCCCCATCAGCCATTTTTGTAATGGTGGTTTTTACCAAAGAACCATGAGGTTGCATGAATTCGACCTGGTCCCCCACCCTTAAAAGTTATTGCGCTGTTCTAACTCTACATAGCCGCCCTCTTCATTGTAGCCTTCCACAAGGCCAATGAAGTCATGGGTGTTGGTATTGGTAGATTGGCCATAGTTTTGGGCGCTTTCATCTGGTTTTTCTACGGAAAAAGCCTTCTGTATAAGGACGGTGGGAAATCTTTTCCAACTCTTCCATCCATTCTGGCTTAACCTTATAGTTAGCTGGGTCTTCAAAGTAACTATCAATGGCTTCCCGGTAAACCTTGGTGACTGTTGCCACGTAGTGAACAGACTTCATACGGCCTTCGATTTTTGAAGGAGTCCACACCGGCTTCTATGAGCTCAGGAATATGGGCCAAGAGGCACAGGTCTTTAGAATTAAAGATATAAGTTCCGTGTTCGTCTTCTTCGATAGGGTATTCTTCTCCTGGGCGATTTTTCTTCTACCAACTTATACTTCCACCGACAGGCTTGGGCACATTGTCCCCGGTTAGCATCCCGGTTAGTCATATAGTTAGACAAGAGGCAACGACCGGAATAAGAAATACACATAGACCCATGAACAAAGGCTTCCACTTCGATATCTACCTTATCCTTCATGACTTTAAGGTCTTTGATCGATACCTCCCTGAGCTGCAACAATCCGATCAGCACCCAAGTCCTTCCAGGATTGAACCGTCAGCCAGTTAGTGGTAGAAGCTTGAGTGGACACATGAAGTTCCACGTCAGGAGCATATTTCTTAGCTATTTGAAGATGCCCATATCCCGCAACGATAAGGGCATCAATACCAATGTCATTTAAAAATGTCAAGTAATCTTCTAGCCCTTCCAAGTCATCATTATGAGGCAAAAATATTGCAGGTCACATGGATTTTTCCCATGGGCATGTACATACTCAACAGCCTCTTTCAATTGCTCATCAGAAAAGTTAGAGTTCCCTGCTCTTAGGTTAAAGCGGCGACCACCGCAGTATACCGCATCCGCCCCATAGCGGATAGCCATTTTAAGCTTATCCATATTGCCTGCTGGGCAGAGCAATTCAACATAATTCTTAGCCATTAGACTGTCCTTTTCCAAATGGAGACACTCATGCCATCTCCCATAGGGTAGATAGTGGTATTAAAGGCCTCCCTATTTTCCACAAATTCTAAGTAATCTTGCAATCGTTTAGTAATGGTTTTAAAGCGCCGTGGCGCCTCCTTTTCGCCGCGAACATAGCCCCGGAATAAGACATTATCCGCCAGAATCACCGCATTGTCTGTGAGCCTTGGCATAAGAGCCTTAAGCTGGTGGAGGTATTGCCCCTTGGGGCCATCTAAAAAGACCATATCAAAGGGGCCCTCTAAGGTAGGAATAATATCCGATGCATCGCCTAAGAGGAGGGTAATATCCGAAGCATAGTCGGACTGATCAATAAAGTTTTGCGCCACCCTATGCCTATCTTCATCCAGTTCAATGAGGTAATTTTTTTCCCCATGGCCAAGATTACGAGCCAAGAGTAGAGTGGAGTAGCCGATAGCCGTTCCTACCTCTAGGACTGACATAGGCCGGTACAGGTCAATCAATTCATCAAAAAGCGCTACTTCTGACTCCCCGCAAGATGGGTACCCGGTTCATAAGGGCATATAGGCGTTGTTCATTTAGAATATCATTCAGTTCCATAAATACTTTCTACTACCTTCAAATGTTCTTCATAGGTTTTGGAGAAGTGATTATGCCCTTCCTTATCAGCAACAAAGAAGCGATAATCCGTGGTCCCCGCATGGGCTACGGCCTCAAGGACTTGATCCCCGGATTGCAAATTGGTCCTGGTGGCAACCCAGGATTTATATAGGTGTTGTAAGGACTTTGTAATTTAGTATCTTCCAAGGTTACATGCACCTTAGCATATCCCAAGACATAAGAAATAGTGAGCATCCGATTGAAGGGCATGCCTTTCCTGTAAGCGCCGTTTAAAAACAGCCGCAATAGTAGCCCCTATCTTGGTCAAAGAGGGCTTCTCGTTCTACCAAGGAAGCTAGGGTTACCCATTGGTAAATATCTAACCCTTTGAGCCTGCGCTGCCTTGCGAAGGTCTGGCGTCAATTGACGATTGAATTCATCAGCCATCATCTTAATTACATCGTCTCGCTGTAGCTCCCACAGGGATATTATAAGTAGATGGGAAGAGATCCTCTACACCATAGCTGGTTTCTTGGGTGCCATGCATATAGGGATAGGGTCTGAGAACCTTAGCCCCGATCCAAGAAATCTTGAGCCGTACATACATGCTTTTTCTTCCAAGAGCTTAGCAATATCACCAATGGTATAGCCTTCAGGAATGGTAATGGAGATTTCTTTTATTCTTCCCTTCTTGAAGGAGGACGATTAAATCATGGACAGAGATTTTTCTAGGAATTTCATAGTGGCCAGATTGGAGCTTGTTTCCCTTCCCCAGTTAGGCGTAAAGCAAGGCGGAAGGCATAGCCCGAACGAACCAACCCTTCATCTTCTAATTTTTGAGCAATATCGACACCCGTCGCTTCCTTGCTAATTTCCACAACTGCTGTCTCATTGGTATCGTCAAAACGGTTAGGGCACATAGTAGAACCAAGCCACTAGACCCCCAATAACAACTAGAGTCAGCACCATGAGTGCTAGTAGACATTTCAAGAATCGTTTCATGCAGTCTTACCTTTTTTACTATACAAATACAACACTTACACGTTCTTTCCATTATACCATATTTAAACTTATCGAAATAAAAAACTGCCCCCTCATCTACCTTAAGTGAGAGGTGCAGTTTATAGAGAAATAAAGAAGTTTATTCTTGTTCAGATGCTTCTTCTTGGGCAATCAATTGCTCATACAAGTCAATAATGGCTTGTGTTTCTTCATCTGTTGGGGACTCATAAAATACATCGTCCCCTTCTTCTTCAATACGGGCCACCATAGCAATAGCTCTTGATCCTTACTGTCATCATCAAGAACTTCGATCAATACGGCGAATTCTTTACCATCGTGCTCTAAAATTACGTCTTCTACGTAAGTTCGCTCCACCCCATCAGGGCCTTCGATAGTCGTATAGTTTAAATCGCCTTCGTAATTTTTGATCAACCATAATTGTCTCCTTCATTGGGGATACTTAGTGTTTGTATATGCCTAGTATACCACAGGCAGCCTACTTATGCGCAATTCGGTCTAAGTAACCCTGTAAAAATCACGACAGCAGCCATCTTATCGATGACAGACTTCCGCTTTTTCGGCTCACATCAGCAGCGATGAGGATTTTTCAGCCATAACTGTAGATAGGCGTTCGTCCCAGAATGTCACGGGAGTTTTGATGACTTCCTTCATCTTATCCACAAATTCTTCTGTCTTCTGGGCCCTATCGCCCTTGGTGCCATTCATATTTTTTCGGCATCCCCACCACAATCTCATGAACCTCGTATTGGTCGACCAATTCTTGAATACGACCAAAATCCTTTTCTAGGGAGGTCCGGCGGATGGTTTCCAAACCTTGCGCCGTCATAAACAAGGCATCACTACAAGCAACACCTATGGTCCGGCTGCCCACATCGAGAGATAAAAATACGCATTATAGGCCTTTCGCTTTCACATACTCTTTGACAAGTTCTTCAATAAGCTCATCCCGTTCCACGCGGCGCATATTGGTGCGAGCATTATTATAACTTGTGATATAAGTTGGATCACCAGAAATCAAATAGCCTACAATTTGATTAATAGAATTATAGCCCTTCTCAGACAGGGATTTATAGACATCCGTAAGAATTTCCTCCGCTGTCATAGGGGTATCGTCCACTTTTTAAACATCATTGTTTCATCGGAAATACTCATTGTATCCTCCTCTGCTGTATTATCAGCAGGGGGCCTAACTATGGCCCCTCATATTAAAAAGACTATGCAGTCATGGTCGAGATAGCATCAATTGCGGCCTTCAGGCAGCATCTACTGCATTAGCATCCTTACCGCCGGCCATAGCCATGTCTGGTCGACCGCCACCATTACCGCCAGCTGCTTGTGCTGCTGCTTTGACGATTTGACCTGCATGAATTCCCTTTGTCAAGACATCCTTAGATGCTTTGACTACAAAGTTTACCTTACCATCATGAACCAAGGCCAATACAGCTACACCGGATTGTAAGGTATCCAAGACCATATCCGCATGGTCACGCAATTCATCTACATTTTGCGCTGCCACTACAGAAGCTACTACAGCAACGCCATTGATAGTTTGTTTCGTCGCCATAAGGTCGCCCATATCAGCAGAGGCCAATTGTTTCTTAGCTTCTGCCAATTCTTTTTTCAAGAATCTTAGCTTCTGCAATAACCGCATGGAGACGACTTACCACTTGGTCATCCTTGGTCTTCAAGGTATCCACTACATCCTGTACCAAAGCGCGATCAGCTAGGGATGCAGTCAAGGCTGCCCTACCTGTAAAGGCTTCAATCCGGCGAACACCAGAGCCAGTCCCTTGTTCCCCTACGATGCGGAAGGACCCAATAAAGCCTGTATTTTCTACATGAGAACCACCGCAGAGCTCGATAGAAAAACCAGGAACAGATACAACACGAACTACATCGCCATACTTATCGCCAAAGAGGGCCATAGCCCCTTTTTTTCTTTAGCAGCATCCATGGACATTTCTTCAATGGTCACAGGGGTAGCCTTCAAGATTTCTTGATTAACCAAGTCTTCTACCTTGGCTAACTCTTCTTGAGATACAGGAGAGAAATGGGTGAAGTCAAAGCGGAGATAATCTGGTGTTACCAAGGAGCCAGCTTGGTTAACATGTTGGCCCAATACAGATTTTTAGGGCTGCATGGAGTAAATGAGTAGCCGTATGGTTACGGGCGATATCCATGGTGCGAACGCGATCCACATCAGTGGTTACTATATCACCTACATAAACGGTCCCTTCCACAACGGTCCCAATATGGTAGACAGTACCTTCTGGCAAACGTTTTTGTATTGTGAATTTCAATCTTACCAACAGGCCCTACCAAGAAGCCTGTATCACTAACTTGTCCGCCCCCTTCTGCATGGAATGGGGTGGACTGCAAGATGATGGTTACCTCTTGTCCATCGGATGCGGAGTCGAGGCGAGTTGCCCCTTCCCCAAGCATCATGACCTTGGATTCTTGGGTAGCCAAATCTTCCACCAAGTTCTCCTTAGCCAAGAAGGTAATATCCGGCGTAGCAACCTTGGCATCTTGATCGACACGGGCCTGACGAGCGCGATTGCGTTGCTCAGCCATAGCGGCATCAAAGCCCTCTTTATCGATAGCCAAACCAGCTTCTCCAGCGATTTCTTGGGTCAATTCCCAAGGGAACCCATAAGTGTCATACAATTTGAAGACATCCTTGCCTGGGACTTCCTGAGCCCCTTCGCCTTGAGGTCTTCCACAAGATCAGCCAAGAGAGACAAACCTTGTGCCAAGGTTTGGTTAAAAGCGTTCTTCTTCATTGGCTACAACTCGTTTTTACGAAGTCTTTCTTTTCGGCAATCGAAGGAATACCAGGACCTAAGATATCAACTACTACGTCAATCAAAGGCACCAAGAATGGACCTTCAATCCCCAAAAGACGACCATGGCGAACAGCACGACGCAAAATACGGCGCAATACATAACCGCGCCCTTCGTTAGAAAAGCAGTACGCCATCAGAAATAAGGGCTGTTACAGCACGGGCATGGTCGGCGATGACCTTCAGAGATACATCGATGCTAGCAGAATCATGGTATTTTTACACCAGCTTTTGCTGCAGCCGCTTCTATGATTGGGAAAAATCAAATCTGTTTCAAAGTTGGTTTCACAACCTTGTAAAACGGATGCTAACCGTTCCAGACCACAGCCTGTATCAATGTTTTTCTTTTCCAAAAGGAACATAAGAGCCATCAGCTTGCTTATTGTATTGTGTAAACACCAAGTTCCAAATTTCCAAGTAGCGGTCACAATCACAACCAGGAGCACAATCTGGGCTGCAACCATGGTCAGGACCTTGGTCATAGAAGATTTCAGAGTCAGGACCACAAGGACCTTCCCCAATTTCCCAGAAGTTATCTTCCAAACGGGAGATATGGGATAGTTTCTACACCACATTCTTTGTGCCAAGTATCATAGGCTTCTTGATCATCAGGATATACTGTTACATAGAGTTTATTCTTGTCCAACTTGATCACTTGAGTCAAGAATTCCCATGCCCAGTGAATGGCATCGTGCTTGAAGTAGTCACCGAAGGAGAAATTACCAAGCATTTCAAAGAAGGTATGGTGGCGAGCTGTCCGGCCTACATTTTCAAGGTCACCAGTACGCATACATTTTTGGCATGTAGTAACTCGTGTACGAGGTGGAACGAGTTTGCCTGTAAAGAATGGCTTGAGAGGCGCCATACCAGCACCAATTAAAAGTAGAGATGGGTCATTTTTCAGGAATCAAAGAGAAGGATTCCAATTTTAAATGGCCTTTATTTTTCAAAAACTGCAAATATGCTTGACGCAGTTCATTACCTGTCATAATGTAACCTCCTAGTGAAATAATCAACTATCATTATAGCCCAAAGAGACTCTATTTGTCATGGTCTGAAATTTAAGGCTTGCATATAACATAAAAAGTACCCTATAATAGGCGTACATGCTGTCGTAGCTCAGTCGGCAGAGCGCATCCTTAGTAAGGATAGAGGTCGCGAGTTCAATCCTGTCGTCAGCACCATATGATGACTCAAGTGGTCATCTATTACCAATAAAGCCAAACTCCTCGGGTTTGAGCTATTTTCATTCCCCTATTTATCGAATGAAAAAGCCTAGCATATGCATGCTGGGCTTTTCTATATAGATATAGGTCTTACATAACGCAGCACCTAAATAGCGCTCGCTCGAGTAGCCACCCGCAAGGATGCGACAGCTACGCCACGAGCTAGTAGCGGATATGAATTGACCATTACCGATATAAATACCGGGTGAGATGCACCTGGTTCATAGGTTTCAAAGAAGACTAAGTCCCTGGTGCATCTCGCCGTGACCTGTCGGTAATGGCTCGTGGCGCTCACATCCTGTAGGCCTGGCGGCACCGCAGCATGAACCTCGCTATGAAAAAGCCTAGCATGCGCCGCGACTATTCGATCGGCAGGGAATATCAAGCGAACTCCGAGGAGTTCGCTGCAGCCAACAGCGAATGACCGCGAACTCATCATATATGTGCGACGGCAAGATGAAACTAACATTCAC
>BNJV01000746.1_pt1 | contig 115298 bp, 176 predicted proteins | sample 8540591 | NCBI WGS metagenome assembly BNJV01 (sample SAMD00202457, study PRJDB9452) | human saliva metagenome | host: Homo sapiens
GGCAATCTGACGGACAAAATCATCAATGCCGCCAATCTGATGCAGGTTGGTGCACTTGAAGAAGGTGCGCCTTCTACTTGCTTGACGCTATTAGAGTTGGACGCGATTGGATTCAAATCGGGTGGGGAGAAGCAGATGACGCGGAGGATGGAACAGCGGATGCGCCGACTTCTTTTGTTTTATCTTCTTTGCTTGGAGAACACGCAGTCAGCATGATTGCAGTAAGCCATAAGAGAAGTGATGACGTTTCGTTTTTTTCATTATTTTGTTTTTCAATATAAAGAGGTCGTCTGAAAATCTGCCATTTCATTTTTTTCAGACGACCTGTTATTCATAGAACTCAAGAACCTTGTTATTGCCAGCAAGGTGCTCAATCCATCTTACCCGACGCGGTAAAACGCTAAGCTGCCCAACAGGTTGGGGAAATGTTTGACCTGTTTGTTACCCGTCATGACTGCGCGCTCGAGGACGCGGATTTTGTTTTTGGCGCACAATAAATCAAAGTCTTTGAGCGTACACCAATGGATATTCGGCGTATCGTACCAATGGTAGGGCATGCGCTCGGAAACCGGCATATGTCCGCCGATGGCGATTTGGAAGCGGTTGCGCCAGTAGCCGAAATTCGGAAGCTGACAAATCGCCTGTTTCGCCACGCGCATGAGGCAACGCAGGATTTTCTCGGTATTCTGCATGGCTTTGATGGTTTTGGCTCAAGACGATAACGTCAAACGTCTGATCGCCAAATTCAGCCAAACCCTGCTCCAAATCGGCTTGAATGACGTTCACGCCGCGCGACATGGCGGCGATGACGCTGTCGGTGTCGATTTCGATGCCGTAGCCGCTGCATTTTTTTGTGTTCCACCAAAGCCGCCAGCACTCGCCGTCGCCGCAGCCCAAGTCCAAGACGCGGCTGCCTTCGGGAATCCAGTCGTAAATCAACTGCAAATCGTCGCGCAAATTCATGATCGGCAAATCCTTGTCAACATTGTTCATATAAACCGCTACGGCGCGCATATAGGCTTCGTCTTCCATCAAAAAGGCGTCATGACCGTGGTTGGATTTGACTTCGATATACTGCACCGGCTTGTGCGCGGCAATCAGCGCTTTGACCAGCTCTTTGGAACGCGCGGGCGAAAAACGCCAGTCGGTACTGAAGCTGGCGACAAAAAAATTTCGCTTTCACATTTTGCAAAGGCGCGGGTCAGGTTGTCGCCGAAATCCGCCGCCGGATCGAAATAGTCCAAAGCCTTGGTCATCAGCAGGTAAGTGTTGGCGTCGAACCGCCCGACGAATTTGTCGCCCTGATAGCGCAGATAGGATTCCACTTCAAATTCAACGCCGTAGCCGTATTGATAGCCGTTTGAACGCAAATCACGTCCGAATTTTTTGCCCAAACCGTCTTCGGCAAGATAAGTGATGTGCCCCATCATACGGGCAATCCGCAAGCCCCGTGCGGGAACGGTATTGCGGCTGCGGTAATGTCCTTCGTTGAAATCAGGGTCGGTCAAAATCGCCTGACGTGCTACATCATTAAACGCGATATTTTGCGTGGACAGTTTCGGCGCAGATGCAATCACTAAGGCATGGCGCACGCGTCAGGATAGGAAATCGTCCACTGCAAAGCCTGCATGCCGCCTAAGCTGCCGCCGACAATCGCCGCCCATTGTTCGATACCGAGATAATCGGCAAGCGCGGCTTGGGATTTTACCCAGTCCTTTACCGTAACCACCGGAAAAATCCGCACCGTATTCCCTGCCCGTTTCAGGATTGATCGACAAAGGCCCGCTGCTGCCGTCGCAGCCGCCCAAATTGTTCAAACCGACCACGAAAAAACGTTCCGTATCAATCGGTTTGCCGGGTCCGACCATATTGTCCCACCAGCCCGCATATTTATCCTCCGCCGAATGTCTGCCCGCAACATGATGGTTGCCCGACAGCGCATGGCAGATTAAAACCGCATTGTTTTTTTCGGCATTCAGCTCGCCGTAGGTTTCAATCATCAGATCGAAACGCGGCAAAGTTTTACCGTTTTCCAAAACCAGCGGCATCTCAAACGGAATTTTTTGGGGCGTTACAATGCCCACCGAGGCACTTTGACTCATATCCTGTTCCAACAAATGCGGCGAAAAGCGTTATTATATAGCAAACGGCATGACTTTTTGACACGGTCGGACAAGCAGCCCGACGCGCTGAAGCATCCATCCCCATGCCGCCACGCCCGAACCATACTTTTTCAGACGACCTCCCCGCTTCCCGATATGATAGGCAGACTTTTCCGTATTTTTTTCTTTTTCGCACTTGCCGCGCTGATTATCAACCGCCTCTTCAGCCGCAAGCAAAAACGCGCCCTGCGCGATGTCGCCAAAAATCAGCGCATGGGTGCTGCTTGGCGCGGCCGCAGCGACGCTGTGTTTTGGTATCTGGTCATGCTGTATTTCAAAACACATTCCGGATTCTTATTGAACGGATGTTGATAGTTAGACAAAGGTCGTCTGAAAAACTCAAATTCAGGTTTTCAGACGACCTTTTTCCCGTATATTAAAAACACGGGGATGACGACATTCCCAAAGCGGCTGTCTCAACTCAACGTTTAAAAATTGACTTCTCCTTAAATTCCGTTCCGACGAACGTCCGTTTCGGATTGCCGCGTTCCACCTGATAAAGCCGGCTGTGTTGTGCGCGGGCGTAGTCGTCGGTCTGTCCGGCATGATGTTCCGCCAACTTTTGCGCCAGCAGGGTCAAAGCCAATTTTTGTTGGCATGCTGACTGCGTTCGCTTTCGACGCGCACGGAAATACCGCTTGCTTTATGAGTGGCACGGACGGCACTTTCAGTTTTATTGACGTGCTGCCCGCCTTTGCCGCCCGAACGGCAAGTTTGAAACTCGATTTCGCTTTCAGACGGCATTTCAGGCATATCAGGCATCGGAAAACGCCGATATACCAGTTTTTGCGCGGATGTTTCGGACGGACGGGGCTGGTGCATATCCATTGGAGCGACCCTTGCCAACGCTGTGCCAAAGTTTCGGCATGCTTGCCGTCCAATTTAAGCACCGCCGACATAATGCCGTGCTTATCCACAGTTTCGGAGATGATTTCCACCTCGACACCTTCCGCCTTCGCCTCGGCAAGCAGCCCTGCCCAATACGAAACGGGCAAAGATGCGGCATTCGGCAGGCCCTCTTTGGCGTAGAAATTTGTAAATAAATCATGGTTTATTTCCTTTCATTTTTGGGCGGAAGGAATATTTTTCGTCAAACCTCTTGTTGCCGATTTTTGGCTTTTATCGGGCACGCTCGGGCTGATTTCCGCCTCACTTTTTAAGCTGTGACAGGTATTCGCAAATGTTCTGCCACACAATATCGGGATCGATGTAGATGCCGAGTGTGAAAGTTGCGGGTTGGCGGTAAAGTCCTGACTGCTGTCCGATTTGCTTGGACGGTTTGAGTCGGCGTAATACACGAGCAGCAGCGGCACATTCCGATAGGTTTTCAATATTACGCCGTCCGTTCTCTGCAGACGGCTTGAAAATCGGCATTTTGGATCTCATCATGCCAAGCCCAGTAGTACTGCCGCATTGCGGCAAAAACGTATTCCGCACCATCTTGAAAAACGGATTGACCGACAGAAATAACGCCCAATTTTTGCTTAAAATTTGTCCGACATCGTAAGACGTATAGACTTTATCATTCGTGGCAAACAGGTATACACGCAGGTTGCCGATATACAGTTCCGACACCACGGCGCACGCACCGTATTCCTTTTCCCACTCGGCAGGCGGCTTGGGCAGGCTGTGTAGGATTTCAGCACCGGGCGGCAAGCGGCGGTCAAACACCAATACAGGGTCGACACCGTATTTCGCTACTTTGTGGTCGTAGAAATCTTTTAAATTTACTGATGATTTTTCATGCCTCACCTCCACATCCGCCGCTGGTTTTATAAGTCAAAACGGGTTTGAACCGGGCGACCAATTCAATCAGACCTGCGTTTTTCATGGCTGAAATGACGCTGTCTATGTCTTTATAGGCCTGCGGAGCTTCTTCAAAAATCAAAGCCTTATCCTGACAAACAACCACGCTGCCGAAGGCAGTTTGACGCAGGCTGTCGGCGGAATATTTGTGCGACAGGCGGCCTTTGCATTCGCTGCGCTGCCATTTCCGTCCAGCGCCGTGTGCCAATGTGTTCAGCGAAATTTGGCAATCTGGGTCGGCAGAACCAGATAGCTGTAATCGCCGCGCGAGCCGGGTATCATGACCAGACCTTTATCGGCGGGCGTTGCACCTTTTGCGATGCAGCCAGCCGGTTTGCCCCCGCGATTTCGGTTTGTTCGAGGAAATTGTGATGCACGTCGAGCAGGCAATCGCCTTCCGTACGCCAGCGGTCGAGCATTCTGGCGGCAATCAGACGGCGATTTAAACGGGCAAACTCAAGGGCTGCCTGATGTTCGGCAAGATAGTCCGCCGCAGCCTCGCTGCCTTCCGCCAAACCTCGATGTCCGTAGGCTTTCGATGTGGCGTCGCAAAATCTGCTGACCCAGTCCGCGTGAGCCGCTGTGTACCAACAGTTGCAAACGGTTTTGAATCAAAGGCAGCGGGAAGCAAATCGTCGCGGTAAACGGTTTCGACGGTTTGCAATTCGGCAAAATGATTGCCACCGCCGATGGTGCCGACAGCGAGGTCGTCTGAAAACGGATAATCGGATGCAGATTCTCCAAGCAAGGCTTCTTGTTCGTCTTGGCTCAAAGGCGTATCGATGTTGCCAAGCTGCTTTTGGCGAGTTTGACGGGTTTAAGCTTGGCAGCGGACAAATCGGTTTTGCCAAAACGCCATGCCGCAGCCGATGTCGTTGCCGATGAGCGCGGGGTAAAAATGACGGTCGCTGAAAAACGCTGCGCTAACGGGATAACCGCGCCCCGCGTGCAAATCAGGCATACTCGGCTACGCGCAGCATATGCGGCAGCTTGGCGGTGGTTTCGAGTTGAGCGACGGCGTTGCCTTCAATCCAGGTTTCTGAATCAGCGATGATATGAATATGATGGGGATTTTTGATAATTGCCCATGTGTATGCTTTCTTTTAAAACGGACAGATGGCAAAAACGAGTCCAAACCGATAAAACAAAAAGATGTCCGGTTTGAAAAATATACCGACTGCCGTCCGACGTTTTCAGACGACCTCTGTCCGATTGATGGGAAAGCAGCCCGAAGCGGGCGATAGGGAAAATGCGGGAACGCGTTGTCCGAAAAATCAGACCGACGCTTGGGCTGCAAAAGAATGTGATTGAGCGGATTGAAGTATTGCGTGTCATGGCTGCTCCTTTTCTTTGCATGTGAAAATTGAAAACAGGCGGATTATAGGGGAAATGTTTGAAACGTTACAATCAAACTGTGTTTTTTGTGAATAGGTGTTGCAATACCGTCATGACGCAATGGAAACAAAAAGCAGCCTGCACCTTTAAAAATCAAAGCGCCGGCTGCTTTTTACGTTTTCAGACGACCTCAATCCGACACCGAGTCAGATACCATCTCGCTCTCATCAAAAATTCATAACGCACAATTTAAACCGTTTATAAAAACACGAAAAATAAGATAAATTGGCAAATACAGACACCCCCACCCGAACCATCGTTCCATGTTGCCAGACCGCCGCTTGGTTTATCGTCCGTTCAAACCTGTTCCGAAAAGCTTTCAGACGACCTTTGGGGTCGTCTGAAAATCAAAAAACACAAAAATTAAAACCTTACCAACCGCCCATACGCATCAACCGCAGCACGCCCAACTGCTGTCGGGAAAAATTCCAAAAAGCCATTCAAGTCGTCTGAAACCAACAGAAAGGCAGAAACATGAATCCTAAAATCCCTCTACCGCGCCGCCCTGCTCGAATGCCTCAGTTATGTCTGTTCTGACGAAGCCTACGCCGCCTACCGCAAACTCGCCAAAAAAGGCTGCCCAGACGGCTGGTTCGGTCTCGGCAATGCCCGCCAGTACGGCGAAGGCGCCAAACCAAACCTCACCAAAGCCGAAAATATTATCGCCGTGCCGCCAAACTTGGCCATGCCAAAGCACAGGAATCCCTCGGCCGCCTGTACGAATTTGCAGAAAAGCCCGACTACCGCCGTGCCCGCAAATGGTATGCACGCGCCTTTAAGCAACACGGTAGCATAAATCCCGATACGGCCTATACGGCCTACCGCCTCGGCTTGCTGCACGAGCGCGGGCCTCGGCGGCAAAAAGACATTAAGACAGCCTGCCTGCTTTATCGTAAAAGCAGCCAAAGCGGGTTGCGCCGAAGCCCAACGCGCCCTCGGCTACCCTATACGATGAAGGCCTCGGTCTACCCCGAAACTACACCAAAGCCTACAAATGGTACGCCCGCGCCGCCTTACAAGCGGACGAAACCGCCTGCAACAACATAGGCTTCCTCTACTACAAAGGCAACGGCGTGCGCCGCAACACACGCCAAGCAAAAAAATGGTACAAACTCGCCGCTCGAGCTGGGGCTGCATCATGGCATTATCCAACCTCGGTATCCTCTATGAAGATGCCGGTCGTCTGAAAAAGGCTGCCCACTATTACCGCCGTGCCGCCGAGGCAGGGCAACAAATATGCCGCCAAGCAATTGAAGCGGCTGGACAAGAAAAAGTCTGCACAATAAACTGAGGTCGTCTGAAAACGGAATGTCGCGTTTTCAGACGACCTTTTACCTACTTCCCTCCAAAACCTCCAGCCATGTCTCCAGTCCGTATTCAAGCTGATGTTTTGGTTTTTAAATCTAATTTTTTCATCAGCCGCTTTTTCGTTCTCCACATGCGGAAACAAAAGCTTTTCTCAATCAATTCTTTTGCCTTTTATCGGTCAAACGCACCAGCATACTTCGCGCATCGTCGGGGTTGGGCAGGCGGTCAATTAGCCCTTGGTTTTCCAAGTTTTTCAGGCGCGTAGTCATGGTACCCTGATGTTACCATCAGCGAAGAGAACAACTCGGTCGAGTCAACGTATAAGGCGCGCCACTGCGGCGCAAAGTAGCCAGCACATCGAACGAGCCTTCGGTTAAACCGTATTCTCCGTAAACTTTTTCCAATTCGCGTGCGATTAAAGCAGCGGCGCGTTTCAGACGACCTATTAACAACATGTTCTCTGCTTCCAATTCTGGTAGTTCCTGCTTCCATTGGGCAACGGCGCGGGCGGCTGCATCAAGGTGTTCGGTCATAGGATGCTCCGTTCGGTTTTCAATGGCGATTATTTTATCTTGACTTCAAGCTAATTTCTATTTATATTTAACTTGAAATCAAGATAACTCAACTGGAGAAAACCATGTTTGCCGATAAACAAACCGTTTTAAACGCCTTCCGTTTCCGCCACGCCTGCAAAAGTTATGATGCGGCGAAGAAAATCCCTGCCGATGATTTTCGCCTATATTCTGGAAACCGCACGCCTGTCGCCCAGCTCGTTCAGGCTGGAACCTTGGCGGTTTTTGGTGATACAAAACCGTACTCTGCGCGAAGAGTTGCGCGGCATTGCATGGGTGCGGCGGAAAAATCATGGATTGCAGCCATTTTTGTGATTTTTGTTGGCGCGCACGCAGGCTGCCATGCAGGCGGATTATCAAGAAAAATCTGGGGCGGTGTGCATGGAATGCCGCCTGAAACCGTTGGAATGATGCAAAAATTTTTCAAGCAGTTTGCCGAAACCGATTTTGCCATTGCCGATAATCCGCGCTCGTTTAACGATTGGGCAGCCAAGTTAAACCTATATCGCGTTGGCAAAAGCATGATGACCGCCGCCGCTTTGATTGGTGTGGATTCCACGCCGATTGAGGGCTTTCAAAAAGGAAAAATGTGGAAAAGTTGTTGTCCGGCAAAAGGCTTCATTAATCTTGACGAATACCGCGTCAGCGTCATGGCGGCGTTCGGCTATCGCGCAGGCGAACCCAAGCGTGCCAAAACGCGGCAGGCGGTAGATGATGTGGTTGATTGGATTGAATAAACGCCTGAAAATCAGCAACACAGACATTTCACCAGTTGGTAAAATCAAGAGTTTTGACCGATGGTAGCCTGCACTTGAATGAAGAAGGTTTCCGATAGGCCAAATTTCCCACCCGCTTATTCATTTATTTGGAGGACTTATGCGCTTGCACTATTCCCAATATGCTCTTAATACCTATAAGGCACTGCTGGCCTTGGAAGCCAGCCTCACGCTGGATAGTACCCTGAAAGATTTAGTGAAACTGCGTGTTTCGCAAATCAACGGCTGCATTTTTTGTGTCGATATGCACGTTAAAGAAGCCAAGCTGCACGGCGAGCGCGAACTGCGCCTGCATCATTTGGCCGTTTGGCACGAATCAACCCTGTTTACTGAAAAAGAACGGGCTGCGCTGCAATGGGCGGAAAACCTGACCCGCATCTCCAACAGGGTATCCGCGATGCAGACTACGCAGCGGTACGCGCCCATTTTGATGAAGAAGAACTGGTGGCATTGACCCACGTCATCAACACTATCAACGTCTGGAACCGCCTGAACGTGGCTTTTGCCACCCCAGCAGGCAGCATGGACGGCCTGATGGGATTGGAGAAGGCAGGGCTGGTTTAGTCTGGCAAGACAATCTGAAATCGATCAAACAACAACAGGGGCTACCTAAAATATAAAAAGCAGTCTGCACATTCAAAACCAAAGTGCAGGCTGCTATACCTCATCACACCCCATTCCCTTTTTCAGACGACCTACTGCATAGTCAATCTGAAAAGCTGCATTCCTACGAGAATCAAAATGCCCAGCCGTACCGCCACCATCCTGACCACCGCGCTCGCCCCGCTGATTTGGGGCAGCACCTATCTCGTGACCACCGAATTCTTGCCGCCTGATCGCCCATTTACCGCTGCACTGATACGCGTGTTGCCCGCCGGGCTTTTGCTGTTGGCGTGGACGCGGCGCATACCCAAACGCGATGAATGGGCAACCGTTGTCTTGCTCGGTTTTTTGAACATCGGCTTTTTTCAGGCAATGTTGTTTGTGGCGGCGTATCGCTTACCGGGCGGACTGGCGGCGGTATTGAGTTCGACGCAGACGCTGATGGTGCTGGTGTTCACTTGGTTAATCGGCAAAACCATGCCGCCTAAAGCAGCTTGGGCTTGGTCGGCGGCAGGCGTTGTGGGGATTGCGCTCTTGGTTTTGTCGCCGCAGGCGCGCTATGACGGGACGGGGATTTTGGCGGCATTGGCGGGCGCGGCGGCGATGGCGCTGGGCGTTTATTTGTCGAAACACCGCCGTACTTCGTTGCCCGTGTTGGCGTTCACAGGCTGGCAGCTTTTTATCGGCGGCTTGTTTTTACTGCCCGTTACCCTGCTTGCCGAGTCACCGCTTAAGTCTTTAAGCCCCGCCAATATCGGCGGCTATCTGTATTTGTGTCTGTTTGGCGCGGTGTTGGCTTATGTATTGTTTTTCAGAGGGATTACGAAAACTTTCGCCTGCTGCGGTTTCGTCGCTAGGGACTACTCAGCCCCTGTCTCAGCATTTGTCTTGGGCTGGCTGTTTTTAGGACAAAGCATGGACGCGAAATCGCTGGCAGGATTTGCGTTGGTATTGGTATCGATATTCGGGGTGCAACGTGCAGTCATGAAAAAGGTCGTCTGAAAACAGCCTTGAGCCTTCAAAGCTGCTTTTCAGACGACCTCTTGCGCCGGCCAGTTTATTTCTTCAAGAATGCCCGTTTCAGAATAATCAGCCAATCTTTTTATCCAAAAACAGGGCGTTGCGTGAATACATCGTATTTGCTGCCGTCCAGTTTCTGCAAAATCAGTTGTCCGCCTACAATAATCATCCGCAATTCAAATCCCAAGCGGCCTTTCAGCGTTTTTACCCAAGGGCGAGCCGCCCTTGAGCATTTGAACGCGCGGTTGCATTCATACGCCATCAGTCTTTTGGAACGCAAAATCCGCTTTGCCTTCGGCGATTTGCGCTTCGCTTACTTTGAATTTTTCCAAGTCGTCCTGCGGGATATAGACGCGGCCCTTCTGCCAATCGACGGCAACATCCCTGCCAAAAGTTGATGAGTTGTAACGCGGTGCAGATGCCGTCGCTTTTGGGCGATGCTGACTTCGTCGGTTTGTCCGTAAAGGTGCAGCATAATGCGCCCGATTGGATTGGCGGAACGGCGGCAGTAGTCGATCAGGTCGCCAAAATCCTGATAGCGGGTTTTGACAACATCCTGACTGAATGCGGACAAAAGATCGTAAAACGGCTGCAGCGGCAGCTTGAAAGGCGCAATGGCTTCGCGTTGCAGACGTTGCATTAGCGGAGTCAACGGCACTTCGCCGCGCTGTATGCGGTCAAGTTCGGACTTGAGTTCGTCCAAAGCGCGCAAGCGTTCATCGGCTTCGGCATTGCCTTCATCAGCGAGGTCGTCCGCAGTGCGCGCAAAAGCGTAAACGGCATGGGTAGGCTTGCGCAGGCGGCGCGGCATGACAAGCGAGCCGACGGGAAGTTTTTCGTAATGGTTGACGGACATAAATATTGGAAATTCGGTATTGGGGTCGTCTGAAAGCATGAGCTGCGTTGCTCAAATGGCTTGCCGACGGCACGGAGCACTTTCAAACCTGTATTAACAACTCGGCAAGATTCTAACACAACGCATTATTTTATTAATGATTTAACTGTACACGCGCATAGAAATCCAAACTTGAAACCACAAAATTACCCTGTTTTCCCAATTCAGACGACCCTTTTCGCAAAACGGATTTTAGGTACGGCAAAAACTATAGTGGATTAACTTTAAATCAGTACGGCGTTGCCTCGCCTTGCCGTACTATTTGTACCGTCTGCGGCTTCGTCGCCTTGTCCTGATTTAAATTTAATCCACTATATATTGAGATGACAATCACAATACGGAAATAAGCTGTCCCATCCAAACTTAACCCGAAAACCATGCCTCCCTCGTTCTTCAATATATCCGTAAACAATTGATTCGCTTATAATCCCCATACTTCAAGTAAGCGGAGACTACGATGGACATGATGGCTTTCACGAATATTTTCTTAATCGTGCTATGTATTTTCACCATGCTGCTGGTGTGGTCGCGAAATTGGAAGCGTAAGCAGGCGTATTTTGAAAAAATCAAAAAGCAATCCGGACAATCTGAAATGGCTCGAACAAAAATCTGACCGGAAAAGAAACAGCAGACCTCAAAAGCATCAACGAGTATTTCGGGCTGCCTTTGCTGCAAGCGAAGCAATTACTTGAATACTACAGGCAGCAGTCGGAAAAATAATCTATCGTAAAATAATCTATGGTTTAAAACAGGTGGGCTGAATTCAGTCCGCTTTTTACCCTGTTTCAGAAAAATCTTTTTATTTCTGTATTGACAGAAATAAAAAGATAAAAAAATAAAATACCCTCACTATGAAACTGAATCCGACCACTGAAAAATTTATCCTCCACTGGGGCGAAATGGGCACCAAATGGGGCGTCAACCGTACCGTTGCGCAAATCCACGCCCCTACTCTACATCTTAGGCAGACCGATGAATGCCGAAGAAATTACCGAAACGCTCGGCGTAGCGCGCTCCAATGTCAGCAACAGCATCAAAGAGCTGCAAAATCTGAGGCTGGTGCATACCGTGCATATCTTGGGCGACAGACGCGATCATTTTTGAAACTTCAGACGACGTTTGGACTTTGTTCCGCACCATCGCAGAAATGCGCATGCAGCGCGAAATCGAACCGACGCGGCAATTTTTGCAAAGCCTGATCGATAGTCCCTGAATTTAGTCAGGAAAATGAAACCGCCAAACAGCGAATCCGGCAAACCCATGATTTCATCAATACGCTGACCATATGGGCAAATGAAATGCTGAAGCTTTCCACCTCAACCATGGTGAAAATTTTAAAAATAGGCGCCGGAATACAAAAATTTTTTTCCGATGATGCCGCCCCAATTGGTTTACAAGACACAACACCCGGTTTCTCTTACGCAATCATAGGTGTGTTATGACGCATTTGACAGAAGATTATTTCGACTATCCGAGAGGCAGAGTCATCATCGTTTATACTGTATCTACGGTATTTTTTGCATTTAGTATCGGCTACTATGCTTTATTCTTTACCGTACCAGCCCTAATTTGCGGTTTGATCTTAAGCTTGACGTCTCATACAGGGACTTACGCGGCCTTATCCGGGCAATCATAACCGGATCATTATGCGGTTGTCTGTATCTTTTACTGTTTGGTGCAGATTTTGTCACCAGCCTCATAGCCGGCGTGGTAATAGGCGGTACTTATTCTTTGATTGTTGGCATTTTTGAGCTTTGCCCAATCCTCCGGGGGAGGATGATATTCAGAACCTGCCTAATTTTTACCCCTATATTTCTCTTTTTGACAGAAATTTTAGAAATTACAGGCTAAATATATAAACAAATCGAAATGAAATTAGGAAACCAATATGTCCGACAACACTACACACAATCTTCCTGCCTACCTGTCTTACTCGATGGGGCTGCTATGGCTCTGGAGCGGTACCCAACCTCTGTTTTTCATGCCCGAAATGTCATTGGATTTGCTGCATTCGGTCGGCATTCCCTGATCCGTTGCAATGGCCTGACATTAATCGCCGCTTCACTGTGGACATCGGTTTTTGCCTTTTTATGCTTCAGCCGCTTTCGCGCCCCGTTCCGAAATATGGCTGCTGCAATTGCTGACCGTCGCGGCATACAGCCTGATTATTGCTTTCAGGCTGCCCGAAATGTGGGCGCACCCTTTTGCGCCTTTGGTAAAAAACCTGCCGATTATGGCTACTTTATTTTTCCTGTATCAATCCGTAGGAGATAAAAAATGAACACCTATTTAATCGTTAAAACCCTGCACATCATCTCGGCTACCTTAATGGTCGGCACTGGTTTTGGTACAGCGTTTTACCTCTTTTGGGCAAACCGCAGCGGTTCGGTCGCCGCGCAGTCGGTCGTCTCGCATTGGGTCATCAAAGCAGATTGGTGGTTTACAACCCCCGCCGTCATTTTCCAACCCTTGTCCGGCTTATGGATGCTGTACGAACGCGGCTATACCGTTTCCACCATGCTGGAACAAAATTGGGTATGGATGACGCTCGGTTTATATATCCTTGCAGGCATTTGCTGGCTGCCCGTTGTCTGGCTGCAAATCTGCATGGCCAAAGATTGCCGAACAAGCGCATAAAGAAAACGCAGACACCATTCCGGAACCCTATTGGCGTTACGCCAGACGCTGGGAATTGCTCGGCTATCCCTGCCTTTTTGCGCCACTATCGTGATTTACTTCCTGATGGTGATGAAACCGATTTAAAGATTTTTCAGACGACCTCAGCAACACCATAAAGAAAAACCATGAACATCATCATTTTTCGGAGGCAGCGGCTTTCATCGGCAGCCGTACCGCCCAAATCTTAAAAGAACAAGGTCATCAAGTTTGTACGCCCGACCGCCGCGCCTTTGATTTTTCTTCATCCCGACGAAACCGCCGCACGCCGTTTATTAGAGGGCAAGACATCCTCATCAACTGCATCGGCATCGTGAGCCGTCATGCCGAAATACTCGAAACCGTACACCACCGCACGCCCAAACAGCTCGCCGCATGGGCAAAAGCAGCAGGCATAAAACGTTGGGTGCAACTATCCGCACTGGGTGCCGACCCATCTCAACCCATCAACTTTGTCGGCAGTAAAGGACGTGGAGATGATGCCGTCGCCCAAAGCGGCATCCCGATTGCCATAGCCCGACCATCCGTCGTTTACGGGCGAGGAGAACCAGCTGCGAACTGTTCATCAAACCAGCCCGCCTCCCTTTACTTCTCCCTGCCAGAAGGCGGACGCTTTTCACTTGCAGCCCTGTCCATCTTGCCGATGTTGCCGAAGGTTTGGCAAAACTTGCCGTCCAAACCGACACCGACCACAGCATCATCAATATGACCGGCAGCCAAACGCTGACCTTGGCGGAATACCTGACCACCCTCCGCCAAACCCTGCACCACAAACCCCGCAACATATCCTGCCCATCCCCTGCGCCTGATTGACCCTGCGCTGCCGTTGGCAAACACCCTCAGCAACGGCATCATCAGCCGTGACAGCTTTGCCCTGCTCAAACAAGGCTCATGCGCCGATTATTCTGATTTTGCAGCTTTATTGGGGAGAGCGCCATTAGCTGCGGAAAAACTTTTCCCGTCAAAGCTGAATCAGCTATACATACGAAAAGGTCGTCTGAAACCGCCCCGCCCTAAAAGCCGGTTTCAGACGACCTTTGTCCCTAATACAAGAGACCGCTGATACAATAAAAGCGCCCGTATGAAAAATATTTTTGCTACAATATGTAATTGTATGTTACATAAGCAGTATATCATCAATAAAATAATATTTTCATCACGGCTCATATCATGGCTCAGATTAAATTTAAAACACATCTTAAATGCATCCTACTTGCTTCCATCTTGCTCTCCGGCTGTCAAACTGCCTTTGAAGAAGATCAAAACCCGGCGCAGCAAAATTACCCAATTCGCCCTCAATCACCCCGTAGCGGCGCAAGCCATCGGCATGGAAGACACAGGCTCCTTCAATATCAGCAGCAATGCCACGCGTTTTTGCCTACCGCAGCGGCTTAGACGATACTGCCAACGGAGATGGCAAAGGCACACAGGTCAATGCCGTGCGCCAAGCCCTGTGCAAGCCGCCATTACCTCCCAATTCGACAACGTAATCGCCGAAGAAGCAGGTAATGCCTACCTTGCCGACATCAAAATCCGCGAAGGGAAAATCAACTATTTCAGCCGTTATCTCGCGGATCAGGCAGTTGACCAACGCAACAACCGTATCGGCCGCAGCATCGGCAGCGGCAGACCCAATACCGACATGAAGGCCCTTGCCGAAAGTGTTTTTGCTTTATTACCACAAAAATCGGCTTGTGGACCGCATCGGAAACGCGTACCAACGGCCGCAAAAGTATGGCGCATTACGCAAGAAAAACTCAGTCCCTACCGCCTACCGCGAAGCCATGAAAAATATCGAACTGTTGGATGCCGAAGGCTTTGCGCGAGGAAGAGCGCAACATGCCCAAACCCGACAAAATCGACTCGATTTCCAAAACGGTTAAAGCCATCAGAAAAAGTAAAAGACTGATTTTTCGACACTCTATGCAAGTTTTGAGTAATTCATCAAAACGGCGTAAACTGTCGCAAACCCATTTTCAGACGACCCCTGCTTGCAAAGAGGTCGTCTGAAAACATTTCTCCTGCCGATTCAGCCGTTTCCAGAAGGACAAAGGACGATTATGAATTTCCCACCGCGTTACGTTTCCGCCACCCGTATGCGCCGTATGCGCAAAAGACGACTTTTCCCGCCGCCTGATGCGCGAACACACCCTGACCGCAGACGATTTGATTTACCCCGTCTTCGTACTCGAAGGCAGCAATCAGGAAGAAGTCGTCCCCTCCATGCCCGGCGTGAAGCGGCAAAGCCTGGACAAATTATTGTTCACCGCCGAAGAAGCCCTCAAACTCGGCATCCCCATGCTGCACTCTTCCCCGTCGTTACCCGAAACAAAACCGAATTAGCGGAAGAAGCCTACAACCCCGAAGGACTCGTACCGACCGTCGTGCGCACCCTGCGCGAGAAATTCCCTCGAACTCGGCATCGTGACCGATGTCGCCCTCGACCCTACACCATCCACGGGCAAGACGGGCTGACCGATGCGAACGGCTATGTCCTCAACGACGAAAACCATCGAAGTTTTGGTGAAACAAGCCTTGTGCCACGCCGACGCAGGCGCGCAAGTCGTCGCCCCGTCCGACATGATGGATCGGACGCATCCTCGCCATCCGCGAAGCCCTTTGAAGACGCGGGACATATCCACACCCGCATCATGGCGTATTCAGCCAAATATGCTTCCGCATTTTACGGCCCGTTCCGCGATGCGGTCGGCAGTTCCGGCAATTTGGGCAAAGCCGACAAGAAAACCTACCAAATGGACCCCGCCAATACTGACGAAGCCCTGCACGAAGTCGCCCTCGACATTCAGGAAGGCGCGGATATGGTGATGGTCAAACCCGGCCTGCCTTATCTTGACGTTGTCCGCCGCGTCAAAGACGAGTTCGGCGTACCGACTTACGCCTACCAGGTTTCCGGCGAATACGCCATGCTTCGAGCAGCGATTCAAAACGGCTGGCTGGACGGCGAAAAAGTCATACTCGAAAGCCTGCTTGCCTTCAAACGCGCCGGCGCCGACGGTATCCTGACGTATTACGCCGTCGAAGCAGCAAAGATGTTGAAAATAAAACGACAGCAAAATGCCGCCGGTTTGCACAGAATGCCCGGCGGCATTCACATTAAAAGCATTTGCCCGACAAAATTTATTACAACGGAATGAATAATCAGGTAATTTCTGGTAAAATACCGCAACTCTCAAACAAACACTTACAGCGTCCGTTTTATATAGTGGATTAAATTTAAATCAGGACAAGGCGACGAAGCCGCAGACAGTACAGATAGTACGGAACCGATTCACTTGGTGCTTCAGCACCCAGAGAATCGTTCTCTTTGAGCTAAGGCGAGGCAACGCCGTACTGGTTTAAAGTTAATCCACTATAAAAATTCAAAACATATACAATAAAATGAATACAACAACCGCCGATACACTATTCCGGGAAGCTCACTCATTCATGACCCAAATCCCGCCCGATTTTTGCCGCCGCAGTCCCTCTGTTGCAAAAAGCGGCAGACGAAGGGCATACGGAAGCAGAATTCCATCTTGCAGGCTGCCTGCTGCAAGGGCGAGCATCCTGCCAACCGCGAAGCCGGCATACGCCTGATGCAGCAAGCGGCGCGTGACGGTCATCCCTACGCCAGCTACAACCTTCTTCAAATCCAAGAAGCACAAGGCATGCTGCTCAATACCCTGCTTCCCTCCTATCGGGAATTGCAGAAGCAGGCATTATCGAAGCACAGCTCAAGCTGATGCGCGCTTATCATGACGCAGGTCAACACGAAGAAGCCGTCGATTGGGCCGTACTTGCCGCGCGTCAGCAAAATCCCCAAGCCCTATATTTCCTAGGCCAGCATTGCCAATACACCTCGCCGCCCGATTATCCCCAATCACACCAGCTCTACCAACTTGCCGCCAAACAAGGATTTACGCCTGCCAATTGGCAGCTCGGATTGCAATACAAGCTCGGTCAAGGCGTGGCACCGGACCTTGAACAAGCCGCCCAACACCTGTACATCGCGGCAAGTGACAACATCGCGCCTGCACAGGTCGCTCTTGCAGAAATCCTGCTCCGACCCAACCTGATAAAGCCATCCAATGGCTGGAAACCGCCGCCAGACAAAACAGCAGCGATGCTTACGCCAAGCTCGCAGAAATCCATCTGCTGGGCAAAGACATCCCGAAAGACACGGATAAAGCACGCCGCTACGCCAAAGCAGCCGCCCGCCGCAATCATCCCGAAGCGCTGCGTTTGCTCGGCGATATCTACCGCTACGGACTGGGCATCCTTCCCGAACCCTCCAAAGCGCGCCATTATTATCAGCTTGCCGCTGATTTGGGCAATCTTGCCGCACACCAAAAACTGCTCGCGGACATTGCCCTGAACAATAAAGCAAAAACTACCCTCAAGCCAAAAGAACACGCGCTGCAACGCCAACAGGCGGAGCAATTCTATCAGCTGGCTTTTGCCGCCCATTACGGTCTGAACCGCGCTCCCGACCATGCCGAAGCGCTGACGCTCTATCAGCAGGCCGCAGATTTAGGACACAGCAAAGCGCAAACCAATCTCGGCATGATGTACTACAACGGTCATGGAACAGAGACCGACTATACCCAAAGCCGCCAAATGGTTCGCGCAGGCAGCGCAGCAAAAGACACAATGGCGCAATACAACCTCGCCTGCCTCTATTTCCACGGAACAGGCGTCCGCCGCAACACAGCCTTAGCCTGCCGTTGGCTTGAAACTGCCATCAATGATGGTCACGAGCAGTCTGAAATCCTCAAGCAACTGCTGGCGCATTGGAAACAGCAACTTCCATAACATTGCCCGCGTGGCAACATTTCTCCGAAGAAGCTGCCAACGTTTGGGGAATCCCTCTAAACCATTGTCTCTGCGTTGTGATTAATGGGGTGCCGTTCTACGATATAGTGGATTAACTTTAAACCAGTACGGCGTTGCCTCGCCCTTGCCGTACTATCTGTACTGTCTGCGGCTTCGTCGCCTTGTCCTGATTTAAATTTAATCCACTATAAGTCATATCACTTGCCCCATTCAAACAACAATATAGAAAGGTCGTCTGAAAAACCCTGATTGAGGATTTTCAGACGACCTTTGCTACTACCGGTTGGCCTGTTCGGATATTAGAAATCCAATTCCGCTTTCAGCCAGTAAGTACGCGGCATACCGACGACGGCAAAGCTGCGGTCGTATTGGCCGCGTTGTACCTGCCAGTAATTTTTTGTTGAACAGGTTTTCCACCGAACTGCTGACGGTCAGGGTATTTTTACCCAGCTTGGTTTTGTAGCGCGCACCTACGTCAACCAAGGTATAGGACGGGAAGGCGTATTGTTTTTGCGTGTCTTGGTAAGACTTGCCGAAGTACGAAACGTTACCGTTCAAGGTCAAGCCTTTAGCAAACGGGGTATCCCATTCCACGCCCGCTTTGGCAATTACGCGCGGGTTGGCAACTTGTACGCCGTTAACAAGATTATCGGCTGCGTTCGGATAATTTTTCACAGTCGATTGCAGGTACATCAAGCCAAAGCTCGGACGCAGAGTTTTGTTCAACAGATTGGCATAGGTATTGAACTCGATACCGCGGTTACGCTCAAAACCTTGTTTGTCGCCGGCGGCGCCTCCTGCTGCTTTGTATGCTGCAAAATCAGTACCTTTTTTGGTATTGCCGCGCCAGTAACCCGGGCGTTTGATTTGGAACGCGTTCAAAGTAGTGACAAAGTCGCCCCAGTTTTTGCGCACGCCGACTTCAAACTGACGGCTGACACGCGGTTTGGACATGGTAGTATTACCGTCATCATCGGTTTTGATGTCGGCAGGCTCCAAGTCTTCCATATAGTTGCCATAAACCACCAAATCGGGCTGCGGCACCCATGCAGCCATCAACATCGGACTGAAGCGTTTGGCATCGCCGCTTTTACCTTCTTTTTTATTGGTGTATTCAACCGCTTGGAAGCGTCCACCCAAGGTCAGGCGGTATTTGTTGTCGACGAAGCCCAGTGTGTCGGACAAAGCCAAACTGTTGACTTTGATATTGGCATCCAAGTTGGCAGAGTTCGCCCATGAGTTTGGATAGTCTGCTTTAAACGATGCCAATTTACTCTCAATATTTTCGTTTGCTTTAACTTCTACCTTGCTTTTACCGGCTGCACTTCCATTGATCGTTGCACGTTGACGGATAATGCGGTCGAAAGCAGTACTCCAGTTATGTGTTACCGGCCCAGTTTCAAATTCACCGCGTGCAGTAAGGTTCATACTCAAAGTACGGAAATATTGGTCGGTCAGGCGCGCCGTGCCTGTGTGGTATTGGCTGGCACTTGAGCAGGTTGCGGTTTGGCTGCTTGCGCCATCTTTGCCGCAAATAGTCGGAGAAAATCAGCGTGCCGTAATAACGCGCCTTGTTGTAACCGATACCACCGGTAATTTGCGCATTTTCAAACGCATCCCATTCGAAGGTCAGCATATTGGTGCGACCGACGGTGTTCTGCCAGTTCCAACTTGGCAGCAGGTTCACTTGCCATCGGGCGCGTCAAACAAGCGGCCGTTGGCGTTTTGAATATCCTGCATACGCGCGCGACCGCCGTTGGTTTTGCGTTTCGCGTAGATGGAGTCGAACGCTACGCGCAATTTTTTTCGCCGCGATAATCGGCATTCAAGGCAAATTCTTTGTTGTCTTCGCTGTAACCGTGGCGCGGGGTGTCGCCGTGGCGCAGTTTGCCGTTGGCGCGCACGCCGAATTCTTTGTTCTCGCCGAAACGTTGACCCAAGTCGAACGTACCTTGGGCACGGTTGTTGCTGAACCAGCCCAAAACCGATTTTTGCGGTTGCCTTCGTCCGCAGCTTTTTTTGGTTTTCGATATTGACGGAACCGGATACCGCGCCTTCGGGATCCATGCCGTTTACAGTGGTGGACGCACCTTTAATCAGTTGCGCGGAACCGACATGCACGCTGGCTGTGCCTTGCGTGCCGTACATACTGCCAAACCGTTGACGCTGAATTGGCGCGAGTCAAGCTGATAACCTCGGAAATACAGGCCGGTCAGCGTGTTGCTTTCGCCGCCGAACTGCCAAACGGACGCGTCTTTTTGATACGGCATCCACCAAAGTACGCGCTTCGGTGTTATTGAGGGCTTGTTCGTCGTAGTTGACGACGGTAATCGGCGCGGTAAAAGCGTTGGCTTTGCCCAATACGCCCAAGTTCACGCGGTCGCGCAAGTCGCCGTCGCTGGCGATGGAGTAAGAGCGGGCGGCTTTTGACGCGTTTGGCGTCGGCGCGGACATGGACTTCCTGCAACTGCTGTTGCACAGGGGTTTCGGACGTCGCTTCATCGGCGGCATAAGAAAACGCGCTCATAATCAAAAAGCGGCATCAGGGCTAATTTGCTGTTCATAGATTCCTTCTGTCTCTGAGGTGGGTTATTTTTATTGCAATAAGCGTTAAAAATCACAAAGTAATTTTGCTGCGGAATTATATTTGATAACATTCTGCTTTTCTATAAAAAGTGATGATAACTATTTGTAAAAACAAAAATACAACATCAATCAAAACTTTATCCATAGTAATTGTAAATTATTTTATTAAGCAGAGAATCCGGGTTTCAGACGACCCCCTGCCCGCTGCCTGCCTCAAGAGACAACGCACATGCAAAAATGGCAAACCGAGCTTTATTCCACGCCGTCTTGGCTGTTACAGACCTTGTTGATGGTCGCCGCCGCCTCGGCGGTGATTCTGTTTTTGGCACGCGAAACGCGCTTCGGGCGCGAGTTTGCCTATATCCTGCGCCTGTGCCTGACGCCGAAAAGCGCGGTCAAAGTATTGCTGCTGATTACGGCGATGATTGCGCTGCTGCTGACCGAAGTGCGCCTGAATGTATTGAGTACCTTTATGTCCAAAGGACTTTACGACTCGATGCAGGATTTGAACGCCTCCGCGTTTTGGATGTTTGCAGCGATGAACGCGGGCGTGGTGTTGGTGCGGGCGTTTAACAACGTCGTCAACGACTTTCTCGATCAAGGCTTGGCGATTAAATGGTCGGAGCGGCTCAATGAAGTGCTGACAACGCGCTGGCTTGCCGACAAAAACTACTACCGCCTGCAAATGCGCCGCCATGCGCCGGACAACATCGACCAACGTATCCAACAAGACGCGCAGGATTTCATCACTTCGACCATAGAATTTGTGCGCGGCATGGTCAATTCGGTCGTTACCTCGCTCGAATTTGCCGTCGTTTTGTGGGGCTTGGCAGGGCATCCTGACCGTGTTCGGCTTCGACATTCCGCACGGCATCGTTTTGGTTTGTCTATATGTTTTGTGATTTTGGCGACCTTTATCGCCATGTGGATAGAGCAACCCGTTGATTCGTTACAACTATGAAAACGAAAAACTCAACGGCGACTACCGTTACTCCCTCATCCGCGTGCGCGACCACGCCGAAAGCGTGGCGTTTTACAGCGGCGAACAACACGAACACGATCAGCTTTGCCGACCGCTTCAAAAGCCATCATCCGCAACCGTTGGCGCATCGCCCGCCAAAGCGTCTGCTTAAGCGGCTTTAACGATATGTTTACTAACGGAATCAAGCTCTTCCCCATTATTTTGCAAGCCCCGCGCCTGTTTGCCGGACAAATCAAAATCGGCGACATTCAGCAGACCGTCCAAGCCTTCGCCCGACTGCAAAACGCCCTCTCCTTTTTTTCGAATGTTCTACAACAAATTCACCGCCTACCGCGCCCGATTGGAGCGTCTGTACGGGATTCTTGTTGAGTACGGAAGAACAACACAGCGCGCAGCAACCCGACGTACAGAAGTTTCAGACGACCTCTCACTGGAAAAACGTCGCCCTGTTCCGCCACAACGGCGAAATCCTGTTGAGCGGCATCAACGTCAACCTCAAAAGCGGCGATTCCTACTGATACGCGGCCCGAGCGGTTGTGGCAAAACCTCGCTCGCTGCGCGCGCTGGCAGGGCTTTGGCCGTTCGGCAGCAGCGGCAAAGTCAGCCGTCCGCCGCATCAAGACATCCTCTTCCTGCCGCAACGCCCATACACGGCGCAAGGCAGCCTGCGCGACGCGATTTGTTATCCCTGACATCGACAAACAGCATCCTGAGCTAGCCGAAGCCATGAATACTTGCCGCTTAGGTTATTTGATTAATAAATTAGACAAAAACCGACGACTGGCAACACAAACTCTCCCCCGGCGAACTGCAACGCGTTGCCTTTGTCCGCGCCCTGCTCTCGCAGCCCAAAGTTATCCTGCTCGACGAAGCCACCGCCGCTTTGGACGAACCGACCGAAGCCCCTGCTCTACCGCGCCCCTGAAACAAAAACTGCCGCAGAGCATCATCATCAGCATCGGCCACCGCAGCACGCTCAACGAATTTCACGATTTTCCAGTCTTGATATCGGCAACGTAACTGCGATTGAATTTGAAGCGACGAGGTCGTCTGAAAACCCGTAAGGGTTTCACAAAACGAGCGCAGCGAGTTTCGCTAAAACTTTTTCAGACGACCTTTCTGCTAAAATCACACGCTTCAAATACAAGGGAAACCCGCCATGCACGAAATCAAATGTCCGCACTGCCACACCGCGTTTAACGTCAACGAAGCCAGTTACGCCGACATCCTGAACCAAGTCCGCACCCAAGAATTTTCAAACCGAAATCCACGAGCGCCTGCAACAGGCGCAGATGCAGTTTCAAAGCGATATGCAGCTTGCCCAAGCGCAGGCGCAAAAATCAGTTCGACAAAAATCCCTAGCCGACAAAAACCACGAAATCGCCGCCCCTGTCCAACCAAATCAACGCCTACGAAAAAGACAGCAAACTCGCCGCCGCCGAAATCGAAGGTCGTCTGAAAGCGCAAAATCGCCGAACAGGATAAATTGATTGCCGAATTGAAAGCGCAGGCAAAATCGCTGGAAACGGCGAAAAACATGGAAAAAGAGCTGGAAATCACCAAAGCCGTTGCCGAAAAAGAGCGCGAATTGGGTCATCTGAACACGCAGCTTATGCTGCAATCCAAAGAAAACCAGTTGGAAAAACAAAGCCTGCGCGAAAAATACGAGGCCGAACTCAAACAAAAAGACGAAACCATCGCCTTCTATAAAGATTTCAAAGCCAAACAGTCCACCAAAATGATAGGCGAAAGCCTTGAGCAGCACTGCGAAACCGAATTCAACCGCATCCGCACCACCGCCTTTCCACAAGCCGTTTTCTGCAAGGACAACGACGCCAAAACCGGCAGCAAAGGCGACTACATCTACCGCGAAACCGACGAAGAAGGCAACGAAATCATCTCCATCATGTTCGAGATGAAAAACGAAAACGACGAAACCGCCACCAAAAAGAAAAACGAACACTTTTTCAAAGAGTTGGACAAAGACCGCAGAGAAAAAAACTGCGAATACTCTGTACTCGTCTCACTCTTGGAAGCCGACAGCGAACTCTACAACAACGGTATCGTCGATGTGTCCCTACGCCTACCCGAAAATGTACGTCGTGCGCCCGCAGTTTTTCATCCCCATCGTCTCCCTGTTGCGCAACGCCGCGCTCAATTCATTGAAATACAAACAAGAATTGGCACAAATGCGCGCGCAAAACATCGACATCACGCACTTTGAAGAAGACTTGGACAAGTTCAAAACCGATTTCGCCCGCAATTACGAACTCGCCAGCCGCAAGTTCCAAACCGCCATTGACGAAATCGACAAAACCATCAGCCACCTGCAAAAACCAAAGAAGCCCTGCTCTCTTCGGAAAAACAACCTGCGCCTCGCCAACAACAAAGCGACCGACCTGACCGTCAAAAATTAGTGCGCAAAAACCCGACCATGAAGGCCGCCTTTGCCGCGTTGGAGAAAAAGAGGATTGAGATTTTGCTTCGAGAATGAAAAATAGAAACGCCAGCCGGCCGTTACGCCTGCGCAAGCAGGAGTGACGGAGAACAGGTATCTCGTTTTCTATTGGTCCGTGAACAAAACTCATTTATCCACTATACAAAAAGGTCGTCTGAAAAATGAACCGCCACAAATCTTAGACAGATAAAAGACTATCCAGATAATCGGTGCAAGCCAGGTTCTACATCAGGAGGAGCAAGAAATGAAGGGAAACAAGTTACATTCAAGCCATATGACCCTTAAAATCATTTTGCTAGGTATATTTTTGTTATCTTGCAACCACTCCTACGGCAAGGAGAGACGCATGCAATCTGATGCCAATATGTCATTAAATGACAGCGTGTATATTTCTAAAACTGAGCTGGAAAAGTTAAAAATCGATGCCTCTTCCGGTAATGGTCAAGCAGCATCAAAATTAGCTCATTATTTTGCTTTTTATGAGTTTAACCAAGATAAATTTATATTTTTGGTTAATTCGGGCCGCTGAGTCGGGCAATACTCAAGCACAACATGATCTTGCCTATATATTCTTTGATCATTACCAAGAAAGTAAAGATAAAAACAAATTATATGAAGCAGAAAAATGGGCTCTGCGTGCTCAAAAATGGAATGCCTATTACTGGCTTATTAACTGAAATACAAACTGAAAAACAGAATTTGACAAGATAAACATGTCGGCAAACGGTCAAGTCGAAATCGGACAAAGTGCGGGCACCTGAAACTACTTGCCCCGATAGTCCGTGTCTTTATCCGAGCAGGCGCATTCAACGGTATACGGGCAGCAGTCAATGGCGACAAAACAGTGCTAGAATTTTTACACCTAAGGGGATATGAAACATTATCGTTTACGACAACGTTTCTAATGACGGGAAATACAATTTTTTAGCAACACTGTCATGATGTTCTTCTTGAATATCAAATCTACAACAGACTCTATAAAGGAGTATATGATGAAACCAAGCTGTATTTTGACGGTCTTATTACTCGTTCCATTCACTGCTGTTGCAGGTCCGGAGCTGACCATGACCAAAGCCCAGTTCGAACGCGCTCAAAAGCAAAAAATTTACCGCTTCGACGGCTATCCGACAAAAATACCTTCAACGGCAAAACTGCCAAACTTAACATGAAAGACCATTACGCCCGTACGTTCCGCACCCGGCTGCGTGAGGTTTTAGCAGAAAAACCGTCCCAACGCCGCCGGCAAATATTCCACTTTCGGTTTCGGTTGCGGCACGTCAGGCTGTATCGAAGCGGGTGCAATCGACAATACCACGGGAACGCCGATTCAATTGGGCGATCTGCTGTTAGGCTGCGGAGATATTGATGAGGACGGCGACTTCCGTTCCGATCCGAAGAGTAACCTGGTCATCGCCTCCGGTTGTCTTGAGGGACACTTACAAGATAAGGACGGTTCAGAACAATTCGGTCATCATTATTTCCTGATCGACAAAGGCAAATTCAAGCACTTGCGCTCGGTCAGAGTGAAAAAGTAAGCCATGGAGTTTGATGAATTCGGGAAATGAGAAACCGAACAGGAATTGGCTGAACTGAAACAAAAATACGATCTGTAATCCGGTTTCAGACGACCTGCCAAATGCAATTTCAAAAAGGAGTTAATAATGGACGATGATTTTCAAAACAACCCTGCTCATGACTACTTACCACAAAAATAATTTTCATGGACTTTTTGATGAAAATAAACATGAAAAATAAGCCTGCCGACGGCACCCAAATCCTGCGTGTTATTCTCAGAAAAGCCTTCATCGCCTGGATACTTTTATGTATCTATCTTTGGTTCCAGCTGCCTTAGTGCGTTATTCTGCTTTCCCAGACGACCCTTTCGGGTCGTTTTCTCTTTCCTTCCTCATCCCATTACGTCATAAATCAGCAAAGCCTGCTTGAGGACTTTTTATAGTGGATTAAATTTATAGTGGATTAAATTTAAATCAGGACAAGGCGACGAAGCCGCAGACAGTACAGATAGTACGGAACCGATTCACTTTGGTGCTTCAGCACCTTAGAGAATCGTTCTCTTTGAGCTAAGGCCAGGCAACACCGTACTGGTTTAAAGTTAATTTTACTATACAAACTCTGCAAGTCCAAAGCATTAAGCGTCATGTTCAGGCTATTTTTGATTGGTTACGCTGCCACTGATTGTCCGGCTTTCTGATTTTTCGCTGCCGGTATAGATACGCCCAGTATCGGAAGTACAGGCTTCTAACATAATATGAACACCTCTGCTAACAATCTCCGTACCTGAGTGAACCTTCGATAAATCAATCTTTCAGACGACCCTAACCCTGAAAAATATTTCTTAGTTAACAATACTTTTCAAATTTAATTTGCAAAAACTGTATTGATACTCTAATTTTTGTCCACATTTAGAGTATAATTACTAAAAACCTGAGATACAAGCAGCCCAATATCATCAGGTTCAGTAAAAACAAACCTTACCCATTGATTAAAAATAAATTTTCAAAAATCCAGTAAAGCCGGTCTGCCAATATCAGCCCTGCTCCCGCAACCATCAAAGGAACCCATACATGCAAAGCAACTTCGACCCATTGCTCATCCGTGGCAAAATCATTGATTCCCCGTCGTCCAAGGCGGAATGGGCGTGGGCGTTTCCGCATCGAAAACTCTCCAGCGCGGTCGCCCGCGAAAACGGCGTTGGCACCATCGCCAGCGTCGATTTGCGCCACTTGCACGACGACTTGCTCGCGGAATCCAAAAATTAATCCGAGTGAAGAAAAATATACCCAACTCAACTGCACCGCGCTTGACCGCGAAATCCAAAAAGCCAAAGCCGACGCAAACGGCAAAGGCATGATTGCCGTCAACGTCATGAAAGCCGTCAAAGACCACGCCGCCTATGTCCGCCAAGCCTGCGAATCAGGTGCGGACGCGATTGTGATGGGCGCGGGATTGCCGCTGGATTTGCCCGAAATGACCGAGGGTTATCACAAAGATGTCGCCCTGTTCCCGATTTTGTCCGAATCGCGCGGTATCGGCATCGTATTGAAACGCTGGATGAAAAAGGTGTTTTGCCCGACGCCATCGTTATCGAACATCCCGCACACGCTGCCGGACACTTGGGCGCGGCAAGCGTGGCAGGTGTGAACGATGCCAAGTTTGAATTCAAACGAGTCATCGAAGAAACTTTCGAAGTATTCAAGAACTTAGGGTCTTGAAAGCGAAAAATCCCTGCTCATTCTCGCCGGCGGCATGGCGAACTTTGAAAAAGTCAAAACCGCGCTGAAAAACTGGGCGCATCCGCCGTCCAAATCGGCACGGCGTTTGCGGTTACCGAAGAAGGCGATGCACACATCAACTTCAAAAACGCTGGCAGGCGCAGAAACCGAGCATGTTGTCGAATTTATGTCCGTCGCCGGACTGCCCGCACGCGGTGTGCGCACCAAATTCCTAGACAGCTACATCAAGCGCGAATCCAAGCTGCAAGCCAATGCCAAAGCCGACCCGCGCCGCTGTACGCAAGGCTTGAACTGTCTGACCAGCTGCGGCCTGCGTGACGGTTTGGCAAAAAGCCGGACAATTCTGCATTGACATCCAACTCTCCGCCGCCTTCCGTGGCGAAGTCGATAAGGGCTTGTTTTTCCGAGGTAAAGACCCGCTGCCGTTTGGCAACGCCATCCGCACGTGCAAGAAACCATCCAATATCTGCTCAACGGCGCTCTTCCCGCAACAGCCAAATAATTCATATCCGCAGATGAATGCTAAAAAAGGGCATATTTCAATGTGCCCTTTTTTAGTGGATTAACTTTAAATCAGGACAAGGCGAGGCAACGCCGTACTGGTTTAAAGTTAATCCACTATATTTTGCCTGCAAATCGCGTGATGCTTAAAAAGGTCGTCTGAAACCGATATTCAGACGACCTTTTCTCAACGCTGCCTCCCTTTTCCTGCACACATTGTCAACAAAAATCCGCATAAAAATGCTAAGATGACCGTCTCGATAGACATTTGGAACACCCATGAACCCACTACTCGACCAGCTCCAACCCTATCCGTTTGCCCGCCTGCGCGAAGCCATGCGGGGCATTAACCCTCCCGAAGGTGTCGCGCCTGTCCCTCTGCACATCGGCGAGCCGAAACACCCTACCCCCGAAGTCATCACCAATGCGCTGACCGCCTCACTGCACGAACTGGAAAAATACCCTCTGACCGCAGGCCTGCCCGAGCTGCGCCAAGCCTGTGCCGACTGGATGCGCCGCCGTTACGACGGACTGACCGTCAACCCCAATACAGAAGTCCTGCCCGTACTCGGCAGCCGTGAAGCCTTGTTTTCCTTCGTTCAAACCGTCTTAAACCCCGTTTCAGACGACCTCAAAACCCATCGTCCTCAGCCCCAACCCGTTCTACCAAATCTACGAAGGCGCAGCCATTCTCGGCGGCGGCGAAATCCGTTTTGCCAACTGCCCTGCCCCGTCCTTCAAGCCCGATTGGAAAAGCATTACCGAAGACGTATGGCAACGCACCAAAGTCATGTTCGTCTGCTCGCCCAACAACCCCAGCGGCAGCGTCCTGCAACTGGAAGACTGGCAGAAATCTTTGATCTGCAAGACAAATATGGTTTCATCATCGCTTCTGACGAATGCTATTCCGAAATCTATTTTCGACGGCAACAAACCCATAGGCGGCTTACAGGCGGCAGCGCAATTAGGGCGCGGCAACCGCAATATCGTTATGTTCACCAGCCTCTCCAAACGTTCCAACGTCCCCGGACTACGCTCCGGTTTTGTCGCAGGCGATGCCGAATTGCTTAAAAACTTCCTGCTCTACCGCACCTACCACGGCAGCGCAATGAGCATCCCCGTCCAACGCGCCAGCATCGCCGCATGGAACGACGAAGAACACGTCATCGCCAACCGCCGCCTGTATCAGGAAAAATTCGACCGCGTCATCCCCATTTTGCAGCAGGCATTCGATGTCAAACTGCCCGACGCATCATTCTACATCTGGCTGAAAGTCCCCGATGGAGACGATTTGTCATTTGCCAAAAACCTCTGGCAAAAAGCCGCCATCCAAGTCCTCCCCGGCCGCTTCCTCGCCCGCGATACCGAATGGGGCAACCCCGGTGAAGGCTACGTCCGCATCGCCTTGGTCGCCGATGTCGACAGCTGCGTCAAAGCTGCCGAAACCATCGTTTCCCTGTATCGCTGAATAAGGATGCAGTGCAGTTCAATAAAAGGTCGTCTGAAAACCTCAAATCCGAGTTTTCAGACGACCTTTTATTCATTCAAACAGCCTTTGCTATAACGGAATTTACTTCACTTATTAAACTTGCCCATAAAACATTTTTAAACCTACAATGCCGCTGTTTATCACATCTCCGAGTCCATCATGTTCTTCGTCCTTTCTCCCGCCAAAAACCTCAATGAAAAAGACCCTGCGCCCGTCAAAGAATTCACCCAACCCTGACCTCTTGGCTGAGCCGAAATCCTGATGCGCCAACTGCGTGAACTCGCCCCGCAGCAAATCGCCGAGCTGATGCACGTTTCCGACAAAAATCGCCCTCTTAAACGCCGAGCGCAATGCCGAATGTGCATACGCCGTTTACCCCGACAACGCAAAACAGGCAGTCTTTTATATTCAACGGCGACGTTTACGAAGGTATCGCCGCAGAGACGCTCAAACCCGAACAAATCCAATATCTGCAACAACACGTCCGCCTGCTTTCCGGCCTCTACGGCATCCTGCGCCCGCTGGATTTGATGCAGCCCTACCGCTTAGAAATGGGAACGGCGTTTGCCAACACACGCGGTAAGAACCTGTATGAATTTTGGGCGACATCATCACCGACCTGCTGAACGACACCCTTGCCCAAGCAGGCAGCGACATATTGGTTAACCTCGCTTCGCAAGAATATTTCAAATCCGTCAACACCCAAAAACTCAAAGCCCGCCTGATTACTCCCGTTTTCAAAGATGAAAAAAACGGCAAATACAAAATCATCAGCTTCTACGCCAAACGCGCGCGCGGACTGATGGTACGATACGCGGCGGAACACAATATCACCGACCCGGAAATGCTGAAAAATTTCGATTACGAAGGCTACGCATTTAACGCAGCAGCGTCGAATGAGTCCGAATGGGTGTTCATGCGTAAAGAACAAACCAAGTAAAAACAAAAACTAAATATTCGCCTGCAAATTTCGCTTGGCAAACCCTGATAAATTTCATTATTATTTCGAGCTTCAAGAAACGGAAGCGTGGCAGAGCGGTTTTAATGCAACGGTCTTGAAAACCGTCGAGGGTTGATAGCCCTCCGTGAGTTCGAATCTCACCGCTTCCGCCATTTCTTGAAAATAGAAAAACCAAATAAAAATGAAGTGAAGCCCAGCCAACAGCATTTTTATTTGGTTTTACTTTATTCTACGGAAAACGTGGCAGAGAGGCTGAATGCAGCGGACTCGAAATCCGCTGAGGGTGCAAATCCTCCGTGGGTTTCCGAATCCACCGTTTCCGCCAAACCGGACAAAAGCTGCCCTTTCCATAGCAGCTTTTTGAATCTTCCTCCCAAGTATTGGGTATGTATAGCGGATGAATTCAACTTCAAGAGGCATTCAGTTTTTCGGACGACCTTGGATTCGGATTTCAAGTGCATCAGTGGTTGGAACAGATTCAAGAATAAAACACTGCGTTTCGTAACCAAGTGTTTTTCTTTGGCGGATAAGGATATTAATGTGTTGCATTGAGGAAAGGCCAGTATGCTACCGCATACCGGCCTTTTTCTGTTATGGAAAGTTGCACTTCAAATGCGAATCCGCCGTCGTCTGAAAAGCATCAATTGCTTTTTCAGACGACCTTCTCGTATTGCCGGATAGTTACTGCTCTTCCAAGCGTCCGTCGTGCATCAGCATAACCCGCTCAAAGCGGACTGCCAACTCGTCATCATGCGTGACCACAATCAGGCTGGTATTCAACTCGGATTTCAGATCCAGCATCATATCCAGTACATTTTGCGCATTTTTACGGTCAAGATTGCCTGTCGGCTCGTCAGCGAGCAAGCATTTCGGACGTGTCACTAGCGCGCGCGCAATGGCGGCACGTTGACGTTCGCCACCGGAAAGCTCGCTGGGGCGGTGTTGTATGCGCTTTTTCAAACCCGCTTTTTCCAACATTTCAACCGCACGCTGTTCTGCTTCGGCTTTTTTCATCTTGCCGATTAAAAAGCGGCATCATGACGTTTTCCAAAGCGGAAAATTCAGGCAGCAAATGGTGGAACTGGTACACGAAACCCAAATACTGATTGCGCAGCAGACCCAGTTGTTTCTGTCCCAACTGACTCAAATCCTGCCCCATCAGTACCACGCTGCCGGAAGTCGGCTTATCCAAACCGCCCAAAATGTGCATCAAGGTCGATTTGCCGCTACCGGACGAACTGATAATGCTGACGCTTTGACCTTCGAGCACTTCGAGCCTCAACTGATTCAAAACGTTGACATTCAATTGACCGTCTTTGTAGCTTTTTTACTGACATTATCGCATTTCAAAACTACTTTTATTCATAGCGCAAAGCCTCCGCCGGTTGGGTTCTTGCAGCACGCCAGCTTGGATACAGCGTAGCGATAAACGACAAAATCAGGGAAATGCAGGCAATCAGCACAACATCATGAACACTGACATCACTCGGGATATAATCGATGAAATAAACTTGTGATTTGATGAATTGGAAACCAAACCAACTCTCTAACTGTTTGACAATACTGCCCACGTTCAAAGCCAGCGTGACACCGGTAATCACACCGGTCAAGGTGCCGAAAAAGCCGGCAAATACGCCCTGCACCATAAAAATTTTCATAATGCTGCCCGGGGAGACACCCAAAGTCCTCAAAATGGCAATATCGGCTTGTTTTTCCGTAACCGCCATGACCAAAGAAGACACCAAGTTAAAGGTGGCTACGGCAACAATCAACAGCAGAATGATGAACATCACCCTTTTCTCCATTTCTACGGCCTCGAAATAACTGCGGTTGGTGTATGTCCAATCGCGCAACCATACTTCTTCTTGCAGATTTTTCGGCAGCAGTGTTTCGGTGAACGACGGCGCGTTGATCGGATCGGCAAGTTTCAATCTCAAGCCTGCCGCATTTTCATCTAGGCGGTACAAGACCTGGGCATCTTTCATGTGTGTCAATGCCAAAGAATTGTTCAATTCATGGATTTTTGGTTTTGACCAAGCCGACAACTTTAAATTGTTTCAGACGAGGTACGACACCGGCAGGCGTCACGTTGCCTTCAGGTGTAACGACAGTGATTTTTCACCAACCTTTACATCCAAAGTTTCAGCCAAATCCCTGTCCCAAAAATAATATCGAATTCGCCCGGCTTCAAATCATCAAAAACTGCCCACAGGCATTTCTTTACTGTATTCAACGATCTTTTTCTTCATCAGGCAAAATCCCGCGGATTTGAACACCTTTGGACCTCACCCGCATTTGCCAGCAATGCCTGTCCCGAAACATAAGGTGCCGACTGAAGCACCTCTTTGCGTCCTTTAATAATCTCGCGCAGGCTCTCCCAGCTTTTACCGTTACCGTTATCGTAATAACCCATTTTCGGCATGAGGAGCCACTTTCAAAAGCTGCCCCGTATGTCTCTCTGAAAGCCCGCCATGACAGACAATACGACAATCAAAAGCCATCACACCGAGTGCAATACCTACAATAGAAATGACGGTGATAAACGACATGAAGCCATTGCGTTTTTTTGCCCGCAAATAGCGCAGTCCTATCCAAGTCTCTAAAGAAGCCATTTATATGCCTCATCCGTTTGTCAAAAAACGCCTATTGTACCGTAAAACCGACAGGTCGTCTGAATACGCCGAAACGACCGAGAATAGAGACATCGCAATTTGTAAACCAAAGTCTTCTTATTCAGGGCTACCGTAAAATCGGCCGAAAAACTTGCACAATCATCTATTCGGCCTTATTCTGAAATCGCGGTAAAGTTTACCGCCATCAAAAAGGAAAACCATTAATGAACATCACAAAATTCTTAGCATTATCCGTTGCCGCTGCCGGATTGGCATTCAGTGCAAATGCGTATGCGGCTAAGGAGATTAAAAATCAGTTCAAACAATACGTCCTATTCCGCTGCCGACGTGCAAAAAACTTGCCGCAACCGCAGTCGGCATGGGTGTTAAAGAACCGGTCAGCCTGACCGCAGGCAGCGGTGTCGTCACCGTATCCGGCAGCAGCGCCACCAAATGTGCCTTCAGAAGGCAGCGGCGACACTCCGCAAATTCAAGGCGTAAGCTGCAAATAAACCGGCTTTTGTTTGAAATAAGGTCGTCTGAAACGCATTTTTCAGACGACCTTATTGTTTATTCCTTGACTGCGCGCCTTTCATAAACGGCCTGCGCCAAAGTCCCAGCATCGACATATTCCAGCTCTCCCCCAAAGGGATGCCTCTGGCAAGACGGCTGACTTTGTATGGAAGGTTTTTAAACAATTCTGACAACACATACGCCGTCGCATCTCCTTCGGCAGTAAAGTTTGTTGCAATGATGATTTCTTCGACATCAGCGTTCTGCAACCTTGCCACCAGTTTGTCCAATGCGATGGCGCTCACATCCATCCCTTGCGCGGGACTGATTTGCCCCATCAGCACAAAATACAAACCGTCATGGCAATTGGCAGTTTCCATATTGGAGACATCTGCCGGCATGTGGACGATCATCAGACGGCGTTTGTCGCGTGATTCGTCAGAACAGATATCGCACAAACTCCCTTCGCAAAATGTGTTGCACATCCTGCAATGCTGGACTTGCTTTAATGCATATTGCAAAGCATCAACCAACTCCTGCGCCTGCTCCCGCTTGCTTTGCAGCAATTGATGCGCCATGCGCTGCGCGGATTTCGGACCGACATTGGGTAAAATTTTCAAGGCATTAATCAGCCTCGTAAAAGCATCGGGAGCTTTGCTCATGGTATTCAGACGACCTCTAACCGAAAAACAAGGAAAATCGGGATGTGTATAGTAGTGAAATCACTATATATAGTGGATTAACTTTAAATCAGGACAAGGCGACGAAGCCGCAGACAGTACAGATAGTACGGAACCGATTCACTTGGTGCTTCAGCACCTTAGAGAATCGTTCTCTTTGAGCTATGGCGAGGCAACGCCGTACTGGTTTAAAGTTAATCCACTATATTGATGGAGCAAGAAAGGCTGATTATATAATGAAAACGGTCGGATTTTCTCCGACCGTTTGATTCTGTTTAAGGCAGACGGGCAATCATGTTTGCCATCATTGCCGCCTACCTGTTCATCACCTGCTTACTCTGCTGAATTATCAACTTTTTGCGCACCTTGCTCGCGCTTGATTTCCTTGCTGAAATAACGCAGCAATGCGTCAAAAATGTTGGCAGACTGCTGTTGCGCCAGCATCTGTTTGGCAGCAGGCACTTGGGAAGCAATATTTTCCGGCGCGGCAATATTTTGTACTTCAACAATTACAGGAGCCGGCATGCCTTCCAGCAGCATGGCGTATGCAGGTTTGCCATTTTGCGGACGGGCTTTGATCAGTTCGTTATACGCTTCGGGTGCCATGGTCCGGCGTGCATCTTGCGCACTCAATTTCGATACTTCCGACCATTTTCAAGTCAACTGCTTTTGCCTGCCTTCAAAGCCTCGATGGCTTCTTTGGCTTTTTATCGGCCAGTTTTGCGGCTTCGCTGCGCAGATAAGCCAAACGCACTTCTTCTTGAACATCAGCGAAAGGTGCGGTTTTTCTTCCCTGACTTCTTTTGACACGAATGACCCAAACCGTATCTTTGTCCATGGAAATCAAATCGGAATTGTGTTTTTTCTTCAACACATCTTCACTGAACGCAGCATTAATCAATGCATCGGGCAAACCTGCTGCTTTACCGTTGGCTTGAGTCAACCAATCTTGATCCAGGCTTTTCCAGTTTCAGATTTGTTTTTGGCGACATCCGCCAAGGAAGTCGGCGTATTAAATGCTTCTTCAGAAAGCTTTTCTTTGGCCGAATTAAATTCGGAAGCAGCTTTTTCAGCTTCAAATCGGCTTCGATACGGGCTTTTTCATGTTCTAAAGACACTTTTGTCTTCGATATTCAAAACTTGGACGATATCGTAGCCGACCGGTGTTTGAACCACATCGCTGATTCCGCCTTTAGGCAGCGAGAACGCCACGTTTTCCAAATCCGTACCCAAGCCGCCGTCTTTAGACAGATAGCCTAAGTTGCCGCCTTTGGAAGCAGACGTAGTGTCTTTTTGAATATTTCTTCGCCAGATCAGCAAAAATCGGCCGGCTTGGCTTTCAACTCTGCCGCAACTTTGTCTGCTTCGGCTTTGATTGCCGCGCGTACCGTTTCATCGGCATCTTGGGGAACCGGGAAGAAAATGTGGGCAATTTCACGGCGGGGCGAAAGATGGGGTGCCTGCTCGTCAAATGCTTTTTTTCACTTCGTCTTCGCTGACGGTCTGTTTGTCCGCCAAATCTTTGGCACTCAGGGCGATGTATTCCAATTTCACGCCTTGCGGAATCAGATAATCTTTTTGTGCGCCTCATAATATGCCTTCAATGCGGCATCATCAACTTTTTATTTGAGAAACAAAGACTTCAGGATTGAATGTTACCGAACGGATATCGCGGGTCGCCTGAGTCAGCTTAATCAGCTGCTCTGCTTGCGCATCGCTGATAATCGCACCGTTTTGCACCAAATTGATCAAACTTTGCAACGCATACCGTTCGCGGATGTCGGCGACAAACTGGTCTTCCGACATATGGCGTTGGCTCAGGAAGTTTGAAAAAGATCTGTTGGCTGAATTTACCGTTTTGATCGTGAAAGTTAGGATCATCCACGATCAGTTGTTTAAGCTGCTCTTGGGAAACTTCCACGCCCATCAGCTTGGCACCTTCCTTCAGATAGGCGCGTTGAACCAAAGATTGGAATACTGCTCCCCGCGACGGGCTTTGACCTTGAAGCTGCTCACCTTGCAACTCATTATTCAAAGAATACTCACTGATTTTTTCATCCCCTATTTTGACGATAAAATCAGAGCCGGGCGCAGCAACCGTGCTGACACCGAAGCCGACGAAGGTCAGCGCAATCAGACCCAACAAAATCTGGGCCGGAGTTTTATATTTTTTCAACGGTATGGAACATATTATCTTGAAGACGTAATGGTTAAAATAGCAAACGCGCATTGTAGCGCGTTTTGCCCTGTTATGCACTCTTGGCAGAACGCTGGTCCGACTTATTTTTCAGACGACCCCATCCTGCCGTATCGTGTTATTTTTGAAAAATTTCTTGGTAGTTTTCTTCGGAAAAACCGACGAAAAACCGCCCTTCTTTTTTTCCAAAAACCGGCCGCTTGATGATACTGGGCTGTTCCGCCATCAATCGAATCGCGCCATCGGTAGTAGTCGCAGCGGCTTGGGCTTGCTCATCCAATTTGCGCCACGTCGTACCGCGTTTATTCAATAAAACCTCCAGCGGTATCTGCTCCAACCATTTTGCTTATCGTGTCAACTTGCGGCGGGCTCTTTTTAAAATCCACAAATTGAAAATCAACGCCATGTTCTTCCAACCATTTGCGGGCTTTTTCACCGTATCGCAATTGGGAATGCCGTATAACTGAATCATCTTGAAATCACTCTCTATCCTAAAGAAAAAAAGCACCGTCATTTTAGCCGATTTTCCTTTTAATCAGAACAAAATGGGTCGTCTGAAACCTTTTCAGACGACCTCTGTACGCTTTTCCTATACTCAACGGCTTTTTTCATCAAGCGTTTGTTCTTATAATATCGAACTATTCCATTGCTACCCGACAAAGGATTCCACATGCAAACCCGCCTGCCATTTTTTGGTGTCGTCCGAGTCAGCGGGGAGGACAGAGCCTCCTTTCTTCACGGCCAATTATCCAACGACATCAACCATCTGAACGAAAATACCGCATGTTATGCCACTTACAACACCCCGAAAGGGCGCGTGTTGGCAAATATGATCGTCCTCAACCGAGGAGAAGACTTGCTGCTGATTATGGCGCAGGATTTGACCGAAGCCATTGTCAAACGGTTGCGCATGTTTGTCCTGAGAGCCAAAGTCATCTTTGAACCGCTGCCCGATTTTGCCGTCGCAGGCGAGCTGGACGAAACTGCCTCCCCTCTCCCGCAGCCGAACCTGCCCTATCCTTTTCCTGCCCAAGCAGACAATGGGGTATACACCATTACCCCTGCCCCCATCTCAGGTCGTCTGAAAATCGGCGAAGCCGGGCTTCTGCCCGAATATGACGCGGCAGCCGAAAACGCTTGGAACCTGCACGAAATCCGCAGCGGCTACGCTTGGATTTCGACGGCAACCAAAGAAACTGCCGTTGCCCAAATGCTCAACCAACATATCATCGGCGGCGTACATTTCAAAAAGGCTGCTATCCGGGACAGGGAAATCATCGCCCGCGCCCAATATCGCGGACAAGTCAAACGCGGGCTGGCGGTTTTGCGGGTGATTCGTTGGAAGCCGCAGGCGTTGCCGTTCAAAACGAGGCGAAGAAGCCGGACAAATCATCAATACCGCGCTGACCGATACCGGCAGCCTGAGTCTTGCAGTTATCAAATTTTTCCGCAGCACACGCCGATTTGACCGATGCCGACGGCAATGCTTTTAAAACAAGAAACCTTGTTCTTTACAATGGATGCTTGACGCACAGCGATCGGTCAATCCTCCATCTTAAAGGTCGTCTGAAAACGCGATATAGACAATCCCGGCGTTTTCAGACGACCCTTTTTCAATCCGTCCTTATTTCTGCCAATACGTTTTCACGTTCACAAATTCATACAACCCGAATTCAGACAATTCCCGTCCGTAACCGGAAGCCTTGACGCCGCCAAAGGGAAGACGCAGGTCGCTGCTGGTGTGGCGGTTGATAAAGACCGAGCCTGCTTGGATTTTTTTCGGCAAACGCCCAAGCACGGCGGGTATCGGCGGTATAAATGCTGGCACCCAGTCCGTAGGGCGTATCGTTGGCAAGGGCGACGGCGTGTTCCTCGTCCTTCGCCCGCAAAATCATGGCAACCGGCCCGAAAACCTCTTCATTCAAACGCGGCAGTCAGGATTCACTTTGTCCAATACGGTGGCGGGGTAAAACCAGCCCTTTCCTTCGGGAATGAAACCGCCCGTCAGAACCTGCGCACCGTGTGCGACTGCGTCCTAGTACTTGAGCATGTACGTTTGCGCGCAAGTCTTCGCGGTGTAGCGGGGCGAGTGTGGTCGCAGGGTCTTTGGGATCGCCCGTTTGCAATTTGGCGCATTCGGCAAGGAACAGGGGATGAAGCGCTCGGCAACGGCTTCGGTTACGACGATTCGTTTGGCTGCGTTGCAAGACTGACCCGCGTCGCGGAAACGCGAATAACAGGCTTCGACGGCGGCGCGTTCCAAGATCCGCATCGGGCATGACGATAAAGGGATTGCTGCCGCCGAGTTCGAGGACGGTTTTTAAGGTGCATTCCCGCATGGGCGGCGAGCAGGCAGCCGGTCTGTGTCGAACCGGTAAACGCCATCGCGTCGGTGTCTTCAATGGCTTTTCAACGTATCGTCGTTATTTAACCATGCGCCAATCAACGGGAGGTCGTCTGAAACCAGTTCCAACAGCGCAGCGCTGACCGCGCAACGCTGGGCGCAGGTTTGACGGCACAAGCATTTTCCCGCGCACAGGGCAGGAATAGCGAAACGCAAAACCTGCCAGACAGGATAGTTCCACGGCATGACGGCAAGCACAACGCCCAACGGCTCAAAACGCACCTGACTGAGGCTCGCCTGCGTAGCAATGGTCTTATGCGCCAGCAACTCGGGGGCAAGGCGGACGTAATATCGGATGAGCTCGACGGATTTATCCAGTTCGGCACGGCATTCATGCAGGCAGCGTCCGACTTCTTCGCAAACCATTTCCGCAAGCCGCTCTTTGTTTTGCGCCAAACGCTCGGCAAAGGCTTGCAGCAAAGCAGTCCGCCCAGTAACACCCAACCGCGCAAACACCTGCTGGCACACCTTCAACGCTGCCAATTCTTGTGCAAACTCTGCATAACCCTGCGCAGGACGGCGGCAAAGGGTTTCGCCGGTATAGGCGTTGATGCTGTGAAACATGGTTCGGCTCCTTTGTATGTCGGTTTTATTTTAGGTCGTCTGAAAATAAAGGTATGTTTTCAGACGACGTTTGTTCATCATCAAAGAAACGCGATTATATAGCAAACTCAGATAGAACATCTCTACACAGTTCTTTTTCCTTTTTAATTCAGCCTGCTGTTATCTATTTAAAAATAATCATAAGTTAGAATCCTAAAATAAAAATTACTTGATAAAACTTTTAATTAATTTCTCTATTTTTAGATGATATTCAATCAACTCTTGTTGAGAAGGTTGCTTAGAAAAAAATTTCCATATTCATGTGCACTGATACTAGGATAATAATCTACTGACAAACCATTTATGCATGAGTCAACTGCGATTGAAAAATGTGGTTCATTAAGTTTTTCCATTTTTCTACCATCATCCCTTACTTGTATTCTTACTGGATTTTCATCATCTCTAATATAATTAAATTCATGATAGAACGGTTCTTCATTAAACCTTTCATATGCTTTATAGTCTTTAGAATAAGAAGTTATTTCTTTTTGAACCGTACCTGAACATCATTTTCGTAACATACTTGGGATCTAAAAGGCATTCAGAATTTTTCTGAATCGAAAATAGTGTCTATCATCGGTAGATCATCCTTCAATGCCTTAACAAATTTTTCTTTATTCTCCCGATTAAACGGCTCTAAAATCAAAGAATCTCCTTTGCGTTTAGCATGGACGTAAATATCAAACCTACCGCCCTTATAGATTTTTCCTCGTCCGACATCCATCTTGTTGCCGAATCTCGGGACGAACCTGCCAAATAACCGTAAGGTACGCTCATCAACGTTCCATTCAAATCAATTTTTAATATTTCTTTCAAAACCCGTTATGGGTATCTCATTATCCATTTTTACTTCCTCCTTATTTTTCTGAAGATGGATAACAAGCTACCAAAGCGAATGACCCCAAAACTGCTATTAAAGCTGCTAGCTTCTTTAATACACTATCTTTTCCAGATTCCACTTTTACTCCTTCCTGTAACAGATTTCTGATTAATCAGATCGGCTGAAATACAATCCATTATCAATTTCCGATTCCTGAGAAAGTATCATATTTTTCATAAACCAGCAATTTACTTCAGCTAAAATGGTATTTAATTCAAACAAACGTATCATTACAATTGTAAATATAACAAAAATCGCCTGAAGATTTTTTTCAGACGACCTTTTGATATTTGCAAAGCCCTGATGCAAGAACCAAACTACTCGACTCGTCTGAAACTGAAGTTCTGCGTCGCAAGCCAGCACACGCCTGAGCCGATGCAGACCATAATCGCGCCCTGCCAAAACTGTACAGACAGGGGCGCATTGAGCAGGAAGGAGGAAATGAGAGCAGAAAAAATGGGAATGAAATAGGAAGCGCCTGCCAAAACGGTCATATTGCCGCATGAAATGCCGATGTTCCAAACCGCATAGCCCAATCCCATGCAGGCTGCGGCGGTAACGGCATAAAGTATGGCACCGAGTATCGAAATGAAGGCTGCCGTAGCCGCCTGCGAAATATTTTGCCCACAGGATGCAGGAGACGAGGAGGAAGAAAAAACCGACGGCATTGCCCTGCGCTTTGGTTCTGGCGGTCAGGGTGCAGTATGCCGCCCAAAACAGCGCGTCCAACAATGCCATGATGTAACTGAGCGGATTGGTTCGGACGTTGCCGATAATCTCGGGCAAAGAGAATCCGCCGTCACCGCCTAAAACGGTGGCAATGCCTATAAACGACAGGACAAAGCCTATGCCTATCCACCATTTTGCCCGGCTGCTTGTTAAACCAAACCGCGCCGATGATGGTAAACGTCGGCCAAAGATAATTGACCATGCCGACTTCGACCGCTTGGCGTGCGTTGTCGGCAAAACCGATGGAAAGAGACGAGGCACAATTCGCAGCCGACGAAAAATGCTTGCCCAAAAAAAGGTAGCTGCGGCTGAACTGCCGCAGATTCGGCAATCCGAAAATAGCCAAGAGCAACAAAGTGGAAAGGCTGTACATCACCGCCGCACCGCCGACCGCCCCCATGTGCAGGCTCAAGGCGCGTATCAATCCGACTACGGAACTCCAAAAGGCTACGGCAAGCAGACCTATGGATGTGGCTTGATTGGGGGTAAATGCGTGTTGGAGCAGACGGTTCATGATGTGTTGTGTTGGAATTTGTTTTTATTGTGTAATTTTTGATATTTTTACGCCTCCTGTTTGCATAATCAAGAGGAAAGGTCGTCTGAAAAACACGACTCCGTCATCATTTCTTTCCCCCTCGCCCAATCCAGAATATAACGAAATCGCATTAAATTAAAACCAAGCATTCTTTCCGTTTTTCAGACGACCTGTTTACAGTATCGCCACTGTTTTCAGAAAAATCACCATTCAACCAAACAATTAAAGCCGCGCAGGCAAACGTTCTGCCTCAAGCAGCCGTCCGCACAAAGGAACCGATATGACCCCAGCCAACCCGCTTCCCAACGAACTTTCCGCACAACTCGCCGCCCTCTCGCCTACACAGCTCGCTTGGCTTTCCGGCTACTGCTGGGCGCAAAGTCAAGGGGCGGCGGGCGGTTTGAGTGTTTCCTCAGCTCCCGCCGTTGCAGCCCCGCGCGACGCGTGTTGGTCTTATCCGCCTCGCAAACGGGCAATGCGCGCGGCGTTGCCGAATCTTTACACGCCAAACTCAAAAACGCCGGCGTAGAAGCCGTGATTGAGCAGCGCGGGTGACTTCAAAAAGCAAAACCCCTGCCCGATGAAGACATCGTGTTATTGGTAACATCCACGCAAGGCGAGGGCGAGCCGCCCGAAGAGCCCCTGCCGCTGTATAAATTCGTCTTCGGCAAAAAGCCCCCTGATTTGGGCAAACTCACTTTTGCCGTTTTAGGTTTGGGCGATTCTTCCTATCCCAATTTCTGCCAAGCGGGCAAAGACTTTGACGCCAAATTTGCCGAACTGGGCGCACGTCGTCTGAACGACTTGGGTATCTGCGATTTAGAGTTCCAAAGCGCCGCCGACGCGTGGATAGAAGCCGTCGTCCCACAGTTGCCGAGCTTGCCGTGCAAACCGCCGCAGCATCCGTTGCAACACCTGCTGCCCTTCAAAACCGCAGGCACTGTCTATACCAAAGACAAACCCTATACCGCCACCCTGTCCGTACGCCAAAAAAATCACGTCCCGTTCCGCCGAGAAAGACGTGGAACACATCGAAATCGACCTATCCGGCTCCGGACTGCACTATCAGGCAGGCGACGCATTGGGCGTAATCCCGCTCAACGATTTGGCTTTGGTTCAAGAAATCGCTGATTTGCACCAATTAAGCGGCGAAGAAAAAAATCCGCCTTTCAGACGACCTCGAAACCGACATCCGCACCGCCCTGACCGAGTCCGCCGACATCACGCAAAACACGCCGGCACTCGTGCAGCAATACGCCGAATTGTCCGGCAGCGAAGAACTCAAAACTACAGCCGCCGACAAAGCCCGATTAGATGCCTACCTCGCCGCCACCCTCGCCCGTCGGCGTCTTCGCCGCCCACCCCCATCCGCTGGACGCGCAAACCCTGTTCCAACTGTTCCGCCTCCAAACCCCGCGCCTTTACTCCATCGCCTCGCGCAAGATGAAGTTGGCGAAGAAGTTCACCTGACCGTCGGCGTCGTCCGCTTCGAACACCACGGCAACACTTACACCGGTGCAGCCTCAGGCTATCTGGGCGAACGCCTTGAAGAAGGCGGCGAAGTACGCGTCTTCGTCGAACCCAACCCCAATTTCCGCCTGCCCGCCAGCGGCTACCCCCGTCATCATGATAGGCGCAGGCACAGGCATCGCCCCCTTCCGCGCCTTCATGCAGCAACGCGCCGCCAACGGCGACAACGGCAAAAACTGGCTCATCTTCGGCAATCAACGCCTCGCCGACGACTTCCTCTACCAGCTTGAATGGAGCGATTACCGCAAAGACGGCATCCTCACACGCGCCGACTTAGCATGGAGCAGACAAGGCGAACACAAAGTCTATGTCCAACACAAAATCGCCGAACACGCCGCCGAAGTTTGGAACTGGCTGCAACAAGGCGCACACCTCTACGTCTGCGGCGACGCCACCCGCATGGCGCGCGACGTAGAAACCGCCCTGATCGACGTCATCGAGACCCAAGGCAAACTCAGCCGCGACGATGCCGAAGACTATCTCAACGAAATGCGCGAAGACAAACGCTACCAACGCGACGTCTATTGATACCGCCCCAAACAAAAGGTCGTCTGAAAAGCCCAAATCGGGTTTTCAGACGACCTTTCGCATCGCCAAGCCACTTATAGTGGATTAAATTTAAATCAGGACAAGGCGAGGTAACGCCGTCCTGGTTTAAAAGTTACCACTGTATCTCGCTAAACAAAAAGCAAAACCATTCAGACACACCTTCCACCGCTTATCCCATTTTTCTTTACCCATTATCTCAACCCAGCTAACATACAAAATTCATCGTCATTTCCACCCAACATAAAACCCGATTTATTTGTTACAAACCGCATCAGGAGATGATGAACATCGAAAAAGCATAAAGAAGGTTATCAATAATGAAGACATTCAATAGAAAGCTGATAGCATTGGCGGGTTTGCTGGTTATGGCGGCATGTAGCAATCAGCCGAACTTGACGCAAGATAGAATGCAAGATGCAGAAGCCGTTAAAACTGCAGCTACCCCGCATTTTGAATGTCATCCTTCCGAATATAAATTCAATACCCTTGGAGAGCTGCCTCAACCTCCATCTGCAGCAACAGTGTTGAGCATATCAGCTGTACAGGAGTTTGATGCGCCTTTTAGAAATGTTCATCGCCTCCCCATACCTATGAACAAAACACTGATTGTTCCTAAATTACAGGAGTTGGGTTTTCGAGAAGATGATAATGATGAAGTAAAAACAGAAAAAGGGAAAAATTTATATACCTATGAAGTTTTAGGTCATGAAGATTCTGCTTTATATATATCATTGAAAGACTTTATCGAACCTTATTGCGCATATCGAACAGAAGTTCATTTAAAATGAATCAGGTCATACCATCAATGGCGTAGAAATATTGATTGGAAACGATGGATTCATCTTAAAAGACACCACCATTCCGATTTCGTTATCTCTACCATTAATCATAAACACAAGCCTGAAAAACCTGTTTAAAAACCTGTTGGACAAACATATCCAAAACATCGAAGCCTTTAAACAGAAACAGCCGCTTAATGGAGAGCTGATCAGTACGCGTACTGTATACGATGGCATTACCTAGTGAAATCAACTCATTTGGTGGAGGTAGGAGAACAATACTACAAATCTATCGATATAAAACCTGAAAGAAAGCCCATAACTGATTACAACAAAAACCAAATAAAGAAAGTGAAATCATGGAGATAGTCAATAAAAGGCTGATGGTATTGGCGGGTTTGCCGATTATGGCGGCATGTAGCAATCAGCCGAATTTGACTGCAAGATAGAATGCAAGATGTAGAAGCCGTTAAAACTGCAGCTACCCCGCATTTTTGAATGTCATCCTTCCGAGTATAAGTTTAATACGCCTCCTCGGCTCCCGCCTGCAGACCCTGCGGCATACCCGCGATATGAACCTACTCATTTCGAGGGCAGTTAAACGCCTGCCTATCCCCCATGAACAAAGAACTGATTGTTCCCCAAATTGCAAGAGTTAGGCTTTATAGAAAACAGCAATAACGAAATCTTTAAAAGAAATTTCGGGAAGAAAAACATGTATAGCGCCGCTGACTACCTTGCCAATCTTTTTTCTGTAACAATAGTTTTAAAAGACTTTGCCAATCCGGAATGTCCGTACGGTGTCGATATATATCATGTCAATAACAAGGTAGACGGTGTGGATGCTTTGATTGGGTATAACGGCCTGATCTTTCAAGATACTACCATCCCCGATTTAATCATTTTCCACCATCAACCATAAAAACAAACCGGACAACTTGTTTAAAAACCTGTTGGACAAACATATCCAAAAACATCGAAGCCTTTAAACAGAAACGGCCGCTGAATGAAGAGCTGATCAGCACGCGCGCCGTGATGATGGCATTACCTATGAAATCAATTCTTTCAAGGGCGGCAGGTCAACCAATCTGCAAATCTATCGATATAAAGACAAGTCAAAACAAAAATCTCATTAAAACACAGGAGTCAACCGCTCATAACACAGGTCGTCTGAAAACCTCAAACCGACAATATTGCAAACACGGCAATCGGTTTCGCAATGCCAAACCTGTGTTTTCAGAAGACCCGTCCATATGCCGCAGCCTCTCAAAAATCGGGTATGATTCCCCCTTTCAAATCAGGAGCCTGACTATGCAGACGCAAGCCGTTATCCGCCATATTGCCGACTGGCTGAAAAACTATACCGCCGCCGCACGCCAAAGGGTTTTGTCGTCGGCGTTTCCGGCTGATATCGATTCCGCAGTCGTTTCTGCCATCGCGGCACGGACGGGGCTGAAAGGTTCTGCTGCTGAAATGCCCATCCGCCAAAAAGCCGACCAAGTCAGCCGCGCACAGGAACACATCCGCCGGTTGGAGCAGGCGTTTCCCAACGTCAGCGGGATGCGCGTGGATTTGACGCCGACTTTCGATACCTTTGCCGCCGATGTTGAAGTCGATGAAACCGAGTTCCCCGCCAAACAGCTTGCGCTTGCCAACGCCCGCAGCCGCCTGCGGATGCTGACGCTTTATTATTACGGTCAGCTAAACGGTTTGCTGGTTACCGGTACGGGCAACAAAATCGAAGATTTCGGCGTAGGCTTTTTTCACCAAATACGGCGACGGCGGCGTGGACATCAGCCCGATTGCTGACTTGACCAGAAACGCAGATTTATCAAATTGCCGCCGAACTGGACATCGCCGAGTCCATCCAAAAAGCCGTGCCAACCGACGGGCTTTTGGGATACCGAACGCACGGACGAAGAACAGATGGGCGCAAGCTATCCCGAACTCGAATGGGCGATGAGCGTTTACGGTACGCACCGTCCTGAAGATTTTGAAGGCAGGCAGCGCGAAGTCTTGGAAATCTACACCCGCCTGCACAAAGCCATGCAACACAAAGTCAATCCGATTCCCGTCTGCAAAATCCCCGAAGAGATGCTGAAATAAACAAGGGGTCGTCTGAAAACGGTTTTCAGACGACCTTGGATTCGAATTTCAAAGTGCAACACTAGGGTACGCAGTGGTTGGAACAGATTCAAGAATAAAAACACTTGGCGTTTCGTAGCCAAGTGTTTTTCTTAACCAGTGGTTCAACTCATCTTGAACCCTGCGTATCTCCCGATTGCTGATATTTCGGAAATCGGTTTTGTTTGAAATATTGTCGGATGAGGTCCGTTGGTGTTCTCATTCAGCCCTTTTTCCCACGAATGGTAAGGGCAGCAAAAATAGGTTTCCGCCTTTAATGCTTTTGGCTATTTTGGTGTGTTGGTAGAACTCTTTGCCGTTATCCATGGTGATGGTGTGGACTCTGGCTTTTATATGCCCTTAATACCCTAATGACTGCCGGGCAGTATCTTCGGCCTTTAAGTTATCAATTTACAGATGATGGTGTAGCGGGTAACACGTTCGACTAGGGTCAATAATGCGCTTTTCTGATCTTTGCCGATGATGGTGTCGGCCTCCCAATCGCCGATACGGGTTTTTGGTCGACGATGGCGGGTCGGTTTTCTATGCCGACGCGGTTGGGTACTTACCTCTGGTCCATGTGCTGCCGTAGCGTTTGCGGTAGGGGTTTGCTGCATATTCTGAGGTTTTGCCACAACGTGCCGCCGTTGCTTTTTGTCTTGGCGCAGGTAGCGGTAAACGGTGCTGTGATGGGCGTGATCCCGTGGTGTTTTGCGCAGGGTAGGCGATACTTGTTCGGGACTGAGTTTGCGGCGGATAAGGGTGTCGATGTGTTGAATCAGCTGCGAATCGAGTTTATAGGGTTTTCGCTTACGCTGTTTGGTCAGCCAGCTTTGCCGTTGGGCTTTATCGGCGCTGTATTGCTGCCCATGGATGCAGTAGCCGCTTGATTTCGCGGCTGATGGTGCTTTTGTGGCGGTTGAGCTGTTTGGCGATTTCTGTGACGGTACAGTGGCGAGACAGGTATTGGATATGGTATCGTTCGTCTTGGGTCAGTTGTGTGTAGCTCATGGCAATCTTTCTTGCAGGAAAGGCCGTATGCCACCGCATACTGGCCTTTTTCTATTATGGAAAGTTGCACTTCAAATGCGAGATCCGCCGACCTTTTTCAAAACAAAGAGGGTTGAAATCGTCAAACATTGCTCCAAAATATCAGATATAGCTTACAGCAGGTTGCATAAATGCCCGAACTTATCAAACCCCGCCGTTTTGTGTAAAAATACCGCAATGGAAAAATTACTCACCAAAATCTACATCCCTTACTTTCCAAAAGCCTGACCGACACCGATTTCGTCCTTATCCTCAACGCCTTAATCAAATTCCTGCGGCGCGGCGGCAAAAAACAGGCGGCAGAACGCTTCGACCTGATTATCGCCACACTCAAACAAGACGAAGAACTTTGCAAAAATTTCAGCGGACGCTTCTACCACTGGCTCTCGCAAGTCCACATCTATCCCGCGCTGATCAAACTCGGCATCTTCTCGCGCCACAGCTTTACCCGCGAGATGGGCATACGCATCTACGAACGCTTCAGCCCGTCCTATAAGGACTTTGCCAACCTGCGCGAAGTGTTCCTCTACCTGTTCCACTCCGAAAACGACGACAAATGGCTGCAAACTCTCAGCATCCGCCAATGGTTGAGCCTGTACGACCTGATCCGCACCAGCGCCGATCCCGCCTTGCTGCAAAACGCCTGCCGCCAGTTGGTTTGATGCCCGCCTGCGCGCCATCGAAATGCTGGCCATTTGGATTGCCTCCGAAGCCATCGAACCCGACCTCATCCGCATCGCCCCGCGCCTGCTCGAAGCCGATTCGCCCTTCGTCGCCCTCCAGCGCGAAACCGCCAAACTGGTCGAACACTACCGCAACGACACCACCCCTTACGACACCGCCCACCTTGAAGTCATGTTCGACCAATGTTGCAGTCAGATCGACTATCTGCGCCGAAAGGGACGGGCGCAGGTTCAGGTTCGTCCGTCAAAGTCGCCCACCTGCTCGAACGGCTCCAGCAGACCGTAGATCGCCTGAAACTGCTCACCGACATCCAAACCGATGCCGGCAACCGCAACCGCCTGACCATCACCCTGATGAACTCCCTCATCTACGCTGCGGTCGAGCAATCAGTACCCGCCACCTGCGCCGCAGCAGCATACGCATGCTCGCCCGCAGCATTACCGAAAAACAAAAGCCACCACGGCGAGCATTACATCACCCGCAACCGCAAAGAATATTTCAAAATGTTCTACTCCGCGGCGGGCGGCGGCGTCATTATCGCCCTGATGGCATTGCACAAAATCCACATTGGCACACTCGGCTTCAGCCCCTTCGTTACCTCCTTGCTGTCAGGGCTCAACTACGGCATAGGCTTCATGCTCATCCATATGCTGCACTGCACCGTCGCTACCAAACAGCCCGCCATGACCGCCGCCAGCTTCGCCGAACAGGTCGATCTCAACGAAGGCGGCAAAGCGGTGGACAACAAGCTCGCCAAGCTTCTTATCGACGTATGCCGCTCCCAAAGCGTCGCCGTCTTCGGCAACGTTTCCATCGCCATCCTCTTGGCGTGCGCCATATCGTTCGGCTATGCCCATCTGCACCAACAACCCCATACTCGATGCACATACCACCGCCTACCAGTTCAAATCCATAGACATCATCGGTCATCCAACGCTATGGTATGCCGCTATTGCAGGCTTGTGGCTGTTCTGTTCTGGTATCATCGCAGGTTTCTTCGACAACCGCGCCGACTACCTCAACCTGCGCCAACGCCTGCCCTTCAACCCCTTGCTGCGCAAAATCATGCGCCCCAAAACCCCGCCGCGTCCTCGCCGCCTACATTCACAAACACTACGGCTCACTGGTCGGCAACTTCATCTTCGGTATGCTCTTGGGCATGACCGGCTACTTCGGACACCTCCTCGGCCTACCGCTGGACATCCGCCATGTCGCCTTCTCCTCCGCCAACCTCGGCTATGCTGCCGTCAGCGGCAACGTCGGCTTTGGTACATTCATGCTCGGCATTTGCAGCGTCCTCGCCATCGGCCTGGTCAACCTCATCGTCAGCTTCACCCTCGCCCTCTTCGTCGCCCCTGCGCTCGCGCGGCTTTGAAAATCAGCAGTGTCGGCAATTTGTGCAAAAGCTTCTGGCAACAGATTAAAAAGCCAACCCGCTGATCTTGTTTTTCCCGGTTACGCCGGTTCAGACCAAAGAGCCGGTTAAAGAACAGGGAGAAAAGCATTAAAGGCAAGCCGACAGACGGCGCTTCAGTAATCAACCTCTTTTTCAGACGACCCCGCTATGCCCATCCTCGCTTGGAACACCCGCCCGCTCCCGCCGAACTTGCCCGCGTGATCGAAACTCATCCCGCGCCGCTGCATCTGGTTGCCTGTCTGACCGAAAACCGCATGCCCGATTTTCCTCGTCCGATGCCCCGACCGAGGTTGGAAGGTCGTCTGAAAACCCGCCTCGACCAAAACCGTAAAATGCCTTCAGTTCAACAGCGTCAACTTTCTGGAAAACCTGCTGCCCGACGTGCATATCTGGCTTGTCCCGCCACACCGCGCCGATAGCCTGTACGAACATTTCGACCGTATCGAATGGCAGACCGAAACCGTACCGCAAGCCGCGCCCAAAGCCTGTCAAACCTTGGTTCAGACGACCCCAAGCCACCACTCCGCCCGAACACGCGTTGGTTATCGGCGCGGGCATTGCCGACGCCGCAACCGCGCGCAAGCTGGCGGAACACGGCGTGCGCGTTACCGTTTTGGAAACGGGCAAAGCGGCTCAAGGCGGCAGCGGCAACCGCCAGGGCTGCTCTACGCCAAAATCTCGCCGCACGACACCGAGCAGACCGAACTGCTGCTGGCAGGCTACGGCTATACCCGCCGCCTGCTGCAAGACCTGCTGCCCGATTCCGACGCATGGGGCGGCGACGGCGTGTTGCACCTCAATTTCGACGAAGCCGAACGCAAACGCAATCAGGCATTGGGTTTGCAGCAACATCACACCCACCTTTACCGCAGCGTGTCCGCCGACGAAGCCGCGCAAATCGCAGGCATAGACGTCTTTTCAGACGGCCTCTACTGGCCGCAGGGCGTATGGCTGAACCCGCCCGCCGTCGTCCGCGCCTTGCTGAATCACCCGCTGATTGCGTTGCACGAAGACACGCCCTTATCCGCTGCCGAATACGACGGCGCAAACTGGACGGCGAACACGCCGCGCGGCGGCTTCAACGCACGCTGCATCATCTACTGCATGGGCGCGCACAGTCCGAACGCCGACGACGCCAACGTCTCCGCCCTGCCTTTCCGCCAAATCCGCGGACAAACCGGCGTAGCGGCGGCAAGCGGTTTTTCCACACGCCTGCGCTGCGCCCTATCCGGCGAAAGCTACATCAGTCCGAGCTGGCAGGGGCAGCACTGCTACGGCGCAACCTTCGTCCTCAACAGCAACGACGACAGCTTGGCACCCGCACGAAGAAACCGCCAACCGCGCCGCCCTGCAACAACTCAACCCGCCATTGGCGCAATCATTGTTTGAACAAAACCCGCTTCGCTCGGTTTCAGACGACCCCTTTGAACAACCACAAGGACACGCCGCCCCTGCGCTGCGACAGCCCCGACCACCTGCCCGTCGTCGGCGCACTCGGCGACATCGCCGCCATGCAGACCGCCTACGCCAAACTCGCGTTGGACAAAAACTACCGCCTCGACAACATCCCCTGTCCCTACCTGCCGAACGCCTACATCAACACCGCACACGGCACCCGCGGACTCGCCACCGCCCCGTCTGCCGCCGCCATTACCGCCGACATCCTCGGCCTGCCCCAGCCCCTGTCCCAACGCCTGCGCACCGCCCTGCATCCAAACCGCGCCGTCATCCGCGCCATCGTGCGGCAGCCTTGCCTTTGATGCGTAGGAGGTCGTCTGAAAAGCTGCCTGAGCACGCTGTCAATTGACCTCCGTTTCCACTATAATGTCGCATCCCATGCCCATACGGAACAGGCCGTCTTTTTTCAGACGACCTGTTTCTTTTATAGTGGATTAACTTTAAATCAGGACAAGGCGACGAAGCCGCAGACAGTACAGATAGTACGGAACCGATTCACTTGGTGCTTCAGCACCTTAGAGAATCGTTCTCTTTGAGCTAAGGCGAGGCAACGCCGTACCGGTTTAAAGTTAATCCACTATATTTCCGCTTTTTAAAGTCCCTACAAACACTTATGCTGCTCGACCTCAACCGCTTTTCCTTTCCGTCTTCCTGAAAGAAGTCCGCCTGCTGACCGCCCTTGCCCTGCCCATGCTGCTGCTGGCGCAGGTCGCGCAGGTGGGCATCGGTTTTCGTCGATACCGTGATGGCGGGTGATGCGAGTACGGAGGACTTAGCGGCGGTGGCGTTGGGCAGCAGCGCGTTTGCCACGGTTTATATTACGTTTATGGGCATTATGGCGGCACTGAACTCGCTGATTGCCCAGCTTTACGGCGCGGGTAAAACCGACGAAGTAGGCGAAACAGGGGCGGCAGGGATTTGGTTCGGGCTGTTTTTGGGGATTTTTCGGCATGGTATTGATGTGGACGGCGATTACGCCGTTCCGCAACTGGCTGACCTTGAGCGATTATGTGGAAGGCACGATGGCGCAGTATATGTTGTTCACCAGTCTGGCGATGCCGGCGGCAATGGTGCACCGCGCCTTACACGCCTACGCTTCCAGCCTGAACCGCCCGCGCCTGATTATGTTGGTCAGCTTCGCGGCGTTTGTGTTGAACGTGCCGCTGAACTATATTTTTTTGTTTGCAGCAAATTCGGTATGCCCGCTTTGGGCGGCGCGGGCTGCGGGTTGGCAACGATGGCGGTGTTCTGGTTCAGCGCGCTGGCGTTGTGGATTTATATCGCTAAGGAAAAATTCTTCCGCCCATTCGGACTGACGGCAAAATTCGGCAAACCGGATTGGGCGGTGTTCAAACTAATTTGGAAAAATCGGCGCCCATCGGGCTGTCTTATTTTTGAAAGCCAGCGCGTTTTCGTTTATCGTATTTTTGATTGCGCCTTTCGGCGAGGCTTATGTGGCGGCGCAACGGGTCGGCATCAGTTTGTCGGGGATTCTCTATATGATTCCGCAAAGCGTCGGCTCGGCGGGGACGGTGCGCATCGGTTTTTCTCTGGGGCGGCGCGAATTTTCGCGGGCGCGTTATATTTCGGGCGTATCGCTGGTGTCGGGCTGGGCGCTCGCCGTGATTACCGTGCTTTCGCTTGGTATTATTCCGTTTCCCCGCTGGCAGCATGTACAACAAGGATCCGGCGGTTTTAAGCATCGCCGCCACCGTCCTGCTGTTCGCCGGCTTGTTCCAACCGGCAGACTTCACCCAATGCATCGCGTCCTACGCCCTGCGCGGCTACAAAGTCACCAAGGTGCCGATGTTCATCCACGCCGCCGCCTTCTGGGGCTGCGGCCTGCTGCCGGGCTATCTGCTCGCCTACCGTTTCGATATGGGCATTTACGGCTTCTGGACGGCATTGATTGCCTCGCTCACCATCGCAGCCGTCGCCTTGGTGTGGTGCTTGGAATTGTGCAGCAGGGAGATGGTCAGATCGCATAAGGTCGTCTGAAAACTCCGCCGATTAAAATATCGAAACAATGGGCTGAAGCCCGCCACTGACAATACCCATTTTAAAGTTTAAACCCATGCAACCCATCCAATACCAAACCGACCTCACACCCTACAACACCTTCGGTCTTCGCGCCCAAGCCCAAGCTTTTATCGCGCTCGAACACGCTGACGAGTTGCGCGACATCGTCCGACTGCCAGAGTTCGACCGCGATACTGTTTTATAGCTCGGTGGCGGCGCAATATCCTTTGATGCAGGGATTACGCCGGGCTGGTCGTACATATGGAAAACAAGGGCATCGCGAGATTGCGCGTTCAGACGGCCTTGTTTACATCGAGGCGCAATCGGGCGAAATCTGGCACGATTTTGTCCTGCACACCGTCGCGCTGGGTTTGAGCGGTCTGGAAAACCTGAGCCTGATTCCGGAGTACGGTCGGCGCGTCGCCCGTGCAGAACATCGGTGCATACGGTGTGGAGGCTAGAGACGTGATTCACAGCGTGCGCTGCTTCGATTTGGATACGGAAACCTTTGTCGAGCTTGCCAATGCCGATTGCCGCTTCGCCTACCGAGAAAGCCTGTTCAAGCAGGAAGGCAAAGGGCGTTATGTGATTGTTTCGGTCGTATTCGCCCTGAAAGAGCGTTTCGAGCCGAATTTGGGTTATGGCGATTTGGCGGCCGCCGTTGCCGAACTGAGCGCGGGCAGGGCGCCGACGGCGAAAGATGTTTCCGATGCAGTGTGTGCAATCCGCAACAGTAAACTGCCTAATCCTAACGTGCTTGGTAATGTCTGGCAGTTTCTTTAAAAATCCCGTCGTCAGCGCGGAAAAAGCCGCCGCCTTGTTGCAGCAGCATCCCGATATGCCACGCTATCCGCAGCCCGACGGTTTCGGTCAAAGCTTGCGGCAGGCTGGCTGATCGATCAAGTCGTCTGAAAGGCTTCCAAATCGGCGGCGCAGCGGTGCACGACAGGCGAGGCTTTTGGTTTTGGTGAACAAAAACAATGCTTCTTCGAGACGACGTCTGGCATCTGGCGCAACATGTCTGCGATACAGTATTTACTCGATTTCAGGTAGAATTACACGCCGAACCCAATTGGCTGCCCGCTTCGTCAGCCTGTAAATCCAAGGAGTATGCCCGTGACCCGCATTGCAAAAACCAATACTTACACCCGCATCATCGACGCCAGCCTGACGCTCTTCAACGAGGAAGGCGAGCGCAACTATCAGTACCAACCATATCGCGGCGCATTTGGGCATCAGTCCGGGCAATCTTTATTACCACTTCCGCAACAAAGACGAAATCATCGTCCAACTGTTCAAACGTTACAGCGAAGCCCTGCTGGCATACCTGAATGAAGCCGTGTTTGCCGTCCGATGTGGAAGACTCCATCAATTATATGGCGGGCATTTACGACGTTATGTGGGAATACCGCTTCCTCTTCAGCGACGTGAACACCCTGCTTGCGCGCAGTGCCGAACTTTTGGGCGAGCACAACACCTTCACCCAAGCCAAAGTCTCTCCGCTCTTGGTCAACCTGCTCACCCAGCTCAACGGTCTGAACATCATCCAAGCCGACCAAACCGCCATGAACGACCTCGCCGTCAATATGTGGATGGTCACGAAATACTGGTTTGACTTCGACAGCTCCCTGCGCGGGCGAACCAAGTTGACCGAAGACTCCAAAGCACGCGGCATCCGCCGTACCTTAAGCCTCCTGCGCCCCTACCTCTTGCCGGAACACCGCGAGGAGTACGACCGGAAAATAGGCGGTGCGCAGTCATAATTTCCATGCCGTCTGAGCCTATTTCCAGACGGCATTCATCTATAAACATGATACATACCCTCCTTCCGCCTCCCCCGACGCATCTATTCTAGGCCTAGGCTACCTCGGCCGCCCTTTGGCGCAGAAACTCTACGAAAACGGCAGCCGCATCGCCGCCGTCAAGCGCAGCCTGACTTCGGACGATATTAATCTGCCCATACACCTCGACACCCTCGACCTCAATCAAGACAGCGTATTTCAAAGCGCGAACCTTGCCCCGCGATACAAGCTTTTGGCTGCACCACGCCGACAAACCCGTTTGGTTCTGCCTCTTGCCGCCCTCCTCGCTGACGCATTACGCCGATACCGTCAAACAATGGGCAGAACTTGCCCGGGCGTGCAACGTGCAACACCTGATTTTCACGAGCAGCAGCCCAGTGTTTACGGCGATAAAGCGCGCGCGAATGCGACGAAACTGCCATATCCGACCCGCAAAGCGAATCCGCCCGCCAAATCCTCGCCGCCGAACAATACCTGCTCGACAGCGGCGTGCCGAACATCGACATCCTGCGCCTGGGCGGGCTTTAGTGCGCCGAACGCCATCCCGTCAGCCGCCTTTGTTCAAAAAGCAAAAACATCCCGGACGGCAACCGGCCCGTCAATATCGTCCACCGCGACATCGCCGTCGAAACCCTGTTTCAGACGACCCTCCATCCAAGCAGCAGACGCATCGCAACATCGTCGAACCGCGCCATCCGACCCGCCGCGATTTCACACCGCCGAAGCCGCCAACTCGGTCTCCCGCCGCCCGATTTCGCGCCCGACGGGCACCGGCGGCAGCAAAGAGTGTAAATACCGTTTTCGCCGACGGATTAAGCCTGTAAAATTGGCGCTCCGCAACCGTTTCGAGACGACCTTTCGGCAGCGGCAAAACCAAAACCAAAAACACAGTCTTACTTAACAACCCCAAAGCCCGAAAGTATCGAGAACACCCTATGTCCGCCCCTATTTCCCGTTATCAACCACCTGATACAGCAAAAATCCGGAACATCAACAAGACCTGTCCCGCCTGTCAGGTAAAACCCTGAGCCTCAACCTCGCCGGATTCGGACTGACCGGACGCATCAATCACGACGGCTTCCTCGAAACCGCCGACCAACCCGCCGACACCCTCATCACCTTCCACCAAAGCGCCATCCGCAAAATCCTGACCGGACAAGAACCCGGCGTCGGCGACATCAGCCTTGAAGGCGACCTCATGCTCGGCAGTGACCGTCCTGCCATACTCGGCAGCCTGCGCTACTACGCATCAGACGACCTCGCCCGCATCTTCGGCGACTCACTCAGCAGGCAGCATCAGCGAACGCGCCGCAAACATCGGGCAAACCGTCATCGGACAAAAGCATAGCCGAGCAAATCAGCGACTTTTCCGCGAACCCGAATCCCCGTTATCGACGCCGCCACCCTGTCCGCCTGGATGGAAGAAGTGGACAAACTACGCGATGACGTCGCCCGCCCTCAACGAACGCCTCGACCGGCTCCGAACGCGACATCTGGATAGACTAATTTTTCAGACGACACATGCCTATGAACAGCCCGTTTCACAACATCGGTATCGTAACCCGCCCCAATACCCCCGAAATCCAAAACACCGCCCACACCCTCATCCACTTTCTGCAGGGACACGGCCTCACCGTCTATCTGGACGAAATCGGAATAGAAGAACGCTGCATCTATGTTCAAGATACCGTCGGCTGCCACATCGTCAGCAAATCCGACTTGGGCAAACACTGCGACCTCGTCATCGTCCTCGGCGGCGACGGCACCTTCCTCTCCGTCGCCCGAGAAATCGCCCCCGCGCCGTACCCGTTATCGGCATCAACCAAGGGCATTTAGGTTTCCTCACCCAAATCCCCCGCGAAAAACATGACCGAAGAGCTGCTGCCCGTCCTCGAAGGCAAATACCTGCCCGAAGAGCGCATCCTCATCGAAGCCGCCCTCGTCCGCGACGGACAAACCTTCCACCGCGCCCTCGCCCCTCAACGACGCCGTCCTCTCGCGCGGCGGTGCCGGACAAATGATAGAGTTCGAAATCTTCATCAACCAGAATTCGTCTATACCCAACGCTCCGACGGCCTCATCGTCTCCACCCCCACCGGTTCCACCGCCTACTCCCTCGCGCAGGCGGCGTCCATCATGCAGGCAGGATTGCACGCATTCACCCCTCGTGCCCATCTGCCCCCAATCCATGACCAACCGCCCCATCGCCATCCCCGACACCTCCGAAATCGAAATCCTCGTTACCCAAAGCGGCGACGCCCCGCGTCCATTTCGACGGACAATCCTTCATCGACGTACAAAAACCTCGACCGCATCATCATCCGCCGCTACCACAACCCCCTGCGCATCCTCCACCCCACCGACTACCAATACCTCGAACCCTGCGCCAAAAACTGCACTGGGGCGAACAGCTCGTATAAACACCAAAGGTCGTCTGAAACCCGATTGCCAGTTTTCAGACGACCTCATCCCCTTCCCCATTCCCAAACCAACGCCATCCCTATCTAACAACAAACGGACAACCTAAACCACATCCGCCCGCTTTATCAAAAAGCGTCCCCAATCATGAACCGACAAAACCTACCTCCTGCTGACCGCCCTTTTCACCCTGATTTTCATCGGACTCATCATGCTCGGCGGCTACCTGCTTTCGATTCAAAGCAAACAATTCGCCGTTGCCGCCTTCCTGTTTCGCCTTCGGCGCCGTCTTCGCCCAAATCGGCAGCCTCGCCCTCTACATCCGCCATAAAGCCCGCGCACAAATCATGCGCGAGCAACAAACCGAATCCCGTTAAGGAAAACCCATGTTCGACAAAATCGTCCTCGCCAGCGGCAATGCAGGCAAACTCAAAGAATTTTCCCGCCTCTTCGCCGATTTGAACATCGAAGTCCTGCCACAATCGCAGTTCGACACGCCCGAATGTCCCGAGCCGTACCACACCTTCGTCGAAAACGCGCTCGCCAAAGCCCGCCACGCCGCCAAACACAGCGGCCTGCCCGCGCTCGCCGACGACTCCGGTATCTGCGCCGCCGCATTAAACGGCGCACCCGGCGTCCTCTCCGCCCGCTATGCCGGAGCAAACCCCAAATCCGATGCCGCCAACAACAAGCGCCTTTCAAACGACCTCGCTGACAAAGCCGACAAAAGCTGCTACTACGTCTGCGTCCTCGTCCTCGTCCGCCACGAAAACGACCCGCAGCCCATCATCGCCGAAGGCATCTGGCGCGGACAATGGCAGGCAGAAGCCGCAGGAACCCACGGTTTCGGCTATGACCCGCATTTCTACCTGCCCGAACACAACTGCACCGCCGCCGAGCTTGACCCCGATATCAAAAACGCCGAAAGCCACAGGGGACAGGCGTTGCGGGAATTGTTGAAAAAAATCGAAGCCCTCTGAACAACAAAAACGTCGTCTGAAAACCCGCAGTGCCGTTTTCAGACGACGTTTTTCATCCTGTTTATCCGTAAAACGCACCACCAAAGGAACAAAACTTATAAAAATTTTTCAAAAACTTATAATATCCAAAAACAGCAAATATCCTTACTCAAAAAAATCCCCATCATAAAAACATAAAACACATTCTACAAACCACTCCTTGAAAATTGATTACCGTCCGCACCCGATGGAGCGCCTGTTATAAAGACAATACAAGGAGTCATCACATGAGAAACTACCCCTTCAAAACCATCGTCGCCTGCCTCAGTATTTTGTGGCACAGCCCGCACCTGTGGGCAGCAGATGCGGTTACACCCGACACCGCCGTCCTCGACACTATCGAAGTCCACGGCAAACGCCTGACCAAAAGACCAAAAAGGCGAAGCGCAGCAATACAGCAAAAACGTCTCCAACGCCTATCTCGGCAAAGAATACCTCGAACGCTACCGCCCCGATGCCGCCGGCGACATCCTTAAAGGGCTTAACGGTGTGTACAACATGAATACGCGCAATGCGGGCAGCGCGATTACGCCGAGCATTCGCGGCATCGCCGGAAAAGGCCGCATTCCCGTAACCATAGACGGAACGGAACAAACCGTTGACGTATGGATGAACAATTACGGTGTTGCCGACAGAAACTATGTCGATCCCGCCCTGTTCCGCAGTATTGCGGTAGAAAAAGGGCCGTCGATGACCCGAGGTGTCAAATCGGGGAGTGGGCGGTTCGGTCGCCATTCAAACCATCGAGCCGGAAGACATTGTTCCCGAAGGGAAAAAATGAGGTATTCAGATAAAAGGCAGTTTTTCGGGCAATACGGCCAAGCCCCGCGTTGACAATTTGCAATACCTCGGTGGAAGACTACCGCACCATTCCGGGCAGGCCGACGGCAGAACGGGGCGGCGGGCGCGGTTGCCGGAACGTTGAGCCTTATCAGGCACTCGATTTCCAAGAGAAAAACCCGCCGCGCAGCCCGTCAGCAGCAAAATCGGCAATTTCAAAGACGACCGCTCAGGCATGGTTTCAGCGGCGTTTAAAACCGATATTTCAGACGGCCTGATTGCTTACAGCGACCGCAAAAAGGCAATTACTTCAGCGGCAAACGCGGGGCAGGCGGCTATCTGAACAATCCTGAATACGACCCCGACAATGCGGATTTCGGTAATACGGGCGCGACCATGATACCGAACATGGCGAAGCTCTACCGCCCAGGCGAAGAAGTGTTCAACAGCAATGTGGCGAGCAAAAGCCTGCTGCTGAAAAACAACTGGTATCTGCCCAACCATCAGAAAAATCAGCCTCGGCCATATGCGCACCCGCGTCCGTTTCGGCGAAAAACAACCCCTTTTACAACGCCATACTGCTGGGTTTCAGTAACGAGTTCAACTTCACCGGCAGGCCGCCGCTGGTCATACCTGCGCAAACGCTCAATTCCACCATTGACACCAAAAAGCCATAAAATCGGCTACGAATGGAAGCCCGAAGGCAGCCGCTGGATAGACTTGCAAGCGAATATCTGGCGCACCCAAACCACCGGTTCCCGCCATCAAAGCGGCGGGCCGGATTTGGCCGTTACCTACGGCGATCAGGAATACGACAAAGTGGGCCAACTGCTTTGTCCACAACAAGATTCCCAACGAATTTATCGGCAGGCACATCAGCGAAGGCATAGGCTGCCGCGAGCTGGTTGCCGAAGGGTTGGTTCCTGCCGAAGAGCCGAAAGATCCGCCTCCTGTACCCGGCGCATACCGCGTCAAATCAGGCGTGGAACAGCGCACCCGCGCCACCCGTACCGGCGCCGACATCAGCAACCGCATGCGCCTGAGCGACAAGCTCGCCATGACCTTCTCCGCCAACGTCCAATATGAAAAACTGGACGAATCCAACCGAATCACCAGCAACGACAAAGATATCTTCGACATCATCGGTGCCGCCACAGCCGCCACAGCCGTTGCCGGTCCGAGGGCGGGACGCCGCCACGAATGGGGCGCGGGAGTCGCTTTCGACTGGCAGGCAACCGACCGCCCTGAACATTCAGGCAGGCATACGCTACGACAAATTCTGGGCTTACGACGATGCCTTGGCAAAAGCAAGGCGGGCGAGAAAAGATCCGTTTTATTCCGTCGATTTGCAAGGAGGGAAAAGCTCGGACGGCTATATCCTCGGCAGCTATATCCCCTATTACGAACTGATTGCAAATAAAGAAGAAGCGGACGATGTGCGGAAAAATCCTGAGAACAGAAGATGTTGACGAGTCAAATCGTCTGATAAACGAATTCCCGCCACAAATACGGTTATGACTATAACGATAAAGGATATTCGATTAACGGAGAAAGGCAGACCGGCGAAGTCATCTATGCCAACGCAAACGGCGACAATCCACGGGTAGATAACCCATCCTTCAACCACGACGAAGCCGTTTACCGGCAGAAAAAGAGTCTATACGCCCTATATCGACGGCAAATATCAAGGGCCGGTTTTTCGCACAAGGGCAATTTAACGAAAAAGTAAACAATCCTCAGGGATTGCAAGGCAGCTATTTCAAATATTTAACCAATGCGGCAATAGATGATGTTAAAACACCCTATCTGCAAAAAAAAGAGCGGGCGACTACGATGGGCAGTACCGGCGGTCACCGCCTCTATAAAAAACCCGCCAACGAAGACGACGTATGGCCCATGCCCAAACACCTGAAAGCCAGCGCATGGTCGCCTGTCATCGCCGTCAGCTACGATTTGACCGACAACAGCCGCCTGTTCGCCCGCTTCGCGCAGGCGACCCGCTTCCCCAGCATTTACGAAGCGACCACCCAACGTCAACCTGCTGGAAGCCTACAATACCGAATTCAACCTGAAGCCTGAACGCAGCACCAACTGGGAAGTAGGCTATTCTTCAATTTCACCCCTACTGGCAGCGGCTGAAACACGGCAACCTCCGCCTGACCTACTACAACAACACCATCAAAAACGCCATCGACATTACCGAAAACAAAAAGCCTGACCCAATACGACAAGAAACAGACCAGCGGCATCGAGGCTGCAAAGCCGCATCGACAGCGGCAAATGGTTTCCCTCATTCGGCGCAAACTACCGCTTAAAACAGCGCACCTGCGACAAATCGACCGCCTTCAACTACGACGTCTATAACAACCGCATCCCCTGAATGTATCGATGGCGGCTTCGGTGCCACCCGTTTCTATCAAACCATGCAGCCGAAATACTCGCTCAACCTCGATGTCGGCACCCGCCGCCTCAACAACAGGCTCGAACTGGGCATGCGCGGCATCTACCACAGCACCGTCGATACCGACGAGCAGGACGAACTGGCGCGTCAGGGCTTGGCGCGGATTATGCGAGGCATCGGGCAGACCCTACCACTGGCGTTCCGCCTTGGTATTGGACGCTTACGGACGCTACAACTTCGGCAAAAAAACTTGAGTATGAACTTCAGCGTCAGCAACCTGACCAACCGCTATTATCTCGACCCCATGTCCAGCGTCCCCATCCCCGCACCGGGACGGGCGGTTACCGTCGGGTTTACAGGCAAATTCTGACGGGGCAATGCTTGAGAGGTCGTCTGAAAATTTCAGACGACCTCTCCGACAAAAAGCTGTTATGATGCCTGCGTTCCCGCCTGCCACGAAAACGACCCGCAACCCACGATTGCCAAAAGCCACAGGGACAGGCGTTGCGGGAATGAATTGTTAAAAAAATCTAAGCCTTATAAATCGATAATAGGTCGTCTGAAAACCCGAAATGCTTTTTCAGACGACCCCAGCTCCACATCACGAAAGAAAACTCATGTCCCCCAAACAAATCCTGATCGTCGCCGTCCGTTTGATCGTTTTAATCGGTATCGTACAAACGCTCAGCAGCATCGTTACCATATTTGCCCAGTCTGGAAGCGAATATAACAGCACACAACTCCTGTTGCCTCTATCCATCTACGGCTTTTATTTGGCCGCATGGCTGCTTGTATGGTGTTTCCCTGCCACCATTGCCAACCGCCTGCTGCCCCAACACCTGCAAACCGCACAAGAAACCCCAAAACACCCCGCTCCATGGATGACGACAGGTATTGTCTTGATCGGCGTATACACTCTTTCCCAAGCCATACCCGGCCTGATTTACTTGTTCTCTATCTATCGTTTTACACAATCCACCCTCACCGACGCACACACATCCGTTTGGGTAAATCTCGGTCCGCAAAACCAAGCCGGTATATTCGCCAGCACCGCCAATTCCTTATCGGGATTTTCCTACTGCTTTCGGCGCGCCCAAACTCTCGTCTTGGATTCGCAAAAGACTTTAACGGCATAAAAGGCAAAAGGTCGTCTGAAAAATTTCAGACGACCTGAGATATCCTTGTCCCGAAATAAAACCGAATTTATGGCCCATGCCTGCCATCAACTTTTGAAACTGCTCTTGCTGCCCTTTATTCCGCTGATGAAAACCATCCGTTTGATATTGTCGTCTATAGTAGCTTTATCATTAATCCTGTTACTGTTTATTTCTAAAACTTTGTTGTTTGTCTCAAAAGCCTTTTTCTGCCCGTCATTGTCGTTTTGTGGCGTTTATTGATGTGGCTGATGTTCCCTTTATTTTTTTATCTGTTTGTTTATTTACACAATGTTCCGCCCTATTAAAAATCATGAAAACACTTTTTCCGGCATTGGATGGATGTCATTTACCGCGACCGCCCGGAAGCCGTTGGCATCATTATCGAAAATATCCATCAAGACTTAATAGAGGAAGATGAAGATGGGGAAAATAACACGCAGGAAGAAAATAACGAAACCGCCGTATTTAAAAACCTTTTAACCGAAGGCTTCATCCTACACAATAATCTCGAAGACTACGCACATCTGTTTTCCGTTGATTGGAAAGACGGGGAAGGTTTTATTGACTGCATCGCAGAAATGGCGCAACGTTTTAATGTCGTCCTGAATTGGACCGAACAGCAGCTTGAAGAAGATCTGCCCGATGAGCTGGCAAGGGACGTATATCCCTTATTTGAAGCCGCCGGGGCGATACTTTATAGTGCAGACACGGGAAGCGACTACTACACCTTTATCATCATCCCGCAACAAGACACAGCCGATTTTGAAAAAGTATCGAAACAATATGGTGTATCCTTGCAGCGGGCAAATAAAACCATCTAACACGAAACTTATAGTGGATTAACTTTAAACCAGTACGGCGTTGCCTCGCCTTAGCTCAAAGAGAACGATTCTCTAAGGTGCTGAAGCACCAAGTGAATCGGTTCCGTACTATCTGTACTGTCTGCGGCTTCGTCGCCTTGTCCTGATTTAAATTTAATCCACTATATAATACCGCAACAGTCGTCTGAAAAAATTTCAGACGACTTCAATCCCCAAAACACACCATGACCCAAATCACATTCTCCCAAGCCGGACAACTCACCGCCCTGCCGCCCCTGTCGCTCTACATCCACATCCCGTGGTGTATCAAAAAATGCCCGTATTGCGACTTCAATTCCCACAGCCTGAAAAACGGATTGCCCGAAGCCGCCTATATCGACGCGCTGCTGACCGATTTGCAGCTCGAATTGCCCAATATTTGGGGCAGGCCGGTGGAAACGATATTTTTTGGCGGCGGTACGCCCAGCCTGTTTCAGGCGGAATCGATTGACCGTTTGTTGAGCGGCGTGCGTTCGCTGTTGCGCTTGCAGCCGGAAGCGGAAATTACGTTGGAGGCCAATCCGGGCACGTTTGAAATCGAGAAATTTCAAGGATTTAAAGATGCGGGTATCACGCGGCTTTCTATTGGCGTGCAGAGTTTCAACGACGATATGCTTGCACGGCTGGGGCGCGTCCACAACGGCAAAGAAGCCTTAACCGCCATCGATACTGCGTTGAAATTATTTGATAAAGTCAATATCGACTTGATGTACGCCCTGCCGAACCAAACCGTTCAGACGGCCTTGGGCGACGATGCAAAACCGCCATCGCCACGGGTGCGACCCACATCAGCGCGTATCATCTGACGATGGAGCCAAACACGCCGTTCGGTCGTACGCCGCCGAAAGGTTTTGCCGCAAGACGAAGCCGCCCTCGACATCGAAGACGCGGTACACGGCGCGCTGGAAGGCGCGGGTTTTATCCACTACGAAACATCGGCTTTTGCGAAACCCGCCATGCAGTGCCGCCGTAATTTGAACTACTGGCAGTTCGGCGATTATTTGGGCATGAGGCGCGGGCGCGCACGGCAAAATTTCCCTACCCCGACCGCATCGAGGCGCACCGTCCGCCGCCGCCATCCCAACGACTACCTCGCCTTAATGCAAATCCAGCCGAGCGAAGCCGTTGAACGCAAAACCGTCGCCGCCGAAGATTTGCCGTCTCGAATTCATGATGAACGCCCTGCGCCTGACCGACGGCGTACCCGCCGCGATGTTGCAGGAACGCACGGGCGTACCCGCCGCCAAAATCATGGCGCAAATCGAAACGGCAAGGCAAAAAGGTCTGCTGAAACCGACCCGACCGTGTTCCGCCCGACTGAGCAGGGACGGTTGTTTTTAAACGATTTGTTGCAATGCTTTTTGTAGGATTGGATTTTTCAGACGACCTTGATACGCCAAACCGTAACATCCGCAGGCTGCTGTCAAAAAGCATGACGGACAGTTTTTCATGTTGTTTGTTTTATCATAATAAAAATACAATTGGGATAACCGTCGACCTTGAATAAATACTCGGCGGTGATACCCTTTATTCCGTTACAAGGAAACAAACATGATTCTGACTACCCTGATTGCCCTCCATCTCAACCGTTGCGCTGGCAGATGACAGCCATGGTTTCTATATTCAAGGCGATCTTGGCCACTCAACCCCTTAAAACCAACGATGAAGGTGGCAAGACCGGTAGCAAAGGCTTCAGCCCGCGCCTGTCTGCCGGATATGATTTCGGTGATTTCCGTGTCGCTGCCGATTACACCCACTATAAAACTTTAAAAGACCATGAACAGGGTCGGAATTACACACTCGACCTCGAAAATCAAACTCCAAAGCGTTGGCGTTTCCGCCATTTATGATTTCAACTTAAATTCCCGGTCAAACCTTATGTCGGCGGCACGCGTAGGCATCAACCGCTTCTCTTGACGATGATTACCGCAGTGTGAATTTCCATGAGACTGAATCCATTCGCAAAACTAAAACCGGCGTAGGCGTATTGGCAGGCGTAGGCTATGACATTACCGAAAACGTCGCTTTGGACGCCGGCTACCGCTACAACCACTTGGGCAAATTCGACGGCTTGAAAGTACACGCTCACGAATTTTCCACCGGTGTCCGCGTAAAATTCTAATTCCCGCATCCTCCGATAACGAAACCGCCCGAAGCGTCCAAACTTCGGGCGGTTTTCGCAAACGATTGAAGTACATACGATATATAGTGGATTAACTAAATCAGGACAAGGCGACGAAGCCGCAGACGGTACAGATAGTACGGAACCGATTCACTTGGTGCTTCAGCACCTTAGAGAATCGTTCTCTTTGAGCTAAGGCGAGGCAACGCCGTACTGGTTTAAAGTTAATCCACTATAATTCTATTCTCATTCAAATTTATTTAACCAAAGGTCGTCTGAAACTATCCATACCCTACACAATCACTCGGTTTTATACGATAATCGACACCGTTTTCATCAAAGCTTCCATCTTTCAGACGACCCCGACAACAGGAGAAAATCATGTCCAAAACCATCATCCACACCGACAAAGCCCCTGCCGCCATCGGCGCATACAGCCAAAGCCGTGCGCGCAGGCGACACCGTTTACATGAGCGGTCAAATCCCCCTCGATCCCGCCACCATGACTGTTGTCGGCAACGGCGACTTCCGCGCCGAAGCCCGTCAGGTCTTTAAAAACCTGCAAGCCGTCGCCGAAGCCGCAGGCGGCACGCTGGGCGACATTGTCAAACTCAACGCCTACCTGACCGACCTCGCCAACTTCGCCGTCTTCAACGAAGTCATGGCAGAATTCATCCAAGAACCCTTCCCTGCCCGCGCCGCCGTCGGTGTCGCCTCCCCTGCCCAAAGGCGTGCAGGTCGAAGCCGAAGCCGTGCTGGTACTAAACGCATAAGACACGTAATCCCGTTTTCAGACGACCTCCCACAAGCCAAAGGTCGTCTGAAACACCACACACTATCGGACAATAACAACAATGGCACACTACGCAATCGGCGATATTCAAGGCTGCTTCGACGAACTCACCCTTTTGCTCGACAAAATCAACTTCAACCACGGCACAGACACCCTCTGGCTCGTCGGCGACATCGTCAACCGCGGCCCCGAAATCCCTCGAAGTCCTCCAATTCTGTATGGAACACGAAAAGCAGCGTCCGCATGGTTCTCGGCAACCATGACCTGCACCTGCTCGCCGTCGGCTACGGCGAAGGTACCGTCAAGCGCAGCGACACCATCACCCCCATCCTCCAACACCCCGACAGCAAAAATGCTCGAATGGCTGCGTTTCCAGCCCCTGCTGATCAAAGGCGTGCGCCATGTTATGGTTCACGCCGGCATCCTGCCCGCAGTGGACTCATCGCCCGCGCCGAACTGCTCGCCAGCGAAACCGAAGCCGAGCTGCGCGGTAATACTAAAAGTTTTTCTCCAAAATGTACGGCAACAAACCTGCCGAATGGCGCGACGATCTGACCGGCTACGACGCCTGCGCATGATTCTCAAACGTCTTCACCCGAATGCGCGCGCTGACGCTGAAAAACGAACTCGATTACGACTACAAATCCACCCTCAAAAATGCCCCCAACCTGCGCCCTGTGGTTCAAAGCCCCGACAGGCAAAACCTCAGCCACACCATCGTCTTCGGACACTGGTCTCGCTGGGCTTGCATGAACACCGACAACATCCTCTCCTCGACACCGGTGCGCTTTGGGGCGGCGAACTGACCGCCATCAACCTCGCCGACCACAGCATCACCCAAGTCCCTTCCCTTGGTGGTTTGGACTGGAAAACGGCTTTGAAATAGGCCATGAAAACCAGAAAAGTAGCTAAGTTTTAGAGTCGTCTGAAAAATTGATTTCGGTTGACAATAATGTGGTTTCAGACAACCTTTATATCGTTAATTCACTGAAAATTAAAAGGAAAATGAAAATGATAAACTGGGGAAAAATCCGCTCATCGCCCCCTATCGGCAGCAGCTTTTATCTACTGAAAAACCCGTTATCCGCATCAAGCTGTCACCTGTAGACAAAAGCAGCCTGCGCCGCTGGGACAGCAAGGTTGGCGGCGCCCTATTTACCGCTCAATGCCGAATATCCACACACGGCAGATGGTGATCCACTCACGCTGTTGGCACAAATCAACTTCGCCCAAACGCCACCGCTAGAGAATTTTCCCCGACAAGGTCTTTTGCAGTTTTTCATCCACAGTGACGATTTATACGGCTGCGATCTGGATAATTTGCTCAACAATGACGGCTTCCGCGTAATTTATCATGCCGACGTAGTGGAAGACGACAGCCTCCAGCAGTCGGATTATCCGCATTACTACGGCGAAAGAATTCGGCCTGCCGCATAATCCTGAACAGTCCTTTGCCATGTCGTTCGAACAAGGAACACAGCTTGTCAGTTGCAGCGACTACCGTTTCGCACAAATTTTGGAAAGGTATGAAGGCGGTAAGAACGAAAATTTCTGGCAGATTCACAGCAATGAAGATTTGGAATATGAAATCATGGAAAGCTTCGGCGGCGGCACCGATGAGGCGGTTACCTGATTTCACCCAAAATGACCCACGCGAAGAGCACGATGAATTGAAAAGACCATATCCCGCTGTTCCAACTGCAAAGTGAATGGGAGGACGGGATAGACATCATATGGGGAGACCTGGGTGTGGGCGGTTTCCTCATTCACCCCGACGATTTGGCCAAACTAGATTTTTCCAAAGTAGCATATAGCTGGGATTGTGAGCTAGTTACCCGCTATCTGCAAGCCGCGTGGGGATGAATTGTACGAACCGGATAAGTTTAATTAATAAATCCCCCCTGCCATCAAGGTCGTCTGAAAAACAGTTTTCGTAAAGTCGAAACCTTGTTTCAGACGACCTTTCGTTTCGCTTAAAGCATTTCTTAATATGCGGTATTTCATATAAAATACCGGTCTAAAGGCCGTCTGAAACAAAGGTTACTCATGTCGATACCTTTATTTCAGACGGCTCGACTTTCAAAATACCACCCCTCTGAGGAATACTCCATGCCAGAATACCGCTCCAAAACCTCCACCCACGGCCGCAATATGGCGGGCGCGCGCGCATTGTGGCGCGCCACCGGCGTGATGGAAACCGACTTCGGCAAACCCATCATCGCCGTTGCCAACTCGTTCACCCAATTCGTCCCCGTCATGTCCACTCTGCACAACATGGGTCAACTGGTTGCCCGCGAAATTGAAAAGCCGGCGCAATTGCCAAAGAATTCAACACCATCGCCATCGACGACGGCATCGCCATGGGACACAGCGGCATGCTGTATTCCCTGCCCAGCCGCGATTTGATTGCCGACTCCATCGAATACATGGTCAACGCCCACTGCGCCGACGCGCTGGTGTGCATTTCCAACTGCGACAAAATCACCCCCGGAATGCTGATTGCCGCCATGCGCCTGAACATCCCTGACCATCTTCGTTTCCGGCGGTCCGATGGAAGCGGGCAGGGTCATCGGCGTGGCCAACATCCAGCCCGAACGCCGCTTTGGACTTGATTGACGCCATGATTGAATCGGCGGACGACAATGTCAGCAACCAGCAAGTCGAAGAAGTCGAACAAAACGCCTGCCCGACCTGCGGCTCCTGCTCCGGCATGTTCACCGCCAACTCCGCGAACTGCCTGACCGAAGCGCTCGGCCTGTCCCTCGCCCGGCAACGGCTCCTACCTCGCCACCCACGCCGGCCGCAAAGAATTGTTCCTCGAAGCGGGCCGCATGATTGTCGAAATCACCAAACGCTATTACGAGCAAGACGACGAAACCGTGTTGCCGCGCAGCATCGCCACCAAAAAGCGTTTGAAAACGCCATGACCATGGACATCGCCATGGGCGGCTCCACCAACACCATCCTGCATTTGCTTGCCGTCGCCAACGAAGCGGGCGTGGATTTCAAAATGGCCGACATCGACCGCTAGCCGCGTCGTGCCCCTGCATCTGCAAAACCGCGCCCAACAACCACGACTACTACATGGAAGACGTGCATCGCGCCGGCGGCATCTTCGCCATCCTGAAAGAATTGGACAAGCAGGCAAAACCGCACACCGACGTGTACACCATCCACGCGCCGACGCTGAAAAGACGCGATTGAAAAATGGGACGTGACCAACCCCGAAAAACACCCACGCCATCGAACGCTTCAAAGCCGCGCCCGGCGGCGTACGCACCACCCAAGCGTTCTCGCAAAACCGCATGTGGAAAAACCCTCGACCTCGACCGCGAAAAAGGCTGCATCCGCAACGTCGAACACGCCTATTCGCAAGACGGCGGTTTGGCGGTCTTGTTCGGCAACATCGCCGAACGCGGCTGCGTGGTAAAAACCGCAGGCGTGGACGAGGCATCCTCAAATTCACCGGCCGCGCCCGCGTGTTTGAAAGCCAAGAAACCGCTGTCGAAGGCATTTTGGGCAACCAAATCGTTGCCGCGACATCGTCATCATCCGCTACGAAGGCCCGAAAGGCGGCCCCGGCATGCAGGAAATGCTGTATCCCACTTCCTACCTGAAATCCAAAGCGCTTGGCAAAGCCTGCGCCTTGCTGACCGACGGACGCTTCTCGGCGGCGGCACATCAGGTCTCTCCATCGGCCACGCTTCGCCCGGAAGCGGCCGAAGGCGGCTCCATCGGCTGGTACACGAAGCGCGATACCATCGAAATCGACATCCCCAACCGCAGCATCAATCTGAGAGTGTCCGACGAAGAACTCGCCTCCCGCCGCGCCGAAATGGAAGCACGCGGCAGCAAAGCGTGAAACCGGAAAAACCGCGACACTACGTCTCCGCCGCCCTGCGCGCCTACGGCGCAATGGCGACTTCCGCCGACAAAGGCGCGGTGCGTGATGTGAGCCAAATCGAACGGTAAAACAGTACGGCAATAAAGGTTTCAGACGACCATACGGTATCGTAGGTCGTCTGAAACTGAAAGCAGCCTGCACTTTCGGAAAATCCAGGGTGCAGGCTGCTTCAAATCCGCAACCGATAGAAAGACAATAATGACGAAATATTGGATTGGTACCGTATCCAAAGAACACGTCCTGCGCGGCGTGGCAGGCGGGTTCTGCCGGTGTGCCACGGCAAAGCTGCACCGCTCAACCGCATGAAGCGCGGCGACTGGCTGCTTTATTACAGCCCGAAAATCCGCATGGACGGCACGGAAAAACTGCAAGCCTTTACCGCATTCGGCCAAATTACGGACGATACCGCCTATCCGTTCCAAATGAACGAGACCTTCATCCCCTTCCGCCGCAATGTGGACTGTGCCTGAAACCCGCCGCAACTGCCCGATAGACATCATCCGCACGCATCCCGAATGGAAAATACGCTCCATGCTGCGTTACGGACATTTTGAAATCAGCCGCGATTTCTTTGATTTTGTGCGGATCGTATGGGCAGTCGCCTGCCCGATATGGTTGGGCAGCAACAGGGATTCTGGTAGGGCGGGTAAAAGTGCTGTGTTGCAGGCTGGCGGCACCGTTTACACCGAAGGTACGGCGACGACGAAGCCACACCCTCAACGCGCCGTGTAAAAATCGATGACGGATACGACCATTTTGCCGTTTAACAGTCACAAAAATCTGAGGTCGTCTGAAAACTTAAAAACAGCCTGCATTAATTTCATTGTACAAACTGTCTACAAATAACGGCTAAATACCGCCAAAAATTTGGAAAAGGATATTCCGATGAGCATTTCTTTTTACATCAAAAATCCCAAAAAGCTATTTAGCCGCTTGCCTGTATTAACAGTGCAGGAATGTTTCCAGCTTTCATTGCAGCCGCTGGCACAATTTTCATTTGATGAACACGATGAAGATTTTTGATTTAAAGCAATTTCAAAGCCATGCCGTTATCCGACTTCGAATGTCTGCTGCTTGGCGTGAACGAAAAAGCGGTAGGGATTTGAATTATCCTTTGATGAAGACACTAGGAACACGCTGTGCGGCAATTCACGCCCAGCACTTTGGAAGACTGGCAAATCGCCCTGCAATATCTCGCCGATTTAGCCCGCGCGCTCAAACAACCGATTACCTGCGAAACCGATGAAACCTTCACTGCCGACACCATCCAAACCTTCGATTTCAAAACCAGACATACAGGCCGGTATATCCATGGTGCCTTTTGAAGATGAAGACGAAATACAAAACTATAAATTCTACGGCGTTACCCGCCCTGTGGCACTGAACAAAGAGATTCGCGACAAAATTCTAACCGACAACGACCCACTCGCAGCCTTCAGCCGCCTGATGCGTGAAACCCAATGGCTGGATGCCTATTCCGCTCATCAAATGATTGGGAAAAATAGTGACACGGGAGAGCTCGTCGGCTTTTTATGTCTTAAACCCTGAACTGCCGACCATTCTGCCCCTATCGACCAGAAATAGAATACGGCGCAGATCCGGATATATCCAACAACGATATCAGCAGCTGGAGATTGATTTTACCAACGATGACGATTCACCTACCGAGCTGCCCTACGAAACCTTTATCGCACGGCTGCCTGAAGAAAAATACCGCTTTATTGACGCAGCGTATATTCTGCTGGAAGCATTCACGAAAGACGAATTGGCTCAGCTTGCCATCGAATAATGCTCAGACAGCCACCATTTATAAAATAGAGGCAATCAAAATGACGGTCAACAAGTTTCAGATTATCCCTTTTAAAGGCGTGGATTTAGGCGACATATTTTTGAGCTTGGTAACACCAATGAACAAATCATCGCCGAATTTGGAGAGGCCAGCGAAGTGGTGCAAGACAACCTTTTGAATATTACTACCGAATACAGATTTGCTTGTGAATTAAAAATATAGAGCAGATAAACTTGTTGCCATCATTTGCAACAAACATACCAACCCCATGCTTGGCGGCGTAAACGTCTTTACAGCCGAAGACCTAGAAGAAATCAAGCAGCAGAATGATTTTATTGAAGAAAAATCGTATATTACCTTTCCTGAACTCGGTATCTGCATTGGTGGCATGAGTCAAAAACGCATAACGGAGGGCAAAGCCGTTATCGTTTTTTCCAAGGAAGAAACCAAGTTGACAGATTTTTGGCAAAATAAAGTCAAAAAGAAACCTTCGGAAGTAGAACCTCATGAAGTAAAAATCTCATCCTTTGAAGGCGTAGAAACAAACGGTAAATTTTTCAAACTCGGCAATACTATGCAACAAATCATTGCCGAATTCGGCAAAGCAGAAAAAGTTTTGCAACACAATATTTTAGGGAGCATTTTTGAAACACGAGGTTCATGCGAATTGCACTATAAGGAAAACAGGGCTGGTTGCCGTCACTTGCAATCAATACACATATCCTATTTTTCAACGGCTTGAATCTCTTTGAAACTGAGAGCATAGAAAAACTAAAAACGAACATCATTTTCTCGAAGGAAAACACTACCTCACCTTTCCAAGCCTAGGGAATCTGCATCGGCGGCATGTCCCAAAAAGAATACCTGAAGGTAAATTGGCTCTGGTTTTTACCCGAGGTGAAACCGACATATATGAATTTTATGCCGAAGATTAATCCATTAAGTGAAGCCATACCACAGCAATATTCTTAACAAAATACAAAAAGGTCGTCTGAAAACAGAAACCCAATCCTGTTTTCAGATGACCTTTTGCATTGCAGACTAACTCAATTAGTGATGATGACCGTGCGGGCCGTGAACGTGGCCGTGTGCGATTTCCTCTTCAGTCGCATCGCGTACGCCGTCAACTGTCGCTTTTGAACAAGATTTTCATACCGGCAAGCGGATGGTTGCCGTCTACTACGGCTTTTCCGTCCGCCACGTCGGTTACGCGGTAAATCAAGACATCGCCGGTTTCAGGATCATCGGCTTCAAACATCATGCCGACTTCCACTTCAACCGGAAACACGCTGACATCTTCAATACGCACCAGGCTGGGATCTTGCTCGCCGAAAGCATCATCGGGTGACAGCGCGACTTCAACGGTATCACCGACGTTTTTCTCGTGCAAAGCTTCTTCCACAAAGGGAAAATGCCGTCATATCCGCCATGCAGATAGACGATGGGTTCTTCGGTTTTTGTCCAGCAGTTGGTTGTCCGCATCGTACATTTCATAGTGAAGCGAAACCACAGAATCAATAGCCATTTTTATCCTTTATCATGACCGTTTATCAAAAACAGGTTTTCTTTATTGACAACCCTCTGCCAACAAATCTAAAGCATTCTAACACACCGCCGTCATGCACGGAGATTTATCGCAAAAATTATCAAAACCAACAATTATAAATTTATATGCACAATATTTAACATATTGCGCGCAAAAAGCGTAAATTTTGATAATCTTTATATTTGTGTAACTTTTTACAACTTTTTGCTTTTATGCGCAACAACTGCCCGAATTTCATTTTAAACCGATTGAAAACAAAGGCCCATAGCGCATTCTTCAAATGTAAACGCATGAAATAAATAAATTTTACTATACAATTTATTTCAAATGTACATTGAATAACAGCCAATGCGGACTAGTTTTACCCCGTCTTTCGTCCATTTCAGATTGATTAAAAATTACTAATTCGTCCGTATCGTTGCACCGAAGCACCCTGTGGGTATAATGCAGGAAATTCAGCAATGAATTTTTACTCTAAATGAAACGACTTATATGTCGTTTTGTTGTTTTGTTCTACTTAAATCGATTTAAAGAAGGTTCTCAAAATGAAAAATCTCTGATTGCTGCTGCTCTGTTATCTTTGGCTTTGGCTGCTTGTAACAAAGGCGCTGATACTGCTGCTCCTACTGCTTCCGGTGCCTCTGAAACTGCTGCTTCTGCCGCTTCTTCTGCAACTGGTGCCGCTTCTGCCGCTTCCTCTGCAACTGAAGCCGCTTCTGCAGCTAACACCGCTGCTTCTGCTGCCAACACTGCCGCTTCTGCAGCTAATACCGCTGCTTCTGCTGCAACTGGTGCTGCTTCTGCTGCCAGCTCAGCTGCTGCTTCTGCCGCTTCTGCTGCAAAATAATATTTTTACAGTTAAAAAGCAGGATACGGATTGTATCCTGCTTTTTGTTTTCAGACGACCTTTACCGTTTTTCGCTTCCCTTATCCGCTATATAATCTTCCGTACACACACAAACCATCCTGCTGCCCGTTATGCCCAATCTGTACGACCGTTTTCTTGAATTCCTTTCCCCCGCCGAAATCCTCGAAGCCACACCGGCCTTGTTAAACGACCAGCGCCGCCGCTTTGTTTCCGAACCGGACATCATCTTGCAACCGCATTCCATAGAAAATGTACAAAAAAATCATGCGGTTTTGTTTTGAACACCGTATCCCCGTTACCCCACAGGGCGGCAATACCGGTTTGTGCGGCGCAGCGGTAGCTTCGGCGGCGTACTGCTCAACCTTTTCCAAAAATCAACCGTATCCGCGAAATCAACCTTGCCGACAACAGCATCACCGTCGAAGCAGGCGTAATCCTGCAGAACGTCCAAAAAGCGGCATCCGAAGCGGGCAGACTGTTTCCCCTCAGCCTTGCCAGCGAAGGCTCGTGCGAAATCGGCGGCAACATCGCCTGCAACGCTGGAGGATTAAACGTTTTACGCTACGGCAGTATGCGCGACTTGGTATTGGGCTTGGAAGTCATCCTGCCCAATGGCGAACTTGTTTCCCATCTCCAACCGCTGCACAAAAATACCACCGGTTACGACCTGCGCCACCTCTTTATCGGCAGCGAAGGCACACTCGGCATTATCACCGCCGCCACGCTCAAACTCTTCGCCCGTCCGCAAACCATAGCGACCGCATGGGTAGGTTTGGATGACATCGAATCTGCCGTACAGCTTTTAACGGCCGTACAAGGGCATTTTGCCGAACGCCTCACCAGTTTCGAGCTGATCAGCCGCTACGCCTTGGCATTGTCTTCCGAGTTCAGTCATCTCAAACAGCCGGCCGATGCAAACTGGCACGTCCTGCTCGAACTGACCGACTCTGTTCCCGATGCCGCGCTCGACGAAAAACTTGCCGAGTTTCTCTATCAAAACGGCCAAGAAAACAGCATCATCGCGCAATCCGAACAAGAGCGCCTCGATCTGTGGACGCTGCGTGAAAACATTTCCGCCTCCCAGCGCAAGCTCGGCACCAGCATCAAACACGACATCGCTGTCCCTGATTGCCCAAGTCGCCACCTTTGTCCGTCAATGCGCCCCCGCCTTAGAAAACCCGTTTTCCGGGCATACAAATTGTCTGCTTCGGACATTTGGGCGACGGCAGCCTGCATTACAACACCTTCCTGCCCGACGTTTTGAAAGCAACGAAGCCTACCACTACGAAGATGCCGTGAACAGCATCGTCTATGAACACATCCTCGTCTGCCACGGTACCATCGCAGCGGAACACGGTATCGGTACCATCAAAAAACACTGGCTCCCCAGCGTCCGCACCCCGTCCGAAATCGCCCTGATGCGCGCCATCAAAGCGCAGCTTGACCCGCACGGCATCATGAATCCGGGCAAACTCCTGCCGTAAGCAATATTTCAGTATAGTGGATTAACTTTAAACCGGTACGGCGTTGCCTCGCCTTAGCTCAAAGAGAACGATTCTCTAAGGTGCTGAAGCACCAAGTGAATCGGTTCCGTACTATCTGTACTGTCTGCGGCTTCGTCGCCTTGTCCTGATTTAAATTTAATCCACTATATTTGCCAAAATCGAAAAGGTCGTCTGAAAACCTAATCCCAGTTTCAGACGACCTTTGACTATGGTTCGCAGATTGCACCCAAGGCAATATTGCCTCAGCCCAATCAACCCAGCACAAACTATTCTTCTTCCCTGCGCCTGCGCTTCAACAAAATGCGTACAGCGCCGTCATTGCCTTCCCTCGGCTCGATATAAGCCAATACATCAGGGTGCTGCATCAGCCAGCGGCGCGTCATGTTTTTAAAACGGGTTTGTAGCCCTGACGAGCCCAAAACCGCTGCCGTGAATGATTTCGGCGCATACGCCACGCTTTTGGGTAAATTCGATAAATTCGTTTAAAACCTGTTGCGCCTCTTCCTGCGTGTAGCCGTGCAAATCGACATCGGCGACTACGGGATAATGCCCGTTGCGCAGACGTTGCAAGTCATTCTTACCTTGTCCGTTTTTACTGAACGAAGCAGGCGGTTCATCCTCGAAGCGCCGCTGCCGACATAAAAAAATAATCTTCGACCGCCAAACTTTCCTGTTCTTTTCGGACGGGGTTTGATGGGCGTTTTATCACGCGGCGCTTCATAGCGCGGCGCGGTTTTTCAGCGGCGTTACTGCACCCTACGGCTTTGGCAAAAATCGATATTTTTCTTCCTCGCGCTTCTTCGCCAAGGCTTGCTCCTGCGCCCGCGCTTCGGCTTCTTTTTGGCTTGCTTGCCTAATGCTTTCAAGGCGGATTGGAAATCTGTTTTTCATCATGGGGATATTTCGAGGTTGAACATGAAAAACACATTTTCAGACGACCTCGGCGTTCCGTGTACAGGTCGTCTGAAAAACGGCTTATAGATATTTGCGCATCAGTTCGCACTTGACCTTGACGTCTTTGTTCAACTGCAATACGGCAGAACCCAAAGATTCGTAGTGGTTCAAGCGGTAGAAAGGAACGGAATTGAGCGAGGCGTACAGTTTCAAAAAGCTCAAACCCGCCTGATGGGCAAGTTCTTCGGCACGGCGCAGCAAGGCTGTACCCAAGCCGTGATTATGGACGAAGGGATGGACATACAATGCGTCCAATTGGGCTTCTTTTGAAGTCCACTTGAAAAACCCTGTATGGTCCCCTGTATTCCACCACCCAAAAAGGCTTTGCCGGGATCGGAAATGGTTTCGAGGTAGCTGTCGATATCGAGCAGGGCTTCCCACGCATGCAATACTTTATCGTCGTAACTGCGGATGCAGGTATATTGGACGGCGTGCAGATGGGCATTGTGTATGGCTTGGCAGTCTTGCGCGACTGCAGGACGGAGTATGGTCAGAAGGCTCATGGCAAGATGTGTTGTAAGATGTATGGTAATGCGTGTTCAAACGACGTTTTCTTCATAAGCAGACAGGGGGTCGTCTGAACGCTGTTTCCGATATTATATTTTATATTCAAAGGCTTTTGATGTAATTTTTCCTGCTGCTTCAAACGCAGTGTCGGCATCGGCGGACAAAACGGTGAAATGCCCCATTTTGCGCCCCTTTCCGCGCGGCTTTTTGCCGTACAGGTGCAGGTACGCGTTCGGATGGCTTTGCAACGGCAGCCAATTCGGTTCGCCGCCGTCTTCCTGCCAAACGTCGCCCAAAATATTCGCCATGCAGCATGAAGAAAGCAGCTTGGTATCGGCGGGCGGCAGGTTGCACATAATGCGTACCCTGCTGCTGGAACTGGTCTGCGGCGCAGGCATCGATGGTGTGGTGGCCGGAATTGTGCGGGCGTGGGGCGATTTCGTTGACGACCAATTCATGCGTGTCGCCGACGACGAACATTTCTACCGCCAACACGCCGACATAATCCAATCCCGTCCGCCAAGCGTTGCGCCATCTGCCGCGCCTGTTGTTGCACGTCGGCACTCAGCCGCGCAGGAACGATGGAGTAAAGCAAGGATGCCGTTTTCGTGGATGTTTTTCGGCGGGGTCGAAGGTTTGCACGTTTTTCATTGTTCAGACGACATACGATAACGGAAATTTCACCGCGCAAATCCACCATTTTTTCCAAAACACAATCCACGCCGCCGTGTTCGGCAAACGCGGCTTTGAGTTCGTCCACCGTTTTGACGCGGATTTGACCTTTGCCGTCGTAGCCCAACGTAGCCGTTTTCAGGATGCCGGGCAAGAATTGCGCGCTTGCTTCGCTGATGTCGTCTGAACGGCAAACCACTTGATACGGTGCGGTTTGCAATCCCGCTTTGCGTATCCACGCTTTTTCCTGAATACGGTTTTTGCGCGATGGCCACGCAGTCGCCGCTGGGAGAAACGTTGGTATGCTTTTGCCAGAAAACGCATCGCGTCGGCATTGACGTTTTCAAATTCAGTGGTAACGGCCGCGCATTTTGCCAACTCGTCCAAGGCGGCTTGGTCGTCAAACGGCGCGCACAAATGGCGGTCGGCAAAATTCCGCCGCCGGCGCGTTCGGATCGGGGTCGAGTACGGTTACTTTGTAGCCCATGGTTTTGGCGGCAACGGTAAACATTCTGCTTTAATTGTCCGCCGCCGAGGATGCCGAGCATGGCGGGCGGGAGGATGGCGGATGAGTTCATCAGCATTTTGCGGTTCCACTAAAATTTTTCCCGAAATTGTAACAAACCTGCTTATAGAGATAAATGTTAAAACGCCTTTTATAGTGGATTAACTTTAAACCAGTACGGCGTTGCCTCGCCTTAGCTCAAAGAGAACGATTCTCTAAGGTGCTGAAGCACCAAGCGAATCGGTTCCGTACTATCTGTACTGTCTGCGGCTTCGTCGCCTTGTCCTGATTTAAATTTAATCCACTATACACGCTATTTCGATGCCTGCCGTATGAGCAAAATGACAACAATCAAAAACGTCCTCCCCGATATCCGGATTTTTCCAAAGAAACCTATCGGCAGCCGTTTTGTAATAAAAGGTCGTCTGAAACCGTATGATGGTTTTCAGACGACCTTTTCCCCTTCATCTGAGCAGACTTACCCCAGATATTTCAGTTTGCCTTTGAAATCTTCCAGCTTCTCATAGCCTTTTTTCGCCATGATGGCTTTCAAGCCAAGCGAAATACGTTCGAAAACTTCGACACCTTGCTGATGCAGCGCCGTGCCGATTTGCACCATGCTCGCGCCGCACAAGATATGTTCGAACGCATCGCGACCGGTATAAACGCCGCCTGTGCCAATGATTTGGATGGACGGATTCAATCTTTGGTAGAACGCGTGGACATTGGCAAGCGCGGTCGGTTTGATGTATTCGCCGCCTATGCCGCCGAAGCCGTTTTTAGGCCGGATCACAACGGATTCGTCTTCGATATACATGCCGTTGCCGATGGAATTGACGCAGTTGACGAATTTCAGCGGGTGGCGGTTGAACACTTCCGCAGCCTGGTCGAAATGGACGATGTCGAAATACGGCGGCAGTTTGATGCCTAAAGGCTTATCGAAGTAGCTGAAGGCTTCGCCCAAAATCCGCTCGGTCGTTTCAAAGTCGTAAGCGATTTGCGGCTTGCCGGGGACGTTCGGGCAGGAAAGGTTGAGTTCGGTACGCCTTTAAAACCGCTGTTTTGCACTTTTTTCAACAGCGTGTGTGTTTCATCGGGCGACATACCGACCAGCGACAGGAAAAATGTCCGTTCGGGCTGCGATTCTTGAAGGCTCAGCAAATAATCCAAATAGTAATCAATGCCTTGATTCGGCAAACCCATGGAATTGATGCTGCCCAGCGGTACATCGCGGTAACGCGGCTCTGGATTGCCCGCACGCGCTTCCAGCGTCGCCGTTTTGGTGACGAAGCTGCCCGCAGCGGATTGTCTGACTTCTTCCAATTCTTCGACGGTCATACACGCCACACCAGCGGCGTTCATCAGACAGTTGTCAAAAGAAAAACCGGCGATTTGCGTTCTCAATGACGGCATATCCTGCTCCTTTCCCTTGAAAAATCAAATTGATTGCGAAGCGTAACACGAATAGGCAACACATTTTTTAACAAACATCAAATGACAGACAATGTAGGGAAAATGTTGTTTTATAGTGGATTAAATTTAAACCAGTACGGCGTTGCCTCACCTTGTCCTGATTTAAATTTAATCCGCTATATATGATGAAGGAAAGGCGAAAAAAAGGTCGTCTGAAAGCATGGTTTCAACAAAGTGAAAACCTAAAATGCTTTTCAGACGACCTTTGTTTGCCTGTTCAAAATACGGTTAAAATCCCCAACCCTACCCTTTTGATTTTTTTCTTGTCTCCGGATTTCAATATGTTTCAAAACGTCATGGCGATTGCGTTTGGCGCGGCTTTTGGGCGCATTGTCCCGCTGGTTGTTCGTTCTCGCCTTTGCCGCACTCTCCGTCCCATTTTCGGCAGGCACGCTTGCCGCCAACTGGATCGGCGCGCTCTTAATCGGCATCTGCGCCGAATGGCTGGATAATCCGCAATGGAAGCTTTTTACTGATTACCGGTTTTCTCGGCAGCCTGACGACGTTTTCCAGCTTTTCATTGGAAATGGTCACCCTGATGCAGGCGCAACGCTGGGCGACGGCGTTTTCAGCGGTCTGCCTGCATGTTTTCGGCTCCTTCCTTCTGACGGCGTTGGGCATTTACTTGGCGCAAAGCTGGAAATAGCCGCGAACATCGTCATCTCAATAAAATATTTTTCACTCTATCCCGATATCCAAACACACGGTCTCTCCGCAATATGCTTTGCCTGCGTCAGTCATATGCGCGGGCTTGTAGGCGGCGAAGGTGTAGGTCAGGTCGGCGCGGAAGGTGTCTTGATCTACTTCGCCTGTGTCGCAGTTCAGCCCGGTCGGAATGTCCAGCGCGATTTTGAAGCCGTCGGCTTTGGTTCAGCAGGCGGCAGACGGCGGCGGCTGTTTCGGGCAATGCGCCGCTGAAGCCTGTTCCGAAAATGCCTTCAATAACGAGACCGTAACTTGTTTTCAGACGACCTTCCAGTTCGTCGGATCGGATAAAGCTGACGCCGTCCGAGTGATTCAAACGCTCGCGGTTCAACTGCGCCAGCGGCGACAGTTTGTCTCCCAAGACGAAAACAACATCTACCTGCCAATCCTTTTCGGACAACACGCGCGCGATGACCAAACCGTCGCCGCCGTTGTTGCCCCTTGCCGCAAAACAATCAACGCGCGTCCTGCTTTCGGGAAACGGCGCAGCAAATCCGCGGCGGCGGCTTGTCCCGCGTTTTTCCATCAGTTGCTCGAAAGTCGTGCCTTTATCGACTGCCATTTGCTCGTGTTCGCGCATTTCTGCGGCGGTGTAGATTTTCATCATTCGCTCCCTTTTCTCTTTACGCCTATCAAACATCCAAATGCAAACCTTATCAATAGCCCTTCCTGACTTTCCCGTCAAATCATTCGCTTTTTGATTTGCCGCAAGAGGTCGTCTGAAAATAAGGAACTTGGTGGCTTTGTATTTGATTTTTTATGTTAACAAGATTTATTATCATAATAAAACAAAGTGATAAACAATCAAAAACTACTTCTTTTTGCGGGGACGGGCGTTGGGATATGCCTCTGCCTACCCTGTGTCTGATTCGTCTTTACTTGCCGTCTCTTTTTTCAATCGACAACGAAAGTAAAAACACACTATGTCTGCCATACCTTTGTCAAAACTCAGTAAAAGGCGCAGTCGCGCACATCGACTCCATCGTCCCCAATTCGACTTTCGGCGAACTCGACCCGCTGGTTACGCGCCGCCTTGCCGACTTGGGCTTTTTCAAGCGGAATGCCGTTGCAGGTGATTGCCGTCGGCGGATTCGGACGCGGTCCGTTTGCCGTGCGTTTGGGCAACCAGTCGCAATTCTCGTTGCGGCAAGAAGAAGCGGGAAAGATTATGTGCCATGTGATTGACGGCTGACCGCCGTACACGCAGGCAGGCTTCTATTTTGAAAAATGCGGCATAGGCGGATTTAATCTGACCGTCTCATCCTTTTTCAGACGACCCTAGGTCGTCTGAAAACACAATTTCAAAACCTTTCCCCAAATCCCACTCCAAACTTATCAAACAATCAAAAAGGAGCATTCAATTCATGGAACTAAGCTATTTTTGCCTTGATTGGCGCGCCAAACTGCGGCAAAACCGTTTTGTTCAACGGTTTGACCGGCTCACATGCCAAGGTTGCCAATTATCCGGGCGTAACGGTCGATAAGCGCGAGGGCGCCTTCCTCGACGACGAGGCCGTCCGCATTATCGACCTGCCGGGCACATACAGCCTGCGCACGACCAGCCCCGACGAAGCGGTGGCAAAGATGTGGTTGTGGGCAAACTGGGCATTCCGCCTGATGCCATCATCGCCGTTGCCGACGCGACCAACCTGCGTATGACCCTGCGCATGATTTTGGAACTGAAAACGCTGGGGCTGCCTATGGTGGTGTCGCTGAATTTGAGCGACGTCGCCCGCAAAAGGGGCTTGAATATCGACGCTGCCAAACTGAGCGAGTTGTTGGGCGTACCTGTTTTGGAAACGGTGGCAGTGAGCGCGTCGGGCGTACAGGCGGTACGCGAAGCCGTGGCGAAGCTGCCGCGCAAACGCTCTTTTCCCCGCCAGCCCCGCCTCTGCCGAACGCACGCTGGATGCGCTCGATAGCGACAAACTTTATCAAGAAGTCGAATCAATTTTGGCACAAGTGGTACGCACTCAGATGACGCTACCTGCATGGCACAAAAAACTCGACGACATCGTGCTGCACCCCGTCTGGGGCATGATTCTGCTGCTGGTGATTCTGTTTATGGTATTCCAAGCGGTTTACACTTGGGCGGCGCCGATTATGGACGCCATCGAAGGCGGCTTTACCGCGCTGGGCGAATGGATAGGCGCCAACATGGAGCCGGGCATCCTCAGCGACTTGCTCGTCAACGGCGTGATCGCCGGTTTGGGCAGCGTTTTGGTGTTCCTGCCGCAGATTACGATTTTGTTCGCCTTCATCTTGCTTTTTGAAGACTCAGGCTACCTGCCGCGCGCGGCGTTCTTGTTGGACAACCTCATGGCAAAAAGCGGCCTGTCCGGACGCTCGTTCATCCCGCTTCTGTCAAGTTTCGCCTGCGCCGTTCCCGCCGTGATGTCGGCGCGTACGATTAATGACCCGCGCGAACGCCTCGTTACCATCGCCGTCGCCCCTGCTGCTGACCTGCTCCGCTCGACTGCCCGTATACGCGCTGATTATCGCCGCCGTCATTCCGAATCGTACAGTAGGCGGAATTTTCAACCCTGCAAGGGCTGACGTTGTTCGTCCTTTATCTCGCAGGCATCCTGTCCGCCGCTCTGGCAGCATATATCATGAAACGCTTGGCGCGTATGAAAGGCAACGTGCAGCAATTCCCACTCTTAATGGAGCTGCCGACCTTCCGCACGCCCAACTTCAAACACATCATGACCAGCCTGTGGGACAGGGTCAAAGCCTTCCTGAAACGCGCGGGTACGATTATCTTCGCTTTGGCAGTCGTTTTGTGGGGCTTGGTAAGCTGGCCGCAACCGCCCGCTGGCGCAACCGGCGCAGCCATCGATTACAGCTTGGCAGGTACGCTTGGTCACGCTATTCAGCCGTTGTTCGCACCTTTAGGCTTCACTTGGGAAATGTGTATCGCCATGATTCCGGGCATCGCCGCGCGTGAAGTCGTCGTTGCCGCGCTGGGTACGGTCTATGCCGTCAGCGCGTCGTCTGAAGACGCCGTACAAAACGCGCTGATTCCGATCATACACAACAACTGGGGCTTGCCGACCGCCTTCGCTTTCCTGGCTTGGTAGTGTATGCCCCCATGTGTGCCGCGACATTGGCCGTGATTAAACGCGAAACCAAATCCGCAAAAAATATGGTGATGATTACAGGCTATTTGTTTCTGATGGCTTACTTCGCCGCATTTGTGGTTTACCAAATTACTTCAAGGATACTATCGTGATGACTCAATATATTATCGTCGGCTTGATTATGCTCGCCTGCGTATTCTTCCTCTTACGAAAATTTGTATTCAAACCGAAAAAACGCGATTGCAGCAGCGGCTGCGGCAAATGCGGCGGTTGCGGTTAAATATGGATAGTTAGGAAGAAAAAGGTCGTCTGAAATGGTTTCAGACGACCTTTTGTATGTTTGGGCTATGGTTCAGCAGTTGTTTTTAGGGCTTTCCATCATTCGGTAACAAAACGCTTAAACTACCTTTTTCTTGGGAAAAGGATACAAGTGATTAAAAACATCAATGTTCCTCCTACGAAATCAATAAAATGGTGTTGATAGACAAACAAGACCGAAATGGCGAGTAAAAATCCCCATATACCAAATAATGATTTTAAGAATTTGGATTTGACTTCTCTGCAATAAACCTCAGCCGAAAGAAAAGCAAAACTCACATGTAATGACGGGCATTGGTTAAAACTACTGTCCAATTTTTCCCAATATATAAAAAGAAGGATCTTAAAATTTGGTTATCGACTTCGGGTTTGTGAAAATAAAATTTCATTGAAATATGACAAAGAAAGCAGTAGAAACCGCAATTAAAAAGGCTGCCCTCTTTATCAGCAATTTCAAATTGCTTTCGTTCTTTTCCAAAAATATAGTGACTAAGAAGAAAACCTGAGACGTCATATAAGGCAACATAAATATGGGCAAAAAGGAATATTCCTTTCCCAGTCCATAAAATATGAAGGCACATTATCGACTGTATAGGTATAAAACTCAGCCCCTTTGTACAAAATGACAAAAATATCGATATAAAAATTGTATATTTAATCTTTAATTTTGACAGCTTATCCACTTACAAATTTTTCTCCAATCACAATTCCAACATAATCAAAATAGCAGAGTTTCATCACGATATCATATATGTTAACCAGATGGAAATATGATTATGGATACTTACATCAGTAAACGTAGTTTGGCTCATACCCAACCATCACATCTAAGCCTCCACAACAAAAAGGTCGTCAGAAAACCAAACTCCGGTTTTCAGACGACCTCAATCTTTCAAAACTTTCAACCAACCTTATTTCAATGCTTCCAGCAGCTTCCCGTGTATCCCGCCGAAACCGCCGTTGCTCATGACCAAAATATGGTCGCCTGCTTCGGCATTTTTCACGATTTCGGCGACGAAGGCATCGAAGTCTTTGCCGACGTGCAGCTTGCCGCCCAAAGGCGCGAGGGCTTCGGCGACGTCCCAGTCCACGCCGCCGGCGTAGCAGAACACTTGGTCGGCACCTTTGAGGCTTTTCGGGCAGAGCGGCTTTCATGGTGCCGAGTTTCATGGTGTTGGAACGCGGTTCGAGGACGGCGAGGATGCGTGCGTTTCCGACGCGCTGGCGCAGGCCTTCGATGGTGGTTTCGATGGCGGTCGGGTGGTGGGCGAAGTCGTCGTAAACGGTGATGCCGTTTACCGTGCCTTTGATTTCCATGCGGCGTTTGACGTTTTTTTAAATGCGCTCAAGGCTTCGCAGGCGGTCTGAATATCAACTCCGGTATGGCGTGCGGCGGCGATGACGGCGAGCGCGTTCATGCGGTTGTGTCCGCCCATCAAATCCCATGCGACGTGTCCGGCTTTTTGCCGTCAAGCAATACGTCGAACGAGCCGTCGGCATTGACTTCGCCGACCCTGCCAGCCGTGTTCGGTGCCAAAATTTTTCCACCGGTGTCCAGCAGCCTTTGTCCAAAGTATCTTGCAGGCTTTGCTGCTGTCCGTTGCAGACGATTAAGCCTTCGGACGGCACGGTGCGCACGAGTGGTGGAACTGGGTCTGTATCGCGCCCAAATCGGCGAAGATGTCGGCATGGTCGAATTCCAGATTGTTCAACACGGCGGTACGCGGGCGGTAATGCACAAATTTGGAGCGTTTGTCGAAAAAGGCGGTGTCGTATTCGTCGGCTTCGATAACGAAAAACGGCGATTTGCTGTTCGGGTCTTGGCGCGGCGTTTGCGGCAGACGGGCGGAAACGCTGAAGTTTTCGGGTACGCCGCCGATGAGGAAGCCCGGCGCGAGTCCGGCATATTCCAAGACCCATGCGAGCATGGACGCAGTGGTGGTTTTGCCGTGCGTCCCCGCCACGCCGAGTACCCAATGATGATGCAGTACGTTTTCCGACAGCCATTGCGGGCCGGAAATATAAGACAGGCCGCGGTTCAAAATCGCTTCAACCACATCCATCCCGCGCTTGGCGACATTGCCGATCACGTAAACGTCGGCTTGAAATTCGTCCAACTGCGCGGCATCGAAGCCTTCGTGTACGTCTATGCCCAAGGCTTCGAGCTGGGTGCTCATCGGCGGATACATCTTCGCGTCGCAACCGCTGACTTTGAACCCCGCTTCTTTGGCAATGGCGGCCACCCCGCCCATAAACGTGCCGCCGATACCGATAATGTGGATGTGTTTTCATGATAAGACCGTCTTTTGAATGAAATAATGGGAAAGCCGCCATTATAACGGAGTTTGGACGGAGGGGTCGTCTGAAAAGCGAAGCTGTGGCAAGATGGAAAATATAGAGGATTTGAACTGAACAGGAGAAAGCCCATGCCCAAGCTGACACCCCAAATGTTCGCTTTTCTGCAAGCGCCTCAAGCCGAATCCGTCTTGCTGCGGCTCTACACCCAAGCCTTAAAGCAAAACAGGCAGATGTTTTTTCATTTTCTGCCCAAGATTTTCAAGCTGTTGGGCAAAGGGCTGGATTGGACGGGGGAAAACGAAAGTTTTTACGAAGACAAATACATCCCCATCGTACCGCAACAGGGCAAATTTTTGTATATGCAGGCTTTGGCATCGGGAGCAAAAAAACATCGTCGAATTTGGAACTTCCTACGGCATTTCGACGCTGTATCTTGCCGCAGCCGCCAAGCGCAACGGCGGGCGCGTCATCACTTGCGAATACCTGCCGCACAAAGCCGCCGCGGCGAGAAAACATTTCCAAGAAGCCGGTTTGGCAGACTATATCGAGCTTCGCGAAGGTGATGCGCTGGAAACCTTAAAAAGCTTAGACATCCGCCCCGATTTCGTCTTACTCGACGGCTGGCCGGATTTGGTATTACCCGTATTCAAGCTGCTGGAACCCTAATCTTGCCGACCGCGCGGTCATCGCCGTGGACGATGTGGAAGGCTTCTCACCCTGCCATGCAGGATTATCTCGATTACGTCCGCCGCCCTGAAAACGGTTATATTTCAAGCACATTAAAAACCTTATAAAGCGCTGGAATATACGGTCAAAACAGGCAAACCGAAAAGGTCGTCTGAAAACCGGTAAAAACAATTCTATTTTGCCTAAACCGAGTTTTCAGACGACCTTTTATTACTATCTTTGCAACCATCACTGCTCGGGCATCATCTCACCTTCACCGCCCATACTGTTTGCCGCATTAACCCGCTCCTGCGCGGCTTTCACTTGGTTTTCAAACCCTTAATCCGTTCTTGATAACGGGCGTAGTTGCGCTCGTTGCCATAACGGACCTGTTTGCCCTCTTCCAGATTTTTTTCTGTGCCTGAGCCAATTCGTCTTGCGCCGAAGATGAACCGGGCATTGCGCCAGCCGGTGGAGGCGGCATTTGTTCGGAAGGAGCATTTCTTGAAGCAGCGTTTGCTGATGCCGAGTGTGCAGACGGTGCGGCGGAGGTATAAACCGAAGGTCTGCCGATATTGCCCGGTTTGCAGTTTTTGCCGCCGGTCTGCGTATAGGTTTTACGCCCTGATGTGTCGATACATTCAAATACGGGGATGCCGTTGCTACGACGGAAAATGCGAGCAGTAATGTGCTTAAAATCAATTTATTCATTCTTATACCTTTCATCAAATCATCAAAACCATATCCACCATGCCACCAAAGCAATGATCATCACCAAATTCGCATAATAATCGGCTTCCATTGCCGAGGTGCGTGGCGTAATTCTGCGCCTGAACGTGTGCGGCGGATGTAGAAAAACGGACTGAGCAGCATGGATGCGGCACACAACAGAATAATCACGGCGTAATAGATTTTTCAGTTTCCATTTCCTCCGCCCCCATTTCAGACGACCTATACAAAATATGCTACAATCGCCGGCGATTATAACACCCTGTTTATCTATATTTATAAAGGTTTTACCAATAATGATTTCTACCAACGGCATTACCATGCAGTTCGGCGCGAAGCCGCTGTTTGAAAAACGTATCCGTCAAATTCGGCGAAGGCAACCGCTACGGCTTGATCGGCGCGAACGGTTCGGGCAAATCCACCTTCATGAAAATCCTCGGCGGCGATTTGGAACAGACTGCGGGTGAAGTGGCGATTGAAAACGGCGTGCGGCTGGGTAAGCTGCGCCAAGACCAGTTTGCCTACGAAGACATGCGCGTGCTGGACGTGGTGATGATGGGGCACACCGAAATGTGGGCGGCGATGACCGAACGCGACGCGATTTACGCCAACCCCGAAGCCACCGAAGACGACTACATGAAAGCGGCCGAGCTGGAAGCCAAGTTCGCCGAATACGACGGCTACACCGCCGAAGCGCGCGCCGCCGAACTGTTGAGCGGCGTGGGCATTTCGAAGATTTGCACAATGCGACCATGGCGGAAGTCGCCCCCTGGCTTCAAGCTGCGCGTATTGCTGGCGCAAGCCCTGTTCTCCAAACCAGATGTATTACTTTTGGACGAACCGACCAACAACTTGGATATTAATACCATCCGTTGGTTGGAAGGCGTGTTGAACCAATACGACTCCACCATGATCATCATCTCGCACGACCGTCACTTCTTGAACGAAGTCTGCACCCACATGGCGGATTTGGACTACAACACCATCACCATCTACCCGGGCAACTACGACGACTACATGCTCGCTTCCGCCCAATCGCGCGAACGCGCCCTGAAAGACAACGCCAAGGCAAAAGAGAAACTGCAAGAGCTGCAGAGTTCGTCGCCCGCTTCTCCGCCAACAAATCCAAAGCCCGTCAGGCAACCAGTCGGCTGAAACAAGCAGACAAAATCAAATCGGAAATGGTCGAAGTCAAACCTTCTACCCGTCAAAACCCGTATATCCGTTTTGAAGCCGATGAAAAAGCCAAGTTGCACCGTCAGGCGGTGGAAGTCGAAAATCTGGCCAAACGCTTTGAAACCCAGTTGTTCGAAAAAAACCTGAGCTTCATCCTCGAAGCCGGCCAGCGCCTCGCCATCATCGGCCCCAACGGCGCGGGTAAATCCACCCTGCTGAAACTCCTTGCCGGCGCGTTCAACCCCGAATATTCAGACGGCCTCACCCCCGATGCAGGCACCATCAAATGGGCGGAAAAAAAGCCAACGTCGGCTATTATCCGCAAGACCATGAAAAACGACTTCGATGTCGATATGAACCTGAGCGAATGGATGCGCCAATGGGGGCAGGAAGGCGACGACGAACAAGTCATCCGCGGCACTTTGGGACGTTTGCTCTTCGGCAGCAACGACGTGGTGAAAAAAAGTGCAGGTCCTCTCCGGCGGCGAAAAAGGCCGTATGCTCTACGGCAAACTCCTGCTGCTGAAACCCAATGTGCTGATTATGGACGAACCGACCAACCACATGGACATGGAAAGCATCGAATCGCTGAACATGGCGCTGGAGAAATACAACGGCACGCTGATTTTCGTGTCGCACGACCGCCAGTTCGTCTCTTCACTCGCCACCCAAATTATCGAGCTGGACGGCAAGGGCGGCTATGAACACTATCTGGGCGATTACGAAAGCTATCTGGAGAAAAAGGGATTGTGTAAAAAAACATGAACGCCAATCTGCGAAAACCGCTGCAAAACCCGCTTACGCTCATCGTATTGCTCGCATTGAGCTAGTATCTTACGCAAGACGGTAAGGTACACTTGGTTGATGCCGAACAGCTTATCGGAAAGGTCGTTCAGTCGCCTGGCTATTTAACGAGTTCGGCGTAGCAGGCGCGGGGGGTCTAGGCGTTGCCCTAGATTGTCTGCCTGTTTTTAGCCATTCGTTCATATCGGGTGTGGCAGCAAAATAAGTAGCAGTAAACAAAAAAAGCTCAGGCAGTCTGAAAAATGTCTTTCAGACTGCCTGAGCTTTTTAATCAATAAAGAAAGACAATAAATAAAAAAACAAACAGCATAACTATATGGCAAATTATCTTACTAATGCTATAGTTTATAGATAATTCAATATAGTTTAATTACCCTACTCCTCAAAAATAATTAACTAAATTGTCTATATTCAAAATACATTTAATATGACATATAAAATTTAATTGCACCCCATCCAAAAACAGCTTGAATTACCGTGATTTAACCGATTTTTGAAGTTATTTTACTAAGTTAAATATACATGGTCTAAGCCCCTCTATGCCGCATTAATTCAAACAACAGCAAAAATGAATTAACTCTTTAAAATATAAGGAAATTAGCCTCCCTACCCATATAAAAAAATATTCCTTAGTCACGGTATTCATTACTTAACTTTTTCTTTCAAACCGTCTTAATTTCGCCTAATCTCATGATTTAAGTCAGGGAAACAAAATGACTATGCTTGACACTCCCCAGGAATGGTTTAACATACAATTTCTTTTTAACCAAGATTCAAAAAGAGACTCATGAAAAAAATCAGCTTTATTAGCAACTTTGTTGGCCGCTCTGACCTTGTCCGCATGTGGTGGTGGTTCTTCTGCTGTTTGTGATGAATATGAAAAAGCTTTTGCTGACGCTACTAAAAAAACGTCGATGCAGCTACAAAAGATATGATGCAAAAATCATTCGAACAAACCAAAAGAAGCTTTGAAAAACTTGCCTGCTGACCAACGTGATGCTACTTGTAAAAACATCGTTGGATGCGTTGAAAGGCAACGCTCGGCTGCATCTCCTGAAGATAAAGCAGAAGAAGCTAAAGAAGCAGCAGAAGACGCTAAAGAAGCTGCTGCCGATGCTAAAGAAGAAGCAAAAGATGCTGCTGAAGCAGCTAAAGAAGAAGCCAAATAATACGATACCTTTGGCAGAAAAACGGATTCTGATTACTCAGAGTCCGTTTTTTGTTTATGCCTTTACTGATTAGTTATGTATTAAGTGATTAAATTAATATGAATATGTATAAAAATTAACTTTCAATATAGTTTATCAAGAAACAAATTTTCGTTCTTATATACAAAATCATCCCTGTGAAGCCATCAGGGTATTGAAATCAAAACACGAGGTCGTCTGAAAATTATTTTTCAGACGACCTTTGACTCTAAAGTTTTGTTAGGACATGACTCAAGCTACGCCTTCTGGCTATCAGATGAACACATCGCCTTACGCCAAAAACCCATCACGATTGCCGCAGCAATGATGATGATTCCGTATGGAATCATACCGTTACCGTTTTCATATACCGCCCGTCCGCCCGGAAAGCCCGTACGCGCGGTATTGGCAACCGTGTGGCACGCAATCAATACAAATACCGAACCACCGCTGCCGTTATACAGCCATATATGATAATCCTCACGGCAACCGTCCCTGCCAGCCCCCATGCGATCAGTTCGGCAGGCTGCCCCACGGCAATCATGGACGGCAAATGCCACAATGCCCACGGCACCCCGATAATCAGCGCTGTAACGAGCGGGGTAAAACGCCGTTGCAGACTTTCCGTAGCGTAGGCGGCATAGCCCAATTCCTCGGCAACTGCCGCGATAAAGAACATGACGAACGCACCGGCAAGCGGCGCAAACGATACGGATAAGGCAGGTATGGTTTGTCCTGTTTGGCGTATCGCGATATAAGTTAGTAGATAAAGCAGGGGAAAAATCAGTATTGCCGTCCAAAAATAGGCAGAATGCTTGATCCGCCCGTAATCAAACACACGGCCAAACAGTCCACGCACCGCCGCTATTCCGCCCTCGCGATAACGCAGCAACGCGGCGGCAACTGTCGAGGGTGAGTGCCGCACCGATGTCGGTCAGCGGCAGATTATCAGGCAGAGGACTGTGTTTGAGAAACAAAGACAGCAGCCAAAACGGCGCACTCAAAGCGTACACCAGCAGAAAGTATTGCCACGGATGCGAATAACCGGCTGTCGGTTTTTCTGAAGAGGGGTTCTGCATGTTATTCCTGTTCGTTCAGTCAATAAGTGGGCGAGTGCAGGCTACGGATTGCTACATGATGTACAGTATAAAAATATTGCGCGGTTTTTCTAATTATTATAAAAAGCAGCCTACACTTCGATTTTTGAAAGTGCAGGCTGCTTTCGATAGAGAGGTCGTCTGAAAAATTATTTTTTTCAGGCGGCTTTTGAGATTATAGGTGATATGAGGATTTCGTTGGACCATGAACCAAGCTGCATTTGCTGTCGACTGAATTACGGCATGGTTTGAAATCATTCGGTAGCAACAAAAACCGCGTGCGTGCGTACCGCACACCCTACACCTCAATCTTAAGGTTTGCGTCGTCCGCAGTGGTAGGGTGTGGTCTAGCCACGCACGCGGTTGACAGGGGTGCGGGCTACGGCTTGCTGAAAAGCAAACGGCGCATCAGAGCTGGTTAAACATCGTAAGTACCCATCACCGAAGCACTCGCCAACACATGACCCTGCATCGCAAAGTGCAAATCGTTAAAACGGAAGCCCTGCGGCAGGTTCAGCTTGGTATCGAGCGCATAGACAATCAGCTCGTAGCGGTGGCGGCAGTTGGGCGGCGCCATGCCGCCGTAGGTCGAAGCCTCCTCGATGCTGAGTTTGCCCAGCACGCTCGCCCAACTGTTCGCGCCCTGCACATAATCCGTGGCGGCGATGCTGTCGTTTTCCGCCACCGAAGTACGCTTCAAATCCGCTATCAGCCAATGTATCCACACAAAACCGCTGGCGGTAATGGCATCCTTGTCTTCCAGCACCACGGCAAACGACTGCGTGCCCTCCGGCGCGCCGCTGATTTCAAAAGGAATCGAATAAGTCGGCATGCCGTTTTCACTAAACTGACTGCCGCGCTTGCCGTATTGGTCGGCAAATTCGCCGTTGATGATGGCGGAGGTGGTAACCTGCATGGGGACTCCTGTATTTTCGGGGTGAACGGTATGGGGATTTTTAGCGGGAAAAGGCCGTCTGAAAACGGGGTTTTGGTTTTCAGACGGCCTTTTCTCAAGACTGGTTTGGCTGATGAATGCGCTCTCCTAAATAATATAACCCATAAAAACTAACTATGATTAATTGCCAAAAGAAAAGAAAAACATAAAAAAATACATTGCCAATAACAGGAAAATATAAATTCTTAGAGATTAGAATTTTACAAATACTAGGAATAGCTTTTTAAAAGAAAACGCAGTTATAACTATAATTAATATGCTTTCTGACGTTAAAAAAAGAAAACATTAATGTTAAGTATCTTCTTCTACTTAAGCGAGTTCTTCCACCCTCCATTTCTACTAATTTTAATTCTAGGTGAAGGAGAAGCCATAAGTTCATCTAAGTCCTTTTTATCAAAAGTTGCAATAGCAGCTAAAGCCGCGATAAAAATCCTGGTAGAATTTGTATAAAATTTATCAACATGATAAATAAATCATGCATTTCTGCATATTCCATAAATAACAAAACAAAAGACAGTAGATAGTATTGACAAACCTATCGGTAAAGTGCCAGTCAATACTATTTTTTCCTTGAGTCTTTGATTGCCAAATATGCAAATACTCGGAAAATAAATTTATAACTGTTATTAGTGAGACATTATGGCAATATTAACTTTTTCATTTCGCTTAAAAATTGGATCACAAAACTTTTCATATGAAGACAATAATTCAACGTCGCTATTAATATAGAAATTTTTGTCCTATAATATGCGTTAGAGATCCTGATATATCAAAATCAATATTTTTCAGGTCTATTTTCATCTGCCCCTAAAACAATTTTAGCAGAACCATATTGAGATTTCTTGCTAGAGAAAAGATTTTTAATTTTTATCCCATTTGCTTTTTATGCCATCTAAACCAGAAGCTGAAACTTCCAGCACTTTTCTTTTTCAGTAAAATATCCATTTTGATCCAATGGAGTTTGATATTCTCTTTCATCGATCAGGAAAAATATTTTTACTCGGCCATGATTAATCATGTCAATAAAGTCTTGGTTAGCATGTACTCTATATTCAAATTTATAATCTACATTTTATTAATAAAAGGATTTCCTTTTTGTATCACAAGCTCCACTAGGATCTGTTTGCTTAAATTCATCTGGAAACTTATCTTTTACATTTTCTTTATGACTTTGTTAAAAATTTAACAATATTGCTAATTGTTAAGCCATTTGCTGCTTCTACCAACATGAGTGCTGTATCCAAAGTTTTTCAGGTAACTTAATAATTACATGACTAGAAAAATCCTGCCCTTCTAGATCATTGGGGTTCTTTTTAATTATTCTACGAGTTCGCCCCTGATCTATTTTTGTCCTGTAAAGATAGGATCAGATAAAGTTCTATTAGAGATATTTAATAGAAACTCATAGATAATTACATTATTAAAGGTGTTCAATCTTGAAATCAGAACAATAAAATGTTACCTGCGAATCCCATAAGGTTAGAATCCAATCATCTTTTTGGAATTTTTGCAATAAATCTAGAGTTTTTGTACGCCTATACGGTTAGGATTATCGGACTTTCTACTACTAGTAACAGCCTCTAAGTCAAACATTGCAATTCTTCTACGATTTTTATTAGCCATTTGTATACCTTATCTATTGAATTGATAAATTAACACGTAAGCATGTCGGTTCATAATCCAACATTTTTATATTTCACAAAACTTGTTGGGTCATGACCCAACCTACGCCAAACAAGGCCTTTCATACGGTATCCTTGCACAAAAGGCAGCCTGAAACTTTCAGGCTGCCTTTCTTCATCAAGCCAGCTTCGCGCCGATCCCAGTCTTTCACACTCTCAATCATCGCGGGCAGTTTCTCACATCGCTGCCGCCGGCTTGCTGCCAAATCCGGTCTGCCGCCGCCTTTGCCGCCGACTTGTTCAGCTGCAAATTTGACCAAATCGCCGGCTTTCACTTTTTCCGGTCAGGGCTTTGGATACGCCGGCGCACAGGGAGACTTTTGCCGTCGTTCACTGCCGCCAAAAGAATCACGGCGTTGTCGGATTTGCCGGTTAAATCGGTAACGATTTCGCGCAGGGCGGCTGCGTCGGCTTCGATTTGGGCGGCGACGAGTTTGGCTGCGCCCAAGTCTTTGGCGTTGTCCAATAGTTTTGCGCCTGCGTGGACGGCGAGTTCGGCTTTGGCTTTTGCCAACTCTTTTTCCAAGGCTTTGGCGTTGGCGGCGTTGGCTTGGATTTTGGCGAGTACGTCTTTTTCGGTTTGGGCTTTGACTTCGGCGATGATGTTTTTCATCAGGCTTTCTTGGTTTTGCGCCCATGCCAGCGCGGCAAGGCCAGTGATGGCTTCTACGCGGCGGATGCCTGCGGCGATGCCGCCTTCACTGATGATTTTGAAGAAGCCGATGTCGCCGGTGCGGGCGACGTGGGTGCCACCGCACAGTTCGGTAGAGTAGTCGCCCATGGTGATGACGCGGACGAAGTCGCCGTATTTTTCGCCGAAGAGCATCATGGCGCCGGATTTTTGCGCGTCTTCAATGGACATGGTTTCTACTTTGACGGGCACGTTGGCGATAATCGCGGCGTTGACGCGGCGTTCGACTTCGGCGATTTCTTCCGCGCTGATGCCTTGCGGGTGGGAGATGTCGAAGCGGGTCAGCTCGGCGTTTTGCAGGCTGCCTTTTTGTTCGACGTGCGTGCCCAAAACATCGCGCAAGGCTTTGTGCATCAGGTGGGTAACGCTGTGGTTGCGCATGATACTGTCGCGGATGTCGTTGTCGATTTCGGCGGATACGGTATCGCCCACTTTCAGACGACCTGATACGACCGCGCCGAATTGTCCGTGTACCGCTGCTTTGATTTTCTGCGTGTCTTCGACGCGGAAGCGGTTTTCGCCTGCGAAGATAAAGCCCTACGTCGCCGACTTGGCCGCCGCTTTCGGCGTAGAACGGGGTTTGTTCCAAAACAACCACGCCTGCTTCGCCTGCTTGGAGTTCGTCCACGGCTTCGCTGCCTTTGTATAAGGCGATGATTTTGGTGTCTTGGCTGCGTTTTTCGTAGCCGGTGAACTCGGTGTCCGCGCCTGTGTAGTCCAGTTGCGCATTGGCTTTGAAGTTTTGCGCGGCGCGGGCGCGGGCGCGTTGGGCTTCCATTTCGCGGTTGAAGCCTTCTTCGTCCAAATCGATATTGCGTTCGCGGCAGATGTCGGCAGTCAAATCGTATGGGAAGCCGTAGGTGTCATAGAGTTTGAAGATGATTTTCGCCGTCAAAATTAAATTTGGAAATTTTTATCGTCTTGATGATTATTCTCAAAATAGTTTTGAATAGAAGCTGTGTATTCAGAAAAATCTTTCATGAAATTATCAAGATTTGCTTTTTTAAGGCATGTAACACCATCTTTCGAAATTATTTGCCAAATACCGATAAATTTTTCTCCATCATCTTTTGTTGTCTAAATCTACACGCATAAGCTCGAAATGAACCATTTGATAAATTAAACAACATACTCTTATTTTTCATCAGTATCAAAAATCATCGGTATCATAATCACATTTTTGGTAGTAGATCCCAAATTTTTTCAGTACTTTTGAACTGTTAGAGTTTTTCCAGCAAAGCCATGCCGGTTTCCAAAGTTTGGGCAAAGCGGCTTTCTTCATTTTTCAGGGCTTCTTCGATTTGAGCTTGTTTTTCCTTCAATTCAGGGATACGCATCGCCCATCGCTTTCACCAAGTCGGGCACGAGTTTGTAGAAAAACGCCCTGTTTCTGACCAAGTTTGTAACCGTGGCGCACGGCGCGGCGGATGATGCGGCGCAGCACATAGCCGCGGCCTTCGTTGGAAGGCATCACGCCGTCGGCAATCAGGAAGGAGCAGGAACGGATGTGGTCGGCAATCACTTTCAGGCTCGGCTCGTCCATGCTGAACGGCGCGCCGGTTTCGCGTGCAACGGCTTTGAGCAGGTCTTGGAACAGGTCGATTTTCGTAGTTGCTGTGGACGTGCTGCATCACGGCCGCCATGCGCTCCAAGCCCATGCCGGTATCGACGGACGGTTTGGGCAGCGGGTTCATATTGCCTTGCTCGTCACGGTTGAACTGCATGAACACGCAGTTCCAAATTTCAATCCAGCGGTCGCCGTCTTCTTCAGGACTGCCCGGAATGCCGCCCCAGATTTCTTCGCCGTGGTCGTAGAAGATTTCGGAACACGGGCCGCAGGGGCCGGTGTCGCCCATTTGCCAGAAGTTGTCGGACGCGTATTTCGCGCCTTTGTTGTCGCCGATGCGGACGATGCGCTCGGCAGGCATACCGATTTCGTTCAGCCAGATGTTGTAGGCTTCGTCGTCTTCGGCATACACGGTCGCCAAGAGTTTTTCTTTGGGGATGTTCAGCCATTCGGGGGAAGTGAGGAATTCCCAAGCGAAGTGGATGGCATCGCGTTTGAAGTAGTCGCCGAAGGAGAAGTTGCCCATCATTTCAAAGAAGGTGTGGTGGCGGGCGGTGTAGCCGACATTTTCCAAATCGTTGTGTTTGCCGCCTGCCCGCACGCATTTTTGCGCGGTGGTGGCGCGGTTGTAGGCACGTTTGTCAAAGCCGAGGAACACGTCTTTAAACTGGTTCATACCGGCGTTGGTAAACAGCAGCGTCGGGTCGTCGTGCGGCACGAGGCTGGAAGAGCGGACGATGGTGTGGCCTTTAGATTCGAAGAATTTTAGGAATTTTTGGCGTAGTTCGAGGTTTTCATGATGTTTCGATGTCTCTACTAAAAAGGTTTCAGACGACCTTCCCGGCCGTATGTAATTGTGGAAAGAAAATGGGTGCTATATTACCGCAAAACCTTGTTTCTAGCTATTGAATCAGGGACTTTCAGATGACCTTCCGACTATCGCCCCAATGGAAATTGCTATCAGATAGTGCGTGCCTGATTTATAATCCCTTACTTTCCCTTCCACCCGATATGCAAGGAATGATAATGACCAAACATCTGCCACTCATCGCCCTGACCGCCGTCATGCTCGCTGCCTGCGGAGGTTCGGATAAAAATACCTCCGACAAAGCGGGTCAGGCGGGAAACCAAAATGTATTGAGGATTTACAACTGGTCGGAATACGTCGATCCCGAAACCGTTGCCGATTTTGAAAAGAAAAACGGTATCAAGGTAACTTACGACGTGTACGACAGCGATGAGACGCTGGAAAGTAAAGTATTGACCGGAAAAATCGGGCTACGACATCGTTGGCCCGTCCAATACCTTTGTCGGCAGGCAGATTAAGGCGGGGGCTTATCAAAAAATCGACAAATCCCTGATTCCCAACTATAAAAACCTCAATCCCGAATTGATGAAGCTGATGGAAGGCGTTGATCCGAGCCACGAATATGCCGTTCCGTTTTATTGGGGAACCAATACCTTCGCCATCAATACCGAACGCGTGAAAAAAGCCTTGGGCACGGACAAACTGCCGGACAACCAATGGGATTTGGTGTTCAACCCCGAATACACATCCAAGCTCAAACAATGCGGCATCAGCTACTTGGACAGCGCGGCGGAAATCTATCCTATGGTGTTGAACTACATGGGTAAAAACCCCAACAGCAACGATACCGAAGACATCAAGGCGGCAACCGAGCTGCTCAAGAAAAACCGTCCCAACATCAAACGCTTTACCTCGTCCGGCTTCATCGACGACTTGGCGCGCGGCGATACCTGCGTCACCATCGGCTTCGGTGGTGACTTGAACATTGCCAGACGGCGCGCCGAAGAAGCGGGCGGCAAAGAAAAAATCCGCGTCATGATGCCCAAAGAAGGCGTGGGGATTTGGGTGGACTCCTTCGTTATCCCGAAAGATGCGAAAAACGTCGCCAACGCCCACAAATACATCAACGACTTCCTCGACCCCGAAGTCGCCGCGAAAAACGGCAATTTCGTCACCTACGCCCCTTCCAGCAAACCCGCACGCGAATTGATGGAAGCCGAGTTCAGGGACGACCGCACCATTTTCCCTAGCGACGAAGATTTGAAAAACAGCTTCATCATGGTTCCTATCCAGCCCACCATTTTGAAATTCATGGTCCGCCAATGGCAGGGGCGTGAAAGCCGGAAAAATAATTGATACGGATGGATTAAAGGTCGTCTGAAAACTGGAAATACAGGTTTTCAGACGACCTTTTTGTATAAACATCAAACAGGTTTCTTGCGGCTGTCTTTTATAGTGGATTAACTTTAAACCAGTACGGCGTTGCCTCGCCTTAGCTCAAAGAGAACGATTCTCTAAGGTGCTGAAGCACCAGTGAATCGGTTCCGTACTATCTGTACTGTCTGCGGCTTCGTCGCCTTGTCCTGATTTAAATTTAATCCGCTATATCTTTTCAACCCAATCCACCATACTTGAAGTCATCAAAGTCCAGATATGATATAGTCCCTCCACTTTCACTCGTATTTTGAAACGGAGTAAAACCATGACTCAATCCATCCATATCCACAGCATGACTGGCTTTTGCCAATGCCGCAGGCGAATGCGGTGGCAAGCGCGTGAACTTGAAATCCGCGCGGTGAACCACCGTTATCTGGATGTCCAATTCCGTATGCCTGAAGAATTGCGTTATCTGGAAGGCGCGTTGCGCGAAAAATTGCAGGCTTCGGCCGCACGCGGCAAACTGAATGCCGCATTCAGTTGCAAGACGCAGCGGTCGGCGGGCAGAGTTTGGAAACCAATGAAGAATTGGTGAAACAGTTGTCCGATTTGAACAAAACTTGGCGCAAGGAACACGGTTTCGGCAAGCTGACGGTCGCAGAAGTGTTGCGCTTTCCTGGGGTATTGGCAGGTCAAAGCGAAGACCCCGAAGCTTTAGCGAAAACCGTGCAAGAGTTGCTGGACGAGGCGTTGAAAGAGTTTGCCGCCGCCCGCAAACGCGAAGGCAAAAAAACTCGGCGAACATCTGTTGCAACGTTTGGCCAGCATGGAAGAAATCGTGGATGCGTTGAGCGAGCTGTTCCCCAGCCTGCTCCAGGCGCATATGGACAAGGTGAACGCGCGTTTGGCGGAAGCGGTCGGCAATATCGACAACGACCGTTTGCAGCAGGAATTTGCGCTGTTTATCCAAAAATCCGATGTTGACGAAGAATTCAGCCGCCTGCGCACGCATATCGCCGAAGTCCGCCGCATCGTTACGGAAAAACAAAGGCAGCGCGGGCAAACGCTTGGACTTCCTGATGCAGGGAACTGAACCGCGAAGCGAACACGCTGGGCAGCAAAGCAATCGCGGCGGAATGCACGCAGGCTTCGGTCGAACTGAAAGTCTTAATCGAGCAAATGCGCGAGCAGGTTCAAAACATCGAATAAGCCTTCAAAAATAAAACAAAGGTCGTCTGAAAAGTGAACTGGCCCCCAAATCTTGGACACTCATAAAAGCCTATTCAGGCGCTCTGTGCAAGCTGGGTTCTGTATGCGACAGGACTCAGCTTTTTCAATTTCAAACTGCAACGCTCCCGGTTGTAGTAATCCATATAGTCATCTATCTGCTTCATCAATTCATCTACCGTCAATTCACCTGCGTTATAGAAACACTCCGTCTTCAACACCGCAAAGAAGCTTTCCATCGGCGCATTGTCCCAACAGTTCGCCTTTCGCGACATGCTTTGAACCATGGAATGCTCCGCAAGCAATTCCCTATACCCCGCCGTACGGTACAGCACACCTTGGTCGGAATGCAGCATCGTTCCTTTATCAGTCAGACGGGGTGCGGCTTTTTCGAGCATTTCCTTCACCATTTCGCTGTCGGCTCTGCGGCTCATGGCGTAGGCGACGATTTCCCGGTTGAACAGGTCCAATATCGGCGAGAGGTACAGTTTGCCGTCCTTCCCTTTGAGTTCGGTAACGTCGGTCAGCCATTTTTCGTTGGGCTTTCGGGCTTTGAACCGGCGTTTGAGGAGGTGTTCCGATATCTCGCCCATGGCGGGATGGCGGTAGGCTTTTTTCGCCCGTATGAGGGCTTTCAGCTCCAACTGCCTCATCAACCGCGCCGCTTTTTTGCGGTTCCAACCCAATGCTGCGGCAATGCGCCTTTGTCCGTAGCGTCCTTTATGCCGCCGGTAGGTTTCGACAAGGAGTGCTTTGTCGGCTTCGTCGGGATTCGGGCCGGTCTTGGTGGTGGTAGTAAAAGCTGCTTTTGGGCAGGTTTGCGATGTGCAGCAGGTATTTGAGCGGGTGTTGCGCCCTCAGTGTTTTGGACGGTTTGGCTTTTGTCCTTTTCGGTCTGTTTTTGGCTGAGGGCTTTTAACTCCCTTTAGGTAGGCGACCTCTGCGCGCATATAGCATAACTCTTCAATAAGCTCTGCCTGTGTTTTTTCTTGGTCGGGTTTATCTGCGATGAAGGGGTTTTTGCGGTGTTGGGGCATGGTTTTGGATTGGGGATGTTCGAGTGCGCCGATACCGCCTTCTTGATAGGCGCGTATCCATCGTCTCAGGTGGGTTCGGGAAATGCCGTAGTGGTCTGCGGTACGCTGTTGGCTGCGTATATGCAGGTAGTGGAGTACGGCTTGGTATTTGAAGTGTAATGTATATTTGCTCATAAAAAAACTGCACCTTGTGAGTTGGAGGGGATGTCCAACTTTTGGGGTGCAGTTCAAAGCCATTTCCCGCTTTTCAGACGACCTTTTTCTTAATGGATGCTTAGCTTTGACCGGGTTTGATGACTTTTACGCCCTGCTCTGTTCCCAAGATCAACAAATCCGCTGCGTTGCGCGCGAAGATGCCGTTTTCGACAACACCGGTGATGCGGTTGATTTCATCTTCCATAGTCAGAGGACGGTCGATATTCAAGTCATAGACATCGACGATTTGGTTGCCGTGGAAAGTGGTGCAATCCAAGCGCAATTCAGGTTGTCCGCCCATTGCCAAAAGTTTGCGCGACACCAGCGAACGCGCACCGGGTAACACTCTACGGGCAGCGGGAATTTGCCCAAACGCGATACATATTTGCTCTCGTCGGCAATACAGATGAATTTGTCGGACGCACTGGCGACGACTTTTTCGTTCAGATGCGCACCGCCGCCGCCTTTAATCATTTGCAGCTATGGTTCACTTCGTCCGCGCCGTCGATATAGACAGCGAGGTACATTACATCGTTCAGCGACACTTCGGGATGTCGTATTGCGCCATCAGTTCGCTGGATTTTTAGAAGTCGAAACCGCACCTTTGATTTTTGCCGCTTTTGCCCAATGCTTCGATAAACATATTGACGGTCGAGCCGGAACCGATACCGATGTATTCGTTTTCAGGTACGAATTCCACCGCTTTTTCGGCGGCAATGCGTTTCAATTCATCTTGAGTAGCCATGAGTTCTCCTTAATGGGATGTGGGTCAATAGGATTATCTTAACATTTTCATGCCGTTTGTGCTTGCCTCGCTTACGCTTTTTCCAGCAACACCGCCGCCTGTGCCTCGATGGCTTCCATGCGACCCAGATAGCCGAGTTTTTCGTTGGTTTTGCCTTTGATATTGACACAGGCCGTCTGAATGCCCAAATCGGCGGCAATGTTGGCGCGCATGGCGGGAATGTGCGGCGCGAGTTTGGGCTTTTGCGCAATGATGGTCGTGTCCACGTTCACAACGCGCCAACCTAGAGCCTGCACGCTTTGATACGCTTCGCGCAACAATACGCGGCTGTCGGCATCTTTGAACTCGGCGGCGGTATCGGGGAAATGGCTGCCGATGTCGCCCAGACCCGCCGCGCCGAGCAATGCGTCGGTAATCGCGTGCAACAGCGCATCGGCATCGGAATGACCGAGCAGACCTTTTTCAAACGGGATGTTTACGCCGCCGAGAATCAAATCGCGGCCTTCGACGAGTTGGTGGACATCGTAGCCTCTGTCCGATACGGATATTCATGTTTTGTCCTTTTTCATCGTCTGGTCGTCTGAAAAAACAGTTTTCAGACGACCCGCAACAACAGCCCTCACAATAAATTCATCCTGCGGCAACGTCAGCTTCAAATTGCGCGTATCGCCCTGCACCAGCAGCGGCTGCACACCCAGCTTTTCCACCGCCGACGCTTCGTCTGTAATATCGCTCAAATCCTCTGCCGACAGAGCTCGGTGCAATAAGGCCGTCTGAAAAAGCTGCGGGGTTTGCGCTGCCACAATCCGGCGCGGGAAACGGTTTCGCCGATATGGTTTTTACCATCGGCGCGTTTGAGCGTGTCGGCAACGGTACTGCCAAAATACCCCCTGCTCTTGTCCGCCCGCTTCCTCAATCAGACGGGTCAACGCCTCGGGCGGCAGGCAACAACGGGCGGCATCGTGAACGAGAATGTTGTCCTGTTCAGCCGCCAGACCTTGTGCCAACAATGCGGATACGCCGTTGCGTACCGTTTCGGCACGGCTTGCTCCGCCTACACGAAATACACGTGTTTTTCCTTGAAGGGGTCGTCTGAAACGTTTTTGTCTTCTGGCGATACGATAACGGCAATCAAATCGATGGCAGGATGGTTTTCAAAAATGTCTATCGTATGCTGCAACACGGTTTTGCCGTTGATTTCAACGTATTGCTTTGGGCTTTTCCGCCCCAAAGCGCGTTCCGATACCGGCAGCGGGAATCAGAGCGATATGACGGTGCGTCATGCTTCGGCTCCGGCTGTTTCGGCTTTGCGCCACAAACAGGCTTCGCCCAAACCGTCCAGATATTGCTCGTGTGCGGCGAGTTCCTCTGCGCTGGCTTTGATAACCTTCAAATGCGCCGGACGCTTGGTTTCGGCAACAATGACCGGTTTGACTTCCTCATCTTCTTCTTTTTCTTCGCCCCCCATTAAATCAAACTGCTGGCGCGTCATGGCGAGATACACTTCGCCCAAAAGCTCGCAGTCAATCAATGCCCCGTGCAACACGCGCTTGCTTCGGTCGACGGAAAGGCGGTTGCACAAAGCATCCAAACTGGCTTTCTGACCGGGAAACATTTCCCGCGCCATCGCCAGTGTGTCGGTTACGGTACAGCCAAGTTCCTCAATGGAAGGCAGCCCCATACGGCGGAATTCCATGTTCAGAAAAACCGACGTCAAACTTGGCGTTGTGAATAATCAACTCGGCATCGCGTATAAAATCGGCAATCTGCCGCCCTACTTTGGCAAACGGCGGCGCGTTTTTCTCTTCCAAAACCTCAATGGTCAAAACCGTGCACCTTCGCCGCCTCTTCAGGCATATCGCGTTCGGGATGTACATATAAATGTAGGTTGTTGTCGGTCATTTGGCGGTTGATCATTTCCAGACCGGCAAACTCGACCAAGCGGTCGCCGCCTTCGGCATAAAGGCCCGTGGTTTCGGTATCAAGGATAATCTGGCGTCTGCTCATAGGATATTCTTTATATCGCTCATTGATAAAATGCCTTGAATCATACGCAAGGCTGCTAAAAATGTATAGTCGGCAAAAATCGGAACGTGTGTATTTGAATGCAATATTTTTTTAGAACATAAATGCTGCCCGACAAGGAATTTTGCTGACAATTTTTCAGACGTATTTATCTTCGCATTCCCGCTAAAGCTTGTTTTCTCTAAATTCCGAGTAAATCACTCAACTTTTCTAAATTTCAAAAATTAATTTCTATAAAAATCATTATCTTATTGCACATCTTCATAATAATAACAATTATCATTTGCAAAATTTGAAATTATCCGTATAATGCAATTCATCGAAACGAAAATCAACGCGCCACAGAACGAAAGGAGAAGAAAATGCCTGAAAATATTTTTCCAGCAAGTCTCTCTCGACATTCTGAGACTGCACCAACATACCATCCGCTCTCTTTTGGCAACCCAGTGTTGCGATGATTGCGAAGTACATGATGCCGTATATGTTACGCTCGATGGTCGTTATTATGTTTGGCTTCCCTGCATGGGTAAATCGGAGCAGCCGCAAACCGGTATCCTCCTGATTGAAGATGAAGACAGCCATTCCCTGTTTAAGCTGGGTCGCCAGCACTCGGGAGGTCAAAACAAAAAGACAGTTTGTACAGCCGCGTCGTTTCCGTTTTACAACGCAAAATGCAGAAGGCAAAAGAAAAGTTTATTCATGCGTCTGATGCCCGTTTGCTTGAACTGACACCGCAGCAAGGTCGTTTGACGACCAAAAGCAAAGATTTGTCGCTTTCACCCTATGATTTGATGAAGGCACTTTATCCGGCAACCCATCAACGTCAATTAGAGGAGTTCGCCCTGTAACAGTTTTGGTAGTGGTTTGTGTTCCTTTTGCGCCCCTTAAAATTAAAGGGGCGATTTTTTGCCTGCAACTCAACATGACTTCCATCAAACCAATCAAAAGGTCGTCTGAAATCGGATTCAAACTTCAAATCCGGTTTCAGACGACCTTTTGTCTATTGCCGTTTATTTGCCTGTTTCAGATGAAGACAGATTTTTCCGGCAACAGGTCCTGCTCGTCAAAAATCAGGCTCCGGCTCGTTTTGCAACACCTTACCATTCAATTTCAACTCGTTGTTTTGCAGAGTCAAATGGGTTTTTGATGTTGTCTTCTTCCAAGGTCAGGTATTGCTCCTGCGCCATACTTTTTACGGTACTGTCTACCATCAGACGCAGCGTTTCATTGATATCCTCAATTCCGGCGCGTCCGGCTTCTTCATCTTCCGCATTGACGCTAAACAGACTGCTCGCTTGGTTGATTGCCATCTGCTCCAACAGTTTTTCGGGACGCTCACATTAAAATCGGCATTGGTTTTTCAGCATTTCGCTGAGGCTGTTCAAATCTTTTGCCGCCAATCCTTTTAAAGGCGAGTTTACCGCTGACATCCACTTGACCTTGCGGCATGATGAATTTGAATGTTTTGACATTCAGCACCGGATCATTGGTGAATAAACCCGAAGCTTCGTTTTTAGCGGTTTTGGAGCAAGGCGTTTTGAATCTCTTCCTCACTCATTTTTCTTATTGGCGACTTCGGCAAGCTTGGCTTTCAAAGCCTGCAAACCTTTGCCGTCCAAGTGCTCTGCTGCCACATTGATATCCAACGGACCATATTTATCTTCGCCATAAACCAGCTCTTCAAATTGGAACCGTCCTTCGCTATTGATAAACTTATCAACTTCGTTGGTATTGGTATCGAATTTCAGTTTGCTGACTTCGATTTTGAAGGCGCGATACTGCCGGTCGGATTGACAAATGCCCCGATCTGCAGATTGGTCACAAGGTTGATCAACTCGTTCAACTTGACGTTGTAATCAATATTTTTCTTTCCATTGCAGCAGGAATTTATCCAAAGTAATGCTGCTTTTGCCCAAAGAAAGCTTGTTGAGTCCGTCTGAAGTTTCAGATTGAAAATGTAGGTTTTCCATCGAAACATCGCCCTTGTCCGCCAGCTTGAGCTGCAAAGACGGAGCGGTATAATCATGACGGTAGCTTTGGAAATCTTTTTCGTAATCGGTGTTGCCGCTCAAGCCTTTCCAGCTGAGCTTGATGCCGGACAACTCTTCATAGTCGAAAGCCGGAACGCTGAGTTGAAGCTTGCCGCTTCCTCCGAAATAAATCGTATTGCTCATGGTCAACGGAGCTTGTTGGCCAAAGAAGCGGGACAATACTTTTTCGGTTTCCGGATGGTATTTGAACTCTGTTTCCACATGAGCCTGAGTACCGAAACCGCCGGCAAACGGCCCATGGCTGATATGGTTCACAACCGTAATCGGCTCTTGCAAGACGGTTTTCAGATTATCGGGCAGATATTGCTGGGTATTTTGAAGCAATGTCGGTTTCAGGCGTATGACCGTAGTTTCGGTCGCACCGAACCAGCCCCGATCATATTGGTGGGATTCTACGGTTAAAAACCTGATTCCTGCAACAGCTTTTGTTGTGCAGTCAGGGTTTCTTCTGCTTTGATGCCGAAGTAGTAAGGCGCACCGAGACCCGCGGCGATGGCTACGGCTACGGTCGAAATAAGATACTTTTTCATTGCTACAAACAGATAGGGTTGAAAGCGATAAGAATAGCATTTTTGGCCGATTTGTCTTTTTGGGTAGCTTTAGACGGTACAAATTAGTCCATATTTGGTACTTTTCCATCCTCATGAACCAGCTGCTTATGTTCCATTATCCCAAGCGTTCTGATTTATAATCGGGTCGTCTGAAAACCTGCCCACTACCATCCGCCCCATGACCACGGACTTCGACATCCCCTCTTCCTCAAAAACCCTGCCCAACCTGCCCGGCGTATACCGTTTTTCGACGAAGGCGGCAACGTTTTATACGTCGGCAAAGCCGTCAATCTCAAGCGGCGCGTGTCCGGTTATTTCCAGAAAAACGACCATTCCCCGCGCATCGCATTGATGGTGAAACAGATTCACCACATCGAAAACCACCATCACCCGTTCCGAAGCCGAAGCGCTGATTCTCGAAAACAACTTCATCAAAGCCCTGTCGCCCCAAATACAATATCCTTTTCCGCGACGACAAAAGCTATCCCTACCTCATGCTCAGCGGACATCAATATCCGCAGATGGCGTATTACCGCGGCACGCTGAAAAAGCCCAACCAATACTTCGGCCCCTATCCCAACAGCAACGCTGTGCGCGACAGCATCCAAGTCCTGCAAAAAGTCTTCATGCTGCGTACCTGCGAAGACAGCGTGTTCGAACACCGCGACCGTCCTTGCCTGCTGTATCAAATCAAACGCTGCACCGCGCCCTGCGTCGGACACATCAGCGAAGAAGACTACCGCGACAGCGTGCGCCAAGCTGCTACCTTCCTCAACAGCAAAACCGACGAACTGACCCGCACCCTGCAACACAAAATGCAGACCGCCGCCGCTAACCTGCAATTTGAAGAAGCCGCCCGCTACCGCGACCAAATCCAAGCACTCGGCATCATGCAGAGCAACCAGTTCATCGACAGCAAAAACCCGAACAACCCCAACGACATCGACCTGCTCGCGCTTGCCGTTTCAGACGGCCTTGTCTGCGTACACTGGGTCAGCATACGCGGCGGGCGGCACGTCGGCGACAAAAGCTTCTTCCCCGATACTAAAAACGATCCCGAACCAAACGGACAAGACTACGCCGAAGCCTTCGTCGCCCAACACTATCTGGGCAAAAGCAAACCCGACATCATCATCAGCAACTTCCCCGTGCCCGACGCATTGAAAGAAGCCCTAGAGGGCGAACACGGCAAACAAATGCAGTTCGTGACCAAAACCATAGGCGAACGCAAAGTCTGGTTGAAAATGGCGGAACAAAACGCACAAATGGCGATTGCCCAACGCCGCCTGCAACAAAGCAGCCAGCAACACCGCATCGACGAGTTGGCAAAAATCCCTGAACATGAATTCAGACGACCTTAACCGCCTCGAATGCTTCGACATCAGCCACACCCAAGGCGAAGCCACCATCGCCTCCTGCGTCGTATACGACGAACAAAAACATCCAACCCTCGCAATACCGCCGCTACAACATCACCACCACCAAACCCGGCGACGACTACGCCGCCATGCGCGAAGTCCTCACCCGCCGCTACGGCAAAATGCAGGAAGCCGAAGCCAACGGCGAGGCTGTCAAATGGCCGGATGTCGTATTGATTGACGGCGGCAAAGGACAAATCGGCATCGCCGTGTCCGTATGGGAAGAACTCGGGCTGCACATCCCCTTGGTCGGCATCGCCAAAGGCCCCTGAACGCAAAGCCGGCATGGAAGAACTCATCCTCCCGTTCACCGGCGAAACCTTCCGCCTGCCGCCCAACAGCCCCTGCCCTACACCTCCTGCAAACCGTGCGCGACGAATCACACCGTTTCGCCATCACAGGCCACCGCAAAAACGCGAAAAAGCCCGCGTTACCTCGTCACTCAGCGACATCCCCGGCGTAGGCAGCAAACGCCGCCAAGCCCTGCTCACCCGCTTCGAGGCCTCGCGCGGCGTCGTTGCCGCCAGTAAAGAAGATTTGGAACAAGTCGAAGGCATCAGCAAAGCATTGGCGGAGACCATTTACGAGCATCTGCATTAAACGATGGGGTAAATAAAGCAAGAGGTCGTCTGAAAAGTTTTCAGACGACCTCTTGTTATTTTCTATACCACATCAAAAAAACAATATTTTTAAAAACCTTATTAGGAACGTATTGATAAATATCCAGAAATTCTTTTCTTTACCGCACCTGAGGCAGGATTCAGCTTCTCATTCCTTACCAATTTTATATTATCTCTGGTTACTTCCGACAAGGATGCGACGGTATAGCGGTACTCCCTGATGCAACCCTGCCGTCAAACGGTCTCGGTAAATTCATACTGGTATTTAGCCAGTCCCGTTTCCCCATAAAAATCAACATCCATCCTGCAACGTCCTTGCGATTGGGCAAACAATACCAACCCGCTTCCCTCTGCACTCAATTCAAAAATCCGTCAAACCTTTTCATAAACTTTTTCCATTGGGAATGATGACTTTGAGCAGCAAGCAAAACCCGAGCTCAAACATAAAACTGAAACCAATAAACCCTTAGCGACATTCATACGATTACACCTAAATTTGAAGAGCCTATGATTAAAACAAAGAACTGAAAATAATACAATTGGGTTTCAATCGACTCAATCCCGCTCATCAAACAAGCCGACATCGAACAAATCCGGTTCACTCACCCGCCCGCGGCAATCAACCTTAATGTCTTCATTTACCCGACAGCAACACGGCAGAATTTCACCGGGCGCGACAAAGGCCAGCGGGAAATCGTCGTAGGGACACCCTGCCGTCAATATTTTTGACACGGCAGGAACCGCAATAGCCGCTGCGGCACTGGTATTCGACCTCGTGGCCGGTGCGCTCCAAGCCCTCCAATAAGGTTTCGCCCTCTTGAAGCTCGAAGGTTTTATCGTGTGTGCTGATGAGTGCCATTGTTATCTGTTTAAGCGGGAAAGGCCGTCTGCACGGCATAACCGAAATCTTTGATTTCGTTACTATACCTGTTCAGACGACCTCTGATGATGGAAATGCGGAAAAACCGCCGAGTTTGATTACAGTTCGAAATCGCCCAAATCGTCCGCGCTGACTTCCGAATCGATCTGACCGATTAAGTAAGAAGAAATTTCCACTTCCTGCGGCGCGACCTGCACGTTGTCGGACGACAGCCACGCGTTAATCCACGGAATCGGGTTTTGGGTGGCACCTTCGAATCCGGCAGGCAGACCGACCGCCTGCATACGCAGGTTGGTGATGTATTCGACATATTGCGCCAAAATTTCCTTATTCAGACCAATCATCGAACCGTCTTTTAAACAGATAGGCCGCCCATTCTTTTTCCTGCTCCGCCGCTTTTTGAAGAGTTTGAAACATTCGTCCTGCAATTCGACGGCGATTTCCGCCATTTCAGGGTCGTCTGAACCGGCACGCATCAGGTTGAGCATATGCTGAGTGCTGGTCAGGTGCAGGGCTTCGTCGCGGGCAATCAGTTTGATGATTTTTGGCGTTGCCTTCCATCAACTCGCGCTCGGCAAAGGCAAACGAGCAGGCGAATGAAACGTAGAAACGGATGGCCTCCAACACGTTGACGCACATCAGGCAGAGATAGAGTTTTTTTCTTCAACTCGCGCAAAGACACGGTAACGAGCTTGCCGCCGACATTGTGCGTCCCTTCGCCCAACAGGTTGTAATACTGGGTGTATTCGATCAAATCATCGTAATAGCAGGCGATGTCTTCGGCGCGGGCGATGATGTATTCGTTCTGCACGATGTCGTCAAACACGACCGACGGATCATTGACGATATTGCGAATAATGTGGGTATAGCTGCGCGAGTGGATGGTTTCGCTGAAGCTCCACGTTTCAATCCAAGTTTCCAACTCGGGAATCGACACCAAAGGCAGTAAGGCAACGTTCGGACTGCGGCCTTGAATGGAATCGAGCAAGGTTTGGTATTTCAGATTGCTGATGAAAATGTGTTTTTCGTGTTCAGGCAGGTTCGCATAGTCGATACGGTCGCGCGACACGTCGATTTCTTCCGGCCGCCAGAAAAAAACGACAGTTGTTTTTCAATCAGTTTTTCAAATACTTCGTATTTCTGCTGATCATAACGGGCAACATTCACCGGCTGACCGAAAAACATCGGCTCTTTAAGCGCGTCGTTTTTGGCTTTGGAAAAAGTGCTATATGACATAGATAAATGTTCGCATGACATTACAGAAATCCCTTTAAATACGAAAACCAACTCGAGCTATTAAGTAGCTGCGAGTTGGCTATTATAACCGATTACCTTAATGGTGGTCGGCGGAAATGCTTACGAACATTCTCGAGATTTCCATTACGGAAACGACGATAAGATCGTACAGGCACGGTTTTTCTGAAGCATTTCAAGCTCCTTTCGTTATTCACAAAGTGTGTACTTTTTGTCGAAAAAGTAAACTCTACAAAAAAATAGACACTTATAGCTGAGTCACGAGAATTAGCTTGTACTAACCTTCAAATCGCAGTATTATAGCGGTTCCTTAAAACGCTAATAAAATCATGCGATTGCGTTAGCTCTTTAGGTTTCTCGTGAATGACCTAAAGAAATTTTTTTAACGTACGCCAATACGTTAAAAATCTTTTCAGTAACTTGATACACGCCAATGTATCAAGCTATTTTCATTTCTTTCAGAGTATTCCTTATCTATTTCCATTTTCAGACGACCTTTTAAACCCCAAAGGTCGTCTGGAATCTCCCATTATCAAATCTTACAAGCCCCACCCGCGCAGCCGTCATCTTGAATATCGGTCTGCGTATCGTCCGCGCCATCGCGGGTGTTGTGGTAGTACAGGGTTTTGACGCCGTATTTATAGGCGGTCAGCAGGTCTTTCAGCATTTGTTTCATGGAAACTTTGCTGCCTTCAAATTTGTTCGGGTCGTAGGCGGTATTAGCGGAAATCGATTGATCGACGAATTTTTGCATTACGCCAACAAGTTTCAGGTAGCCTTCGTTGCCGGGAAGCTGCCACAGGGTTTCGTAGGCATCTTTCAGGGTTTCAAATTCCGGTACGACTTGTTTCAGGATGCCGTCTTTCGATGCTTTGACCGTTACCAATCCGCGCGGCGGCTCTATGCCGTTGGTAGCGTTGGCGATTTGCGAGCTGGTTTCAGACGGCATGAGTGCGGTCAGGGTGGAGTTGCGCAGGCCGTATTTGACGATGTCGGCGCGCAGGCTTTCCCAGTCGCACAACAGCGGTTCGCTGCACACGGCATCCAAGTCTTTTTTGTAGGTGTCGATGGGCAGTTTGCCTTGCGAATAAACGGTTTGGTTGAACAGCGGGCACGCGCCGTATTCTTTGGCAAGGTTTACCGATGCTTTGAGCAGGTAATACTGCATGGCTTCAAAGGTACGGTGGGTCAGGCCGAGCGCGGAATCATCACTGTAACGGACGCCGTTTTTTGCCAGATAGTAAGCGTAGTTGATGACCCCGATGCCGAGCGTGCGGCGGTTCATGGTCGCGGTGCGGGCGGCTTCGACCGGATAGTCTTGATAATCCAGCAAGGCATCAAGTGCGCGCACGGTCAAATCGGCAAGCCCTTCCAGCTCGTCCAAGCTGTTTAATGCGCCCAAGTTGAAGGCAGACAGGGTACACAGGGCGATTTCGCCGTTCGGGTCGTTGATGTTGTCCAGCGGTTTAGTCGGCAAGGCGATTTCCATGCACAAGTTGGACTGGTGCACGGGCGCGACGCGCGGGTCAAACGGGCTGTGCGTGTTGCAGTGGTCAACGTTTTGGATATAGATGCGTCCCGTTCCGGCGCGTTCCTGCATCAGCGTGGAGAACAAATCGGTAGCCGACAAGGTGCGTTTGCGGATGTTCGGGTCTTGCTCGTATTTCGTGTAGAGACGCTCGAATTCGTCTTGGTCGGCAAAGAACGCGTCGTACAGGCCGGGGACTTCGTTGGGCGAGAACAGCGTGATGTTGCCGCCTTTAATCAGGCGGGTGTACAGCAGGCGGTTGATCTGCACGCCGTAGTCCAACTGGCGGATACGGTTGTCTTCTACGCCGCGATTGTTTTTCAACACCAACAGACTTTCGGCTTCGATGTGCCACAAGGGATAGAACAAAGTTGCCGCGCCGCCGCGCACGCCGCCTTGCGAGCAGGATTTAACCGCCGCTTGGAACATTTTTGAAAAACGGAATGCAGCCGGTATGTTGCGCTTCGCCGCCGCGGATTTCGCTGCCTAAACCGCGAATACGTCCGGCGTTGATGCCGATGCCCGCGCGTTGGGAAACGTATTTCACAATCGCGCTGGTGGTGGCATTGATGGAATCCAGACTGTCGTCGCATTCAATCAATACGCAGCTTGAGAACTGGCGCGTAGGCGTGCGCACGCCGCTCATAATCGGGGTCGGCAACGATACTTTTAAACGTAGAAACGGCGTCGTAAAAAAACGTTTGACGTAATCCAAGCGCGTCTCTTTCGGGTATTTGCTGAAGAGACACATCGCTACCAAAATGTATAAAAAAACTGCGGCGTTTCATAAATCTGGCGAGTAACTCGGTTCTGCACCAGATATTTGCCTTCGAGCTGCTTCACGGCGGCATACGAGAAGGTCATGTCGCGGCTGTGATCGATATAGGCGTTCAGCTCGTCAAACTCTTCACGGCTGTAATCTTCGATGATGTGGCGGTCGTGTTTACCCGCATCGGTGAGTTTTTTTAACGTGGTCGAAGAGATGCGGCGGTTCAAACTCGCCGTAAGCGATTTTGCGCAGGTGGAAAAATTGCCAGACGAGCAGCGAGATATTGATAATCGGGCGTATCCTGCGAAAATCAGGTCGGCAGCTGCCTTGATGATGGTTTCGTGGATGTCGTCGGTGCGGATGCCGTTGTAAAACTGGATGTGCGATTTGAGCTCGACTTGCGATACGGAGACGTTTTTCAAGCCTTCCGCCGCCCAAGTAACGACGCGGTGGATTTTGTCTAAGTCGAGATTTTCCAAAACGTCCGTCGCGCTTGGTTACTTTCAAATCAGTCGGTGCATTCATCGTGAGCTTTCTCCATCCTGAAACACAAGATACAGTATGTATTAATATCGAGTGGCACAATATAGTGTATTTTTTCGTCGCTTATCTAGTCTTGACAAGGCCGCTGTTTTGAAATCGGGCTTTTTCCCAATTTTCTTTCAGACGACCTCTTTCCCTATGATTCAAGCCTTACCGCAAAGATGTATTTTTTAGCATCAAAACCCTCATTCGGCTATGCGCTTATGAAATAAGGCAAATTCGGATTTGTGTTAAATTTTGAAAATAAACAACATGACATTGAATGACATATGCAACACAAGGTCGTCTGAAACGTGATAATTCATGTAGTTTATTATTTTTCTCTGTTTGATAATATGTAATGGAAGATGGGTTTCGTCAAAATGCTTTAAATACCCCGCTTGCTTTTTCAGACGACCCATCCCGCCAAATTTCCTTTTTACAAAAGCCATGAATATAATGAAATGCACCCTTTAAATAAACAGGAGTCCGCCATGTTATTGAGGAAAAAGCCTTATTCCCGCCCTGTCTGCAGCACTGATACTGGGTTTTGCAACCCAACCTGCCAATGCAGCCACCCGCAAACATCATGAAACCCACTATGCTCAAACCAAAGCCAAACAAAAGCAAACTACATCCTGTCTGCAAAAATATCTTGACCGTCGCGCTGCATGGTATAAATCCAAAAGCAACAAAGCCGAGCTGAAAGAAAACGTCAAAGCCCAGAAAGCCTTCCGCCAACTGCCCTATAAAGAACAACGCATCCAATGCCAAGCGGCTTATGAAGCATTTGATGATTTTCGACCACAGCAAATTCCGTCGCTAAAACGGATAAAGGTCGTCTGAAAAACCAAACTGCACCCAAAAGTTGGATATTCCATCCAAAACATACGGGTGCAGTTTTTATGACCAAAGTTACGCTTCAAATAACAAACCACATCCCATTATTTATACAGTCGCATAAGGCAACGCAGATGGAGGGCTTCTTTGCGGTATTAAACGAAATGCTCCTACCGTTCAGGAGAATTGACGGTGGACGAATATAATTGTACTGGATTACTGCATCTGGGAGCGTTACAGTTTGAAAGTGAAAAAGCTGGGCCCTGTCGTATACAGAACCCAGCTTATATAGAACGCCTAAATAGGGTTTTATGAACGTCCAAGATTTGGACGCAGCCCGGTTTTTCAGACGACCTTTTGACTGTTACGCAAGTTTGATTC
>BNJV01000866.1_pt1 | contig 115240 bp, 150 predicted proteins | sample 8540591 | NCBI WGS metagenome assembly BNJV01 (sample SAMD00202457, study PRJDB9452) | human saliva metagenome | host: Homo sapiens
TAAAAGAGGATTAAATGAAGACGGCTTTTTATCATTATTGATGTACAAAAATATTTTAGTGGAAACGGGGTTTCAGACAAAAGGTCTATTGGAAAAATTTCTTATTTACAAAAACCAAGCTAGAAGTAAGAATATCGAAATTATCTATGTTCAACATATTGAGAACCCCTGAAGCCCAAACATCAGAAGATTAGCAGTTATTCTGCGCTTTTAAATCGAAAACCTGATGAAAAAGGTCTTTCAGAAGAAGTATAATAGTATTTTCAAAGAAACTGGCTTAAAAAGAATACTTGGATAAACAGGGGATTGAAAAATTAGTTTTATGTGGTATGCAGACAGAATATTGTGTGGATACCTCTGTCAAGGTTGCTTTTGAATATGGCTATAAAGCTTTATTATTCCAGAAGGAACTTGCACAACGTTTGATGGGGATGACATTCCAGCAGAAACGATCAATGAATTTTTATGAGGACATTTGGGAGGAGCGCTTTGCAGATGTCCTAGATTTTTAAAAATATTTTTAAAAGAGGATTAAATGAACGAAAAAAAGAATTACTAGAACTAGTCGTGAAAGCGGCTGATGAGAAACGTGCGGAGGATATCCTCGCACTTGACGTACAAGATTTGACCAGTGTGACAGACTATTTTGTTATCACTAGCTCGATGAATAGCCGTCAGTTGGATGCTATCGCTGATAATATCCGTGAAAAAAAGTAGCTGAAGCTGGCTTTAAAGGTAGCCATGTTGAAGGCGATGCAGCTGGAGGCTGGGTCCTATGGACTCTCAGGTAGTGTCGTAGTGCATATCTTCTCAGAAGAAATGCGTGCCCACTATAACCTCGAAAAACTATGGCATGAGGCTAAATTCAGTAGATCTATCAGAAACTTTTATAGTCTTTTTCCTTTATCTTTTATTACGGCGTTAACTCATTTTTGCCTAACTCTAGTTATGCCTGCAATTCGTTGCCTAGTACTAAAAAGCAAACGAAAAGACTATAGCGTTACAATTGAACTCAGTTGTAATCAACTGGGTTTTTTTGCTTATTTTTAGAAAAAAATTGATTGAAAGGTAAAGGGCGAGTGGTTTTTGCCATGGACGCTCTTGGTATCATGATTATGGCAACTTATGAAACCTTTTGCGGCGGTCTACGATGCTGTGATGGATGATAGTTTATACGACAAATGGACGGACTTTTTCTCTGCGTCATTTGCCTAAAGACCAAGGACAGAAAGAAACTCTTGGAACTGAGCTTTGTGGGACAGGCATCCAGTCTGTGCGCTTTTTCTCAAGCTGGCTTTTGATGTGACTGGACTGGACTTGAGCGCGGATATGCTGAAGATTGCTGAGAAGAGAGCTACTTCAGCCAAAGCAAAAGATTGAGTTTTATTGAAGGCAACATGCTGGATTTGTCCAAGGCTGGTAAATACGACTTTTGTCACTTGTTATTCGGACTCTATCTGCTACATGCAGGATGAGGTGGAAGTCGGGGATGTCTTTTAAAGAAGTCTATAATGCCCTCAATGAAGACGGGTGTCTTTATCTTTGATGTGCATTCGACCTACCAGACAGATGAGGTCTTTTCCCAGGCTATTCCTACCATGAAAATGCAGAAGACTTTTGCCATGCTTTGGGATACCTACGAGGACGCTGCACCTCACTCTATCGTGCATGAGCTGACCTTCTTTGTCAAGGAGGCAGACGGTTCCTTTAGCCGTCATGATGAAGTGCATGAGGAACGGACTTACGAGGTCTTGACCTATGATATCTTTGCTGGAACAGGCTGGTTTCAAAGTCCTTCAAACTCTTTGCGGACTTTGAGGACAAGGAGCCAACAGAAACTAGCACCCGTTGGTTTTTTTATCGCGCAGAAGTAGGAGATTTCCATGACCATTACAGGTATTATCGCAGAGTTCAATCCTTTTCATAATGGCCATAAATACCTGCTGGATCAGGCGGATGGGTTGAAAATCGTGGCCATGTCTGGGAAATTTCATGCAGCGTGGGGAGCCTGCTATCGTGGACAAGTGGACACGGGCTCAGATGGCGCTGGAAAAATGGGAGCGGATTTGGTTGTAGAATTACCCTTTTTAGTCAGTGTTCAAGCAGCGGATTTCTTCTGGTCAAGGTGCTGTGGCTATCTTAATTCGTTTGGGGCATTGATACCCTAGCCTTTTGGGACAGAAGAAGTTCTGGATTACCAGCAAAATCGCTAACTTATACGCAGAGCATGGTCGTTTAGAGATGGAAGCATTTCATGGAAAACTCTATCGGATTCTCTTTCTTACCCTCAGAAAACCCAAGCCATGTGGAAGGAATTTGCAGGTCTTGATTTTTTTCAGTAATACGCCCAATCATGTCCTTGCTCTGGCTTATGCCAAAGGCAGTTGCAGGACGAAACATCAGACTTCATCCGATTCAGCGTCAAGGGAGCCGGCTATCATTCTGTGAACAAGGATGTGGACTTTGCCTCGGCAGACAGCCTCCGTCAGCACCAAAAGTGATCAAAGATTTCTTAGAACGCTTTATGCCTTCTGTTGCCCTCTTTGAGCAGGGCAGTAAGGTGAGCTGGGATGACTATTTTTCCTTGCTCCACTATCAAATCTTGTCAAATCCAGACCTAATCACCATCTATCAGGTCAATCAAGAAATGGCTAGTGCGTATTAAAGGAAGCTATAAAGACAGCTCAGTCTGTGGAAGAATTGGTAGAGTCAGTTGCTACCAAACGCTACACTAAAGGCGCGTGTCAGACGCCTATTGACCCTATATTCTTGGTGCAAGCTAGAGAAAGTGACTTGCCAGAAGGCATTCATGTCCTTGGCTTTTACAGAAAAAGGCAGACAACACCTTAAAGACTCTTGAAAGGAGCAGGTCAATCTAGTCAGCCGAATCGGCAAAGAACCCTGGGATGCTATGACTCAAAAAGGCAGACCAAATTTATCAACTAGGGACATCCCAAGTATAGCAGAACAAAATTTTGGAAGAGTGCCAATTAGAAATCGAAATCAAACTGAGTCTACTTTGAGAGGTAGGCTTTTTTAGATTTTTCGAATAAATAGATAGAAAAAGAAAAATCTTGTACAAGTTCCTGACAATTTTTATTCTTTTCGTGTATAATAGTGGAAAAGAGGTAAAACGAGGTATGGTTATGGAAGCAGTTCTTTACTCAACATTCCGAAATCATTTAAAGGACTATATGAAGAAGGTAAACGATGAGTTTGAACCTTTGACAGTAGTTAATAAAAATCCTGATGAAGACATTGTAGTTCTTTCAAAGAGTGAGTGGGATAGTATTCAAGAAACCTTGAGAATTGCTCAGAATAAGGAGCTTTCTGACAAGGTCTTGCGAGGAATGTCCCAAGTTCGTGCAGGACACACTCAGGTGCATGTGATTGAGGAGTGATGGATGCTACTCAAGTTTACAGAAGATGCCTGGGCGGATTATTGCTACTGGCAAAACCAAGATAAGAAGACATTGAAAAGAATCAATAAACTAATCAAGGATATTCAACGCGACCCTTTTACAGGAATTGGTAAACCAGAACCGCTCAAGTATGAGTACCAAGGAGCTTGGTCACGTCGTATTGATGCAGAAAATCGCTTGATATATATGATGGATGGTGAAAGCATCGCTTTTTATCCTTTCAAAGATCATTACTAGGTCTACTGAAAGGTAGGCTTTTTATTTGTAGAAAATTTTAGCTAGTAAATTGAAGATAAAGTTTTTGGAAAATGATAGAATTCCTAGAGTTAGAAAAGACAGTGAAAAAAATTTTAGTATAATAATCTAGGTTGCTTGTCCTTTGAATCCGCTTTTATAACTCTTATTTTTGTGGTATAATGAAGAGAAATTGTTAATATTAAAAATCATAAATTGAATATAAAAAGACAAACAAATTTTTTTATATTTATAAACCATGATAAACTCTTTGTTTAAGATTATGTAATAGAAAAAGAAGATTTATAAGCATAATTTGTATTTATGTAATACAAGCTAATGATAGGATGGTTCAAAATATGGAAGAAAAATTATAATTTATCTATAACTCAAATAAAGAATTCTATTAAAGAAAAATTCCTTAGTTTTTGTTTGTTGGTGCAGGAATATCAGCTAAATTCTAATCTACCAACTTGGGGAGAATTGATTCAATCATTAAAAAAGAGTTGAACATACCAGAAGAAAAAGAAACAGATAGTCCACTGAGAATTGCTCAGTATTATTATGATACTTTTGGGAAAAAAATCAGTACACAAAAAAAGATAGAAGAAATTTTTCTTTAAGAAGGGATTTGAGTAAACCAAATGAGTTACATAAATTAATAGAAAAATTGCACCAAAAACATATTATTACGACAAACTATGATTCACTTCTGGAGAGTCAATTTGATAGTGGCTTGTTAAAGTACAATGTAGTAGCTGAAGATAAAGACATCCCTTATACGAGTTCGGAAAGATACTTGATTAAAATGCATGGTGACTTGAGTAAGAAAAATATTGTTTTTGAAAGAAGATGATTATTTAGACTATCATTTGAACTTCCCAATGATTTCTACTTTAATCCAGTCATTGATAATGAATCATACTCTATTGTTTGTGGGGTATTCTCTAAGTGATTCGACTTTTTAATTCAATTTTTTTAGAATGATTCAAAATACATTTAAATTGGATGCTAAAAATGCTTATTTTTATACTCCCGAGGAACCGTCTATGATCATCCGAGACTATTATAAGAAGCAAGGAATTATCATTATCTCTAATGAAGAGAATCCAGGTCAGGAGACATCAGAAAAACAGAACAAAATTGTATTGCAGGACAAAAGATTTTTTTAGAGGTTCTATCAGAAAACCGAAGTCAAGATGTAAATAATGCTGATGATTTATGGAATCAACTGGCTTTTTTTAGATAGACTTAGTTTTTATTGATGCGAAAGATTTTTTTCTAGATATTCTGATTTAAAGAAAAGAGCTTTTAAACTGGGATGATGAGTATTGCTGGTTTGGAAATAATCAATTAAGATTTGAAATTGATGGTCATGAAGAATTACGAAATATGGTATCTAAAAATCTTTATTAAACCGCTTTCTAGATATGGAGATTGGTGAACCTAGAGATTTAAAGGGGAATCGATTCTTAAGTAAGGCTTTTAAGTTGTATGAAGAAAAAAACAATATTCTTTAGCAAAAAGCAAAATTTAGAGAACTAGCTAATATAGCATTTCGTCAGAAAGACTATTTTTAATTTCTTAGTTTGTGAATTTAATTTTCAGCAAATTCAAAATAATTGATAGATACGAAAAACACCTAGTTATGCAGAGCCACTTTATGATGGAGAATTAAGCGAATTAACAGAACAAATTATTAACTCGGTTACAGGAGATGAGAAAAAGATTATAGAATTTTTTTAGAGATTCAATCCTTAATCTCAATTTTTTTATAGAAAATTAGAAACTATTAATGAATTATTTGATGAAAATTCGTGAAGAGCATGAAAAGCTATAGAAGAGGAGGATGGTCTGATAATAATCATCTCTTTAATGCGGAGTTTACAGTAAAAAAATCTTTGTAACTTTTTTAAAAATTAAATTGTTTATGTGTTGAACATTATAAGATTTATAAATCAATCATTAATAGATATTTAGAAATATTATTACTCAGTTATGATAATTCATATGTAAACCCTGATTCAAGTATTTTTCGATAGAACAGCCTCTTGGCTTAAAAATCTTGATTTGGATGATGTCCAATTAATTCTTCCGAATATAGATTTTAAGGTTGTAAATTTATATTTTTAGAAACTATTCATTTGGCAAAAATAAAAGTTACTGAGGAAGCGAAAGACTATTTGTTGAATCGAATTACCCATCTTCAAGAAAGACTTGAAATTACTGAAGATGAAAATCTTCGAGAACTTAAAAACATACTAACTTTTTCTTCCTCTTGTTGATGATATTGACATAGAAAAGAGTAATAGAAATTTTAAATAATCAAACACTGTATTATAATTGGAGCGAGGAATTTAGGGAGACTTATTAAAATAGTCTCTCGCTAATATGGATGCTATTGATAAAAGATTCATTGAAATCTAAGATAATTGGGATTGTAAATAAACATTTAAATGAAATTTTGGAGAAACAAATTTTTCTTTATATAATTCAGTGTATCCACTCTATTCACAGTTACTAGAATACTGCTCAACTGATCAGGAAACTGCAATAATAGTACTCGAAAAATTTAATACAGATATTTTTAAGAATAAAAATATAAAAAATGATGATATAAAAATATCATAGAATATTCTGACTTGATATGTCACTTATTTAAGTATTTTTGAAGAGGATGTTAAAGATGACATTCTAGATACTCTAAAAGCTTTATGAAAGAAATCAGAAAACATTATTTACCATAAAGTAATTGATCTGATGAGTTCTAAATGTCTATGATTTTCCTCAGATACAAAAATAAAAATCTACCATTATTTGATTGAAAAGAATTAATGATAAAAGAGTTGAGGGGGTTAAAACTTTCCCAGACCCAAGAGAAAAATCTGTATCAGATTTATACAACTTAAGTAGAAAAGGATATTTTTTTCTGATTTTTGAGATTTTTAAAAGATATTGAAGAAGATATTCGAGGACTTTATCCTGAAGTAGATTGGACCTGGTTCCATGATAGAAGTGATGATGTTATCCATCGTCTATTAGAACATAGAACTCCCAATAATATTAAAACTTATTTTTTTCAAAAATGAAGAAGATAATAAATTGATTAATGAGTATATTTTTAAAAAGCTCTCGATGAGGATAAACTAATACTTAAGAAATAAATTGATACAACTAAATAAAAACAGTTAATTTATGACAAATTTGACCTTGAAGATAAGCTGTAATTTCCTAAAGTGAATTTTTCAAAGACTTGAAAGCAAAATGTTTGAATCTAGCAGAACACTATTTGGCACAATAATAGGTAATCCATAGCTGTAGAGATTCGGTGGAACTTTTGATAGTGACAATGAATTGATTTCCTCAAAAATCTAAGGAATTGTAGTCCTAAAATTCACACAAAACTCTTCAATTTAGGTTTGTTTAAAATTCCTTTTTATGATAGAATGTATAAGAATGCATGTCATTCGGATAAACAAATAAATTGAGGTAAAAACATGGAAATTATGACAATTGTTATAGTTGTTTTTGCCGTCATCATTGGTTTAGTCATTGGATATGTCAGCATCTCAGTCAAGATGAAATCATCACAAGAGGCTGCAGAGTTGATGCTTTTAAATGCTGAACAAGAAGCAACTAATTTACGAGGACAAGCTGAGCGCGAAGCGGATTTATTACTCAATGAAGCTAAAAGCGAAAGCAAATCCCTTAAAAAAGAAGCACTATTGGAGGCTAAAGAGGAAGCCAGAAAATACCGCGAAGAAGTGGACGCTGAATTTAAGTCAGAGCGTCAAGAACTCAAGCAAATCGAAAGTCGTTTGACGGAGAGAGCTACGAGCCTTGACCGTAAAGACGATAATTTGACGAACAAAGAAAAAACACTTGAACAAAAAGAACAAAGTATTTCTGATAGAGCAAAAAACCTTGATGCACGTGAAGAGCAACTAGAGGAAATTGAAAAGCAAAAGCAAGCTGAACTTGAGCGTGTCGGAAGTCTGACTCAGTCAGAGGCAAAAGACATTATCTTAGCTCAAACAGAGGAAGACTTGACCAAGGAAATTGCTAGTCGCATTCGTGAGGCGGAGCAAGAAGTTAAGGAACGTTCTGATAAGCTTGCTAAGGATATTTTGTCCCAAGCCATGCAGAGAATTGCTGGTGAGTATGTAGCTGAGTCTACCAACTCAACAGTTCATCTGCCTGATGATACCATGAAAGGTCGTATCATTGGTCGTGAAGGGCGTAATATCCGTACCTTTGAAAGTTTGACAGGGGTTGATGTCATCATTGATGATACGCCAGAAGTGGTAACCTTGTCAGGTTTTGATCCTATCCGCCGTGAGATTGCCCGTATGACGATGGAAACCTTGCTCAAAGGATGGACGTATTCACCCAGCTCGCATCGAAGAGTTGGTTGAGAAAAAAACCGTCAAGAAATTGATAATCAGTATTCGTGAATATGGTGAAGCAGCAGCCTATGAAATCGGTGCACCTAAACCTTCACCCAGACTTGATGAAGATCATGGGTCGCTTTGCAGTTCCGTACTTCATACGGACAAAAATGTCTTGCGACACTCAATCGAAGTGGCTAAGTTGGCTGGTATCATGGCTAGCGAACTTGGTGAAAATGCCGCACTTGCCCGTCGTGCAGGATTCCTTCACGATATCGGTAAAGCCATTGACCGTGAAGTGGAAGGTAGCCACGTTGAGATTGGTACTGAATTGGCTCGCAAGTACAAAGAGCATCCCAGTCGTGATTAACACGATTGCTAGTCACCACGGTGATGTAGAGCCTGAAAGTGTGATTGCAGTTCTCGTTGCTGCAGCGGATGCCTTAAGTGCAGCCCGTCCAGGAGCTCGTAGCGAATCGCTTGAAAGCTACATCAAACGTCTCCATGATTTGGAAGAAATCGCGAATAGCTTTGAAGGTGTTCAAAATAGCTTTGCCCTTCAAGCCGGTCGTGAAATCCGCATCATGGTAAATCCCAGGTCAAATCAAAGGACGACAAGGTCACAATCTTGGCTCATAAAGTTCGTGAGAAAAATTGAAAAGCAATCTCGATTATCCCAGGAAATATCAAGGTAACCGTGATTCGTGAACTTCGTGCAGTTGATTATGCAAAATAAATAAGAAAGAGCAGTTGAAAAATTACTGCTTTTTTGTTACACTAGATAGAAAGATTGTAGTAAGCAGAAATGGCTTTACATAGTGAATTCAGATGAATTTTTCAAGTCATTTCACAAACTATCCAAAGGAGACATCATGGCAGACCGTGGCTTACTAATCGTTTTTTTCAGGTCCTTCTGGAGTTGGGAAAAGGAACGGTTAGACGAGAAATTTTTGAGAGTTCTGAAAATCAATTTCCAATATTCTGTATCTATGACAACACGGGCGCAACGTCCAGGTGAAGTAGACGGTGTTGACTATTTCTTCCGTACGCGTGAAGAATTTGAAGAATTGATTCGTCAAGGACAGATGTTAGAGTATGCAGAGTATGTAGGCAACTACTACGGTACTCCTCTGACCTATGTCAATGAAAACCCTTGATAAGGGAATCGATGTCTTTCCTTGAAATTGAAGTTCAAGGGAGCTCTCAGGTCAAGAAAAAAAGTTCCAGATGCAGTCTTTATCTTTTTGACACCACCAGATTTGGAAGAATTGCAAGACCGTCTCGTTGGTCGTGGTACAGATAGTGCAGAAGTGATTGCACAGCGTATCGAAAAAGCCAAAGAAGAAATTGCTTTGATGCGTGAGTATGACTATGCTATTGTCAATGACCATGTTCCTCTTGCTGCAGAACGTGTCAAACGTGTGATTGAAGCTGAACATTTCCGTGTCGATCGTGTCATCGGTCACTACCAGGATATGCTACCAAAGTCTCCGACTATTCGATAAACTATAGAAAACAGGTACAAACAAATGATGCTTAAAACCCTCTATTGATACCTTACTTGACAAGGTACCATCAAAAATATTCACTCGTAATCTTGTAGCAAAACGTGCTCACGAATTAGAAGCTGGAGCAACTCCAACACAAGAATTCAAATCTGAAAAATCTACACTTCGTGCTTTGGAAGAAATTGAATCAGGGAATGTAACCATCCACCCAGATCCAGAAGGAAAACGCGAAGCTGTTCGTCGTCGTATCGAAGAAGAAAGACGCTTGAGAGAAGAAGAAGAAAAGAAAATCAAAGAGCAAATTGCGAAAGAAAAAGAAGAAGGTGAAAAAATTTAAGGTTGGGGGGACTCAATCTTATTTTTTCTATTGCAAGAATACTCAATCAATTGAAACGATTTAAGAAGAGAAGGAGGTGAGGATATGGCTATTGCAAAAATCATTGTCGATGTTCCTTTGATGCAGACGGACCAACCCTATAGTTACAAGATTCCTGAAGAATTTAAAGATATGTTGGAAGTCGGCATGCGAGTCCACGTTCCATTTTGGAAAGGCCAATCGCTTGATTCAGGGATTGTTCTTGGAATGGAACAAGAATCATGATGCAGAAGTGGCAGACGAGGACTTGAAAAGAGATTGCTGAGGTGCTGGACTTTTTCTCCTGTCTTAACGGAGGAACAACTCTGGCTAGCTGAAGAACTACGTAAGTCAGTCTTTTTTTCATACAAGATTTCTATTCTAAAAGCTATGCTTCCTGGGATTTTTTTGAAATTCTAGCTATGATAAGATCCTCTATCCTCTGGAAGGCTTGAGTCAAGAAGACAGACATCGTTTGTTTGGTTCGCAGGAGTCCTTTAGCATTTTTCATCTCTTGACCTAGAAAAGCAGGCTGAGATGATGCGCTTTGACTCGAAAAGGGTCTTTTTAAAACTAGAGTACCAGGCTGTGGATCAGAAGAAGGTCAAAGACACAGTCTTGGGTTGAAGTGAATCTTGACAAATTAGAAAAAGCTAGAAATCTCAAATCGTGCCAAGAAGAAATTGGAACTGCGAGAATATTTATTAGCACATCCTGAAACAGTTCCTTTGGCTGATTTGTTAGAACATTACTCACGCGAACAAGTTAACTTCTTTGTGGGAACATGGTGCTGTTACCATCGTTCAAAAAGGAAGTCCAACGTTCAGCTGCCTACTTTGAAGGAATTGAATCGAGTCAAGCCCTTTAGAGTTAAATCCAGAACAAAAAGAAGCCTGTGAGGCGGTTGTTGGAGCGATTGGGAAAGAACATCCTCCATTTCTTCTACAAGGAATCACTGGAAGTGGGAAAACCGAGGTTTACTTGCAGATTATCCAAGGAGCCTTGGATATGGGGAAAACAGCTATCGTTTTAGTCCCAGAAATCTCTCTGACACCTCAAATGACAGAGCGTTTCATTGCTCGTTTTGGTGATAAAGTAGCCATTCTCCATTCAGGTTTGTCCAATGGTGAGAAATACGATGAATGGCGCAAGGTGGAGCGAGGAGAAGCACAGGTAGTTGTTGGTGCTAGGTCTGCCATTTTTGCACCTTTGAAAAATCTAGGGGTAATCATTATCGATGAGGAGCACGAGGCCAGCTACAAGCAAGACAGCAATCCTCGTTATCATGCTAGAGATGTGGCCATTTTAAGAGCTCAGTACAATCAAGCTGCTCTAGTCCTTGGTTCTGCAACACCGAGTCTAGAAAGCCGTGCGCGTGCTGGCAAGGGTGTTTATCAACATCTCCGCCTGACGCAAAGGGCCAATCCTTTAGCAAGTATTCCTGAAGTTCAAGTGATTGACTTCCGAGATTATATCGGGCAGAATGAAACATCAAACTTTACACCACCACTGATTGAGGCCATTCAAGATCGATTAGATAAAAAAGAGCAGGTTGTTCTCATGCTCAATCGTCGTGGTTATTCAAGTTTTGTCATGTGTCGGGAATGTGGGACCGTTGATACCTGTCCGAATTGTGATATTTCCTTGACGCTGCACATGGATACCAAGACTATGAACTGCCATTACTGTGGCTTTTTCGAAAGGAAATTCCACATGTCTGTCCAAACTGTCAGAGTCGTAGTATTCGATACTATGGAACAGGGAACTCAAAAGGCCTATGATGAGCTAGCAGAACTCTTTCCAGAGGCTCGCATTCTACGAATGGATGTGGATACAACTCGTAAAAAGGGCAGTCACCAAGCTTTTACTTGAACAGTTTTGGCAAATGGTGAAGCAGATATCTTGTTAGGGAACCCAGATGATTGCCAAAGGGCTTGGATTTTTCCAAATGTAACCCTTTGGTCGTGTTCTCAATGCGGATACAGCCTTGAATCTGCCTGATTTCCGTTCTTCTGAGAGAACCTTTCCAACTCTTGACCCAGGTAGCAGGTCGTGCCGGTCGTGCTGAAAAAGGCAGGTCAGGTCTTGATTCAGTCCTATAATCCTAATCATTATGCCATTCGTTTTGCCAAGGAACAGGACTACGAAGGTTTTTATGCCTATGAAATGGGCATCAGACGTCAACTTGGCTATCCACCTTATTATTTCACTATTGGGATTACCTTGTCTCATAAGAAAGAAGAAGAGGTTCTTAGAAGAGCTTATGAGGTCATGGAAATTTTTGCGGTCAGGTTTGTCGGATGCTAGTATCATCCTTGGTCCCAACGCTCAAAACCTATCGCTCGTACGCATAACCTCTATCATTACCAAATTTCTGATTAAATACCGTTTAGAAGATGAGTTGGCTCGACTCTTAATCAGGTCTTGGCCCTAACTCAAGAACGTGAAAATAGTGAACTTCGTCTCAGTATTGATCACGAACCGCAACAATTTTTTTGTAAGAAGGAGAAAAGATGACAAAACTAATCTTTATGGGAACGCCCTGATTTTTCAGCAACCGTTTTGAAGGGACTTTTGTCAGATGATCGCTATGAGATTCTAGCAGTTGTAACTCAGCCAGATCGTGCTGTCGGACGTAAAAAAAGTCATCCAAGAAACCCCAGTTAAAACAAGCAGCAAAAGAAGCAGGGCTTCCTATCTACCAACCCTGAAAAAAATTATCAGGTAGTCCAGAAATGGAAGCTATCATGAATTTGGGGAGCTGATGGGATTGTGACTGCAGCTTTTGGACAATTTCTCCCAAGTAAACTCCTTGATAGCATGGATTTTGCAGTCAATGTGCATGCTTCGCTCCTTCCTAAACACCGTGGTGGAGCTCCCATTCATTATGCCTTGATTCAAGGAGATAAGGAAGCAGGTGTTACCATTATGGAAATGGTCAAGGAAATGGATGCTGGAGATATGATTTCTCGTCGTAGTATTCCCGATTACAGATGAGGACAATGTCGGAACCTTGTTTGAAAAAAATTGGCGATTGTTGGTCGTGATCTGCTTTTGGATACTCTTCCTGCTTATATAGCTGGTGAAATTCAGCCTCAACCACAAGATCCAAACCAGGTTACATTTTCTCCAAATATCAAACCTGAGGAAGAAAAGTTGGAATGGAACAAGACCAACCGTCAACTCTTTAACCAAATCCGTGGGATGAATCCATGGCCTGTTGCTCATACTTTCCTCAAGGGAGATCGTTTTAAGATTTATGAAGCCCCTGCCAGTAGAAGGGTCAGGGGAACTCCAGGTGAGATCTCTCCATCGGCAAGAAAGAATTGATCGTCGCAACGGCAGAAGGAGCTCTATCTCTCAAACAAGTTCAGCCAGCAGGGTAAGCCTAAGATGGACATTGCTTCCTTCCTCAACGGTGTGGGACGAACTTTGACAGTAGGAGAACGATTTGGTGACTAAAGTAGAAACGGCTAGAAGTTTAGCCTTAGAGGTGCTAGAAGACGTCTTTGTCAATCAAGCATACTCCAATATCGCCTTAAATAAACACCTCAAGGGAAGTCAACTGTCAGCAGCAGATAAGGGCTTTGGTGACAGAGCTTGTTTATGGGAACTGTAGCTCGAAAACTTATACTAGAGTGGTACGTTTCTCACTTTATCGAGGATAGAGACAAGCTAGACAGCTGGCTCTATGTTTTGCTTCTCATGAGCGTCTATCAACTCCAATACTTGGATAAGCTTCCTGATCATGCAGTGGTCCATGAAGCGGTAGAAATTGCAAAATCTCGTAAGAAAGGCAGTGAAAAAAACTAGTCAATGCTGTTTTGCGCCGTATTTTGCGTGAAGGTTTGCCAGATATTGCCACTATCAAAGCGTAAAAAAATAAGCGTGATTCTATCGCCTACTCTCTTACCAGTTTGGTTGGTTTCAAAGCTCAAGGAAGAGTATGGAGAAGAGCGAGCTCAAGCTGATTTTTTTGAAAGTCTATTTGCAACGCAATAAAGCTAGTATCCGTGTGACAGATTTGAGTCGAAAAAGATGAAATAAAAGCTCTGCTTGGTGCAAGTGATTCGCTCTTGTCACCCTGCTGGTCTGGTCAAGGAGCAGGGCATTTTTGCTAGTCATGACTTGTTTTGCTGAAGGGGCTATTACCATCCAGGATGAGTCTAGTCAGTTGGTTGCACCGACACTAGATTTACAAGGAGATGAGCAGGTTTTTAGATGCTTGTGCGGCTCCAGGTGGGCAAGACAGCCCATATGGCGTCTTATCTAACGACAGGTCAGGTGACGGCACTGGATCTCTACGACCATAAACTCACTTTTGATTCAAGAGAAATGCGGAGCGTTTAGGTGTAGCGGATCGTGTTCAAACGCAAAAAAACTGGATGCACGAAAAGTGCATGAGTTTTTTTGGCAAGGATCGATTTGATAAAGATTTTTGGTCGATGCCCCTTGTTCTGGGATTGGACTCTTACGTCGGAAAACCAGATATCAAATACAATAAAGACACTGCTGATTTCGCGTCATTACAGGAAATTCAGTTGGAAATATTAGGTAGTGTTTGTCAAACACTACGTAAAAGGTGGTATAATAACTTATAGTACCTGCACTATTGTCTCTGAAGAGAACTTTCAAGTTGTTCAAGCATTTTTTTAGAAAGTCATCCAGAGTTCGAGCAGGTTAAACTAGAACACGAATGTAAGGATATCCTGAAAAGATGGCTGCATCCTCATTACTCCAGAATTGTATGGAAGTGATGGATTCTTTATCAGCCAATTTCGCAAGATATCCGATTAGGGAGGAACTGACACAATGGAGATTTCATTATTAACAGATGTTGGGTCAGAAACGTACAAATAATCAAGACTATGTTAATCTTTTTTTGTCAACCGTGCCGGTCGTACATTGATTATCTTAGCAGACGGGATGGGAGGACACCGAGCAGGGAATATTGCCAGTGAGATGGCAGTAACAGATTTAGGTGTAGCCTGGGTTGATACTCATATCGATACCGTAAATGAAGTTCGTGAATGGTTTGCAGAACATCTAGAAATCGAAAATCAAAAAATTTATCAAATGGGGCGTGATGATGCTTACAAGGGAATGGGAACAACTTTAGAAGCCCTTGCAATTATTAATAATCAAGCTATTTATGCCCACATTGGAGATTCTCGTATCGGCTTGATTCGTGGTGAAGAATACCATCAATTAACGAGTGATCATTCTTTGGTGAATGAATTGCTTAAGGCAGGTCAATTAACACCTGAAGAAGCTGAAGCACATCCACAAAAGAATATCATCACCCAGTCTATTGGACAAAAAGATGAGATTCAACCAGATTTAGGGATTGTAAGTTTGGAACCGGGTGATTATCTTGTTATGAATAGTGATGGTCTAACTAACATGATTTCAGGTAGCGAAATCTATGACATCGTGACAAGTGATATCTCACTTGACGACAAGGCAGCAACTTTAGTACGTTTTTGCAAACAATGCCGGAGGGCTTGATAACATTACTGTTGCTTTGATTGCGATTGAGGAGGAATCAGAATGATCCAGATCGGCAAGATATTTGCCGGACGATATCGGATTATCAAACAAATTGGCCGCGGAGGGATGGCAGATGTCTACCTGGCTAAAGATTTGATTCTGGATGGGGAAGAAGTGGCGGTGAAAGGTTCTTAGGACCAACTACCAGACGGACCCAATCGCTGTTGCACGTTTTCAGCGTGAAGCGCGTGCGATGGCAGACCTAGATCATCCTCATATCGTTCGAATTACGGATATCGGTGAAGAAGATGGTCAACAGTACTTAGCTATGGAATATGTAGCTGGTCTTGACCTCAAACGCTATATCAAAGAACACTATCCCTCTCTCAAACGAGGAAGCTGTTCGTATCATGGGGACAAATTCTCTTGGCTATGCGTTTGGCACATGCAAAAGGGATTGTTCACCGTGATTTGAAACCTCAAAATATTCTCTTGACTCCTGATGGTACTGCGAAAAGTTACAGACTTTGGGATTGCAGTAGCCTTTCGCAGAAACCAGTTTGACACAGACCAACTCTATGTTGGGTTCTGTCCACTATCTATCACCTGAGCAGGCGCGTGGTTCTAAAGGCAACTATACAGAGTGATATTTATGCGATGGGGAATTATTTTTCTTTGAAATGTTGACAGGTCATATTCCTTATGATGGAGACAGTGCTGTTACGATTGCACTGCAGCATTTCCAAAAACCACTCTCCCATCGGTCATTGCTGAAAAATCCTTCAGTACCACAGTCATTGGAAAATGTGGTCATTAAAGCGACAGCCAAAAAGTTAACAGACCGTTACCAAACGGTTTCTGAGATGTATGTTGACTTATTGAGCAGTCTTTCTTACAATCGTCGTAAATGAACCAAAGCTAGTATTTGACGACACAAGTAAAGGTTGACACAAAAAAACCTTACCAAAGATGTCTCAGTCTACTTTGACAGCGATTCCTAAAGTACAACCGAAGGAAGAAAATCCTCAGACTCAAAAAAAGCCAAATAAAAAAAGGTAGCGGGTAAAGAAACTGCTCCAAAAACCAGTCAAGAAACGCCGTTTCAAAGCAAGATATTTGGTACTTTTAGCCAGCTTTTATACTTGTTTTAGCTTCCCTTTTCTGGATTGTATCGAAAACACCAGCTACTGTTGAGATTCCAAAAGTTGCAGGTCAAACTGTTGCTGAAGCTAAAAGGAAAACTCTGAAAAAGCGAATTTTTGAAATTGGTGAGGAAAAAGACTGAAGCTAGTGATACCGTAGAGGAAGGTCGAGTTATCCGAACAGATCCAGATGCTGGTTCAGCTCGCAAAAGAAGGAACTAAAAGGTTAATCTTATTATTTCTTCAGGTCAACAATCCTTCAAGCTTGGAAATTATGTTGGTCATAAATCAACAGATGTCATAGCAGAATTGAAAGGGAAAAAAAGGTTCCTGAAAATCTCATCAAGGTTGTTGAAGAAGAATCAAGTGAAACAGAGGCAGGTCTCGTTTATGAAACAAAGCTTGCCAGAAGGAACTACATATGATCTTAGTAAGGCGACAGAGATTGTCTTGACTGTAGCTAAAGAAAGGTAACTAGTGTTTCAATGCCAAGTTATATTGGTTCTAGTCTTGAATTTCACCAAGAATAACTTGATTCAGATAGTCGGTGTTAAAGAAGCCAATATTGAAGTGGTAGAGGTTTCTACAGCTCCAGAAGGGAACTGCTGAGGGATACAGTTGTTATCAAAAGTCCAAAACCAGGTGAAAGTGTAGATTTGAATACAACTCGTATCAAGATTTCTATCTATAAACCGAAAATAACTACAACAACAAATCCTACAATAAGCAATCCTAGTCGTGCAGAAACATCTCCACAGATTAGAGAACCACAGGCTAATCAAAACTACTACAACGTCAGATTTGCATCGATGGGGATAACTAGTCAATCTTTGTCACAGTTTTTGTGACAAAGATTTTTTTTCCTTCAAATTTATGATAAAATAGTAAGGAGTTTTAAAAGGAGGGAAACATGGACGAAGTCAAACAACTGAATGCAGTGATCGATGTCATTATGCTAGCAGGAACGATTCTGCTTCGTAATGGATCTGAAATTTATCGTGTTGAAGATACCATGATTCGGATTGCTCATTCACAAGGCATCATGGATTGTAATGTTTTTGGCCATGCCTGCAGCTATTTTTTTCTCCATAGAAAATACAAATATCTCTCGTATGAAGCGAGTGACCTCTTCTGCTTATAATATTGAGAAGGTGTGTGATGTCAACCAGATTTCACGGCGACTCGTATCAGGACAACTTGATTTGGAGACAGCCTTTATCCAACTAAAGGAATTAAATGCCAAAGCCGTCTCCCCTACACCAATGTTCAACTGACTGCTGCAGCGACTCTCAGTGCTCCTTTCTTCTCTATCATGTTTGGTGGGAATGTCTACGATGCCATCGGAGCAGGAGTAGCAACCTTTATTTGCCTTTTACTTTTCTCTCTATGTAGAAAAAGTTTATTCGTATTCCCTTTTATGACAGCTTTTGCAGGTGCTCTTGTCTTTTCGGTTTGATTGCACAATTTTTGGGCACGCTATTCTGGTTTGCCGTCGACGGCGGATTTAGTGATTGCAGGTGCGGTAATGCCTTTTGTACCTGGAATTGCTCTGACAAATGCTGTTCGAGATATTATGACCAATCACATTAACTCTGGTATGAGCAAGATGTTTGAATCCTTGCTAATTACCCTTGCCTTAGGGGCTGGAACATCAGTCGCCCTCGTACTCATGAACTAATATGACACTATCAACATTTTTTTATTGCAAGCTCTGGCAAGTTTGCTTTGCCATTATCACCTTTTTTTAATCGTTTTTAAATGTCCAGCGTTCCATGCTCATCCCTGGTGGGAGTTTTTGGGAATGTCTATCTGGCTACTCTATCTGCTACTCAAGGAACCAACCAATGTTATTTTTGGCTACCTTTATTGCTGCGGTGATTGGTTCTTGTGTCAGCCAGATTATGAGTATTCTCTACAAAACACCAGCCGTTGTTTTTTTGCTTTTAGCCATCTTGGCTCCACTAGTTCCAGGTTACCCTGTCCTATCGAACAACTTCCTTCTTCGTTACAGGTGACTACGGTCATGCCATTTCTAGTGCCATGTTAGTCATGATGTTGGCTCTTGTTATCTCCATTGGAATGGCCAGTGGAACAGTTTTTGTTGAAATTGTATCATTATCTCAAAAAAAGAATCGAGCTAGCTAAGACTCGATTTTTTATGGCTCTTCAGTTCAGTTTGTTAGAGTATCCTAAAAATGAGATAAACTTTTTAAAAATGAACTTGATTTGGGGAATCAAGTCTTTTTTTCGCTCATTTGACCTCAATTATGATAAAAATAGAGGTGAACGAAATTTTTTTATAATGAATGATAAAAAAATAGAGGTAAATATGACAAATCGGTATTGATAAGATTGGTTTTTGCGACCAGTCAATACGTTTTGAAATTACAAGATTTAGCAGAAACCCGAGGAATTGATCCTGAAAAAAATTGAGTAAAGGACTCCTTTTAAAAGAATTGAGTATCGCTCCTTTAACAGAGGATATTGTTACCTTGGCTGCTAGTGCAGGAAATTCTATCCTGACTGAAGAAGATAAGCAAGAGATTGATATGGTTATCGTAGCGACAGAGTCTGGAGTCGATCAAAGTAAAGGCAGCTGCGGTTTTTTGTACACGGTTTGCTTTGGAATTCAACCTTTTGCTCGTAGTTTTGAAATCAAGGAAGCTTGCTATGGTGCAACTGCGGCTCTTCACTATGCTAAGTTACACGTAGAAAATTCTCCTAAATCAAAAGTTTTTAGTGCTGGCTAGTGATATTGCAAGATATGGTGTCGAAACTCCTGGAGAACCAACTCAAGGTGCAGGATGTGTTGCTATGTTGATTAGCCAAAAATCCACGTGTGATGATTTTCAACAATGATAACGTTGCACAAACTCGTGACATCATGGACTTTTTGGCGTCCAAACTATTCGACAACACCATTTGTAAAATGGGGTTTACTCAACGCAACAATATCTTGATAGTTTAAAAACGACTTGGGAAGAGTATCAAAAAGCGTTATAACTGTAACTTGGACGATTTTTGAGGCTGTATGTTTCCACTTACCTTATCCAAAGCTAGCTCTCAAAGGATTGAAAAAAATCCTAGACAAATCCTTACCTCAAGAGAAGAAGGACTTGCTTCAAAAGCACTTTGATGAATCTATTATTTATAGCCAAAAAGTTGGGAACATTTATACAGGTTCACTCTTCTTAGGTCTCTTATCTCTTCTTGAAAATTCTGATAGCCTGAAAGCTGGAGATAAGATTGCCCTCTACAGCTATGGTAGTGGTGCTGTATCTGAGTTCTTTAGTGTAGAATTGGTTGAAGGCTATGAAAAACAATTGCAGAATAATCGCTTAGAGTTGCTAGACCAACGTCAAGCTTTGAGTGTTGCTGACTATGAACGAATGTTCTTTGAGGAAGCCCAATTAGATGAGTCTGGATCTGCAACGATGTCAGGTTATGAAGGGCAAGACTATGCCCTTGTTGAGATTGTAGACCACCAACGTCGCTACAGCAAGGTTGAAAAATAATGAAAAAAAATTGGAATGGATTTGCTAAAAAATCAATTCAAGAGCGTCTAGAGTTCGTTAAGTCTCAGGCACTTGCTTCTATCGAAGCCCAAGAAAGTCTTGAACAGAATGAAAATCTCAGTCTAGCAGTAGCGGACCAATTGAGTGAAAATGTGGTAGGAACCTTCTCGCTTCCATACTCAATCGTTCCAGAAGTTCTGGTAAATGGTCAAGAATATACAGTTCCCTATGTGACCGAAGAACCATCTGTAGTTGCAGCAGCTAGTTTTGCTAGTAAGATTATCAAACGTGCGGGAGGTTTTACTGCACATGTTCACCAACGTCAAATGATAGGTCAGGTAGCCCTCTATCAAATTCCAGATAGGGACCGAGCTTGTCAGACTATTTTGAGTCAAAAGGCGGAATTACTGGAACTAGCAAATCAAGCCTATCCCTCCATTGTCAAGCGAGGCGGTGGTGCTCGTGATTTAAGAGTGGAGAAAATTTCTGGTGAGACGGACTTTTTAGTGGTTTATCTCCATGTAGATACTCAGGAAGCCATGGGCGCTAATATGCTCAATACCATGCTTGAGGCTCTAAAAACCCTAGTCTAGAAACTCTCAGTCAAGGGCAAAGTTTAATGGGAATCTTATCCAACTACGCCACAGATTCTCTAGTAACTGCAACTTGTCGCATCGCTTTTCGTTATTTGAGTCACCAAAAAGATGAAGCGCGCGAACTAGCTGAAAAAAATAGTTTTAGCTAGTCAGTTTGCTCAAGCAGATCCTTATCGAGCAGCAACTCACAACAAGGGTATCTTTAATGGGAATTGATGCTCTCTTGATTGCTACTGGAAATGATTGGCGTGCTATTGAAGCGGGAGCGCATGCCTATGCGAGCCATGATGGCGCCTATCGAGGGTCTCAGTCGTTGGACTATGGATTTGAAAACAGAAGAGCTAATTGGAGAGATGACCATGCCGATGCCGGTTGCTACCAAGGGTGGATCAATTGGTCTCAATCCTCGAGTCGTGCTCAGCCATGAGTTGCTAGGTCATCCATCTGCCAAAGAATTGGCTCAAATTATCGTTTCGATTGGTCTTGCACAGAATTTTTGCAGCTCTTAAAGGCTTTGGTCAGTACAGGGTATTCAGCATGGACACATGAAACTTCAGGCAAAATCGTTAGCGCTTTTAGCAGGTGCGACTGAGGCAGAAGTACCTAAGTTGGTAGAAAGCTTGATTGCTGAAAAAAACTTTTAATCTAGAAAAAAAGCACAGACTCTTTTTGAAAAAAATTTAAGATCATAAGAAAAACTCAGACGAAACTAGTCTGAGTTTTTTTGTTTATACTCAATGAAAAATCAATGAACAAACTAGGAAGCTAGCTGCAGGTTGCTCAAAACACTGTTTTTGAGGTTGTAGATGGAAGCTGACGTGGTTTGAAGAGATTTTCGAAGAGTATTAAATACTTTTACCTGGTAAGAGACTAACTGGTAAGAAATAACCAGTCGTGGCAACTTCTTTCCCTCGATTTTTTTGGAGTAGTAAATCAACTGTCAGGCGAGCAATTTCTTCCAAAGGGTTGTTTAATGGTAGTAAGGTGAGGATAGAAAATTCTCGATAAAATAAGTTCCGTCGTATCCAATAACCTTAAGTTGTTCTGGAACAGAAATAGCAAGTTCCTGAGCGATCTTCATCACTAAGATGGCTGTCAAATCATCCGATGCGAAAATAGCATCTGGTTTTTGTTTAGTTAGGATAGTTTTGATTTCCATTTCCTTGCGGAGGGGTGAAAAGTCACTGGAAATATTGATGATGGGAGCTTTAGGGAAGATAGAAGCAAAGCCTGCATGCCGAAGTCCAGTTGGTGAATTGGAGTTGTCATTACCTGTAATCATAATAACAGACTTAGCTCCAGTTTTTCTCAAAAGTTTGAGCTGCAAGGACTCCACCAGCATAGTTATCAGAGGAAACAACAGGAATGTCCGGTGATAGGTTACGGTCAAAAGAGATAATTGGTGCTGTGACGCGATTGTAGTCTTCGATCCCTAAGTTATGGCTACCAGAGATGATGCCATCCACTTGGTTGGCTTCTAGCATTTCAAGATACTCACGTTCTTTTTTTCCGAATCGTGCTCACTGTTACAGATGATTGTCTTGTAGCCTTTTTTTGAAGAGTTCGTGTTCCAATTTGTCAATCAATTCAGCATAGAAAACATGGCTGATTTTTGGGAAAAATCAAACCGATTAACTTTAGCTGATTTTCCTTGAAGACTTCGAGCTAAGTTATTAGGTTTATATCCCAGCTCACGCATAGCTTCATTGACCTTTTTGAATGGTTTTTTTCAGACAGATAGCCCTTTTTATTGATGACACGTGAAACGGTAGTAGGGCTGACGCCAGCCAATTTTGCGACATCAGTTAGTTTTGCGACCATATTCTAATTCGTAGTAAGTTCCAGTTGGGTTTCCAGATTTTAATCATGATTCCATTTTGGTTCTCATGTGGGAAGACACGACCAGAAAAATACTTTTTTTCTCCTTTATTAATGAAAAATTTCAAAGACTGAATTATCGATGAAGATATTTACGGTAGTAGCTTGATTATCAATTGGACATGAGCGAGTAGTTCCAAATTCTTGAGCGTATTGCTCACCTGCCTGACTGCGGTCGACGGTTACTTGACCATTGACAAGGTCAAAATTGATAGAGAGCCCCTTGCCGTCTTTATCAGCAAGAAGGATGATTTCACTTTGACTATTAGCCTCTAAGTTCAGTTCAAGTTCGTAGGTGTTCTTAGTTTCAGAACGATTTGAAAATTCCTCTTTTGAAGCACGGAGTTCCTTGATGGCTGCTACAGGATACTGATAGAGTTTGCCATCTTTAATGGTTAAGTTCTTTGACCAATGAGAAAGTTCCTTGGTGATCAAAAGCGATCAGATGGATAAGAAACATCTGGTAAAACCAAGCCAACTTACTGCTAAGGCACGTCCATCAGGAGCATTGAAGGCCTGAGTAGCATATGCTTCGAAACCATAGTCTAGATTGTGTAGTTCAGACACATCTACCAAACGAGCATTTTTCAGGATCGAAGGAAGCACCAATTTTATACATATTTGGATAGATATTGTCATAGTCAAGAACCTTTTTATCCAAACCTTGTGGGACAGTAGAGAAGGACAGGTTGTTCTCCGACAAAGACAAGATTTGGGCACTCCATCATATAGGCAGTACGGTCATTGTTGAAGTCCAAATCACCAACTTCTTGCCAGTTTGTATAATCATTATCGATAGCTTTGTAGAGACGGACAAATCCCTTTTTTTCTCCAAGTCTTGTCCACCAACGATTGCGTAGTATTGTCCTTTAAAGTTAAAAAAATCTGTGGATCGCGGAAGTGGTCGGTAGCGTCAGCAGGTTGATCAATCAAGACCTTATCTAATCTTTTTCAATCTTACCGTCCTTATCCATTAAGGCACCGATTTGATAAGGGTGACGCACCCAGTTTTTCATCACGGACATTTCCTGTATAGAATAGGAACAATTGATCACCAAACTGCATAGCAGATCCAGAGTAAGCGCCGTGGCTATCAAGTGGAGTATCAGGTAAGATTTTTTTACACCTGTTTCAGTAAAGTGAACCAAGTCGTCGCTTTCAAGCTGAACCCAAGATTTTCAATCCATGAGCTGCACCAAAGGGGAAGTTTTGGTAAAAGACAACCCACTTGCCATCAAAGTAAGAAAAACCGTTTGGGTCGTTAAGGAGTCCTTCCTTTGGTTCTATATGATAGCTGACATGCCATGGGGATTGTGCCATCTTTTCTTGGATTTCTTTTTCTTTCTTCTTGAGTCCAATCTTCATAACGTCTGTAACGACGTTCAGTAGTCCATTCCATTTATATTCCCTCCATAAAATTCTACTATCTTTATAGTAAACGTTTCCTTTTTAAAAAAAGCAAGTCTTTTATCATAAAAATTAAGAAAAAAATGTCAAACGATTGACAGAAACAGATTGAAGGATTTTTATGAAAATAAATGAAAAAAATGAAAGAATTTTGCAAAAAAATCTTTAAAAAAACCTCACAATAATAGGTGAAAATATTGCTTGTTTTTATTTCAAAAAAACATCAAAAACAATCAAAAAAATTCAAAAATGCTAAAATTTTTTTCTGCAAAACGCTTGACATATTTTTAAAAAGCATGATAGAAATAATACTCGTAGGGCGGATAAAATCGCTTTCAAACATTTGTACAAAATTTTTTTATAAGGAGATTTTTTTGCAAATGACGAATACAGAAATTGCAAAAAAAGTCATCGAAGCCTTGGGTGGACGTGAGAACGTTAACAGTGTAGCTCACTGTGCGACTCGTCTTCGCGTTATGGTTAAAAGATGAAGCGAAAAGATCAACAAAGATGCTATCGAGAGCTTGGAAAAAGTTCAAGGTGCTTTCTTTAACTCAGGTCAATACCAAATCATCTTTGGTACTGGGTACAGTAAACAAGATGTACGATGAAGTCGTAGCTCTTGGTTTGCCAACATCATCTAAAGATCTGAAATGAAAGCAGAAGCTGCTAAAACAAGGAAATTGGTTCCAACGTGCCATCCGTACTTTCGGTGACGTCTTTCGTTCCAATCATTCCAGTTATCGTAGCAACTGGTCTCTTTCATGGGTGTTCGTGGTCTCTTGACTGCTCTCGGAATGACACTTCCACAAGATGTGACAACTTACACTCAAATCTTTGACTGACACAGCCTTTATCATCTTGCCAGGATTGGTTGTTTGGTCAACCTTTCCGTGTATTCGGTGGTAACCCAGCCGTTGGTATCGTCCTTGGTATGATGCTCGTATCTGACTCACTTCCAAATGCCTGGGCTGTTGCTTCTGGTGGGAAGTAACTGCAATGCAGTTCTTCGGATTTTATCCCAGTTGTAGGTTTGCAAAGGTTCAGTTCTTCCAGCCTTCATCATCGGGGTTTGTCGGAGCTAAATTTGAAAAAGCTGTTCGTAAGAGTTGTTCCAGACGTTCTTGACCTCTTGGTAACACCATTCGTAACACTTTCTTTGGTTATGTCAATTCTTGGTTTGTTTGTTATCGGACCAGTCTTCCACGTTGTTGAAAAACTACATCCTCATTGGAACTAAAAGCAATTCTTAACTTGCCATTCGGACTTGGTGGTTTCTTGATTGGTGGAGTTCACCAATTAATCGTCGTATCAGGTGTTCACCACATCTTCAACTTGCTTGAAGTTCAATTGCTTGCTGCTGACCATGTTAACCCATTCAACGCTATCATCACAGCTGCCATGACTGCTCAAGGTGCTGCGACAGTAGCCGTTGGTGTGAAAAACTAAAAAAATCCTAAAATTGAAAAACACTTGCTTTCCCAGCTGCTCTTTCTGCCTTCCTAGGTATTACTGAGCCTGCTATCTTCGGGGTTAACTTGCGTTTCCGTAAAGCCATTCTTCCTTTCATTGATTGCTGGTGCAATCGGTGGTGGATTAGCATCTATCCTTGGACTTGCTGGTACTGGTAATGGTATCACGAGTCATCCCTGGTACAATGCTTTACATTGGTAACGGACAACTTCTACAATACCTTCTTATGGTAGCTGTATCATTTGCTACTTGGTTTTGCTCTTACTTACATGTTTGGTTACGAAGATGAAGTAGAAGAAGTTTCAGGAGCAATTTCTGAAGCTGAAACTGACCGTTTAACAGAAGAAGCAGTAACTGGTACTGTGGTTTCACCTAGCGAAAGGTGTTATCCAAACACCAATCGTTGGTGATGTCGTTGCTCTTTCAAATGTGAATGATCCAGTCTTCTCAAGTGGAGCTATGGGACAAGGTATCGCTGTAAAACCAAGTGAAGATGTTGTTTACGCACCAGCTGATGCTGAAGTGACAATTGTCTTCCCAACAGGACATGCTTATGGCCTAAGAACAGCTAACGGAGCTGAAATCTTGATCCACGTTGGTATCGATACTGTTTCAATGAACGGTGAAGGCTTCAACCATAAAAGTTGCTCAAGGTGACAAGGTTAAAAGCTGGAGATGTTCTTGGGAACATTTGACTCAGCTAAGATTGCTGCTGCAGGACTTGATAACACTACTATGGTTATCGTAACAAACACTGCAGACTTTGCTTCAGTAAATCCAGTAGCTTCTGGATCAGTTGCTAAGGGTGATGCAATCATCGAAGTTAAAAGCTTAATAAATCAAAAAAACGAACAAATGTCATGTTTGTTCGTTTTTTTGATTGAATGATTAAAATTTACAGAGGAAAAATCTAAAATATTTGAGCAACTTTTCAGTCTGGAAATATGCTATAATAAAGAAAATAAAATACAAGAGGTTTAATCATGACAAAAACTATACGGAAGCTTGGAAGCAGGGCGGTACAAAAATTTGTCTGTGCTGTCGGAGATGAAAACTATAACGTTGTAGAAAAAGGTACAATTTCCTACAACAACACCTATTGAAACAATCGATAAAACCATCGAGTTCTTCTCAAAAATTTCGATAATCTTGCAGGACTTGCCATTGGTTCATTTGGTCCAATCGATATCGATAAAAACTCAAAAAAACTTACGGATTTATCACAACAACTCCAAAACCTAACTGGGCAAATGTTGACTTGCTTGGTGCTCTTCGTCGCGCTCTAAACGTGCCTATGTATTTCACGACAGACGTAAACAGTTCTGCATACGGTGAAGTGGTTGCTCGTAATAATGCAGGCGGTCGTATCGAAAACTTGGTTTATTACACAATCGGTACAGGTATCGGAGCTGGTGTTATCCAGCGTGGCGAGTTTATTGGCGGTGTTGGTCACCCTGAGATGGGTCACTATTATGTGGCTAGACACCCAATGGATATTGAAAAAGAATTTAAAGGTGTTTGTCCTTTCCATAATGGATGTTTGGAAGGTTATGCAGCTGGTCCAAGTTTGGAAGCTCGTACAGGTGTTCGTGGGGAAAACATTGAACTGAACAACTCTGTCTGGGATGTTCAAGCCTACTACATTGCTCAAGCCGCAGTGAACGCAACTGTAACCTTCCGTCCAGACGTCATCGTCTTTGGTGGTGGGGTTATGGCTCAACAACATATGCTTGACCGTGTACGTGAGAAATTCACAGCCCTACTCAATGGCTACCTACCAGTTCCAGATGTACGTGACTATATCGTGACTCCAGCTGTTGCTGGCAATGGTTCAGCTACACTAGGAAACTTCGTTCTTGCTAAGAGCGTTGCAAAATAAGAATAAAAAAAAGCTCCCGAACTTTCTCAGTTGGGAGTCTTTTGCTTTAATCTTTTTCTATTTTTTTGGTTTCCTGATGGAAAATATTTTTGCCAAGTTTCGTGGCGACGCCAGATGCTGGTATGAATGGTATCACCGACTTGGTAGCGGATGAGCTTTTTAGTCTTTTCTGGCTGATAGAGGTTAAATGAAGCTCCTTGATAGCAGAGGTCAATTCTTTTTCAGCCTTATAGGCTCCCTTGTCTAGTTCTAGTCCATCTTGGCGGATATAAATAAAATCCTCAGCCAGTAACTCTTCCAGTTGATTTCCTTGGTCAATCAGTTGCTCTCTCATGAGCAATTTTTTTATAGACATTATCTAGGATTTCATCCTCAGGGATTGGTGCTGGTTCGATATGAATGTCTGTATCAAAGACACCAAAAGCGTTCTGATAACATGGATTCGACCTGGTCTGCAATTTCGTGGCTCTCGAAAACAGAAAGATCTGGGTTCATCTCGAGGGTAATATCCAGATAAATATTGCTTCCGTAAGTACGACCGCGTTGAGATTTGACCTTACTAATCTTAGGGATTTCCATGATAGCCTTTTTGGTAATCTTCGAGCAAAGTGTTCATCAAAACCCATCAGAAAGGCTGAAGGATGACTCGATAAAGATGTCATAAGCAGTTTTAAGAATAAAGAAAGTAATGATAATAGCGACCAACTTATCCACGATTGGATAGTTGAAGCTACTAGCCAGGATAGCAATAGAAGTTCCAAGAGATGTCACGGCATCTGACAGATTGTCCTTAGCTGCAGCCTTGAGGGCCTTTGGACTTTAGACTGCTTGCTGAGGTGAGTGTTGTAGAGATAGACTCCAAACATAATCACTGCAGAGATGACTCCCAACGTCGCACCCAAGTGGGTCAATGACGGTTTGCTCTCGGCTGAGTATCTTTTTGGATGGTGTCACGTAGAACATCAAAAGCCAACGTAAAACATGATGATGGAAGTGATGAGACTTGCCAAGTCCTCGATTTTCCAGTGACCGAAGCGATGGTCTCTGTCTGCCGGTTGGCGGGCCAAAGCGAATTCCGATTAGAAGGGCAACATTTCCAACAATATCTGAAACGTTATTAAAAACCATCAGCCACCAAACTGGATGAATGGAGGAGGTGTCCGGTCGCTAGCTTAGCTGCAGACAAGAAAAGGTAGGTCAAAGATGCTGATAATGGCACCACGTTCAGCTAATTTTCAAATTTGAAACGGATTGATTCATCTGACTCTCTTCCTAGAATTTTTAGTATTCTATCATTATACTGGTTTTTCCAAGGAAAAATTCAAATGTGGGAAGTAAGTTAACTCACACCTCAAAAACTTGAAAACTTTTTGAAATTCTGATATAATAGAACTACTCAAGGGAGTAGCTGGCGGTTAAACCGCGATAGTGTCGTCATTACGAATTATTTCCGGCACTATATTAAACAGCGAGACTTGTTTTTTTAAAAAACAGGTCTCTTTTTTTGTAAAAAGAGGCCGAAAAGGAGGAGACTGTTTTGTCAAAAGAACAAAATAAAGATTTGTTTTACACGCAATCTTCTGAGGAAGTCCTAAAGAACTTGGACTCATCTATCGAAGGTTTGTCAACTGCCCAGGCTCAAGAACGCTTAGCGACTTATGGTCGTAATGAGTTGGAAGAGGGAGAGAAACGTAGCCTACTAGCTAAATTCCTTGATCAATTTAAGGATTTGATGATTATCATCTTGCTTGCAGCAGCGGCACTTTCTGTGATTACAGAAGGAATGGACGGTCTAACGGATGCCATTATCATCTTGGCCGTTGTTGTCTTGAATGCTGCCTTTGGGTGTCTACCAAGAAGGTCAAGCAGAAGCAGCCATCGAAGCTCTAAAAAAACATGTCTAGCCCCATGGCTCGTGTTCGTCGTGATGGCCATGTTATTGAGATTGACTCAAAAGAATTGGTACCAGGAGATATCGTCTTGCTTGAAGCGGGAGATGTTGTACCTGCAGATATGCGTTTGTTTGAAGCAGCTTCTCTTAAAATCGAAGAAGCAGCTCTTACAGGGGAATCTGTCCCAGTTGAAAAAAAGACGTGACAGGACTTGTTGAAGCAGATGCTGGTATTGGGGACCGCGTTAATATGGGTTACCAAAACTCAAATGTAACTTATGGTCGTGGTATTGGTGTCGTGACCAACACTGGTATGTATACTGAAGTTGGTAAGATTGCAGATATGTTGGCCAATGCCGATGAGACAGAAACACCATTGAAGCAAAGCTTGGAACAATTATCTAAAGCCTTGACTTACTTAATCGTTGTGATTGCGATTATCACTTTCTTGGTTGGTGTCTTCGTCCGTGGGGAACATCCATTAGAAGGTTTGATGGTAGCAGTTGCTCTTGCAGTTGCGGCGATTCCAGAAGGTCTCCCTGCTATTGTAACCATCGTTCTCTCTTTGGGAACGACAACTCTGGCTAAACGCAATTCAATCGTTCGTAAATTGCCAGCCGTTGAAACACTTGGTTCAACAGAAATCATCGCATCTGATAAAACAGGTACCTTTGACCATGAACCAAATGACGGTTGAAAAAAAGTCTATACAAACGGTCAATTGCAAAGCTCTGCAGCTGAGATTGCTCCTAGCAACAATACCCTTCGTATCATGAACTTTGCTAATGATACCAAGGTAGATCCCATCTGGCAAATTGATTGGGGATCCAACGGAGACAGCCCTTGTACAGTTTGGTTTGGATCACAACTTTGACGTTCGTGAAGTTTTGAAGGATGAGCCACGTGTAGCAGAATTGCCATTTGACTCAGAGCGTAAACTTATGTCTACCATCCATAAGGAAGCAGACGGTACTTACTTTATCGCTGTTAAGGGTGCTCCTGACCAATTGCTCAAGCGTGTGACTCGTATTGAAGTTAATGGGGAAGTTCGTCCAATCACAGAAGAAGACAAGAATGCTATCCTTGCTACCAACAAAGATTTGGCCAAACAAGCCCTTCGTGTCTTGATGATGGCTTATAAGACAAGCAACGAAATTCCAACCTTGGAATCTGAAATTGTTGAGTCTGATCTGATCTTCTCTGGTTTGGTCGGCATGATTGACCCTGAGCGTCCAGAAGCTGCAGAAGCTGTCCGTGTCGCTAAGGAAGCAGGTATCCGTCCAATCATGATTACGGGTGACCACCAAGATACAGCTGAAGCCATTGCCAAACGTCTTGGAATCATCGATCCAAATGATACAGAAGACCACGTCTTTACAGGGGCTGAGTTGAACGAACTCTCTGATGAAGAATTCCAAAAAGTCTTCAAGCAATACTCTGTTTACGCTCGTGTATCACCTGAACACAAGGTTCGTATCGTGAAAGCATGGCAAAAAGAAGGTAAAGTTGTTGCCATGACAGGTGATGGAGTCAATGATGCACCATCACTTAAGACAGCTGATATCGGTATCGGTATGGGGATTACTGGTACGGAGGTTTCTAAGGGAGCTTCTGATATGGTCCTTGCTGATGACAACTTCGCAACCATTATCGTAGCAGTTGAAGAAGGACGTAAGGTCTTCTCAAATATCCAAAAATCAATCCAATACCTCCTGTCTGCCAATATGGCTGAAGTCTTCACTATTTTCTTTGCAACCCTCTTCGGTTGGGATGTGTTACAACCAGTGCATCTTCTTTGGATTAACTTGGTAACAGATACGCTACCAGCCATCGCTCTTGGTGTTGAACCAGCTGAGCCAGGCGTTATGACCCACAAACCTCGTGGTCGTCAGTCAAACTTTTTTGACGGTGGTGTCTTCGGAGCTATCCTTTATCAAGGTATCTTCCAAACCATGCTCGTTCTTGGTGTCTATGGCTGGGCAATTCTCTTCCCAGAGCATCAAGTTCAAACTGAGATCCACGCAGATGCCCTTACCATGGCCTTTGCAACTCTTGGTTTGATCCAATTGCTCCATGCCTTTAACGTTAAGTCTGTTTACCAATCAATCTTTACGGTTGGACTCTTCAAGAACAAGACCTTTAACTGGTCAATCCCAGTTGCCTTCATCCTCTTGATGGCTACAATTGTGGTTCCAGGATTTAACAGCCTCTTCCACGTTTCACATTTGAGCTTGACTCAATGGATAGTGGTTGCTGTAGGAGCACTTATGATTGTTGTCCTTGTTGAGATTGTTAAGGCAATCCAACGAGCACTCGGAAAAAGATAAAAAAACGCTATTTAAACATTGAAAAAGTCATCTTCGGATGGCTTTTTTTGCTTTTATATATGATAAATTGACAGAGATTTTTATGCTATAATCAAGTAGAATGATAAAGGTGGAGGAAATAGTAGTTGGAAAAGAAAATTGTCAAAAGATATGATGTTTTTTTGTCGCAGGTATCCCAGCCTGCGAGTCAAGAGGATTTGCCTCTAGCAAAGGATTTGCAAGAAACTTTGCTGGCTAATCGTGAAACCTGTGTTGGACTAGCAGCTAATATGATTGGGAGTGCAAAAAGCGTGTCATTATTTTTTTAATATCGGCATGATTCCCTATGGTTATGTTTAATCCCGTTCTCAAGTCTTTTGAAGGGTCTTACGAGACCGAGGAAGGTTGCTTGTCTCTGACAGGAGTAAGACCAACAACCAGATATGAAAAAAAGATTACAGTAAGCTACAGAGACATTCAATGGCAAAGAGCAGACCATTACCCTGACAGGCTTTTCCTGCTCAGATTTGTCAGCATGAATTGGATCATTTGGAAGGACGTATCATTTAGGCTCAAATCCTTGGTGCTCCTAGAAAAAAATATGCTACACTAACACTATGAAAATTTTAATCCCAACTGCAAAAGAAATGAACACTAAATGTCCCTAGTTTAGAAGCAAATTCCTTGTGTCCTGAGAGTCAGGCTATACTAGAGGAGTTAGCTAGATACTCTGTCCCAAGAACTAGAGAGTTTTTACAAAATTTCTGCCGAAAAAAAGCGCAAGAGGAGTATGAACGCATCCAAGCTTTGAAAAAAATGGGAACTGCGACAATACTATCCAGCCTTGCATCTCTTTGATGGACTCATGTATCGCAACATCAAACGGGACAATCTAACTCAAGCGGAGCAAAGCTTATCTGGAGAAACACCTCATGATAACGTCAGCTCTCTATGGTGTGATCCCAGCCTTTGCACCCATTGCTCCCCACAGACTGGACTTTTTGATGAAACTCAAAGTCGCAGGAAAAAGCCTGAAAAGTCACTGGCAGTCAGCCTATGAAGAGTCGCTGAATGGGTGAAGAACTAATCTTTTTCACTCTTGTCTTCTGAATTTGAAACTGTCTTTCCCTAAAGAGATCCGTGAAAAGATGGTGACCTTCAAGTTCATGGAAGATAGAGATGATAAAACTAAAAAAATCCACTCAACTATTTCTAAAAAAAGCTAGAGGAGCCTTTCTTAACAGCCTTGATGGAAAGGTCAGGTCACTTCAGTTGAAGAGATTAAAAAAACTCAGCTTTGCGGGTTTCAATTATCGAGAAGACTTGTCTAGTGACAAGGAATTGGTCTTTGTGAAAATAGATTGAAAAGTAGAGTCTGTCCCTAAATTGTATCAGGGCAGGCTTTTTTTAGTGATTTGGTGCTCTATTTTTTTAGTTTAGAATGGTAGGAATTTTTCGTACAATTTTGGTATAATAGGACTATTAGAAAATTTCGAGGAGACAAACATGTCAGTTAAGATTGCTTTACTTGGATTTGGTACAGTAGCCAGTGGTGTACCATTCTTGCTAAAGGAAAATAGAGAAAAAAATCGTTCAAGCAGCACATTCAGAAATTGAAGTAGCCAAGGTTTTTGGTCAAAGACGATGAAGAAAAAAAGCACGCTTGCTTGAAGCAGGAAATGATTTTTAATTTTTGTAACAAATATCGATGAAATCTTGTCAGACAAAGACATCACGATCGTTGTTGAGTTGATGGGACGTATCGAGCCTGCTAAAAACTTTTTATTACTCGTGCCTTAGAAGCAGGGAAGCATGTCGTGACAGCCAACAAGGACCTTTTGGCTGTCCATGGTGCAGAATTGCTTGAGGTTGCTAAAAGCTCATAATGTTGCTCTCTACTATGAAGCAGCTGTTGCAGGGAGGAATTCCAATCCTTCGTACCTTTGGTTAACTCACTAGCATCAGACAAAAATCACACGTGTTCTTGGTGTTGTCAACGGAACATCTAACTTCATGATGACCAAAATGGTAGACAGAAGGTTGGTCCTATGCAGGATGCTTTGCTGAAGCCCAACGACTTGGCTTTTGCTGAAAGTGATCCCAACCAATGACGTTGACGGGATTGATGCAGCCTACAAAATGGTCATCCTTAGCCAGTTTGCTTTTTTGGGATGAATGTTAAGTTTGAAGATGTTGCCCATCAAGGAATCCGCAACATCACTCCAGAGGATGTGGCAGTTGCTCAAGATCTTGGGTATGTGGTTAAACTAGTAGGTTCTATCGAAGAAACAGCTTCTGGAATCGCTGCTGAGGTTACTCCAACCTTCCTTCCTAAAGCTCATCCCACTTGCAAGTGTCAATGGTGTTATGAATGCAGTCTTTGTAGAGTCTATCGGGTATCGGCGAATCTATGTACTACGGACCAGGTGCTGGATCAAAAACCAACAGCAACGAGTGTCGTAGCTGATATTGTTCGTATCGTTCGTCGTTTGAATGACGGTACCATTGGAAAAGCCTTTAACGAATACCATCGTGACCTTGTTTTGGCTCAGCCAGAAGATGTCAAAGCCAACTACTATTTCTCAATCTTGGCACCAGATTCAAAAGGTCAAGTCTTGAAATTGGCTGAACTCTTTAACGCAGAAGATATTTCCTTCAAGCAAATCCTTCAAGATGGCAAGCAAGAAGGCAAGGCTCGTGTCGTTATCATCACTCATAAAATCAACAAGGCACAGCTTGAAAATATTACAGCATCTTTGAAGGGTGTATCTGAGTTTGAACTTCTCAATACCTTCAAGGTTTTAGGAGACTAAGATGAAGATTATTGTACCTGCTACAAGTGCCAATGTGGGTCCAGGTTTTGACTCTGTTGGTGTAGCTGTAACCAAATATCTAGAGATTCAGGTTTGTGAAGAACGTGAAGAATGGATGATTGAGCACCAACTAGGTAAATGGATTCCACGTGACGAACGTAATCTTTTGCTGAAGATTGCTCTACAAATTGTTCCAGACCTACAACCAAGACGTCTGAAGATGATCAGTGATATTCCACTTGCGCGTGGACTAGGTTCATCGAGCTCTGTCATCGTTGCAGGAATCGAACTAGCAAATCAACTCGGAAACTTGAAGCTAAGCAAACATGAAAAATTACAGTTGGCGACTAAGATTGAGGGACACCCTGATAATGTTGCACCTGCTATCTATGGAAATCTCGTCATTGCAAGCTCAGTCGAAGGCCAGGTTTCAGCAGTTGTGGCGCCCTTTCCCAGAGTGTGCTTTCTTAGCTTATATTCCAAACTATGAATTGCGTACTCGCGATAGTCGCGGTGTCTTGCCCAAAGAAACTTTCTTACAAGGAAGCTGTTGCAGCAAGTTCTATCGCTAATGTGGCGATTGCAGGCCTACTGACTGGAGATATGGTCAAAGCAGGCCAAAGCTATTGAGAGTGACCTCTTCCACGAGCGTTACCGTCAAGAACTGGTGCGAGAATTTGCGACCATCAAAAAAAGTTGCCAAGAGAAAATGGTGCTTATGCGACCTACCTCTCTGGTGCTGGTCCCGACTGTCATGGTTCTTGCTGAGCCCTGACAAGATGCCAAAAGATTAAGGCAGAGCTTGAAAAGCAACCTTTCAAAGGCAAGCTTCATGACTTGCAAGTAGACACAGAAGGCGTTCGCGTCGAAGCAAAAATAAATATAGCAATAGGATGGGGAAACTCTCTATTAGAGGGCTTCCTGTCCTTTTTGAAAAATGAAAGATGGGATATGAAATGATTCCCTGTGTTTAGCGACCGACAGACGGTCAAGGAGGATTTGAAAATGGCAGAAATATATCTAGCAGGCGGTTGTTTTTTTGGGGCTTGGAAGAGTACTTTTCACGTATTTCTGGAGTGTTGCAAACCAGTGTTGGTTACGCTAAATGGTCAAGTTGAAACTACTAATTATCAACTAATCAAAGAAACAGATCATGCTGAGACTGTGCAAGTCGTCTACGATGAAAAGGTAGTTTCGCTCCGTGAGATTTTGCTCTATTATTTCCGAGTCATTGATCCCTGTCTGTCAACCAACAAGGAAACGACCGTGGTCGTCAATACCACACAGGGATTTATTATCAAGATGAAGAGGATTTGCCAACCATCCATACGGTCGTTCGAGAACAAGAGCTTCTCATCGGTCGTAAAATAGCGGTAGAAGTGGAGAAGCTTCGTCACTATATCCTGGCTGAAGACTATCACCAAGACTACCTCAAGAAAAATCCTGGAGGCTATTGCCATATTGATGTGAGGGATGCTGAGAAACCACTGATTGATGCGGCCAACTATGAAAAACCTAGTCAGGCAGCTTTACGAGAACAAATTTGTCAGAAGAATCCTATAGAGTTACGCAAGAAGCAGCAACGGAAGCTCCATTTAGAAATGCTTACGACCAAACTTTTGAGGAAGGAATTTATGTCGATATCACGACTGGGAGAGCCCCTCTTCTTTGCCAAGGATAAGTTTGCCTCAGGCTGTGGTTGGCCAAGTTTTAGTAGACCGATTTCTAAAGAGCTGATCCATTACTATCAGTGACTTTGAGTCACGGTATGGAGCGAATCGAAGTTCGGTCACGTTCGGGTAATGCCCACTTGGGACATGTCTTTACAGACGGGCCTCAGGAACTAGGTGGCTTACGCTATTGCATCAATTCTGCTTCTTTACGATTCATTGCGAAGGATGAGATGGAAGAGGCTGGTTATGGCTATCTACTTCCATATTTGAACAAGTAAAAAAAGATGGTGGGTTTTTCCACCTTCTTCATTTTGGAAAATAGAAGGGACATATGAAACAATTACTTTCTTACTTTAAACCCCTACCTCAAGGAGTCTTTCCTAGCACCCTTGTTTAAGCTGCTAGAAGCTGTTTTTTTGAACTCTTGGTTCCCATGGTGATAGCAGGTATTGTTGACCAATCTATCCCTCAAAAAGATCAGGGCCATCTCTGGATGCAAATGGGACTCCTCTTTGTGTTTTGCAGTTATTGGCGTCCTAGTTGCCCTAGTTGCTCAGTTTTACTCAGCCAAGGCAGCAGTCGGCTTCACCAAGGAGTTGACCAATGACCTCTATCGTCATATTCTCTCCTTGCCCAAGGATAGTAGAGACCGTTTGACGACTTCGAGTTTGGTGACGCGTTTGACTTCAGATACCTATCAGATTCAGACAGGGATTAATCAATTCTTACGCCTCTTTTTTAAGAGCGCCTATCATTGTTTTTTTGGTGCCATTTTTCATGGCTTATCGCCTCTCGCCTGAATTGACCTTCTGGTTCTTGGTCATGGTTGCCATTTTGACCCTTTGTCATTGTCGTTTTATCACGCTCTGGTCAATCCTCTCTACAGTAGTTTTGAGAAAGAAAACAGACCAGTTGGTTCAGGAAACGCGCCAACAGACTACAAGGGTATGCGCGTGATTCGTGCCTTTGGTCAAGAAAAAAACGAGAGATTGAACATTTCAAGTACTCAACCAAATCTATACGGCTATCCAAATGAAAAACAGGATACTGGTCTAGTCTCTTGACCCCATTGACCCTATTTGATCGTCAACGGAACCTTTGCTGGTGATTATCTGGAATGGTTATCTTTCTATTCAGGAGGCTGGCTCAGTCAGGGTGCCTTGATTGCCCTGATCAACTATCTCCTGCAAATCTTGGTAGAGTTGATCAAACTAGCCATGCTGATTAATTCACTCAACCAGTCTTATATATCTGCCAAGCGGATTGAGGAAGTCTTTCGCTGAAGAACCTGAGGATATACTGGCAGAAATTGCGCAAAAAGGGAAAGGTTCAATCGAACCAGTCCTTACGAGTTGAACATTTAACCTTTACCTACCCAGATGCTGCCCAACCTTCTCTGAGAGATATTTCTTTTTGGAATGAAAAAAAGGGAAATTCTTGGAATCATCGGGGGTACTGGTTCTGGTAAGTCAACCTTGGTACAGGTCTTTACTTGGGTTTGTATCAAACCAGATAAAGGAACAGTGGCCTTCTATCGAGGCTGGGACATAGTCCTCAAAATCTTGCTCAATGGCGGTCCTGGATAGCCTATGTTCCCTCAAAAAGTTGAACTTTTTTTAAAGGGACGATTCGTTCCAACTTTGACTTTAGGGTATGGAAAAATCCTGTCTCGGACCAAGAACTCTGGCAGGCTTTTAGAAATTGCCCAGGCCAAGGACTTTGTCAGTGACAAGGATGGTCAGCTGGACGCAGAGGTCCAAGCAGGGCGGTCGAAATTTCTCAGGTGGGACAAAAAGCAACGTTTGTCTATCGCCCGAGCAGTCTTGCACCAAGCACCATTTTCTCATCTTGGATGATGCGACTTCAGCCCTTGATACCATCACTGAGTCCAATCTTCTAAAGGCTGTTCAGGAGAAACTTGCCAAATACGAGCTTAATCTTTGATTTCCCAACGGACTTCAACCTTGAAGATTGCAGAGCAGATTCTCCTTTTTAGAAAAAGGTCAGCAGTTAGCACTCGGAAATCATGAGGAATTGATGAAGACTAGTCAAGTCTATCGTGAAATCAATGCATCCCAACATGGAAAGGAGGACTAGAATGAAAGGCAAACATGCAAGTCAAACCCTCAAAGCGTTTGGCAAAAGATTTAGCAAGTCATCCCGTCCTTCTTTTCCTAGCTTTCTTAGGGAACCATCGTCCAAGTGGCCCTATCAATCTATCTACCCATCTTGATTGGACAGGTGATTGACCAAGTCTTAGTGACGGGCTCATCTCAGGTATTTTGGCAGATTTTTCCTCCAGATGATTTTTGGTGGTCATAGGAAATACACTGGTACAATGGGCCAATCCCTCTCCTCTACAACCGCCTCATTTTTCAACTATACTAGAGATTTACGTGAAAAAAATCATCGATAAAAGCTCCATCGTCTCCCTGATTGCTCTTTGGTAGACAGACAGGGTAGTGGGGAAATGGTCAGCCGTGTGACGACAGATATTGAACAGTTGGCAGCTGGACTAAACATGATATTTAATCAATTTTTTTCATCGGAATTCTGATGATTTTTGGTCAGCATCCTTGCCATGCTCCAAATCCATCTCTTGATGACTCTCTTGGTCTTGCTCTTAACACCTCTGTCTATTGTCATTTCACGCTTTATCGCTAAGAGATCCTTCCATCTCTTTCAAAAAGCAGACAGAGTCTAGGGGTATTCAAACCCAGCTGGTAGAAGAATCCCTCACCCAACAGACCATTATCCAGTCCTTCAATGCTCAGGAAGAATTTATCGAGAGACTTCATGAGGCAAATGATAACTACGCAGGTTATTCTCAGTCGGCCATCTTTTTATTCATCAACAGTCAATCCTTCGACTCGTTTTCGTCAATGCCCTCATTTATGCCCTTCTTGCTGGAGTAGGGGCTTTACGTATCATGGCAGGTTCCACTTTGACAGTTGGACGTTTGGTAACCTTTTTGAACTATGTGCAGCAGTACACCAAGCCTTTTTAACGATATTTCATCTGTCTTAGCCGAGTTGCAAAGCGCCTTAGCTTGTGCAGAACGTGTTTATGCAGTTTCTAGAAAGCCCTGAGGTTACAGAAACTGGTCAGGAAGTCTTGACTAGCGACCAAGTCAAGGGGGCTATTTCCTTTAAAGCATGTCTCCTTTTGGCTACACTCCAGAAAAAAATCTTAATCAAGGACTTGTCTATTGATATTCCAGCTGGTAGTAAGGTTGCCATCGTTGGGCCAACGGGTGCTGGGAAGTCGACCCTCATCAATCTCCTCATGCGTTTTTACCCGATTAACTCTGGAGATATTTTTATTGGATGGTCATTCGATTTATGACTATACTCGAGCATCTCTTCGACAGCAGTTTGGGATGGTGCTTCAAGAAACCTGGCTCAAGCAAGGAACCATTCATGACAATATTGCTTTTGGAAATCCTGAAGCAAGTCGAGAGCAGGTTATTGCAGCAGCTAAGGCAGCCAACGCAGATTTCTTTATCCACCAGTTGCCCCAGGGCTACGATACTAAGCTTGAAAAATGCAGGTGAATCCTTGTCTGTTGGTCAAGCTCAGCTCTTGACCATTGCCCGTGTTTTTTTCTAGCCATTCCTAAGATTCTTATCTTAGATGAAGCAACTTCATCCATCGATACCCGTACTGAGGTTCTGGTTCAGGATGCCTTTGCCAAACTCATGACAGGACGGACAAGCTTTATCATCGCCCACCGTTTGTCGACCATTCAGGATGCTGACTTTGATTCTTGTCTTGGTGGATGGAGATATTGTCGAACATGGTAGCCATCAGGAACTCATGGCGAGAAAAAGGCAAATACTATCAAATGCAAGAAGCGGCAGCCTTTAGTCCAGAGTAAATCGTAAAACGTTTTTTTAATCCAATAAACAACAAGAAAAAGTTGCCTTCGGGTGACTTTTTTGTTACAATAGCTAGAAAAATTATCCAGTATGAATATTTATATAGAAAAGGAGCCTAGAGATGAAAGTCTTTCAGCATGTAAATATCGTGACTTGTGACCAAGATTTCCACGTTTACCTGGATGGGATTTTAGCTGTTAAAGAATCCCGAATCGTCTATGTCGGTCAGGAAAATCAAGAGATTCTCAATCAAGCAGATCAAATCATAGACTATCAGGGTACTTGGATTATGCCTGGTTTGGTTAACTGCCATACTCACTCTGCCATGACAGGCTTGAGAGGGGATTCGTGATGATAGCAATCTCCACGAATGGCTAGAGGACTATATCTGGCCAGCTGAGGCAGAGTTCACACCAGAGATGACTACAAAAGCTGTCAAAGAGGCTCTAACAGAGATGCTTCAGTCAGGAACGACAACATTCAACGATATGTACAATCCCGAATGGAGTAGAGATAGAGAAGATTTATGAAGCAGTCAAGGCATCCAAGATGCGTTGCTATTTTTCTCCAACCCTCTTTTCTTCAGACGTGGAGACGACAGATGAAACTGTTGCAAGAACGCGTGCTGTTATCGAGACAATCAAAGGCTATCAGGATCCCAATTTCAAGGTGATGGTGGCTCCGCATTCGCCCTACAGTTGTAGTCGAGAATTGCTGGAAGCTAGCTTAGAACTAGCAAAAGAAGAAGATATTCCGCTTCATATCCACGTTGCAGAAACAAAAGGAAGAGTCAGGCATTATCCTGAAGCGTTATGGCAAACGTCCCAATAGCCTTTTCTAGATGAACTTGGCTATTTAGATCATCAGGCTGTCTTTGCTCACGGTGTAGAGTTAAATGAAGCAGAAATTACCCGCTTGGCAGATTCGCAAGTCGCTATCGCCCACAATCCTATCAGCAACCTCAAACTAGCTTCAGGGATTGCACCAGTCGTTCAACTTCAAAAAGCAGGAGTGCCAGTCGGTATTGCGACGGACTCTGTTGCTTCTAATAATAACCTTGATATGTTTGAAGAAGGGCGGACTGCAGCACTCTTGCAGAAAGATGAAGAGTGGCGATGCCAGCCAATTTCCAATCGAGACTGCTCTCAAGGCTCTGACTATTGAAGGAGCTAAGGTACTAGGGAATGGAAGATGAGATTGGTAGCCTAGAAGTCGGCAAGCAAGCAGATTTTTCTCGTTATCCAACCCCAAGGGAAAATCCATCTCCAACCTCAAGAAAAACATGCTGTCTCACCTAGTCTATGCTGTCAAATCCAGTGATGTTGATCATGTCTATATTGCTGGTGAGCAAGTCGTGAAAGACGGTCAAGTGTTGACTGTTAACTTGTAAAAAGTAGTATAAATTCTCTAAATCTCATGGGAAAAAAATCTTATGAGATTTTTCTTATTTTACTAGTAATATCAAGGATTTTTGCTAGGTGTTCAAGTCTTGTATTTAGAAATTTTCAAAAAAAGCAAATTAGATAAATAAGAAAAAAATTATGGTATAATAATAAGATACAATTAAAAGGAGTATGTATGGACATTTCAGAAATTCGTCAAAAAAAATAGATGCAAATCGTGAAAAAAATTAGCTTCTTTCAGGGGGTCTCTTTGACCTCGAAGGTTTAGAGGAAGAAATTGCCATTTTGGAAAACAAAATGACAGAACCTGATTTTTTTGGAACGATAATATTGCGGCCCAAAAAAACGTCGCAAGAATTAAACGAACTCAAAAAAATACCTATAATACCTTCCACAAGATGGATGAGTTGCAGGATGAAGTTGAGATTTTTACTGGACTTTTTGGCAGAGGATGAATCCGTTAAGGATGAGTTGGTTGAAAAAAACTCGATGAGTTAGATCAGATGATGACCAGCTATGAAATGACTCTTCTCTTGTCAGAACCCTATGATCACAACAATGCCATCCTTGAAATCCATCCTGGTTCAGGGGGAACAGAGGCTCAAGACTGGGGCGATATGCTCCTTCGTATGTATACTCGCTATGGAAATGCCAAAGGCTTCAAGGTTGAGGTCTTGGACTACCAAGCAGGTGATGAGGCAGGAATCAAGTCAGTAACCTTGTCTTTTGAAGGACCAAATGCTTATGGTCTTCTCAAGTCAGAGATGGGAGTTCACCGTTTGGTCCGAATCTCACCATTTGACTCTGCTAAACGTCGCCACACCTCATTTACTTCTGTAGAAGTTATGCCAGAGTTGGATGATACCATCGAAGTTGACATCCGTGAGGATGATATCAAGATGGATACCTTCCGTTCAGGTGGAGCAGGTGGACAAAACGTCAACAAGGTTTCAACAGGTGTCCGCTTGACTCACATTCCGACAGGGATTGTCGTAGCATCAACCGTTGACCGTACTCAGTACGGAAACCGTGACCGTGCTATGAAGATGCTTCAGGCAAAACTCTACCAGATGGAGCAGGAAAAGAAAGCTGCTGAGGTAGACTCGCTCAAGGGTGAGAAAAAGGAAATTACATGGGGAAGCCAAATCCGCTCCTATGTATTTACGCCTTATACAATGGTAAAAGACCATCGTACCAACTTTGAAGTAGCGCAAGTAGATAAGGTTATGGATGGAGACCTAGATGGTTTCATCGATGCTTATCTGAAATGGCGTATCAGTTAAAAGAAAGGAAGTCACATGTCAATCATTGAAATGAGAGATGTTGTCAAAAAATACGACAACGGGACAACAGCCCTACGTGGCATCACTGTAAATATCGATGCAGGAGAATTTGCCTACATCGTAGGACCTTCAGGTGCTGGTAAATCAACTTTTATCCGTGCCTTGTATCGTGAGGTCAAAATCGACAAAGGAAGCTTGCAAGTTGCAGGTTATAACCTCGTTAAGATTAAAAAGAAAGATATTCCGTTCTTGCGTAGAAACGTTGGAGTAGTCTTTCAGGATTACAAACTTTTGCCAAAGAAAACCGTTTATGAGAACATTGCTTACGCCATGGAGGTTGTTGGTGAAAGTCGTCGTAACATCAAAAAAACGTGTTATGGAAGTCTTGGACCTTGTCGGTTTTGAAGCACAAGGTTCGTTCATTCCCGAAATGAACTTTCAGGTGGTGAGCAACAACGTATCGCCATTGCGCGTGCTATCGTAAACAATCCTAAGGTCTTTGATTGCCGACGAACCAACAGGTAAACTTGGACCCAGATAACTCATGGGAAATCATGAACCTCTTGGAACGAATCAATCTTCAAGGGACAACTGTTTTGATGGCGACCCACAACAGCCAAATCGTAAATACCTTGCGCCACCGCGTTATTGCCATCGAGAATGGTCGCGTGGTACGTGATGAAGCGAAAGGAGAGTACGGATACGATGATTAGTAGATTTTTCCGCCATCTGTTCGAAGCTTTAAAAAGTTTAAAGCGTAATGGATGGATGACCATTGCTGCTGTCAGTTCAGTAATGATTACCTTGACATTGGTTGCTATCTTTGCTTCAGTGATCTTCAATACTGCGAAATTAGCAACTGATATTGAAAACAACGTCCGCGTCATGGTTTATGTTCGTAAAGACGTTGAAGACAACAGTGAAACCATTGTAAAAGAAGGTCAAACAGTCACGAACAATGACTACCACAAGGTCTATGATGCCCTTAAAAGCTCTGCCAGCTGTAAAAAATGTAACCTTCTCAAGTAAAGAAGAGCAGTACCAAAAGCTGACTGAAACTATGGGTGACGAGTGGAAGGTGTTTGAAGGAGATGCAAACCCTCTTCATGATGCCTACATCGTAGATACCAATTCACCAAGTGATGTAAAACCTGTAGCTGAAGAAGCTAAGAAAATCGAAGGTGTCTCTGAAGTTCAAGACGGTGGTGCCAATACCGAACGTCTCTTCAAGTTGGCTTCCTTTCATCCGTGTATGGGGATTGGTCATCGCAGGACTCTTGATCTTCATCGCAGTCTTCTTGATTTCAAATACCATCCGTATTACCATCATTTCACGTAGCCGTGAAATCCAAATCATGCGTTTGGTTGGTGCCAAGAACGGTTATATCCGTGGCCCATTCTTGCTAGAAGGTGCCTTTATCGGATTGTTTGGAGCAGCTCTTCCATCAGCATTGGTTTACTTTATCTATAATCGAGTGTTCCAATCTGTCAACCCATCCTTGGTTGGTCAAAACCTATCTTTGATTACACCGAATACCTTTATTCCATTGATGATCGGTCTCTTGTTCCTCATCGGAATCTGTATCGGTTCACTAGGTTCAGGAATCTCAATGCGTCGATTCTTGAAAATCTAAGTCACATAACTGGATAAAACACATAAAAAAGTGGGATGTCATCAAGACTTCACAGCTCTTGATGCCCCACTTTTTCTTTTGGTCTTGGTGCTCAGTCGCTTGCCAATTTTGGGCTAAAGAGTGTATGATAGGAAAGGACCTTTTTTACTAATATGAAAAATGAACAATGAATGAGGAAAAAGATGAAACAATTTTTTTGGAAAAAAAGTGAGCATACTCTCCCTATCGTTAGTATTGATCACATCGTTTTCTATTTCTAGTGCCCTACCCTGCTATGTTTGACTATTATCAGGGCTATTCGACTGGTCAGGTCGAACTCTTGGTCAGCCTCCCATCCTTTGGGATTATGGCTATGCTTTTATTGAACGGAGTTCTAGAGCGTATTTTTCCTGAACGCCTCCAGTTGACCTTGGGACTTTTAATCTTGTCAATCAGCGGAACAGCACCTTTCTGGTATCAGGGCTATTACTTTGTCTTTGCGACCCGCTTGCTATTTGGACTTGGAGTAGGAATGCTCAATGCCAAGGCTATCTCGATCATCAGTGAACGTTACCACGGCAAAACCCGTATTCAAATGCTTGGTTTTCGTGGATCGGCTGAAGTTGTAGGAGCATCCATCTTAACCTTGGCAGTTGGTCAGCTCTTGGCATTTGGCTGGACCGCAACCTTCCTAGCTTATGCAGCTGGTCTAGTAGTTCTCGTACTCTTCCTTCTCTTTGTCCCTTACAACAAGGAAGAAGTTCATGAGTCCAAGCATCAGACAGAAGAAGCAGTAAGATTGACTGCTTCTATGAAAAAGCTCATTTTCTTCCTTGCTATTGCAGCCGCAGTGATTGTATGTACCAATACGGCTATCACCTTCCGTATCCCTAGTCTTATGATTGAGGCAGGGTTTGGGGATGCTCAGTTATCCAGTTTGGTACTTAGTGCCATGCAGTTGATTGGGATTCTAGCTGGAATCAGCTTTTCTTTCCTGATTTCGACCTTCAAGGAAAGACTTCTATTGGTCGCTGGTGTCACTTTTGGTATCGGGCAAATCATCATTGCTCTTTCCCCATCACTCTGGGTGGTTGTTGCAGGTTCTATCCTGGGAGGATTTGCCTACAGCATCGCTCTGACGACAGTCTTTCAGTTGATATCTGAGCGAATTCCTGCAAAACTCCTCAACAAAGCAACTTCCTATGCTGTTTTGGGATGTTCTTTTGGAGCATCATTAACACCCTTTGTTCTTTCAGGGATTGCATTGGTGACTACAGATGGTCGATTGACCTTCATCATTCTAGGAGCATGGATGATTGCTACATCAGTGCTTGTTTCCCTCTTATTGAAAAAAGAAGCCTAACAAAGAAAAACTCAAGGATGAATCCTTGAGTTTTTTGTCTATTAGCCAAACATCTGCCAAAAGTAATCGATGATGTAGGTCAAGCCATAGGTGTAAACGACCAGGGTAAAGGGCTTGGTCAGGATGATAATGGTCATGTAACGTTTGAAGCTCATCTTGGTCAAAGCAGCCAACATGCAGAGAAAATCAGCTGGACTAACGGGCCAAATCATCATAAAGATAAAGAAACGGTCAAAGCGATTGCCCTCATCTAACCAACCGATATACTTGTCATAGGTGCGTTTGCTGACCATAGACTGAACAAAGGGTGCTCCGTAGAGACGAACCAGGTAAAAGATAATGGCACAACCAATGACAATACCGATATAGTTGTAAATGGTCCCGATGATATGCCCGTAGATAAAGACACCTGCAACAGAGGTAAGAGCACCTGGAATGATAGGAACAACTGTCTGCAAAATCTGTAAAAAAATAAAGAGTGGTGGCCCCCAGACACCCGCCTGTTGGATAAAGGCAGATAGGGGTTTCCTTGGAGTGCAAGATACCTGCCTGATAGGCCCAGATACAGAATATTACAGTAGCAACTCCACCGACGATGGAGGAAATATGAATAGCTTGCTGTAGAAGGGGAGAAACAGCTTTCATTTCTTTATCGTGTGACATGGAAACTCCTCTTGTATAGTATGATTCTACTATATCATATTTTAGGGAGAAAGACTACATGAGATACTTCGTGTGACTTTGCCTCAAGTATGGTAAAATGGGAATAAGAAAATGACCGCTTAGAATGAGGAAAATCATGTTAAGATTGAAGTTTAACGGCACTTGGCGCAACTACCAAAAACAGGTCTTGGACAACTTTCAGGAATACCAAGTAGATGGTCATGTCCACCTGGTGGCAGCGCCAGGCTCTGGTAAAACAACTATTGGGATTGAGTTGATTGCTCGCTTTGATAAGCCTACCCTCGTTTTGGTACCGACAGTGACCATCCGGGAACAATGGGTGGATAGGATTCGCAAAGCCTTTTTAGAGGATGAGAACCAGGTCACAAGTCTCGTGTCTCAAAATCTCAAGGACATGAAGCAAATCACCATCGCCACCTATCAAGCCTTTCACAGTGCTATGCAACAGGTGCAATCTCAAGAAGATAATGGCGAGGTTGAGGACTTTGTAGGCTTTGACCTGCTTACCAGACTCAAGGAAAGGGGTGTCGAAACCCTCTGTCTGGACGAATGCCATCACTTGAGAAATGAATGGTGGAAAAGCCTAGAAGATTTCCGTAAAAATTACCCGCAACTACAAGTCATCTCACTCACTGCAACACCGCCTTATGACAGTGAGCCAGAGCTCTGGGATCGCTATCTCCAGATGTGTGGCGAGATCGACCAAGAAATCACAGTGCCAGAACTGGTCAAGGAAGACACCCTCTGCCCTCACCAGGACTTTGTCTATATCTGTTTTCCGACCAAGGAAGAAGACAAGCGCCTGGAAGAATTTGAGGACACCAAGTGGCAGTATGTTAGCCAATTAGTCGTTGATCCTGATTTTCAAGAGTTGATTAAGAGTTCCAAGGTCCTCAAAGGGGAAATCTCTGCGGATATGCTCCTGGAAGATCCCAAGTATCTATCAGCCCTCCTCATTTATCTACAGGCTCAAAAGCTAGAAATTCCCAAGCATCTACGAGATTTATTAGGTGCGGAAGGCTTGCCTGCTCTTAATTACTACTGGCTAGAAGTCCTCTTGCAAGGCCTTCTCTATCAGACACCTGATTGGTATGAGGATCCGGAGGAAACAAAGAAAAAGATAGAAGCAGAACTGAAATCAAGAGGATTGATTGAAAAACGTCAGGTCTTCTTGGTCAAATCCAAGACCAATGACCAAATCCTCAACCAATCTCTAGGAAAACTGGCTGGCATCGCATCTATCTTTGAGACTGAGTATGCCAGTCTAGGTCAGGACTTGAGACAGTTAGTCTTAGCGGACTATATCCGTAAGGATTTTGCTAGTTATCTGGGAGATGACCAAGCGCCAATCACCCAATTAGGTGTCCTCCCCTACTTTGAAACCATTCGCCGCAGTGCGCAAAAACAAGGCCTTTCTGTCCCTATAGCAGTCCTTTCAGGTAGTGTCGTTATCATACCTGCAAGTGTCAAGGAAGAACTTCAAGCCCTCATCCCTAATGTTAGCTTAAGCTTCTCTGCCATCGGAAAACTCGACCAAGGCGCCTATCTCCAAGTAGGATTTCCATCTAGCTTTAAGGGGATGGTCGCAGCAGTGACTGAGCTCTTCCAACGTGGTTCTATCCAGGTCTTGGTCGGAACTAAGTCTCTCTTGGGAGAAGGATGGGATGCGCCTTGCGTCAACTCTCTCATCCTAGGAAGTTTTGTCGGAAGCTTTATGCTCAGCAATCAGATGCGGGGCCGCGCTATCCGTATCTGGCCAGGACATCCAGATAAGACCAGCAATATCTGGCACCTAGTAGCCATCAAACCATACAAAAATCCAGCCTTTTCAAATGAAAATCAAGAAGAACAAGACCTCAATCCTTATCAAGACCTGCAGACCCTTGCCCGTCGTATGGACCACTTCCTTGGCTTGTCCTATAAAGAAGATACCATCGAAACAGGTCTGGATCGCTTGAACTTTCCTGAGTTCCCATTTAAGAAAAAGAAACTCGAAGACTACAACGAGAAAATCATGGAACTATCCAAGGATCGCGCCTCTCTTCGTAAAAAATGGCAGGAATCTCTCATCGTTGCTGACAAGATTGAGATTGTCAATGAAGTAGCGACCGACAGCAAACGAATCCCTCTGCTTGCCCCTAGCAGATGCTGAAAAAGTGGCTTCGCTATGCTTTTATGGTATTTGCCATTAGTCTCCTGACTTATGTCTTTAGACTAACCTTCTTTGACTTGCCATGGCTGACAGCTCTTTGTGCTCTCTTTCTAGCTATCACAGCCTTTCGTTATTATAACTACAAGAGTCCTTATAAACGCTTGCGCCAGATCGGTGAAGCTATTCGCAAAGCCATGGTGACTGCTGGGCATTTGTCCGATGACCAGTCGCGCGTGCAGGTCGATGAGGACAAGGAAAGCTTTAATGTCTTTGCCTATCTAAAAGGTGGCAGTATGCGAGACAAGGAACTCTTTTCCAAGGCCTTAGGAGAATTCTTTGCCCCAGTGGACAATCAACGCTACCTCTTAGTAGCTCAAAAAGCACCAGCAGGTCAGTCCAAGTATTTCGTAGTCCCTAGCCTCTTTGAAAAAAACGCAAGGAAGATGCCCAGCTCTTTCCAAAATGCCGTCGCACCACACATAGGCAACTACCAACTCGTCTACACCCGCAACGAACCAGGCCGAAAAAAACCCTGCTCGAAGCCAGACTCAAATCCCTAGCCAACAAAAACGACCGCATCATCACCAAAAAGAAGGTCAAAAGTGCTTTGAAATAGAAGGAAGTGAGCGTTTTCTGCTAGGAATATGATATAATAATAGATAATTAAGAATTCGATAAATTGGAGAGATAGTCTGAAGGATATTGTTAGTAAAAATAGACAGTTCTGACTAGCAAAAGGAAGTTTTATGGCAAAGAGAAAAGATTTTTCTGAATTAACGAGGGTTCAAATTCCAGCAGCTCTGCATCTCATGCGTATGGGCTATACCTATCTTCCTCGCAATGGGAAGGAAATTGCAGAAAGAGATCCAGATACCAATATCCTCGTATCTGTTTTTAAGGAGCAATTTTTAAAATTTAACAACTACTTGACAGAAGATGACTTTGAGAGAGAACTAGCCAATATCAAGTTGGAACTAGATCAAAACGATTTAGGACGTTCTTTCTTTAAACGTCTGCAAGGTCAGGAAGATGCCATTTATATTGACTGGGAGAATCCTGAAGTCAATACCTTCCATCTGGCGCTTGAAGTTACTTGTCAAAATGGTCAGGATGAATTTCGTCCTGATATCGTTATTTTTGTCAATGGTCTGCCTCTTTCTTATATCGAAGTGAAGCAGCCTAATGCTATTCGTGATGGCAAGACTGGAATTCAGTCAGAGCAGGACAGAACCAGATACCGTTTTGAAAACCGTAAGTTCCGTCGTTTTAACAATATCACCCAGTTGATATCCTTATCTGATAACTTAGCGTATATCAGTGGACAAGGTCAGCAAAAACAGGGTTCTTATTATGGTTCAAACGCCTATTCAAAAACCAAATTTAATGCTTTCAAGGAAGAAAGAGTAGAAGATTTCCTTCATTCCCTTTCCCCTCTAACCGAGGACCAAATCGACTTTGTCCTAGAAGACATGAAGCGCTTTGCCCTCAAATCTCAGCCAGAGTTTACAACAAACCTAAACCCTGATACACCTTGCAATGCCTTTCTGTCTTCATTGTACCAGAAGGAACGTCTGCTCTTTATGCTTCGTTTTGGTCTTGTCTATGTAGAAGAAGAGAGTAAGGACGGTCAGATGCAACTGCAGAAGCACGTCATGCGCTATCCCCAGTATTTTGCAACACGTGCTATCGAAGAAACAATCGCAAAAGGTGTCAAGAAAGGGGTTATCTGGCATACCCAAGGTTCAGGTAAGACTGCCTTGGCCTTCTTTAATATTCGCTATCTAACCAACTATTTCTCAAAAGAGGGAATCGTTCCTCAGTTTTACTTTGTCGTCGATCGTTTGGACTTGGCAGACCAGGCCTTTAAGGAATTCACCAAACGAGGACTCAAGGTTAAGCGCATCAATAACCCACAAGAACTCAATCAAACAAGACGGTTATGATGTCGCTGTGGTCAATATCCAGAAGTTTAAGGATGATTCAGATCTGACAGATCGCTCTGGCTATGATCTCAATCGTCAAAATATCTATTTTATCGATGAAGCCCACCGTTCTTACAATGAACGAGGTTCCTACCTGCCAAATCTCTATCAAGCAGATACCAAGGCCATTAAGATTGCCTTGACTGGAACCCCCCTCATCACCTATAAGAAAGATGGCAAGACCAAGGAAAGTCATGCGACTACACGTGATATCTTTGGGGACTACATCCACAAATACTACTACAACCAGTCTATCGATGACGGCTTTACCCTACGCCTGATGCGAGAAGATATCGAGACTTCGTATAAAGATAATCTCAGATCCATCAACGAAGAGATCCAACGTGGCGACCTATCCAAGGAAGATATCTTTGCCCATCCGCATTACGTAGAGCCTATGTTGGACTTTATCATCGAGGACTTTAATCGTGCGCGTGATCTGGTCTTTGATGATCAGACCATCGGTGGTATGATTGTCTGTGATTCGTCCAAGCAGGCGCGTGAGCTTGAAAAGCAATTGGAAGAACGTCGTCAAGCTGGCTCGACCAAGTTGACCTCAGCTCTCATCCTCCATGACGAGGGAGACAAAGAAGAGAAGAAGGACAAGGTAGACGCCTACAAGGAAGGCAAAATTGACATTATCATCGTATACTCTATGCTCCTGACAGGTTTTGATGCCCCTCGTCTCAAGCGCCTCTACCTAGGGCGCAAGATCAAGGCTCACAATCTTTTGCAAACACTAACCCGTGTCAATCGTCCATACAAGGACTATCTCTTTGGCTATGTCATTGACTTTGCGGATATTTCCAAGGAGTTTGACAAGACCAATCGTGCCTATCTGGAAGAACTCAACCAAGAGTATGATACGGTTCTGACTGGGGAAAATGGCGAGGATGTTTTTGGCTCGCTCTTTGTATCAGCAGATGAGATTTCTCAAGAGTTGAGCAAGACCGATCATATCCTCATCGACTATCCAACGGACAATCTGGAGTACTTCTCCCAAGTCATCAATGATATCAAGGATAGAAAACAGTTAATTGATTTACGAAAAGCCTTGGAGTCTGTCAAGCAGTACTACAATATTGCCCGTCTCTTAGGTTATGAACATCTGCTTGAGCAGATTGATATCGCGCAGATTGCAACCATGCTCAATGTCCTTTCTAGACGGATGCTGACACTGTCTCTAATTGATAAACCAGATGACTTCTCTAGTCGAACTCTCTTAAATCTTGCCATGTCTGAAACTAGCTTTAACTTTGTCAAGATTGCAGAAGAAGAACTCCGTCTAGCGAGCCAATGACCTAGAAGATTTGAAACGTCGAGTTGCAAGTGGTATTAAGAACCAACGCGATGAGAAAGACCCTGAGTGGGTCTCTCTCACGAAGAATTCCAGCGCATCATGAAAAAAACATTACATCCATGGGCAAGAAGGCTTCACTATGGAAAATATCAAAGAAACCCAAAAAGACTATGAGGAACTATTTAAGTCCGTGGAGGACTATCATACTCGTATGAGACGTCTAACCATGAACTTTAACGGAGATGAGATGGCAGCTCGTTCCTACAAGCACGTGACCAACTCGACTATGGTTAGTGAGTTTCCTGCTATTTACCATGTCATTAAGGGTTCTAAAGTCAGACTAGACCGTAAAATCGGTCAAAATCAAGGGGTTCTAGATAATGAGGAATATTTAAAACGAATGATTCGCGAGCAAGCCCGAAAAGAAATGAAGAAAAATCAATCAGCTAGTAATATGACCAAAAAAGATTTTGATAGATTGGTTGAGTCGCTATTTGAAGAATATGAACAGGAATACCAACACTAATGAATGAAACATACAAAGTCCAAGTCCAAGGCTTGGTAGATGATTTGAAAGCTGTCTTTACCCACGCGGGACTAGGAGGAGAAGCGGGTGAATACAAACTCCTCACCCAGTCTTTTCTCTACAAATTTTTAAATGACAAGTTTTTGTATCAAGCCAAGATCCTAGATGAGTCCAACACCTATGAAAATTTGTTGGCTATGAGTGAGGAAGACTACGACTGGCTTTTGGAGGATATCGGTACTAGCACGGCTTGGCTCAAGCCGGACCAATTGATCGAAAGTCTCCACCGTCAGCAAAATGAGCCGACTTTTTACGAAACTTTTGAAAATACCCTCAACCAGATCGCCATTGACAATAATGATATCTTCTCTGTGCATACAGACGGCGATACAGCTATTCGTCTCTTTGATGAGCGTCTGATTACCGATACCATCTCAGATAGCAGTAAGCGTAACGAAGTGGCAAAGGCTATCATCAATCTCCTTGCACGCGTTAAATTTGATGAAACTATCTTTTCACAAGGCTTTGACTTTTTCTCAACCCTCTTTGAGTACATGATTAAGGACTACAACAAAGACGGTGGTGGCAAGTACGCTGAGTACTATACGCCTCACTCTGTTGCTAAGATTATCGCGGATATCTTGGTAGGAAATGACCAGCCGTCAAACGTTCGGATCTATGACCCATCAGCGGGTTCGGGCACCTTGCTTATGAACCTGGCTAGTCGTATCGGTGTGGATAAGACTACTGTTTACAGTCAGGATATCTCGCAAAAATCGTCTAATCTCCTCCGTCTTAATCTGATCTTGAATGGACTGCAACACTCCATTCATAATATCGTACAGGGAAATACTATCATCGCTAACCGTCATCCTGAAAAGATGGACTATATCGTGTCTAACCCTCCTTTCAAGCTGGACTTTTCAGAGTGGCGTGACCAAGTGGAAACCTTGCCAGAAGCCAGTAAGCGTTTCTTTGCAGGTGTGCCAAAGGTTCCTGCCAAGTCTAAGGACAAGATGGCGATTTATGAGCTCTTTGTTCAGCATATCATCTACTCCTTGAAGCCAGATGGTCAGGCAGCTGTTGTCTTACCGACAGGATTTATCACAGCCCAGTCAGGGATTGACAAGACCATCCGCCAACACTTGGTGGATAATCAAATGCTGGCAGGTGTTGTCTCTATGCCGTCCAATATCTTTGCGACGACAGGAACCAACGTCTCTATCCTCTTTATCGATAAGAAAAACAAGGGCGATGTCGTCCTCATCGATGCCTCAAACCTAGGAACCAAGGTCAAGGAAGGTAAGAACCAAAAGACTGTCCTGTCTCCTGAGGAAGAGCAGAAGATTGTCGAGACCTTTATCCAGAAAGAAGCCGTCGAGGACTTTTCAGTCACCGTCTCTTATGAAGATATCAAGGAGAAAAACTACTCTCTCAGCGCCGGTCAATACTTTGACATCAAGATCGACTATGTAGATATCACAGCAGAAGAGTTTGAAGCTAAGATGACCGCCTTTCAAAACAAACTCACCGATCTCTTCCAGCAATCGCATGCACTAGAGCAGGAGATTACAGAGCAAATGAAGGGGATTAAGTATGAGTGAGTGGAAGTTTTTAACTTTGAAAGAAGCAGAACTAGAGTTTATAGATGGAGATAGAGGAGTTAATTACCCTAAGAAATCAGATTTATTGCCAGAAGGTGATTGTGTTTTTCTAAATACAGGTAATGTTAGACAAAAATAGCTTTGATTTTTTTCTAATTTAGATTTTATTACAAAAGAAAAGGATAATTTACTAAGGAATGGTAAGTTACAAAGAGATGATATAGTTCTTACCACAAGAGGCACAGTAGGGAATGTTGCCTTATATTCTCAAGAGGTTCCGTTCAGTAACATTAGGATTAATTCAGGAATGGTAATAATTAGGGTAAACAAGAATTTCTGGCATCCCTATTTTTATTTATTTGTTTTTTTCAATCACATCTTTTCAAAAAAACAAATCAGTAGACTTATATCTGGTAGTGCTCAACCTCAGTTACCAATTTCAATTTTTAGAAACTGTTAGTATTCCTCAATTAACATTGGATGAACAGAAAGAAATTATTTTTTTAATATTAAATCTATTGACCAAAAAAATCCAAATCAACAACCAAATCAACCAAGAGTTGGAAGCCATGGCTAAGACCCTCTATGACTACTGGTTTGTACAGTTTGATTTCCCAGATCAGAATGGCAACCCCTACAAATCATCAGGCGGAAAGATGCTCTATCACCCAGAACTCAAACGTGAAATCCCAGAGGGTGGGGAGTGGAGAAGTTGTCTTCAATACTCGAAATTGGTAGAGAGACAATAAATCCAATGAAAACTCCTAAAGAAGAATTTAAATATTATAGTATACCAGAATACGATGTTTCAGGTTCTTTCTCATATGAGCTTGGAGAAACTATTAAAAAGTAATAAATTTTTAGTTGAAAAAAAGTGATTTATTAGTTTCAAAACTCAATCCATGGTTTAATCGAGTTGTGTATAATTTAGAAGAAAGTGCAATATCATCAACAGAGTTTATTGTATGGAAAACTATTAATCGATTTGAGAAAAATTTTTTATATCAAGTTGCAACTAGTGAAGGATTTATTGAATATTGTACACGATTTGCAACAGGGACATCAAATAGTCATAAAAGGGTGTCGCCTGATATAATGGTTAGTTTCCAGATTCCATTTGAAAAAACATATATACAGAAATTTGGGGAAATTACTGATAGCATTAGAACTCAAGTTTTACAAAAACAATGAGCAAAACCAAGAACTCATCCAACTTCGCGATTGGCTCTTGCCAATGCTGATGAATGGGCAGGTGAAGGTGGAGTAGGGGAATCTAAACTAAAAGAGATTTGCATGTTTGGAAAATAAATTTCTGCTAGAGTCTATATCTATTCCAACAGGTTTTATAGCTTTGTAAGAAACGACAATTGACAGGGAATCCTAACTAGTTTAATGTGGTAGAATAGATAGAATGTAAAGATTTTACTTGAAGATTTACTTAGAAAGGAAGACCATGACCCCCAACTATAAAATAACAGAAGAAATATTGAATCTCGTGCAGAAGATTTCTGAGTTGGCGACTCAGCTTTCTTTCGAAACGAGGGAATTACACCTACGCAAGGAAAATCGGATTCGCTCCATCCAGTCTTCCCTTGCCATTGAGAATAATAGTCTTTCTTTGGAGCAGGTGACAGATGTTATAGAGGGAAAAAGAGTTTTAGGCCCTCTTAAGGATATCCATGAGGTCCAAAATGCTTATGAAGCTTATGAGAAGGTTTTTCGCTTAAATCCATATAGTATAGATGATTTTTTTATTAGCTCATCGATTGTTGACCCAGGATTTGGTCAAGCATCCAGGACAATTTCGATTAGGAGATGTTGGTGTTTTTTTGATGGAGCAGGGAAAGTTGTTCACCTTGGAGCGAGACCCCAGTTTGTTCCTAATCTGGTATCGGATTTATTTGTTTGGGCTGAGGCCAGCCATATATCTGATATTGTCAAATCTTGCATCGTGCATTTTGAGTTAGAAATTATTCATCCTTTTGAGGATGGGAACGGTCGTATGGGGCGGATGTGGCAGAGCCTAATTTTTGAGTAGATGGAATCCGTTATTTGAGTGGCTTCCTGTCGAGTCTGTTATTTATCGACATCAGTCAGGATATTATCAAGCCTTAACTGATAGTAATGAAGCTAATGATTCTACAAAATTCATCCAATTTATGCTTGAAGCGATTTTAGAAACCTTGCTTGATTATAGTCAGAAAAAAATTGATAGTAAGGACAAGTCGGTTAAAGTGCTTTTTGAAACCACGTGAGTTAGCTATTTTTTTGAAAAAAAATAGAGTCTTATCTTATAGAGCATTATCAGATAACAAATGCAATTGCACAAGAACTAACAGGTTTAAGTGCGGCAACCATGCGTCGTTATCTCCAACTATTTGTAAATCAAGGTTTATTAGAAAAATCAGGAACTACAAAAAACACTATTTATTCGCTCATAATTCGCTCATAATTCGCTCATTTTTTTAGTAATAACTTTGTTCCGTATTTCCTGGGAACTAGTAGAAGTTAAGGAGAAATATGGAAAACAACAACCAACGTGCCCTTTGTCAGCAACTCTGGGCGGAAAATAAATACCTTGTTTTGAGCCATTCCAGCAATATTTACAAAGACATTCGCCAGTATCTCAAGCAAGAAGTGGTGGAGCTGAGTCAGGTTCAAGAGATGATTGACCGAGCCTGCCAGATTCCAGAGCACAGGGGTCAGGTTTGCAACGCCTTCCAGCATATTTGGGGCTATTTTAAAAAGCAAGCGACTGATGTTGAGCGCAAGGACTATATGCTCTTGCTGGATCGCTACCGCTTTGGTCAAGTTTCCAAGGAAGACTTGATTGTTCAGACGAGAGATTTGCTCGAACGTTACCCAAATGCTTATCTGCAACATTCTACCTTGCTGAAAGGAGACTCCCATGAGACTTTGGCATGAGGCTTTGATTTCACAACTTCCCCGTCCTCAGCTCTTGGGACAACATCGAGAGTGCTGCGCCCTACGTGGCAATGGCTGGGGAAGAAAGCATGCGACGGTGGACTATGTCTTTACCCACTCGCCCTATCGTCTCTATGCCTATCATCGCTTGATCATGGAGGAGATGGCAGACCGTGGCTATAAGGTCAGTCCAGAGTGGCTGGACAAGAACTACCGTGGGAAGATCTGTCCTCCGTATGAAGACTTAGCAGAAGAAAAACTGAAAAGTCCTATCTATAGTGAGCATGACCATGCCTACTATGAGGAGTGTCTGGCTAATCTCCGAGAGAAGGGGATAGAGTTGGAATATAAAACTTAATTAATAGTGTATTGAGAATTTAAATCATAAATATCTATGTGATGAAAATCAATAAATTAGAATGTTTATTGAAGTGGTTTAAATTCGATAATATAGAATATAAGGAAAAATTCAATTATGGAATTGACAATATTTGTTGATGAATCAGGTAATACTGGTAATCATTTTTTTGAATCTAATCAAAAATTTTTTTACATTGGGATTTGTTATCGTACCAAATAGAAAAAAATTGAGATGCAGTACAATCTCATTAAGGAGTATAAGGAAAAAAATTATGTTTATCAGATGAGTTAAAAATCTTCAAATTCAAATTTTTAATTCTGAACTAAATATTAAGAATAGGTTAGAGTTTTTTTATAATTTAATTAGTAACGGAATTTACTTTTGACTTTTATGTGCTATGAAAAAAATATGGTATTAGCTGAAAAAAATAACTGAATGGCTATTTGATCCAAATAATAATTACTTTATGAATAATAAAATTACAGAAGCTAACTTAGGAAGGTCGTTTCGAAAAAAATATTGCTGAATTATTATTTATGAGTCTATCTGAAGAACAATGGGCTGAACTTGGTGATAAATTTAGAAGAACAAATAAAAGGACTAAAGTGAGATATCTTACAGCTGATGATATTGGGAATTTGATTATGTATTTAAAATCAGCTATAGAAAAAAATTTAATAAAGATTTTGCACAGTACATAGTGATTGAAGAGTTTAAAATTGATTCTATTCTAGAAGAAATTAACGATGAGAAAGAATACTTATTGTATGAGCCTTCATTGTTTTTCTACATTAATTGATATTCTGAGTTGTTTTTGAAGAAAAAAACTTATGATTGAATCTGATTTCCAACTTAAAATTCAAGTTATTCATGACAAGAATTCCAATGATAAACTACAGAATTCTTTATACTCGGGCTTGAAATATTTCGTAGATAATATTCCTTTTCTGACCTTAGATTTTTCATTTTGTTGATTCTAAAGATGAGGAGTTAATACAAGTTGCTGATTTATTTGCGGGGCATATTTCGAGAATGGTCAAGAATATCGATAGTTATTTATCTATTGAGGAATCACGAAATTTTATTTTTAGAGTGTATAGATAACAAAAGATTCGAAATTTGCTTTTTTTCATTTTCAAACATGGGAGAGTATTCTCAAAAAAAGCAAAAAGTTAAATATCAAAGTAATAATTTGGCATTAGAATTAGGTAAATGGAGAAATTTTTGTTAGGAAATATAAGTAGGTTGATAGCTAATTAATATTTCTAATAATAACAAGAGAGTGAACATAGGAGTTTTATTAGTGAAAACCAACCTATAGTCTTTTCTAATACCAAGCCATAGTCAGCTTTCAATTTGTTGATATTTTTGTTCTGAACCTAGCTATTTAAAAAGTCTATGAACCATTGTCTCACCAAATGATTTGGAGAATCTTCTCCAAATCTTTTTTTGTACTTCAAATAAAGATATAGTTTCAAACTATATCAAAGCCTAATTTTTTTACAATTATACAGATGATTTCTTTTTCTGTTAAGATAGTTTCAACAACAATTTTTTTGGAGGACAAAAACATGTCAACTACAATTATCGGTTTCCCTCGTTTGGGTGAATTCCATGAATTAAAAATTTACAACTGAAAAAAATACTTTAGAAAAGAAATCTCAGAAGAAGAACTTTTTGGTCATGACTAAAGAATTGCGTGCAAAACACTGGAACATCGTCAAAGAAAAAAAGGCATCACTGAAATCCCATCAAATGACTTTTTCTCACTATGACAACTTCCTAGATGTCGCCTTCCTTTTCAACGTAGTTCCTGCATCTGTTCAAAACTTGGACTTGTCAGACCTTGAGCGTTACTTTGCTTTGGGACGTGGTTACCAAGGAGAAAAAAAGGGGATGTTCGTGCCCTTCCAATGAAGAAATGGTTCAACACCAACTACCACTACATCGTTCCTAAATTCGAAAAAAAGACACTCAAGTAAAATTGGCTGGTCACAAGATCTTTGATGAGTTCCAAGAAGCAAAAGAACTTGGTCTTAACACTCGTCCTGTCCTTGTCGGCCCATTCACGTTCCTTCAATTGTCAGACTTTGAAGAAGGTGTAAAAGCAGAAGACTTCGTAGATAGCTTAGTAGCTGCTTACCAAGATGTTTTTGCGAAATTAGCTGAACTTGGTGCAACTCGTATCCAACTCGACGAAGCTGCTCTTGTCAAAGACTTGACAGAAGAAGAAAAAGCCCTCTTCTTGAACATCTACAACAAACTCTTGGCTGATAAAAAAGGTCTTGAAGTCTTGCTTCAAACTTACTTCGGTGACGTTCGTGACGTTTACGCTGACCTTGTGAAATTACCAGTAGATGCAATCGGTCTTGACTTCGTTGAAGGTAAGAAAACTCTTGAACTCGTTAAAGGTGGCTTCCCAGCTGACAAGACTCTTTATGCGGGTATTGTCAATGGTAAGAACATCTGGCGCAACAACTACGAAAAGAGCTTGGCTATTCTTGAGCAAATCCCAGCTGAAAACATCGTTTTGACAAGCTCATGCTCACTTCTTCATGTGCCATTTACAACTGCTAACGAAGAATTTGAACCAGCTATCTTGAACCACTTTGCCTTTGCAGTTGAAAAATTGGAAGAACTTCGTGACTTGGATGCTATCCGCAACGGTCAAGGTGCAGAAGCTCTTGCAGACAAACAAAAGTACTCTTTGCGACTGAACGTGTGGGGGAAAATGCGGAACTTCAGTGCGCGTATCGCTGGATTGACTGATGCAGACTACACTCGTTTGCCAGCCTTCGCTGAACGTGAAGCAATCCAAGAAGAAGCTTTCAAACTTCCAGCTCTTCCAACAACAACAATCGGTTCATTCCCTCAAACTAAGGAAGTTCGTGCTAAACGTTTGGCCTTCCGTAAGGGTGAATTGTCACAAGAAGAATACGATGCCTTCCTTGCTGAAACGATTGACGAATGGATCAAATGGCAAGAAGAAGTTGGATTTGACGTGCTTGTTCACGGTGAATTCGAGCGTAACGACATGGTTGAGTACTTCGGTCAAAACTTGTCAGGTTACCTCTTCTCTAAGAACGGTTGGGTACAATCATACGGTATGCGTGGGGTTAAACCACCAATCATCTGGGGTGATGTGACTCGTCTCAACCCAATCACTGTCAAATGGTCTAGCTACGCACAAAGCCGTACAGACAAACCTGTTAAAGGTATGTTGACTGGACCTGTTACCATCCTTAACTGGTCATTCCCACGTGAAGACATCTCTATCAAGGATTCTACTCTTCAAATCGCTCTTGCAATCAAGGATGAAGTTCTTGACCTTGAAGCTGCAGGTGTGAAAATCATCCAAATCGACGAGGTCGCTCTTCGTGAGAAATTGCCACTCCGTCGCAGCGACTGGTACGAAGACTACCTTGACTGGGCTATTCCAGCTTTCCGCTTGGTACACTCAACAGTAGCACCAGATACACAAATCCACACTCACATGTGTTACTCAGAATTTACAGATATCATCCCAGCTATCGATAACATGGATGCGGACGTTATCTCATTTGAAGCTAGCCGTTCAAATCTTGAAATCTTGGACGAACTCAAAGCTCAAAACTTCCAGACAGAAGTGGGTCCTGGAGTTTACGATATCCACTCTCCTCGTGTGCCTAACGAAGGCGAAATCGACCACACCATCGAAGCCATCCTTGCCAAAGTACCAAGCAAGAAAGTATGGATCAACCCTGACTGTGGTTTGAAAACACGGGGTATCCCAGAAACGAAAGAAAGCTTGATCCGCCTTGTAGACGCTGCGAAAGCTTCGCGTGAGGAATTGTAAGAAAAGACAGTTCTCTCTACACGGTTGATCAGTAAGAAATCAACTAGAAAAGGTTCATACATATGTCACGTCAAACACCGTCCCTCTCATTTGAAGTTTTCCCTCCAAACCCAGAAGTAGGCAATGACAAAATTATCGCAGCCCTGAAAGACATGCAGGGCTTGGCACCACACTTCATCAGTGTGACTGCTAGTAATAATAAATTTAATATCAAAGAGACGACGGTTCGTTTGGCAGACTATATCCAAAATGACTTGGAAATCCCAACCATTGCTCACTTACCAGCTATCTATTTGACTAAGGATAAGGTGGCTGAGACCATTGCGGATTTGGATAAAGTTGGTGTTCAGAAAATCTTGGCTCTGCGTGGGGATATCATTCCAGGTGTTGAGCCACAGAAGGATTTCCGTTACGCGACTGATTTGATTGAGTTTATCACTGAACAGGCGCCACACTTTGATATTATTGGAGCTTGTTACCCAGAAGGGCACCCGGATTCGCCAAACCAAATCTCAGATATCCAAAATCTCAAGAGAAAAGTGGATGCAGGCTGTTCAAGTCTTGTCACTCAGCTATTCTTTGACAATGAGCGTTTCTACGATTTCCAAGATAAGTGTACCTTGGCTGGAATTGATGTTCCTATTCATGCAGGGATTATGCCAATCCTTAACCGTAACCAAGCCCTTCGTCTCTTGAAGACTTGTGAGAATATCCATCTCCCACGTAAATTTAAGGCTATCTTGGACAAGTATGAGAATGACCCTGAGTCACTCAGAGCAGCAGGACTTGCCTATGCCGTAGACCAAATCGTGGACTTGGTAACGCAAGACGTAGCAGGCGTGCATCTCTACACCATGAACAATGCAGACACTGCTCAGTACATCCACCAAGCAACCCATGCCTTGTTCAATCACCAACCTTAAAAATAATCAAAAAGCAAACCATTCTTCTTTTTCATAGCAGAATGGTTCCTTTTTTTATAGAAAAAGACCGTACTTTTTTTAAGAAAAAAATATGATAAAAATATACTCTGTACGTACTTGATACAAAGATGAGGGTATTTAGGTTATAGAAGTTTGTTTAAAGTTGATTATTTTTTTAAACAAAATCTGAAAAATGTGTGTCTCACAAAACACGAACGGAGTGAGTATTTAAAAAGATATTTCACGCTGTCGTGGTATCCTAGAGAATAACTCTGTTATTTTCTAGGACGGAATTTTTGAGACTTCAGGCTTAAAAATTAGGGATGAAATTACGCAGTAAGTTGCTCCCGTCCGCACTGTTTCAGTGAAATATCAAAAAGATTCATAATTGAATTTTTGGCCTCATTTCTTAGGAAAAAAGATAAGCTTCCTAGCACTCATCGAGTGCGACGTCACCTTCCTATTTTTCTACAGAAATGCTCGGCAAGCCGAAACGTCCAAAATATCTTGATTTTTGTAGGCAAGGCGTATAATATTAACAATCCAAAGGGGATTAAAATGACAAAACATGTGTTTCAAACGACTTTTGCGGGTCGTGAGTTGATCGTAGAGACTGGTCAGGTTGCTAAGCAAGCAAATGGCTCTGTTGTGGTGCGTTACGGTGAGTCAACTGTCTTGACTGCTGCCGTTATGTCTAAGAAGATGGCAACTGGAGATTTCTTCCCACTTCAAGTTAACTACGAAGAAAAAATGTACGCAGCTGGGAAATTTCCTGGTGGCTTTTATGAAACGTGAAGGACGTCCTTCAACTGATGCAACTTTGACAGCGCGTTTGATTGACCGTCCAATCCGTCCAATGTTTGCGGAAGGTTTCCGTAATGAAGTGCAAGTCATCAACACAGTCCTTTCTTACGATGAAAATGCATCTGCACCAATGGCAGCTATGTTTGGTTCATCATTGGCACTTTCTATCTCAGATATTCCATTTGACGGACCAATCGCTGGGGTACAAGTGGGTTATGTGGATGGGGAAATCATCATCAACCCGACTCAAGAACAAGCAGAGCGCTCTCTTCTTGAATTGACAGTAGCCGGTACCAAACACGCTATCAACATGGTAGAGTCTGGGGCCAAAGAATTGTCAGAAGAAATCATGTTGGAAGCTCTTCTGAAAGGACACGAAGCTGTCAAAGAATTGATTGCTTTCCAAGAAGAAATCGTTGCGGCAGTTGGTAAAGAAAAAGCAGAAGTAGAATTGCTTCATGTAGATGCTGACTTGCAAGCCGAAATCATCGCAGCCTACAACAGCGACCTTCAAAAAGCGGTCCAAGTTGAAGAAAAATTGGCTCGTGAAGCTGCAACTCAAGCAGTGAAAGACCAAGTCACAGCAGTTTACGAAGAAAAATATGCAGACCACGAAGAATTTGACCGTATCATGCGTGATGTAGCTGAAATCTTGGAACAAATGGAACATGCAGAAGTGCGCCGTTTGATCACAGAAGACAAGGTACGTCCTGATGGTCGTAAGGTCGATGAAATCCGTCCTTTGGATGCGGTTGTTGACTTCGTTCCCCGTGTGCACGGTTCAGGTCTCTTTACTCGTGGACAAACTCAGGCTCTTTCTATCTTGACTTTGGCGCCAATGGGTGAAACGCAAATCATCGATGGTTTGGATCCAGAGTACAAGAAACGCTTTATGCACCACTATAACTTCCCACAATACTCTGTAGGGGAAACTGGTCGTTACGGTGCACCTGGTCGTCGTGAAATTGGTCACGGTGCTCTTGGCGAGCGTGCTCTTGCTCAAGTATTGCCAAGCTTGGAAGAATTCCCATATGCGATTCGTTTGGTAGCCGAAGTTTTGGAATCAAACGGTTCTTCATCTCAAGCCTCTATCTGTGCGGGAACGCTTGCCCTTATGGCTGGTGGTGTGCCAATCAAGGCGCCAGTAGCAGGGATTGCCATGGGTCTCATCTCAGATGGTAACAACTATACAGTATTGACAGATATCCAAGGTTTGGAAGACCACTTTGGAGATATGGACTTCAAGGTTGCAGGTACTCGCGACGGGATTACAGCCCTTCAAATGGATATCAAGATCCAAGGGATTACTGCAGAAATCTTGACAGAAGCTCTTGCTCAAGCCAAGAAAGCTCGTTTTGAAATCCTTGATGTGATCGAAGCTACTATTCCAGAAGTTCGTCCAGAATTGGCTCCAACAGCTCCGAAAATTGATACCATCAAGATTGATGTTGATAAGATCAAGATTGTTATCGGTAAGGGTGGAGAAACCATCGATAAGATCATCGCTGAAACAGGCGTTAAGATTGATATAGACGAAGAAGGTAACGTGTCTATCTACTCTAGCGACCAAGATGCCATCAACCGTGCTAAAGAAATCATTGCTGGTTTGGTTCGTGAAGCGAAAGTGGACGAAGTCTACCATGCCAAAGTGGTGCGTATCGAGAAATTTGGTGCCTTTGTCAACCTCTTTGACAAGACAGATGCCCTCGTTCATATCTCTGAAATGGCTTGGACTCGTACTAATAATGTAGAAGATTTAGTTCAAATTGGTGATTTTGTAGATGTGAAGATTATCAAGATCGATGAAAAAGGTCGTGTAGATGCTTCTATGAAGGCACTCTTGCCGCGTCCGCCAAAACCTGAACGTTCAGAAGAAAAAGGGGATAAAGGTCATCGACATGGCGATCGTCCTCGTCACCATCACAAGGACCACAAACCAAATAAAGAATTTACTGAAACACCAAAAGACTCAGAATAAGAAAGGAGAAATGTATGGGATGGTGGCGTGAAACCATTGATATCGTAAAAGAAAATGATCCAGCGGCTCGCACCACTTTGGAGGTTCTTTTGACCTATCCTGGTGTGAAAGCCTTGGCTGCCCACCGTCTCTCTCATTTTCTCTGGAAACATGGCTTTAAGCTCTTAGCTCGTATGCACAGCCAATTTTGGCGTTTTTGGACTCAGATTGAGATTCACCCTGGAGCTCAGATCGAATCAGGTGTCTTCATTGACCATGGGGCAGGACTTGTGATTGGGGAGACGGCGATTGTTGAGAAGGGTGTCCTTCTCTACCATGGTGTCACTCTCGGTGGGACAGGTAAGGATAGTGGCAAACGCCATCCGACTGTTCGTAAAGGAGCGCTCATATCTGCTCATGCCCAAGTCATCGGTCCTGTAGAAATCGGTGAAAATGCCAAAGTCGGTGCCGCTGCGGTCGTTGTGGCAGATGTTCCTAGTGATGTGACGGTTGTCGGCATTCCTGCTAAGATTGTTCGTGTTCACGGGCAAAAGGATGAACCAACTATCCATGAAGTTGAAGAAAAACGTGAATACTACGTCAATAAACTTGAGCATGCTAGAGAAGCCAGTCATAGGTCGTCTGGTTTGTAAGCTTATTGTAAGACACAGAAAGGAGTCAGTGAGTGATTAAAATCTATGACACCATGTCTCGTGATTTGCGAGAATTTGTTCCTATTGAGGACGGTAAGGTCAAGATGTATGTCTGTGGGCCAACTGTATACAACTACATCCACGTGGGGAATGCCCGCTCGACAGTAGCCTTTGACACTATTCGTCGCTATTTTGAATATCGTGGCTATGAAGTTGCCTACATTTCTAACTTCACAGATGTGGATGATAAGATTATCAACCGTGCCAAGGAAGAAGGCATCACACCTCAAGAAGTAGCGGACAAGTACATCGCAGCTTTTCGTCAAGACGTGACGGCTCTTGGTGTGAAACCTGCAACTCGCCATCCTCGTGTAGTCGAGTTTATGGCTGACATTATCCGCTTTGTAGAAGACTTGATTGAAAAGGGCTATGCCTATGAGAGCCAAGGGGATGTCTATTTCCGTGTAGAAAAATCCCATAACTATGCTAAGTTGGCCAATAAAACCTTGGAAGACTTGGAGCTAGGAGCTTCAGGTCGCACAGATGAGGAAACGGCTCGCAAGGAAAATCCGGTAGACTTTGCCCTTTGGAAAGCAGCCAAACCAGGTGAGATTTCTTGGGATAGCCCATGGGGTCCTGGTCGTCCAGGCTGGCATATCGAGTGTTCGGTCATGTCAACGGAAATTTTGGGTGATACCATCGATATCCACGGTGGTGGAGCTGACCTTGAGTTTCCTCACCACACCAATGAAATTGCCCAGTCAGAAGCTAAAACAGGTAAGACCTTCGCCAACTACTGGATGCACAATGGTTTTGTCAATATCGACAATGTCAAGATGTCCAAGTCTTTGGGGAACTTCATTACAGTACACGATGCCCCTCAAAACGATCGATGGTCAAGTGCTTCGTTTCTTCTTTGCGACTCAGCATTACCGCAAACCTATCAATTTTACGGAAAAAGCAGTGCGCGATGCGGAGACTAATCTCAAGTATTTGAAGAACACTTACGAGCAACCATTTGTTGGTACAGTAGATATACAAGAGTTACAGGCATTTAAAGATAAGTTTGTAGCAGCAATGGATGAGGATTTCAATACAGCTAATGGAATCACAGTTGTCTTTGAAATGGCCAAATGGATCAACTCAGGCAACTATGATGCAGCTGTTAAGGAAGCTCTTGCGGCCATGTTAGAAGTCTTTGGAGTGGTCTTTGTTGAGGAAGTTTTGGATGAAGAGATTGAAGCCTTGATTCAGAAACGCCAAGAAGCACGTGCTAACCGAGATTTTGCAACAGCTGACCAAATCCGTGACCAACTAGCTGCGCAAGGGATTAAACTACTGGATACCAAGGATGGAGTGAGGTGGACACGTGATTGATGTCAATCTCATTAACGGGATTGCGCTAGCCTTTGAAGGAGATGCGGTGTATTCTATGTATATTCGTCGTCATCTCATTCTTAAAGGCATGACCAAGCCCAATAAACTCCACCAAGAGGCAACCAAGTATGTGTCGGCTAGGGCTCAGGCGCATTTGATTTCTCTCATGTTGGAAGAAAAAGTCCTAACGGAAAAAGAGGAAGAAATCTACAAACGGGGTCGCAATACCAATAGCCATACCAAGGCAAAAAATGCGGATGTGGTGACCTATCGCATGTCTACAGGATTTGAAGCGGTCATGGGCTATCTTCATATGACTGAAAATGTGGAACGCCTAGAAACCTTGATCTCTTGGTGTATCCAAAAAGTGGAGGGCTAGGAATGATTGCAAAAGAATTACTAGATTGGTTTCCACAAGCTCAGATTGTAGACCAACCAGTCGATAAGGAAGGTTATCTGACGCTTCCAGTATCCGCAAATCAGTGGGTTTTACTGGAAGAAGCTGGACTTAGTGAACGTGAGAAACAGTTGGTGTCCCTTTTAACCCAGCAGGAACAAACCATCTCGCTCAATCCCTGGTATAGCTATTTGATAGAGGGCAAGGGACAAGCACCACAGAGCTTTAAAAAGCTACAAGTTGTCTATTGTCACCTTTCTTATTACCAACAGGAGAACTTAATTTCTTGGTTGGATATGATGAAAACCCTCTTTCCTAATTGTGAGACAGTGCTTCAGGTGGGAGCTCAGGATTACCTTTTTGTTCTCCAGCAGGACAAGTATACCTCGGTTCGTTCCATCTTGATGGATACCTTGGAAGCCGTAGAATACGATTTTGGTGTGCGCCTGTCCATCATGCTTGGTCAGGTATGGTCACAAACAGGAAATCAGAGTTTGACAGATCTCATCAAAGCTGAACGTGACTTGTTTAAAAACTGGTGGTGTCAAGGTCATCAAGGATTCCATACCTTTTCTCAGCTCTACCTTTGGAGTATGGGTGAAAAAATGGTGGATCTCGGTTTGATAAAAGATTATCTCCACCAGATGATTTTGGATCAAGATCAGATTCAGGAAATCATTCTCTCACTATGGGAAAATAGTGCTGTCCTTACGAAGACAGCTCAGCAACTCTATCTACACCGTAATTCCCTCCAATACAAAATTGATAAATGGGAAGAATTAACAGGGCTACAGTTGAAAGAATTGACTGACTTGACCTTGTGTTATCAGTTGATTTTACCAGATATTATTTAAAGTTTTGTGCAAGTTGCACAGAACTTTTTTTATTTTTGGTCACCTTGCCATAGAAATGTAAAAGCGTTTTCATCTATAATAAAACTATCAAAAAAATAAAAAGGAGTTCACCGAAATGGTAGAATTAAATCTTAAAAATATTTACAAAAAATATCCAAACAGCGAACACTACTCAGTTGAAGACTTCAACTTGGACATCAAAGACAAAGAATTTATCGTTTTCGTAGGTCCTTCAGGATGTGGTAAATCAACTACTCTTCGTATGATTGCAGGTCTTGAAGATATCACAGAAGGTACTGCATCTATCGATGGCGTGGTTGTCAACGACGTAGCTCCAAAAGACCGTGACATTGCCATGGTATTCCAAAACTACGCTCTTTACCCACACATGACTGTATACGATAACATGGCTTTCGGTTTGAAATTGCGTAAATACAGCAAAGATGACATCGAAAAACGTGTACAAGAAGCAGCTGAAATTCTTGGCTTGAAAGAATTCTTGGATCGTAAACCAGCTGACCTTTCAGGTGGTCAACGTCAACGTGTTGCCATGGGTCGTGCCATTGTCCGTGATGCAAAAGTATTCTTGATGGACGAACCTTTGTCAAACTTGGATGCGAAACTTCGTGTATCAATGCGTGCTGAAATCGCTAAAATTCACCGTCGTATCGGAGCTACAACTATCTACGTAACTCACGACCAAACAGAAGCGATGACACTTGCAGACCGTATCGTTATCATGTCAGCAACTAAAAACCCTGCTGGTACAGGTACTATCGGACGTGTTGAGCAAATCGGTACTCCTCAAGAAGTTTACAAAAACCCAGTTAACAAATTCGTAGCAGGATTTATCGGAAGCCCAGCTATGAACTTCATCAACGTTAAATTGAACGGTGATCGCATTGTTGCTGATGGATTTACTTTGAAAGTTCCAGAAGGTGCTTTGAAAGTTCTTCGTGAAAAAGGTTACGAAGGTAAAGAATTGATCTTCGGTATCCGTCCAGAAGACGTGAATGCAGAACCTGCTTTCCTTGAAACATTCCCAGAATCAGTTGTGAAAGCAACTATCTCTGTATCAGAGTTGCTTGGTTCAGAATCTCACCTATACTGCCAAGTTGGTAAAGATGAATTCGTTGCTAAAGTTGATGCACGTGACTACTTGCAAGCTGGTGCAACAGTTGAACTTGGATTTGACTTGAACAAAGCTCACTTCTTCGACGTAGAAACTGAAAAAACAGTTTACTAAGATATAAGAAATGATCAAACACTGCTAGAAATCTTCTAGCAGTGTTTTTCTTATAAAGCTCTAGGTTCTTCTAGTTTTCTTATTATCGAAAAAGTGATAAAATGGTAGGAAGAACTGGAGAGTATGCATGCCAAAAGAAGTAATTTATTCAGGCGATGAAGTCGTCGCTTTAACGCAAAAATATTTATCGAAAGAAGATGTGGCTTTTGTACATAAGGCCTTGGTTTATGCTGTAGAATGCCATAGTGGCCAGTATCGTAAATCAGGTGAGCCCTACATCATCCATCCTATCCAGGTAGCAGGAATCTTGGCTAAGCTCAAGCTGGACGCTGTCACTGTTGCTTGTGGTTTTTTGCATGACGTAGTAGAAGACACAGATGCTACTTTGGATGACTTAGAACGCGAGTTTGGTCATGATGTTCGAGTGATTGTAGACGGTGTTACCAAACTTGGTAAGGTCGAGTATAAATCTTTTGAAGAACAATTGGCCGAGAATCACCGCAAGATGCTCATGGCCATGTCAGAGGATATCCGCGTTATCTTGGTAAAACTCTCTGACCGCCTGCACAACATGCGTACCCTCAAGCATCTTCGTAAAGACAAGCAGGAGCGTATTTCCAGAGAAACTATGGAAATCTATGCACCACTTGCTCACCGTCTGGGGATTTCAAGTGTGAAATGGGAACTAGAAGATCTATCCTTCCGTTATCTCAATCCAACTGAGTTTTACAAGATAAGTCACATGATGAAGGAAAAACGTCAAGAACGTGAAGCCTTGGTCGATGAAGTTGTGACAAAACTTGAGGAATATTCATCTGAGCGCCACCTTACAGGAAAAATCTATGGCCGTCCAAAGCATATCTACTCTATCTATCGTAAGATGCAGGACAAGAAAAAACGCTTTGAGGAAATCTATGACCTGATTGCCATTCGCTGTATTTTAGACACTCAGAGTGATGTTTACGCCATGTTGGGTTACGTTCATGAGCTTTGGAAACCAATGCCAGGCCGTTTCAAGGATTATATTGCCAATCGTAAGGCCAATGGTTACCAGTCTATTCATACGACTGTTTATGGACCAAAAGGACCGATCGAGTTCCAGATCCGTACCAAGGAAATGCACGAGGTTGCTGAATACGGGGTTGCGGCTCACTGGGCTTACAAAAAAGGAATCAAAGGTCAGGTTAATAGCAAGGAATCTGCTATCGGGATGAACTGGATCAAGGAGATGATGGAACTCCAAGACCAGTCGGATGATGCCAAGGAATTTGTAGATACTGTCAAAGAAAACTATCTGGCTGAAGAGATTTACGTCTTTACTCCAGATGGAGCGGTTCGTTCTCTTCCAAAGGATTCTGGACCGATTGACTTTGCCTATGAGATTCATACAAAGATTGGGGAAAAAGCTACTGGTGCCAAGGTTAATGGTCGTATGGTTCCGTTGACGACCAAGTTAAAAACGGGTGACCAGGTTGAAATCATCACCAATCCAAATTCATTTGGACCAAGCCGCGACTGGCTCAACATGGTTAAGACCAGCAAGGCCCGTAACAAAATTCGTCAGTTCTTTAAAAACCAAGATAAAGAATTGTCTATCAATAAAGGTCGTGAATTGCTGATTAGTCAGCTACAAGAAAACGGCTATGTGGCCAATAAATTTATGGACAAGCGCCACATGGATGAAGTCCTTCAAAAAAACCAGCTACAAGACAGAAGAAGCTCTCTTTGCTGCCATTGGTTTTGGAGAAATCGGAGCCATTACCGTCTTCAACCGTTTGACGGAAAAAGAACGTCGTGAAGAAGAACGTGCCAAGGCTAAGGCAGAAGCAGAAGAACTGGTCAAGGGTGGCGAAGTCAAAGTAGAGAACAAGGACACGCTTAAGGTGAAGCATGAGGGTGGAGTTGTCATCCAAGGTGCTTCTGGGCTCTTGGTCCGGATTGCCAAATGTTGTAACCCTGTTCCTGGTGATGATATCGTTGGTTATATTACCAAAGGTCGCGGAGTTGCCATCCACCGTGTGGACTGTATGAACCTTCGTTCACAGGAAAACTATGAGCAACGTCTTCTTGATGTTGAATGGGAAGACCAATTCTCAAGCAAGGAATATATGGCTCATATCGACATCTATGGACTCAACCGTTCTGGTCTTTTGAATGATATCTTGCAAGTCCTATCCAATACAACTAAGAATATCTCAACGGTTAACGCCCAGCCTACCAAGGATATGAAATTTGCCAATATCCATGTATCCTTTGGAATTTCTAACCTTTCAATGTTGACAACTGTGGTTGATAAGATTAAGAGTGTACCAGAAGTCTACTCAGTCAAACGGACCAATGGTTAAGTTGACTCGATAGATCTAGAAAGGATTTCTATGAGAATTATCGTTCAGCGTGTCAAGGAAGCTCAGGTTTCTATTGAAGGGCGAATTCATGGTCAGATCAAACAGGGGCTCCTGCTCTTAGTGGGTGTTGGACCTGAGGACCAACAGGAAGATTTGGACTATGCAGTCAGAAAACTGGTCAATATGCGGATTTTCTCAGATGCCGAAGGCAAGATGAACCTATCTGTGGGATAATAAGGCGAAATCTCTCCATCTCAGTTTACTCTGTTTGCAGATACCAAAAGGCAATCGTCCAGCCTTTACAGGTGCAGCCAAACCAGATATGGCTGAGGCCTTCTATCAAGATTTTAATCGAGAACTTGCCAAGGAAGTTCCTGTTGAGACAGGGGTCTTTGGAGCAGATATGCCGGGAATTGGGACTGGTCAATGATGAGTTGATCACCATTATCCTTGATACTAAAATAGATAAGAAAAACCAAGCATATGCTTGGTTTTTATAACATGTTAGTTTAGTTTTCAACAGAGCTGTTTGGCGATTTCTAAACACCAGGGTTCTTCATTCTTGTGAATCAAGTAAAGGTGTTAGAGAGTCATCAAACTGTTGAACTTGGAGTTTGTCTCCGATAATGATGGCATGTTTTTCAAGATGTTTGAGGAGGTCAAAGCTATCGTGAACGCGAGTCCAGGAGATAGGTTCAGCTTCTTTGGTTTCTGCCCCTGAGTGGCAATTGATGATCTCAGCAAAAGTTCTCCCTTGCTTGGGAATGGTACCCTGTGAGGACGGAGTCTTTGGAAAGCCGAGCATGCTTTCTAATCTTTCACGAAAAGTCTGGTGAAAGTATGTTCTAATACTCCCAGCTTCACCATGAATTTGGTCGCTTGTATAGTCTAGATGGTGCACCAGAAAAACCTCAATCAAACGGTGTTTTTCATTGAAACAGAATACAAATATTAAACCAATATCAGTCAATAAGTATCCTTTTTTCTTGTCTTTTAAGATGAGATTTTCAGACTGCATGCGCTTGATCATTTCGGTTACAGCTGGAGGAGATACCTGCATCCGAGCAGCAATTTCCTTATTGGTAATCTTAGGAACATCCATGCCAATCTCATAAATACATTTTAAATAGTCTTCTTTATTTGGGGTCATTCGCATTTCCTTGTTTATTATCTCCATCTAGTATACCAAAAAAGAGGCTGGGACAAAAGTCCTAGCCTCTCAATTGTCTTTGGATTGTCGAGCAAGACGCAGTGGTTGAATGGACTCTACTACGCTGATTTCATCAGCTTTTACAGCCCTACTCAACTGTGCGGAGGTGGAACAACGAAATCGAATTCTAACGAATTACCGATTTCTGTCCCACTCTCTATTGCTACAAGAGCTGGACTTAGTTGAGTTCTTTTGCAACTGCAATAGCGGCTTCAAAGTCTGGCTCGCTGTTGATATTATCTACGTATTCGACATAGCGGATGGTGTTGTAGGTATCGAGAACAAAAACTGCGCGTGCAAGCAGATGCCATTCATTGATTAAGAGGGCATAATCTCGCCCAAAGGAGTGGTCGAAATAGTCTGATAGCATGATGGCATTTTCAATTCCTTCAGCACCACACCAGCGTTTTTGTGCAAATGGAAGGTCCATTGATACTGTTAGGACTACAGTGTTGTCCAAGCTAGCCAGTTCTTGGTTAAAGCGACGAGTCTGCAGTGAGCAGATGCCTGTATCGATAGAAGGGATGACACTCAAGATTTTTTTCTTGCCTTCAAAATCAGCCAGTGTTTTTTGAGAGAGGTCAGTCGTTGTGAGAGAGAAATCAAGTGCTTTGTCACCTACTTGTAGTTGTTTTCCTGTAAAAGTTACAGGATTTCCAAGGAATGTAGTCATAAGCTACTCCAATCTTTTTTCTTTCATTTTACATTGAAACGTCAGATTTTTCCCAATAATTTGACCGGAATTTGAATCAAAAAAACGCCAATTCAAGGTGACTGACGTTTTTTAAATGATTATTTTGCCAAACCTTCAGCAATCTTGTCAAGGTTATATTTCATCATGTTGTAGTAGCTGTCGCCTTCTTTACCTTCTTCAGCGATTGAGTCCGTAAAGATTTGAGCATAGATTGGGATATTTGTGTCTTTAGAAACAGTCTTCATTGGACGATCATCGACACTGGATTCAACAAATAGTGATGGAACTTTCATTTGGCGAAGTTTTTCAACCAAAGTCTTGATTTGGTCAGGTGTTCCTTCTTCTTCAGTATTGATTTCCCAGATGTAAGCACTTGGGACACCGTAAGCTTTAGAGAAGTATTTGAAGCATCCTTCGCTGGTTACGATGAGTTTCTTGTCAGCATCAATAGCGTTAAATTTCTCTTTGGCTTCCTTGTCAAGCTTGTCTAGTTTTTCAGTGTATTCTTTGAGATTCTTTTCGTAGAATTCCTTGTTGTTAGGGTCTTTAGCGATGAGTTGCTTAGCAATGTTTTGCGCATAAATAATCCCGTTTTCAAGGTTGAGCCAAGCATGTGGGTCTTCTTTCCCTTTTTCATTTTGGCCTTCTAGGTAGATGACATCAACGCCTTCACTGACAGCAAAGTAGTCCTTGTTTTCAGTTTTCTTGGCATTCTCAACTAATTTTGTAAACCAGGCATTTCCACCTGTTTCAAGGTTGATGCCGTTGTAGAAGATTAAGTCAGCTTGCGAAGTTTTCTTAACGTCTTCAGGAAGAGGCTCGTACTCGTGTGGATCTTGTCCAACAGGCACGATACTATGAAGATCAATCTTATCTCCAGCGATATTTTTAGTGATATCAGCGATAATTGAGTTTGTAGCAACGACTTTTAATTTTTGTCCAGAAGCTGCATCTTTCTTTCCAGTAGAACATGCTACAAGAGCAATGACAGAAAGGCAAAGAACCAGCAATGCACCTAATTTTTTCATTAGATTCCTCCAGAGGGGCTTCCCTCGTTATTGTTTGATTTTTTTATTTTTCAGCTTCAGATAGCGTTGTTTTGGTGCGATAAAGAAACTGATGAGAAAGAAACTGGCAGATGTCAGCACGATACTTGAACCTGCAGCTAAGTTAAAAGCTATAACCGATAAAAAGTCCCAAGACAGAAGCTAGAGCTCCCAAGCCTGATGAAAGAAAAATCATGCTCTTAAGACTATTGGCGTAGAGATAGGCTGTCGAAGCTGGGGTAATCAGCATGGCTACGATAAGGATGGTTCCGACACTTTGCATAGCAGTCACTGACACCAGAGTCAAGAGTACCATGAGTAGATAGTGGTAGAAATTAACTGGCATGCCCATAGCCTTAGCTAGGAGTTCATCAAAGGATGTAATCAAGAGTTGTTTGAAGAAAATCCCGATAACCAAAAGAATAAGTGCTCCCACACCGATGGTAATATACATGTCTAAGTCTTGCACAGCCAAGATATTCCCAAAGAGGATATGGAAGAGGTCAGTCGAGCTTTTAGCCACACTAATCAGGATGATACCCAGAGCCAAGAAAGATGAAAATGTAATCCCTATGGCAGTGTCACTCTTGATGATAGAATTCCCCTTGATGTAGGTGATGATGACAGAAGCAAGTAGTCCAAAGATAATAGCCCCGATAAAGAAGTCAATCCCTAAAATAAAGGAAAGGGCTACACCAGGTAAAACAGCGTGCGAGATGGCATCGCCCATGAGAGACATCCCACGTAGAATGATAAAGCAGCCAACAGCTCCGGCTACAACACCGATGACAACTGCTGTAATCAAGGCATTTTGTAGAAAGTGGAAATTCTGCAATCCATCTATAAATTCTCCAATCATAGGTCACCTCCATTGAAAAAGAGTCGGTCACCATAAGCTTGTTTGAGATTGGCTTTGGTGAAGGTCTCCTTTGTTGGACCAAAGGCAATTAGCTCCTTGTTGAGAAGGAGTACCTGGTCAAAATAATGGGGAACCTTACCGAGATCGTGGTGGACGATAAGGACCGTCTTACCAGCCTTTTTAAGATCTCTCAGCGTGTTCATAATGATTTCTTCACTGACTGAGTCAATCCCGACAAAGGGTTCATCTAAGAGAATATAGTCAGCCTCTTGGACCAGACAGCGGGCAATTAAAACACGCTGGAATTGTCCTCCAGAGAGTTGACTAATCTGACGATCTGCATAGTCAGAAAGACCTACGATTTCGAGTGCTTCAGCTACCTTTTTCCAGTGACTTGCCTTTAAGGTGTGAAAGAGTGGAATGGATGGATAGAGTCCCAGAGAGACACATTCTTTTACCTTGATAGGAAAGTTGTAGTCGATATGAATTTTTTGTTCGACATAGGCAACTTTCTTAAGAGATTTGTTCATTTCTTTATCGTCGATAAAAGCATGTCCTTCATGTGGGATAATGCCCAGCATACTTTTTAATAAGGTTGATTTTCCTGCGCCGTTTGGACCAATAATCCCGGTAATCGTTGGTCCTTGGAGCACTAGTGAAATATCCTTTAGTGCCAACGTTTCTTTGTAGGAGACACTGAGGTTTTTCGATACGTATCATACAGTTGCATTCCTCCTAATTTTTTTAATATACCTTAATTTTATTTTTTTTAAGTCAAGTTAATTTTTGGTAAAAATTTAAAATATTAATAATGAAATCAAATAGGAGGAGACGGCATTTTTAATTGCATTCCCCAGGGATTTTTGCTAAGCTAGGAATAAGTGAAATTAGGAAAGTGAGAACAAGATGACACGTTATCAAGATGATTTTTATGATGCTATAAATGGTGAATGGGAAAAGACTGCAGTCATTCCAGCCGATAAATCACGAACAGGTGGTTTTATCGACCTTGACGAAGAAATCGAAGAGTTGATGCTAACAACGACGGACAAGTGGTTGGCTGGAGAAGATGTTCCTGAAGATCCTATCCTAGCAAACTTTGTCAAATACCATGGTATGGTCAGAGATTTCGACAAGCGAGAAGCTGATGACATCAAACCAGTCCTTCCTATGCTTAAGGAATACCAAGATTTGGAAAGTTTTGCGGACTTCGCAAGCAAATTAGCAGAGTTTGAATTAGCTGGCAAACCAAACTTCCTTCCATTTGGTGTATCACCAGACTTTATGGATGCTAGAACCAATGTTCTCTGGGCTAGTGCTCCAGGAACTATCTTGCCTGATACAACCTACTATGCGGAAGACCATCCTCAGCGTGAGGAATTATTGAACCTTTGGAAAGAAAGTACTTCTAATCTCCTCAAAGCCTATAACTTCTCAGATGAAGAAATCGAAGATTTATTAGAGAAACGATTGGAATTGGACCGCCGTATCGCAACTGTAGTCCTCTCTAATGAAGAAAGTTCAGAATATGCCAAACTTTACCATCCATATTCTTATGAAGATTTCAAGAAGTTTGCGCCTGCCTTACCTCTAGATGACTTCTTCCAAGCAGTGATTGGTCAAACTCCAGATAAGGTTATCGTAGATGAGGAACGTTTCTGGCAAGCAGCAGAGCAATTCTATAGTGAAGAAGCTTGGCCTTTGCTTAAGGCAAGCTTGATCTTGAGTGTGGTCAATCTTTCAACAAGCTATTTGACAGATGAGATTCGTATCTTGTCAGGTGCCTATGGCCGTGCCCTTTCTGGAGTTCCAGAGGCCCAAGATAAGCGCAAGGCTGCTTACCACTTAGCTCAAGGACCATTCAAACAAGCCCTTGGCCTTTGGTATGCCCACGAAAAATTCTCTCCAGAAGCCAAAGCTGACGTAGAGAAAAAAGTGGCGACCATGATTGATGTTTATAAGGAACGTTTAGCTAAAAACGACTGGCTGACACCTGAAACACGAGAAAAAGCTATCGTCAAACTCAATGTTATCAAGCCTTATATTGGTTACCCAGAAGAATTACCAGCTCGTTACAAGGACAAGGTTGTAGATGAATCTGCTAGCCTCTTTGAGAATGCTCTTGCCTTTGCGCGTGTTGAAATCAAGCACAGTTGGAGCAAGTGGAATCAGCCGGTTGACTACAAGGAGTGGGGAATGCCTGCTCATATGGTCAATGCCTACTACAATCCACAAAAGAACTTGATTGTCTTCCCTGCTGCTATCTTACAGGCACCATTCTATGACTTGCATCAGTCATCTTCTGCCAACTATGGTGGTATCGGTGCGGTTATTGCCCATGAAATCTCTCACGCCTTTGATACTAATGGAGCTTCCTTTGATGAAAATGGAAGCCTCAAGGATTGGTGGACAGAAAGCGACTATGCAGCCTTTAAAGAAAAAACGCAGAAGGTTATCGACCAGTTTGATGGGCAAGAATCTTACGGTGCAAAAATCAATGGGAAATTAACTGTTTCCGAAAACGTTGCAGACCTAGGAGGAATTGCTGCTGCCCTAGAAGCTGCAAAGAGAGAACCGGACTTCTCAGCTGAAGAGTTCTTCCATAACTTTGCTCGTATCTGGCGTATGAAAGGTCGCCCAGAGTTGATGAAACTCATGGCCAGTGTCGACGTGCACGCCCCAGCTAAACTTCGTGTTAACGTCCAAGTGCCAAACTTTGATGACTTCTTTACAACCTATGATGTCAAAGAAGGGGACGGAATGTGGCGTGCACCTGAAGACCGAGTGATTATTTGGTAAAAGTAAGTCCTTAACCAAGTATCATCTTGGGATTAATAATTCATTTTTTTAAAGTTTATCCATCTGACAATACAATACTACCGAGGTTAACATGAAGAAATTTTTAATGATGCTTTCAGCTATTCTTTCGATTTCAGTTTTGGCATCTTGTGATTTCAATAAAAATAGGAGCAATACAGAACCTTCGTCTGCACTATCATCTGTATCCGAAGACGATAAGACTAGTTCATCAACAGGAGAAAAGACTGAGAATATTAGTGACTCTTCGACCAAGGTATCACAATCGACTGTTGAAAATAAGAAGGAAACTGGACAAGATGTATATAAAGAAGTGATTGAACGTTATAATCACTTTACAGACCTTTTAAAGCAAGGTAATAGAGAAGATTTATACCAGGAAAATAAACAACACAAGATTGCTTCAGAAGAATATAGCCTGATTTTTTCTCGAATGGATTATCAAAATGCACCAGATTGGAAATATGCCATTGTTGATTTAAATAAGGATGGTCAAGACGAGTTGCTTATTGGTGATGAAAAATTTGTTTCAGCCATTTATTATTTGGAAAAATCCAAAAGCCTAACTTACTTCACACAGCTTATGTAGCTTCTGCAGGTGGTTTTCGCTCAGGATTTGGTATTTACGAAAATGGTCAAGTCTCTTATGCAGACTGGCAGTCAACCCGTCCAGAAATGAACCTGGCTTTATATTCGTTTGATAAAAATGGAGTGCAGAAGATTAAAGAAGCAACTATTCAAATCGGTGGTAATGAAAAAGCAGAGCAAGTTTTAGATATTTCTTCTGAAAAAGCTTGATTTGTCTAACATTGACTGGAAAGAATTGAATCCAGCTAATTAGTTTTTAAATTATTTTTTTCTAGTTCAACTTTGAATACACTGAACAAAGATTGATATAGAAATATGAACTACAAAAAAAAACAAGGATGACTGTCCTTGGTTTTTTTGTTTTAGAAAAATGGGTTAAAGGTTTTTTCGTGGGCGATGGTCGTAGCAGGTCCGTGACCTGGATAGACATCGTAGTTAGGGAGGGTAAAGAGTTGGGTTTGGATACTATGGAGGAGTTGTTCCATACTACCTGTTGGCAAATCTGTTCGGCCAATAGTTTCACGGAAAAGAGCATCACCCGTTAAGACTAGCTGAGCATCCGGAAAGACAAAGGAAACGCCACCAATAGAGTGGCCAGGAGTTGGTAATACACTAAAGCGGAACTCCTCGATTTGGTATTCTTCATGAAAAACATAGGTGTGTTCAGCTGGTCTCACACGACATCCGCCATATCATCGTGACGAGGAAGCCCAGAAAGATTATCAACAGGAGTATAGAGCCAAGAAGCTTCACTTTCTGCTACATAGACTGGAGGATTTCCAAAAGTATCTCTAACCAAGTCGAGACTTAAGATATGATCGTAGTGAGTGTGGGTCAGGAGAATGGCACAGACTGGTTTGTTGATTTTCTCGATAGTCTTGCGAATGGCCTCCCAATGACTACCAGGATCGACTACAATCAGGTGTTGCTCCCCTTCAAGATAATAAGTATTTTTCATAGGCGACAGGATTTACAGTTTTATGGATTTTCATAGGATTTCCTCTTTCAAAGAATTTACAGTTTCTAGTATAACACAGAAGGACAAAATAAGAAATCAATCAACAAGAAAGTCCCCTCCATAAAGGAAGGGACTTTTTAGTACATTAAAAATGATTTTTCCAGGCTTGGAAGCGTGCATCCAGTAGGAGTTGTGTCAGGTTTTTTAAGATTTCGACTTGCTTGGGCTCCAGTGTCTGGGCTTGAGAAACAAGTTGTTGAATGTGTTCAATAGCATTTCTAGAAGATAAATCGTTGATGGAAGTGATTCCAGACTCTAGGATGGTTCCAAAGAAGAGATCAAAATAGAGTTCTAATTCCTCATCGGGAACACTGTCCACCCATTCCTTTAGAGTGTCTTTTATCTGTAGACTTTCACTACTAATCTCCTCTAGTTGGACAAAGTGGTGTCCATCTGTCAACCAACTGAAAGTATTGTGTTGGGCGATGCCACCGAGAGCCGTAGATTTGACGACGATAGGAGTATCAGGAACTTCCAGCATCATTCCGATGACAGAACCTTGTGGGACATAACGATGAATTTTTGGAATCACTTCCTGATAGCCGGTGCTTTCAGTCAGTTCAGCTTGAAGACCAGGGGCATCATAGGTATAAACTGCGGATATTTTTTCTTGCAATTCAAGTTGAATTTGGCTAGCAGCGTAGCCAGCTAGATTGCCACCTTTAGAATGTCCAGCTACAATCACTTTCTGTTTTGGATGTTGGGTAAAGAATTCTTCCAAGTATTCAAGAGCATGCTTTTGGGCAGGGATTTCCTTCATATAGGTCATATGGAAATCTTCCTTCCAGCCAATAATACTATCGTCTGTGCCACGAAAAATAATGAGATAGGTATCTAGATTCAGACGATAGGTCATAGCAGCGAATTGTTTTTGGAGTTCTACATCAATATCATTAACAAAGTTAGAAAGCTTGCTATTTTTAAAACGCTTGTGTTGGGAGAGTTGGTCTAAGAGTTGTAGACGTTCTTTATTGGTCAACATGGTGCTTTCTCGTGGGACACGTGTTGCGACATCGCTTAAACGATTGACGGATTGGTCCAATAAGTCATCAAAAGGAAGATAAGTCAGCTCTGTCAAAAGCAAGTACATCTAGTTCATTTAAGGGAAGATCATAAAAAGAATCGTATTGAACATCAGTTAGATAGTTAAAAATATTGGCCATGGGAATTCCTTTCTTAACTTTTATCATATCAGATTTACATCAATTTCGCTAGTAGTCAGGAGAATTTTGCTATAATATAGAAAAAGGAGGAGCAGATGCATAAGATTTTACTAGTAGAAGATGATCCAGTAATCCGTCAACAAGTTGGGAAAATGCTCTCCGAATGGGGTTTTGAAGTAGTCATGGTAGAAGACTTTATGGAAGTTCTAACGCTATTTGTTCAATCTCAACCTCATCTGGTTCTTATGGATATTGGTCTTCCCTTGTTTAATGGCTATCATTGGTGCCAGGAAATTCGCAAGATTTCCAAAGTTCCTATTATGTTTCTGTCTTCAAGAGACCAGGCTATGGACATCGTGATGGCTATTAATATGGGAGCTGACGATTTTGTGACCAAGCCTTTTGACCAGCAGGTCCTCTTAGCCAAGGTACAGGGATTATTGCGACGCTCTTATGAGTTTGGGCGGGATGAGAGTCTATTAGAATATGCAGGAGTAATCCTCAATACTAAGTCTATGGATTTGCATGTTGAGGGACAGGCAATCACACTGACAAAGAATGAATTTCAAATCTTACGTGTTCTATTTGAACACGCAGGAAATATCGTGGCGCGTGATGACCTGATGCGAGAACTCTGGAATAGTGACTTTTTCATCGACGATAATACTCTTTCTGTCAATGTTGCGCGCTTGCGTAAGAAACTGGAGGAGCAAGGTTTGGTAGGATTTATTGAAACTAAGAAAGGGATAGGATACGGGTTGAAACATGCTTAATTGGAGACAATTTTTTCTAGCTTATCTGCGCTCACGGATTCGCCTTCTAGTCTTCATTTTTTTGATTAGTTGCCTTGCCCTCGCCTTTCACATTTTATTTACAAATCTAGGTTCTTACTTTCTTTACTTCTTTCTTCTTTGTAGTTTTCTAACCCTTTTATTTTTCATCTGGGATATCCTAGTAGAAGCAGAAGTTTATCGTAAGGAACTGCTTTATTCTGAAAGAGAACCAAAATCTCCTTTGGAATGTGCTCTAGCAGAAAAATTGGACGAACGCGAAGCTGAGCTTTATCAAAAGAAATCAGAAGCGGAAAGCAAGCTAACAGATTTACTAGACTACTATACCTTGTGGGTACATCAGATTAAGACGCCCATCGCTGCAACACGCCTATTAGTGGCAGAAGTTTCTGAACGTGAGCTTAAGCAGCAGTTGGAACAGGAAATTTTTAAAATCGACTCCTATACCCATCTTGTTTTACAATATCTACGTTTAGAGAGTTTTCATGATGACTTGGTTTTTAAGCAAGTGACTATCGAGAACTTAGTCAAGGAGATGGTGAGGAAGTATGCTATTTTCTTTATCCAGAAAGGTTTGTCAGTTGATCTTCATAACCTAGATAAAACAGTTGTGACGGATGAAAAGTGGCTTTTAGTGGTCATTGAACAAATCCTCTCAAATAGTCTTAAATACACCAATTCAGGTGGTATTGAGATTTATATGGAAGACCAGGAACTTTGTATCAAGGATACAGGAATCGGCATTAAAAATAGTGATGTCCTTCGAGTCTTTGAACGCGGATTTTCAGGTTACAATGGTCGTATGACCCAGCAGTCATCTGGACTTGGTCTCTATTTAACCCAGAAAATTAGCCAAGAATTAGGTCATCAAATCCGTATCGAATCTGAACTTGGTCAAGGAACAACCGTGCGAATTAAGTTTGCGGAAGTGAACCTACTTATTGAGTAAAAAGAAATGCTAAGAGCTTGGAAGAAATCTTTCAAGCTCTTCTTTAGATTTCTATGTAGTGAGAAAATAGGATAGAACAAAGAAAAAGTAACTGGAATTTTTTTCCGTTCACTATCTTTCAAATTGATTGAGTTCTTTAGAGAAAGACTGTAAACTTTTTGATATAATATCAAGGATGGACTGATGGATATTTAAAAGATTATTTTCAAAAGAATGATAGGTGAGAATTAAAAATATGTAAGATTGGACAGAGGTCTCTCTACCATCGTCTATGCAGAAACAAGATTATATGAAATAAAAGGAGTAACCAATGACCGGAAACTATTCAACACGTGAATACCGTGAAAAATTATATGATGATCTTCATGTTCGATTAAGAGATACTGCAATTTTAATGTGTGCGATTTTTATTGCCTCTATAGGTCTAAATATGAATTCAACAGCTGTTATTATTGGAGCCATGCTGATTTCCCCTCTTATGACACCGATTGTTGGGCTGGGATTCGGTTTAGCTATTTTTGATACGCGTTTAATCAAGCAATCTCTAGAGGTTTTATTTACTCAAGTATTGGTCAGTTTGCTTGTCTCGACTCTGTATTTCTGGATTTCTCCCTTATCTTATGCAAGTAGCGAGTTGATTGCACGAACCTCTCCAACTATTTGGGATGTTCTCATTGCTATTGCTGGTGGGATAGCAGGTGTAATTGGTTCAAGGAAAAAAGAAGCAAACAATATCGTGCCTGGCGTAGCCATTGCAACAGCTCTGATGCCACCTATCTGTACTGCAGGCTATGGTTTAGCTAATGGAAATGTGCGATTTTTATTTGGGGCTCTTTATCTTTTCTTGATCAACTGTGTCTTTATCATGCTAACCAATATTGTTGGAACAAGAATTTTAATGAGAAAATCTCCTTTAAGTTCATTTAAAGAGCTAAACATTAAAATGAGAATTGGGTTGATATCCTTAATTGTATTATTGGTTCTTCCAGCCAGCTATTCAGCAGTCACTCTGACGATAGATCAAGCACGAAAAGAAGGAATCAAACAGTTTGTAGGAAAAGAGTTCGCCAATCATACGGTCATTAATCAAGTCTACAAGTCTAGAAACAATGAATTGGTCTTGACAGTTGTTGGAGATCCGATTTCAGAAGAAGAATTAGAAACAATCCGCCAAAAACAAGCCTCTTACGGTATTCAATCTGTTCAATTGAAAGTCAATCAAGTCCATAATTCGACAAAATTAGATAGTGAGATGACCAAGGAATTTTATGAAACCATTAACAAGTATATCGATCAAAAACTCTCTGAAAAAGATTTACAAAAAGATTTCGTAAAAGAAAATGAAACAGACAAGGATTGAGGATATTGAACTTATCTAACTCATGGAAGCAAATCTTGGGAGGATATCCTATATCCAAAAGTTAGTGGATAGAAAGGATCGTTGATGAGGATGCCATTTGTGGTGGTTTGACTAATCACTACTAGCTCAGCTTAATCAAAATATAAAAAAGCAACAACTGAAATAGTTGTTGCTTTTTAGGTGGCTGAGATTTTGTTCCAGGTTAAATGGTTTATTTCTCAACACGAGATTTGTTGGCGATATCAGCTAGGATAGTTGCTATAAACTCATCTACTGATACAGTGTTTGTTTCTTTTTGACCATAACGTCGAACATTGACAGTTCCGTCTTCCATTTCCTTGTCACCAACGATTAATTGGTAAGGAATTTTTTGAGTTTGAGAAGCACGGATCTTGAATTGCATTTTCTCATTGCGTTCATCCACATCGGCACGGACTCCACGGTCACGGAGTTTCTTAGCTACTTCCCAAGCATAATCCACATGTTTTTCGTTAGAAACTGGGATAAGAGTTACTTGGTGAGGTGCCAGCCATGTTGGGAAGGCACCTTTATAGTTTTCAATAAGGATAGCTGTAAAGCGTTCCATGGTTGAGATAACACCACGGTGAATCATAACTGGACGGTGTTCTTCCCCATCAGCTCCGATGTATTTGAGGTCGAAGCGTTCTGGAAGCAAGAAGTCAAGCTGGATTGTAGAGAGAGTTTCTTCTTTACCAAGGGCAGTCTTCACTTGGATGTCCAATTTTGGTCCGTAGAAGGCTGCTTCACCTTCAGCTTCAAAGTAGTCAAGCCCCATGTCATCCATAGCTGATTTCAACATACGTTGAGCATTTTCCCACATTTCATCATTATCAAAATATTTGTGAGTATCTTTAGGGTCGCGATATGACAAACGGAAGCGATAGTCAGTCAAGTTGAAGTCTTCATAAACATCGATAATCAATTGAAGCGTACGTTGGAACTCATCTTTGATTTGTTCAGGTGTTACGAAAAGTATGACCATCATTAAGTGACATTTCACGTACACGTTGAAGCCCTGTGAGAGCACCAGATTTTTCATAGCGGTGCATCATACCGATTTCAGCAATACGGATTGGCAATTCACGGTAAGAGTGAACGTGGTGTTTAAAGACTTCGATATGGTGAGGACAGTTCATTGGACGAAGAACGAATTCTTCCCCATCACCCATATCCATAGTTGGGAACATATCTTCACGGTAGTGTTCCCAGTGACCAGAAGTCTTGTAAAGTTCTACTGAGGCAATTGGTGGAGTGTAGACGTGTTGGTAACCAGCAGCGATTTCCTTGTCGACGATGTAGCGTTCCAACTCACGACGGATTGTCGCACCATTTGGCAACCAGAATGGTAGACCTTGACCAACTTCTTGAGAAATCATGAAGAGATCAAGCTCTTTACCAAGTTTACGGTGGTCACGTTCTTTGGCTTCTTCACGCATTTGAAGGTAGTTTTTCAAGTCTTTCTTGTCGAACCAAGCTGTACCATAAATACGTTGCATCATAGCGTTGTCGCTATTTCCACGCCAGTAAGCACCAGCTACATGGAGAAGGTGGAAGATTTGGATACGGCCTGTTGATGGCACGTGAGGTCCACGGCAGAGGTCCCACGTATTCACCCTGACGGTAGATGGTCAAGCCACCCTCGTCTTCTGAGTGTTCCTCAATCAATTCCAACTTGTAAGGGTCGTTTTTGAAGATTTCACGGGCTTCATCTTTTGTTACTTCTTCACGAATAGATGGGAAGTTTTCTTTAACGATTTTTTGCATTTCTTCTTCGATACGAGGAAGGTCTTCGTTAGAGATTTGACCAGCTTGGTTATCAGTATCGTAGTAGAAACCATCTTCGATAGCTGGACCAACACCCAAGTGAATGTCTGGGAAAAGGCGACGAGCTGCTTGAGCGAACAAGTGAGCTGCTGAGTGACGCAAGATTGGAAGGGCATCTTCGTGATCAGGTGTCACGATTTCGATGCTTCCGTCTTCTGTGATAGCACGAGTAGTGTCAATCAATTTGCCGTTAAATTTACCAGCAAGAGCTTTTTTAGCTAGGGAATTGCTGATAGATTGGGCAATTTCAAAAGTAGTAACGCCAGATTCGAATTCACGAACAGCGCCATCAGGGAAAGTAATCTTAATCATGTGATTTCTCCTTATCTATTATCCAAATATTTTTAAGAATCTATTCTTTTTATTGTAATAGTTTGTTTCTAGAATTTTTTTGTAGCTCAGTTTTATGCCAGCCTGCGCCAATCATTATCTTATTAACATTAAATTCAAAACTCTGTTTATCATTCATCGAAAATTTAAGTTTATATCCTATAAACAGGCGCTTCTTAAATTGATATGCTTGGATATCTTCTGCTGAAAATTCCCCTACAATGTCTCCTAATTTTCCCATAGGTGTAATAGAAATGATGTAGATTCCTGTCTCGGTAAAAACAATTAAAAAGTAGGCATTTGCAGTGCCTCCCTAAGCGCTGAGTTCCATAGACCGCATGTAGCGACTCAGCTACGCTAGAATCTAAGCCATGTTTCATTAAATAAGCCTTAATCTCTTCAAATTTGAATCCCATATAGACCTCCTTTATTCATTTTTTTAATATTGCAGCATAGGAAAAGTCCTCTCGCCACCCCAAAAAGTAACAAAAGAAAAAAATGAAAACAAAAAGCGACATCCTAAAAAGGACGTCGCAACGTGGTTCCACCTTCATTTATGTTCCTCAAAAAAGAGGGACACCTCTGATTGGCTCTAACGTGGCCACCGTTTTATGTTTGCATAAAAGTCAGTAGAGTAGTATCAGTATAGTCTTCCTATGCGTTCTCAGCAACCACGCACTCTCTAAAAGAAAGATTCTAAGTGATTTGTCTCTATGCATTATTATAGCATGATTGCGAGATTTTTCAAGGATTTTGTGAAAGTTTTTTGTTTTTTCTTTTTTGCAGAAGATACTTGATTCCAAGACCAGAAGCCATACCCGCGAGGGCAAAGATTTCATAGGCTAAAAAGTAAATCCATATAAATTCACCAAAGGGTATGATGGTAAAGCCATAGAGCAAGCAACTACCTAGAAGCCAATAGAGTGAAAAACCAAAACGGTAGCTATAAAGAAGTGAAACTATAAAAATTACAATGGGTGAAAGGATGAATATATTGAGAAGATAGAGACCTGTTAAATCAGGATTTGATGATAGTAGTATAAATAATCCATAAAGTGGACAATAAAAGAAAAATACGACCAGATAGTAGGGGAGATATTGCAAGAATTTACGCATGTTAATCACCTCTCTTTTCAAGATGTCTACTTAGATATTCTTCCTATAACTATTATAGCACATTTGTGGTATAGATAGTAAATCAGTTGACAAAGAAGTTAGTTATTGGTAGAATAGGAAATGTCGTAAAGACAAATAACTTCTTCTTGGTTACAGGCATGCCAACCTGTCACTCGGATGAAGCCAAATAAAAAGGAGAAATATCATGGCAATCTCAAAAGAGAAAAAAAATGAAATCATCGCACAATATGCACGTCACGAAGGTGATACAGGTTCAGTAGAGGTTCAAGTTGCTGTCCTTACTTGGGAAATCAACCACCTTAACGAACACATCAAACAACACAAAAAAGACCACGCTACATACCGTGGATTGATGAAGAAAATCGGTCGCCGTCGTAACTTGCTTGCATACTTGCGTAAAAACGACGTTAACCGTTACCGTGAGTTAATCAACTCTCTTGGACTTCGTCGTTAATCTGCTTTTATTTTTCCACTTACATTGCGTTGTCACCTTACCTCGATATACTCAAGTATTATCTTTGGTTACGGTTCCTAGCACTGTAAGGTAAAATAAACCAGATCATCTCCCTTCGGGGAGATTTTTTTGTTTCATTAAAAATTTTGTACAATCTTCGGCTTGCCACCTAGTCTATAGACGTTTTATCCAGCAAGAATTATGATGCTAAGGGCGTTAAAAATCCGTATGAAAATAGGGAAAGGACACAGTGTTCGATGAACACAAGGAGTTTCATCTTTTCACTAGGATTTTAGCCCGAGCTCAAATCAGCTCTCTGACTTCAGAGGGCTTTTTGTTTTTATCCGCTTGCTTAGGCCGTGTTCAATTGAGTATATCTTGATAATGAAGCTACTCTAATTGGGTAGCTGTTTCGCTATAAGATTATTCTATTATCTAAATATAGTATAAACTAAGGCTTGTATTCAAAACATGGTATAATAGGCCTATGTAGCTTAATGAAGTCAACCAACCTCTTTCTAGCTTGACCATGGATAGTGAAGAAAAAAAGTATCGATGCTATTAAGACTGCTGATGAAGAAACAGGCTCAAATTATTACACTTCTTATAAAAAATCATTTGAAAAAATTTATGGAACTGGGATTGATTTTGATACTTTTTGGGATAGCAAACTGAGAGCTTATTCTAACAATGGAGCAGGTCACGCAGACTTTACCCACCAATCCATCACTATGGCTACTCATCTTAATCCTAATCAAGTTCAGTTAGCCGATATTTATGGCGGTAGAGAGCGTGTCAAGGATCTTTCAGGCTGGGAAGGAGACACGACTAAAAATGCTACGGATATGAAACCAAGTATTGGCGAGGATGATTACAAGGCAGATTTGGACTCGGTCAACCTTATCGGTCGAATGCAAGAGGGACAATCCTATGACCAAGCTATAACTTCTTATTACTCTGACCTTCAAAAGGATTCGACTCTAAGAGAAAGAGAATTCTTGAAAAATAAGGACTGGAAGCAGGTTAGAAGCACTATCTATGCTAGCATCCTTCCATTAGAGGTTATGGAAAAAGGTGAAGACGCCATTAAAGCATATATCGAAAGTAACTATCCAGAAGTATCGACATTTTTAAATCGCTTGGAAGCCATGGCGGAGTAGGAGAATGATGATGAAGAAAAATATTCAGTATATTAGCTTTAGTCTTACTAGTTGTATTATTTTGTTTTTTTACTTTTTTTCCTAAACAACCTAAAAATATTTTTGATGAAATCTACCAGGAGACAGAGAAGACATATCGCTCAAATAATATTTTAAGGCAGATAGATGGGTTTAAAATCAGAGCAGTTTGGCCAAGTGATGACCCTAATATTTTTGTATACTCCGTTCGGATTATACAACAAAGAGAAAAACACCGTCAGATTATTCTGAGATTGAAATTGGGTTTAATTTTTCGAAGCTCACAGAAGGTTTTTATTTATTTACTCCGAAAGGAGCCTATCTTCTAATGTTAGTGTAAAAAAATATGGGAAGCTACAATTATAAATTAGGTGTTTTGAGTAAAGAAGCCACTATAATAAAAAAAGAAAATAATTCCAAAGTATATATTGATGATCAATCGGAGGTAAAATCCTACCTAGAGCAGTACGGTATCACTGCTAAGAACTTGGATTCTTACTACGACGAAATCGTCAATCAGAAAGTCTTAAAAGACTGGTGTACCATCTATGACAGCAAGTTCTCGCCAAGCAACTATGGCGATATCAAGATTGAAACCCAGTGGGAGAATTGGTAGCAGGCCATGCAGACTTCACCCACCAATCCATCACTATGGCTACTCATCTTAATCCTAATCAAGTTCAGTTAGCAGATCTCTATGGCGGTAGAGAGCGTGTCAAGGATCTTTCAGGCTGGGAAGGAGACACGACTAAATGCTACGGATAAGAACCCAAGTATTGGCGAGGATGATTACAAGGCAGATCTAGACTCGGTCAATCTTATCGGCCGCATGCAGAAGGGGCAATCCTATGACCAAGCCATATCTTCTTACTATGCTGACCTTCAAAAGGATTCTTCTCTGAGAGAAAGAGAATTCTTGAAAAATAAGGATTGGAAGCAAGTAAGAAGTACTATCTATGCAAGTATTCTTCCGTTAGAGGTTATGGAAAAAGGGGAAGATGCTATTAAAGAATATATTGAAAGTAACTATCCAGGTGTATCCAAGTTTTTAAACCGCTTGGAAGCCGTGGCGGACTAGGAGGAAATCTATGAAGAAAATTCTAGGTGTTTTAACAATAGTAGTATTACTTGTATCAGTTTGTCTATTCTTCTTTGTACGTCAACCTAAAAACATTTTTGATGAAATCTATCAGGAAACAGAGGAAACCTATCGCACAAATAATATTTTAAGAAATATAGAAGGTTTTGAAATTGATGATGTCTGGCCAAGTGATGGAGAATATTTTAAATATAGCCCTTTAGGGAAGTATAAGACTCTTCCGGAAGACTATCTTGAACTGAGAGTTGGATTTAATTTTGAGAAAGCGTATAGTAAAATGTTTGTTTCAGTAGAGAGAGAAAAATAGCTGATGGTACGAAGCTATGGATGGTCAACAAATATAATCCAAACACTAAAACAATCACAAAGTCAGTTCAGATTGTATTATCAAGAAACGAGGATAGTTATATTGAAGATGAGGCCCAAGTGAAAACTTACCTAGAGAAGTACGGTATTACAGCTAAGGATTTGGATTCTTACTACGACGAAATCGTTAACCAGAAAGTCTTGAAAGATTGGTGTTCGATTTATGACAGTAAGTACTCGCCAAGCAACTATGGCGACGTCAAGATTGAAACCCAGTGGGAGAATTGGTAACAGGTCACGCAGACTTTACCCACCAGTCCATTACCATGGCTACTCATCTGAATCCTAATCAAGTTCAGTTAGCCGATATCTATGCTGGTAGTAGAGAGCATGTCAAGGACCTTTCAGGCTGGGAGGGGGACACGACTAAAAATGCTACGGATAAAAAACCAAGCATTGGTGAAGATGACTACAAGGCAGACCTTGATTCAGTCAATCTTATCGGCCGCATGCAGAAGGGGCAATCCTATGACCAAGCCATCTCTTCTTATTATGCTGATCTTCAAAAGGACTCCACTCAGAGAGAAAGAGAGTTCCTAAAAAATAAGGACTGGAAGCAGGTTAGAAGCACTATCTATGCTAGTATCCTTCCATTAGAGGTTATGGAAAAAGGGGAAGATGCTATTAAAGCATATATTGAAAGTAATTATCAAGGTGTGTCCAAGTTTTTAAATCGTTTAGAAGCTGTGGTTGATTAGGAGGATGATGATGAAAAAAATACTCGGTCTAGTAGCGTTAGTCGCAATAATCGTATCATTCTGTTTCTACTTTTTTATTCATCAACCTAAAAACATTTTTGATGAAATTTATCAGGAGACAGAGAAAACCTATCGGTCAAATAATATTTTAAGAAATATAGATGGCTTTTGACATTAAACCAGTTTGGCCAACTGATGACCCTAATATCTCTCAAAAATCCATTTGGATTGTATACTAGTAAAAGCAACCCTCAAAAACTATTATAATATATCTATTGATTTTTAATTTTTAAAAATTATTCTAACGAGCTGTTTGTTTCATTTGAGAAGAAAATATCTAGGGATGTGAAGTTATGGATGATTAGTAAGTATAGCCCAAAAACTAAAATAATCACAAAGTCAATTCAGATTGTAATATCAGGAAATGAGGATAGTTATATCGAAGACGAGGCTCAAGTAAAATCCTACCTAGAGCAGTATGGTATCACTGCCAAGGATTTGGATTCTTACTACGACGAAATCGTCAACCAGAAGGTTTTAAAAGATTGGTGTACCATTTATGACAGCAAGTACTCGCCAAGCAACTATGGCGATATCAAGATTGAAACCCAGTGGGAGAATTGGTGATAACATGAAGAAAATCCTCGGTTTAGTAGCCTTATTCCTGATAATTGTATTATCCTGTTTCTACTTTTTTATCCATCAACCTAAAAACATTTTTGATGAAATCTACCAGGAGACAGAGAAGACATATCGTACAAATAATATTTTAAGGCATATAGATGGGTTTAAAAATCAGTCCAGGTTGGCCAAGTGATGACCCAAATATATCTTATACTCCTTTTGGAAAGTATGAAACTCTTCCCAAAGGCTACAGTGATATAACCATTAACTTTAATTTTGGTTCAGGTATTAAAGGGATGTCAATTCGTTTTGAAAGAAAGACTAATTCGAATATTACCCTATGGTATTCGGCACACTACAATATGCAAAAGAAAGTGCTCAAAAAAGAGCTTGCCATCATTGAAGAGCCAAGGAAACCAGGTCAATATATTAACAACGAAGAAAAAGTAAGAGAATATTTAAGAAAAAATAATATTTCCAAAGAAGAATTAGAGAAAGACTTCGACGAAATCGTCAACCAGAAAGTTTTGAAGGACTGGTGTTCGATTTATGACAGTAAGTATTCACCAAGCAACTATGGTGATGTCAAGATTGAAACCCAGTGGGAGAATTGGTGACAACATGAAGAAAATCCTAGGCCTAGTAGCCTTATTCCTGATAATTGTATTATCCTGTTTCTACTTTTTTATCCGTCAACCTAAAAACATTTTTGATGAGATTTACCAAGAAACTGAGAAAACCTATCGAACAAATAATATTTTAAGACATATAGATGGATTTGATATTAAACCAGTTTGGCCAAGTGATGGAGAATTTTTAAAATATACTCCTTCAGGGAATTATATAACTCTTCCGGAAGGTTATCTTGAACTAAGAATGGGTTTTAGTTTTTATTCTGAAGATCAAATTGGTTCAATATCATTTTGAAAAACGGATAGAGTCTAACGTTAGTATAAAAATGTGGACTGTATATTCTCATAAAGAACGTAGTTTAAAAAAATTTGTAAAAAAATAGATTTGAAGAAGGCAGATACGAAAAAAATTACATTGAAGACGAAGATGAGGTAAAATCCCACCCTAGAGCAGTATGGTATCACTGCTAAGGATTTGGATTCTTACTACGACGAAATCATCAACCAGAGAGTTCTGAAAGACTGGTGTTCGATTTATGACAGTAAGTACTCGCCAAGCAACTATGGCGATGTCAAGGTTGAAACTCAGTGGGAGAATTGGTGATCTAAAGAATTCTATCTAATTTTTATAATAGATGAGCCCTCTGATATCAGAGGGCTTTTTGCTATATTTTTCTAGTCTTGTCCCTGCTTTAGAAATGTGGTATACTAATTTATGAAAATTGTCTAAATTTTTAATCTTTGATAAAGGGAGGGTTTCATGCTTTCCAAATTTTATGGAAACCATCAAAACCTGCGATATTTTTTTCTCCTTGCTATTTTGCTAGGAGCATTGGGAATCTCTCTGTTTCTAGCTGTTTCTATGGGTTCTGTTCAAATTAGTTTGAGTGATACTTATCGGATTATATTCAGTAAGATGGGAGCTCCGCTGGATATAGGAGACCTTTCGAAGTCAACACTTGCGATTGTTTGGAATATGAGATTGCCACGGGTTTTTCTTGCTTTAATAGTTGGTGCTGGCCTTTCCATGTGTGGTAGTGTCATGCAGTCAACAGTCAATAATCCAATCGCAGAGCCCTATGTGTTAGGAATTTCTGCTGGGGCAACCTTTGGTGCGACTTTGAGTATCATTCTTGGGTTTAAGGTCATGATTGGTCTCGGATCTTTCCTTGGAGCGCTTGTGGCAACAGTTGCAGTCTTAGTCATTGCTTCCATGCAAGGAAGAATGACAACTTCTAGCCTCATTTTATCAGGGACGGTAGTCAATGCACTCTTTTTGGCTTTTTCAAATTTTATTATCTCAATTGGCGCTAATGCAGATAGTGTTATGACCATCAAGTTTTGGACCATGGGTTCTCTAGCAGGGATCTCATGGGCTCACTTAACCGTTCCAGCAGTAGTCGTGGGAATAGCCTTTTTATTTTTCTCTACCCAATATCGTGTTTTTAATGCTATGATGATGGGTGATGAGGCAGCCTTGACCTTGGGGATTCCTCTACGTTTTTACTGGTATCTCTATGTGGCTATTGTGGCTGTGCTGACAGCTATCTTGGTATCAAGCTGTGGGATTATCGGTTTTGTTGGTCTTATTACCCCACATTTGGCGAGAAGTTTGGTGGGTACAAACTACAGAAGGCTTTCCGATTGCTACTTTGCTTGGCGCTCTCTTTGTTGTCTGGGCAGATGTTCTTGCTCGTGTTTTAATCCAAAATGCTGAGCTTCCGATCGGGATATTCACAGCCCTAGTAGGTGCACCTTTCTTTATCTACATGGTTGCAAGTAGACGAAGGGAGGTGAGAGTCTGATATGGACTTAATGTATCAGGATATTCACTTTGGAATCGGAGAAAAAAAGATTCTCAAAGGAGTCTCACTTAAACTGGAGGGTAACCAATTTCATACGATTTTGGGACCCAATGGAAGTGGGAAGACTAGTTTGTTGAAACTCCTCTATCGACAAGAAAAGCCTGATCAAGGTTTGATTTCCCTTGATGGGAAACCCTTGGAACAAATGAGCCTTAAGGAAACGGCAAAACAGATGGCAGTCATCACCCAGTTCAATCAACTCCAATTTGATTGTACGGTTGAAGAAATCGTTATGCTGGGCAGAACACCCCATCTCTCTTTCTTACAAAAGGAAAAAAACAGAGACTTTGCTTTGGTTGAGGATGCTTTGGTCAAGGTAGATATGCTTGAAAAGAGAAATCGACTCTACTCTTCTTTGTCAGGAGGAGAGAAGCAACGGGTTCTGTTAGCACGCACCTTGGCCCAAGAGCCGACCCTCTTGCTCTTAGATGAACCGACCAATCATTTGGATATCAAGTATCAGCTAGACTTGTTAACCATTGTCAAAAATCTTCAGATCAATGTGCTAGCTGTCTTGCATGATATTCAGCTGGCTTGTCGCTATTCAGACTATCTCTATCTCATGAAAGAAGGGGAGATTGTTTACCAAGGTACTCCAAAAGAGACTATCACACCCGAGTCTTTGCAGGCTGTCTATGGTGTCCAAAGTGAGGTAACTTGGACAGAAGATCAGCAAGCCATGATTCACTATTTATAAGATTTAAAGGAAATTAACATGAAAAAAACACTTAGTATTTTACTTGTAACAGTAGCTACCTTATCTTTGGCGGCTTGTGGTAACGCATCTAAAGAAACAGCAACGGCACCGGCTACAACAGAAGCTAGTCAAAAAGCTAATACAGAAACCAGCTATCCTGTAACTATCAAAACTTATGATGCTAAAGGAAACGAAGTCGAACAAGTATTTGCAAAAGGCACCTGAAAAGGTCATCACCAACAACCTCTCAACAACTGAAATCCTACTTGAACTCGGTTTGAAGGATAAAATTGCTGGCATGCTCAATCCTGATAATGCTGTAACTGGTAAATACAAGGATGCTATTGAAGCCATCCCTCACATTGGTGATAAAAAATCTATCTCACAAGAAATAGTTCTTTCTTATGAACCAGATGCCTTGATGGGACGTAACATGATGTTTTCTGAAAAGTCAATGGGAACCATTAGTGCTTGGAATGAAAAACAAAATCCCTGTTTATACGCAAAAAGCTTCACTTTCAACTATCCAACAGGATTTGGGAAATATCGTAGAAGATGTGAAGAATCTTGGTACCATTTTCAATGTCCAAGACAAGGCGAATCAATATGCCGAGCAATTACAAGCTAAAATCGATGCGGTTAAGAAAGCAAACCCAGAAACACAGGGTGAAAAGAAAAAGGCTTTGATTATGGTGGCCTACAATGATGAAACCTTTGGTGCCTACAAGTCAGCCCTTCAGGAAAGCTTGCTTAACCAACTTGGTTATACCAATGTTGCAACGGGAACTTCTGGCTTGACCTTGGAAAATCTAGTATCAATGGATCCAGAGTTGATTATCTATGTAACTAGTGACCGCAATCAAAAGTTAGATGAAAAAGCAGTGGATTTGATGAAGGCAAATGCTGTTTTGGAAAATGTCCCAGCAATCAAGAACCAAAAAATCATGACCATCTCTTACGATGAGTTGATGGATTACGGTCCTGCAGTGATTGATTCCCTTGAGAAGATCAATGACTTTATCAAGAAATAAGGAGTTTAACTGGGAAGGGATTCGAGTTAGGGTCAGTCTTCCTTCAAACTATGATCCTCAACAAGCCTACCCAATGATTCTTTTAAATGATGGACAATTGGACTATTTGTCAGACCTATCCCAATCTTTGATTTTGGTGGGTTTGATTCCAGAAAATCGTCTGGACGACTTTACACCTTGGAAAGGCTAGTTGCTTTGAAAAGAAGGGGCACCAGATTTTTGGTGGGAAGGTAGATGCATACCATCAAAAGCTATTTCAAGGAATTATAGCAAGTCTAAAAAAAGACTATTTGCTTGATGAAAGTAGAATTGCTTATGGTGGCTATTCACTGGGTGGTCTTGCTGCTGTCTATAGTCTCTATAGTAGTTATCTTCCTGCGACCTGTATCTTTTCTATCTGTGGTTCCTTCTGGTATCCAGACTTTACAGAATTTGTAGGGAACATGACTTGATACAGAGCCAAAGCCTGATTTATCTGCAAAATGGTCAGACAGAAGGTGCCAATCATTCCAATCGTCTATCTAAGGCTCCTATTTATGCCAGAAATCTACATGATCTGATTTCAGAGAAAATTCCCTCGACTTATTCCACATTTGATGCTTATGGGCATCATGAAGCTCTTGACCAACGCTATCATCAGTTTTGTGATTGGCTAAGAGAGCAGTGGAAGCTCAAGTAACCCCCTATAACACTCCTTGTTCATGGTAACTAGGAGTGTTTGTCTTGTATGCTTAGTCATTCGAATTTTCAAGCGATTGCTCTTGACGGAAATCCATCCCCTGTAATAGACTAAATTATGGTATAATGAGTAGATAGATAGAATCGAGGAAATTATGTCATTTACACAATTTAAATTTAAGAAATATATAGAAAAAGCTTTGGAGGAGTTGAAGTTTACGACTCCTACCGAGGTGCAGGAAAAGTTGATTCCTATTGTCCTGGCAGGTCGTGACTTGGTTGGTGAATCAAAAACAGGTTCAGGTAAGACTCATACTTTCTTGTTACCGATTTTCCAACAGTTGGATGAAGAGAGTGATAGTGTGCAGGCAGTTATCACAGCTCCAAGTCGTGAATTAGCGACTCAGATTTACCAAGCTGCTCGTCAAATTGCAGCTCATTCAGATGTTGAGATTCGTGTTGTGAACTATGTTGGTGGAACAGACAAGGCTCGTCAGATTGACAAACTGGCAAGCAACCAACCACATATCGTTATCGGAACACCAGGTCGTATCTATGATTTGGTCAAGTCTGGTGATTTGGCTATCCACAAGGCTAAGACCTTTGTAGTCGATGAAGCTGACATGACCTTGGATATGGGATTCTTGGAAACAGTTGATAAGATTGCAGGAAGTCTTCCCAAAGACTTGCAGTTTATGGTCTTTTCAGCAACTATTCCACAAAAACTGCAACCATTCTTGAAAAAATACTTGTCAAATCCTGTCATGGAGAAAATCAAGACCAAAACAGTTATCTCTGATACCATTGATAACTGGTTGATTTCGACCAAGGGAAGAGACAAGAATGCTCAGATTTATGAGATAACTCAAGTTATGCAACCTTATCTAGCCATGATTTTTGTCAATACCAAGACTCGTGCGGATGAATTGCATGCTTACCTAACAGCTCAAGGCTTGAAGGTTGCTAAGATTCATGGAGATATTGCACCTCGTGAACGCAAACGTATCATGAATCAGGTGAAAAATCTTGATTTTGAGTATATCGTAGCAACTGACCTGGCTGCGCGTGGGATTGATATTGAGGGTGTCAGCCATGTTATCAATGATGCTATTCCACAGGACTTGTCCTTCTTTGTTCACCGTGTCGGACGAACTGGACGTAATGGTCTACCAGGTACAGCCATTACCCTTTACCAGCCTAGTGATGACTCTGATATTCGTGAGTTGGAGAAATTAGGAATTAAGTTTGTACCTAAGGTGGTTAAAGACGGAGAATTCCAAGATACCTATGATCGCGATCGTCGTGCCAATCGTGAGAAGAAACAGGAAAAACTGGACATAGAAATGATTGGGCTGGTTAAAAAGAAAAAGAAAAAAGTCAAACCAGGCTATAAGAAGAAAATTCAATGGGCTGTCGATGAAAAACGCCGTAAAACCAAGCGTGCTGAAAGTCGTGCCCGTGGACGTGCAGAACGTAAAGCCAAGCGTCAAACATTTTAGAATTGAGACAGTAGAACCAAGTGGTTTTACTGTTTTTTGACTCTTAAAGCCTAAGATAGTATAAGTAAGAATCGTAATGATTTGAAACTTGAAAACAAAAAAATGTCTATAGATGACTGATGCTATCGGGATTTTTTTAATCAAAAGTTTGATTCCAGAAAATATTTGAAAACATTCTGTAATTTATGTTATTCTAAAAAAACAGATTTTTTTAAAAAAATATTAAATCTGTTAAAGAAAAAGAGGTCATTATGGCAAAAAGGAATGTTTAAGCAAGAACGTTTTTTTCGTTTCGTAAAATGAAAGTTGGATTGGCATCTGTGGCTATCCTCTTTGCTTTTTGCACAACTTGGACAAGTTTCGGCTGATGAAACTAGTAAAGTTTCGTCAAGTGAAATTACTAAGGTAACTGAGACACCAAAAAGTAGTTGAAGAAGTCAAATCGCCTATTGAGGAGGCTAAAGCAGAAATTGCAACTGAAAAATCAAGACCTATTGTCAAAGAAACTGAAGCAAAAGCTGGGGATTTGATTGATGTCTCAAAGAAAGAATCTGCTGTCGAAGTAAAAGAAAGTCAAGAAGGCAATCAGAAAGTCCATATTGAAACCTCTGTACTGCAGGTAAGTTTCAAAAACTGAAGTGATTGCATCCAGAAAAAGAGTGAGAAAAACTTCCAGCATCCCAGCAACGACGACTATGAAAGAGAATACTGTAGCAGCTAAGGATAAAGATGGAAATTCTTATACTCAGTATGAACGAGTAGACAAGACAACAACTGTGGAAATAACTAAAACACCACCAACTGTTAAAAAAGCAGGAGAAGCAGATATTGTTTTTGTTGTTGACCGTTCAGGATCTATGTCTTCAACGATTAATACTGTTCGTAAAAATGTCAATGAGTTTGCAAGAAATCTTGCCAAAGATGGAGTAGCGGCACGTTTTGGATTAGCTACATATAGTGATGAAGTATACGGACGTCGATTAGGAAAAACTGACGAAGATACAATTCTAACGAAATTTGGTGAGAATTATTTTACAACAGATCCAGTTGAACTTGAAAAAGCTTTAGAAAAAATTAAGATTGCACATGGGGGAGATTCTCCTGAAACAGCAACTCCTGCTCTTACAAAGATTGTTTCTACTTACGACTGGTCTAAGTCACCAAAAAATAAAAAGTTTGTGGTGTTGTTAACAGATGCTAGGATGAAAGAAGATCCGTCAATTCCATCTATCGCTGATACATTAACAACTCTGAAAAAAGCTGGTATTGATAGAATCGTAGCGACAACCTTGTATAATCAACGAAACTATAAAGATTTTGTGTCTGAGGGACGTTTAATGGATATTGATCGTAACTTGGCTGACTCTTTAACTAAGGATGCAGCTTCATGGATTGTGGAAACAGTCAGTGAGGGACGTCAGTACAAGGTAACGAAAGACAGCTACCAATTCTACTTGGAACGTCGTACAACTGTGCCAGTTTTGGAGCAGAAAGTAACTCCTAAACCAGAACCTACTGCTTACAAACCAGAACCAGCTAAACTTCCTGAAACAGGAAGCAATGATTCTAGTAACCAAACTCTTTTGGGTCTAGGTATTATGCTCGCAGGTTTTGGATTGGCTACAAGCGCTAGAAAATCAAAAGAACAATAAAATACTTTAATACACACAAAACACCTGAAGTAGAGCTATATTGGCTTTTATCAGGTGTTTTTTGATGAAGTTATCCTAAAAGAAATAAACACACTGGGACGAGTATTTCAGTGTGTTTTTGTGCTAAATTTCTGTCTTTAAAATAGATAAGATAGATTATTTGATAAAGCCATTTGTATTAGATGATTGGTTTGCATCAATGCAACAGATGAATATTTCATTCAGCTAGATGAAAAATAAACGCACCATTTTTTTGGTGCGTTTTTTTATTTTTTTGTGCTATAATAGAAATAAATAAAAGGAGGAGTTACATGATTGGAGAAAATATAAAAAAACGTTACGTAAAAGCACATAAATTAACGCAGCCTGAGTTTGCAAAGATTGTTGGTATCTCTAGAAATAGTCTGAGTCGTTATGAAAATGGGACAAGTTCAGTTTCGACAGAATTAATCGATCGTATCTGCAAAAAATTTAATGTTTCCTATGTCGATATTGTAGGGGAGGAAAAAATGCTCACACCAGTAGAAGATTATCAGTTAACTCTGAAAATCGAAGTGATTAAAGAACGGGGGGCGAATATCTTAGCGCAACTTTATCGTTTACAAGATAAATTAGGAATTGCATTTGACGATGCTTCTAATCCTTGGGTTCTAATGAGCGATGATCTTTCTGATTTGATTAACACGAAAATTTATCTTGTTGCAACTTTTGAGGATATGGAGCGATATAATGGCTATTTGGATGGCATTGAACGTATGCTAGAACAAGCTAGTCATCTAGTGGTGGCTTAATGAAATTAGATAAATTTAGTCAGGATGACTTTATTAAAGCCTCCAATCGACTTGTCCGTTCTTTAACTCGTGGGAAATCAACCTCATCTCAGCCTAAAGCAATTTTGCTCGGTGGACAGAGTGGTGCTGGTAAGACAACGATTCATCGTATTAAACAAAGGGAATTTCAAGGCAATATCATTATCATTGATGGAGATAGTTATCGCTCTTTTCATCCGAACTACCTTGGCTTACAGGAAAAGTATGGAAAAGATAGTGTGGATTATACCAAAGTATTTGCGGGCCAAATGGTTGAATATCTTGTAGATGAGTTGAGTAAGAAAGGTTATCATTTGTTAATCGAGGGTACCTTGAGAACAACAGAAGTTCCTAGAAAAACGGCACAATTATTGGCAACTAGAGGATATCAAGTCTCACTTGCACTAATTGCGACCAAGCCAGAATTGTCCTATCTCAGTACTTTGATACGTTATGAGGAGCTCCATGCTTTAGACCCTAGTCAAGCGAGAGCGACTCCCAAAGAGCACCATGATGGAATTGTAGAACATTTAGTTGATAACTTACGAGAGTTAGAAAATGACAAAATTTTTAATCAAATTCAAATTTATCAAAGAGATCAATCGTGTGTTTATGATTCGGAAGTAGATCAAATCTCAGCAGCAGAACTTCTACACGAATGCCTATTTGGAAAATGGAGTAAGGTGGAGGAAGAGATGTTGAAGATAGGGGCAGGAACGGTTGAGAGAATTCCGATAAAGTATTTGAAATAAAAAAAGAATGCTGATAAATCAACATTCTCTTCTTTTTATTTTTTTGAGAAAAAAATATTCCTTTTTGTCTGTTTAGCTACCAAAAAGCTACCAATAATTTTGAAATTATTTTTTTAATATGATTTTTAGTAATATACCTTATTACTGAGTTTCTAATAATCTAATTACTACTGTCAACAATTTTACATGTATATCACTTATTTTTCTCCTGCCTTTCTATGGTATAATAGATAATAATATAATTAATCTTTAATAGGTGGGGTTTATGAGTTATACCAAAAAGTCAGGTGTCAAATTTTTCTAGATGATAAGATTCTATTTAGATTCGTAATTTCTAACGATTATATAATTAAATTTGACGCACACGAAGAGCTTTTTACATTTAAAGAACTTGAAAAAAATAATAGCAAGTAACTTTGGCTATTGGAATTCAATTTATGATGTCGCTCCAAATGATTTTAAGTCAGAATGGGAAAAGTTAAAAGATAGATACAACACAATAAAAAAATAATATTTTCGAACTGGAAAAAAATTAGATATTGAAAACATAAATAATCAAATCTACTATAATCTAACAGATAATTATGAATCAAGAGACCCAGATACGAGAGTTTACTTATTAACAATATTCTCACCTATTGACAAAGATATAGAGTTTCGCAAAATAAGAAACTTTGTTTCATTCTATATTCAACAGACTCAAAAATAGCCTTGATGGAGCCATAAGAAGTTTTATCTATCTATCAAAAAAACAATTATCAAATAGGTGCTTATTTCTCAAGCGCCAACAAATATAATTATTATCCAGCGCTATATTTACTTAGAAAAAGACTTCTCAAATATTAAAGAAAATATTTCTGATTTTGAAGCAAATATAGTAACTCCTATAACTAACAAGTTGAAAGATATTTCAGATAACTCTGAAGTACAGTATAAAGAAATTACAACTTTCATAGAAGATAAGCATAATCAAATTCAGATACAATATGATGAAAAAAAGTTTCTGAGTTTGCTGAATTTAAAAAAATCTCTCGACGACTGGCAAAAAGAAAAGCATGAAAAGATTAAAGCTTTTAGAGGACACTTATGAAAACAAGCTTTCTTTAGAAGCGCCAGAAAGACTTTGGAAAAAAACGCTCCAAAGAGCATCAAATGCTAGCAAAAAAATGGACATATTTTCTCATTTGTGCAGTCATAGCTTTAATATTTGCTCTAGTAGGGTTAGTTGTCGTAATACACCTTTATTTAAATAGAATTCAAAGTGAGATCCCGTTTATATCGGAATCATTTATACTCATTTCAGTAATTTCATTTTTTTATTTACATTGTTAGAATATTGATAAAAAAATCGTTATGTCAAATCATCATTTAGCTACCGAATATAAACAAAAAGTCGCTTTGACAAGATTCTATCAAGCTCTTACCAAAGCTGGAACCGACATCGAAAAAAAGAAGAACGATTAATAATTATTAACTCACTATTTAGTAAAGTTGAGACTGGACTAGTAAAAACAGATACCTCAAATGATAGTGATGCAATTTTTAGCTCTTTTATCAAAAGAATCTATAATGAAAAACACTAACTGGGGGAAATTGATAAGTGACGAAGGAATAATTTATGAGTACATCTAAAAAAAGTAATTTATTTTTTTGTACCAGATTTAACTACTCATAATCTCTGGAAATTGGTTGAACAGTATAAAACAGGTAAATTAAGAGATTATGAATAGGAAAAAAATAACTTTTTGTTATCTCTCTATTAAAAAGGTACAGAAAAAGCAGGCCTAAGCCTGCTCTATTTTTTGATCTGTTTCTACCATATTTTTATGATTTTTAAATAAGTAGAGGAAACACAAAGGGGAATTAAATTGATGAGTTCAGAAAGCAAGTAAACTGCACCTTTCATGGGTGCAATTTATTTTAATAATACTGTACTTCGACTCCATCCATAATATTTATTAAAGGATTATCGCCAATTTTTAAAGAAATCAGATCATTGAATGACGATACCTGGTATTCCTTATCTCCAATCACCACTACAATATCATGAACAGAATTTGGTAAAATGGCACAATCTTTCCCTTTGTAGACAAAAGAGGCATCCCAACCATTATCGTATAACGCTTGTAAATCATCTAATATTGCCATATAAATCTAAATCCTTTTCCGTAGCATTTTCTTTCAAGTAAGGCAGGCAAAAGTGCCCAGATTGTTCTAAGCGCTATGAGATTGCTTTAATTGAGATAATTTCGCTCTCAAAGAGAGAAATCTCAGTTGGTTCATCAGGTCTAGGATTGTCAATGAGGATAGTGATTTCATCATGTTCATCATTGTCAATTTCGTCAATAAAATCTGTGACAAAACCCTTTATGACTTCACCGTCACTAGTTACTACCCGAACTCTTGAGCGTAGGTAGTTCCAAAGTTGCTTACTCATCTTTAGCCCTCTCTCAGTTGCTAAAATTCTAAAAAAGAGGCTTATAGCCTCAATAGGAAATGGTGGGACGGACATTCCCCACCTCTCAGATACCCTTTCGGGTGCGTGTGCGTCCGATATTTTTCTACTTCATTTCCTCAGTAATATTATATCAAAATGTTACAAAAAAAGCACCATACGGTGCTTTCCCATAGTGTTTTTGCAGGTGAAAGCGCCTAGAATGTACTAAGAGCTGATAATTTTGATTTCCTTGATAATGTTCTCAGGATATGAGTGGTCACCTATAACGATTTCGTCAGAACCATCTAAATCATAGCCGTCAAACCAATCAACAGCCTTGCCAGTGATGGAGGTACCATCTTCTAAAACAAGGCGCACTTTTTTATCTACATATTCCCATAGTCTCAATGTGTTCCTCCTTTTCTAGGTTTATCTAATTATTACTCTTTTACCAAGTAGCTCGTCCTCGGTGTAATCAATTGCAAAAGTGTCTTGTTCTAAGACGGTTTTAGAAGGCGTTGGCCTAACAAATGGAATACTATGAACTTTGTATTTTTTTCCTCCAATATCCACAAATTGGTTCATCCTCAAGTTTGAGAAATCAGGATCTTCAACAGTGATAGACACAAGACGATTTTCAATTCTATAAACAGCAATAATCTTATTTTTCATGTTTCTTAAACTCCATTAATTTCTGTTTGTCTTTGTTCAGATTTTTGGTAACAAAAAACCCCAATGAAGGGGTTAAATACAACGCAATGATACGGATTCGCACTGTAGCTTCCTCTATCAAGGCGTACTCCTTCTATACTATCCCTTGCGTTTTCTATTAAAATTATACCACTCTGTTTTGACTTTTTCAACCAACCTGTCTCACCATTCTATGGTTCTAAAAAGCTCTGTACCTTAGGGTAATCTTAGAGTTTTTTATGTCGTCAATGCTCGGACAATCAAAAAGACCACATCAAATCTGATACGGTTATAAAACGATATTAAACAGTAGTCTATTCCTACCAGTCAAGATGTTGGGATCACCTACTTTCTGTTTTTTTGAACTCTTTTTAAGTTTTTCATAAACGAAAGATGAAAGATATCAGCAATAAGAATACTAACCACCCAAAGGCGATTGCTACCCATTTCCAAATAAACATACATATCTCTTTTCTGAGCATGAAAAAAGCACTTAGATAGTTCTAGGTGCTTTGATAATTATTAATAAACAAATTTTATTTTTTTACTTATCCCCTGAATCAGCAATCTATAGAATCACTAATTCTTTTCCCATCTACATAGGTATACAATTGTTCTTGATTTTTCCTATCTCATCAACTGCCACATATTAGATTAAAACTTATTACAGAAAAAAACGCTCACTAAGACGAAAAACAATAGAATGAAATAAACACACTGAGACGAGTATTTCAGTGTATTTTTTTGTGGTAAAATATAATAGATTAATAAATGAAAAGTACATATTTTTTTAGAATTTAAAAAAATAATAAGAAGAAAGGTTGCTTTATGGCAATAGATATTAGTGAAGAACAGTTGGCTATGGAGTCGGCTGATTTATTAAAAATTCTTTTAAAAGATCGAACGACTAAGAAAAATATTGTTTGGGCGACACATTCTTATGAATTGTTGGGAAAGGGATTTGCTCCAAGTGACCGCATCACTCCAAGTAAGGTGACGGGAACCTATGCAAACTTGATTCAACCCCGATCAGAAAAGTCCAAGTATGAGCAAAAAGACCGCACCAAGATTAGAGCTGAAGTTTTTACGCCAACTTGGTTGGTTGAAAAGCAAAATGGCTACGTGGAAGCTGAACTTGAAGCTCTAGATCTTGAAGATTATATCCAAGTGCGCTGGCTAGAAATTACCTGTGGTGAAGCACCTTATATGGTTACTCGCTATGATACAGTAACTGGCGAGGAAATTCCATTAGCTGAGCGAGTTGGTTTTGTTGATAGAAAATTGCAGCGCATTAGTCGTGAGGTTTCAGATGAAGCCACCTTCTATAAACTTGTAAAAGAAGCTTATCGAGCTTCGTATGGCTATGAGTATCAAGGAGATTCACTGCTTTTGGCGCGTGAAAATCTTTTAGCAACATTCGAGGACTACTATCTTGCAAAGACTGGAAATCAACCGACCTTAGAGCAAAAGAAAGAGATAGCAACTATCATCTCTTACAATGTCTTTCAGATGGATGGACTGAAAAAAATCAGTCCTTACTCAGCTACACAAGAGCCATCTCAACAGCTAAGTTTGTTTTCAGATGAGCTGGAAGTAGAACAAGTAGAAGAATCTAAAACCCAAATCAAAGACTGGAAAAAGAATAAAATGATAGGTTTTGAGTGCCTATCTAGTGAGGAAAGTGAAATGAAATTTGATGTCGTGATAGGAAATCCGCCTTATCAGATAGATAGTGGAACATCTGCTCGTGATGATGCTATTTATAATTTATTTTATGACTCAGCTGAAGAGATTTCAAAAAAATATCTACTTATTACCCCTGCTCGTTTTCTATTTAATGCAGGATCTACTCCAAAAAAATGGAATAAGAAAATGCTTGAAGACGAAAAATTAAAGGTTGTTTTCTATGAGCAAGACTCATCAAAAGTATTTCCGGGTGTTGGTATTTCTGGAGGTGTTGTAATTCTATATAGGAATGAAGATAAAATATCTGGGCCTATAGGCTCCTTTTACTAGCCATCCGGAGCTGAATAATATTTCAAAGAAAGTAGAAAGTAACACTCCATCAACTTTGAATAATATTATTTCAGGTAGGGGTATCTATAGATTAACAGAAAAAAAGCACATTTGGATTTTTCCGCAGATTGAAAGTATACAATCAAAGGGACATAAAAATGATATTGGTACAGGTGCATTTGATAAGTTTACCGACATAATTTTTCTTTGATTCAATTAATGATAAGAAAGAAAATTATACTAAGGTATATGGTAGATATCAAAACAATCGAGTGTGTAGATATATACAAAGTGATTATATAAACAAACCTTTAGGTCATGAGAGTTGGAGAGTTATACTACCAAAAGCGTATGGAACTGGCATTGCGAATAATAACACTTCTGTAATTTTGATAGGAGAACCATTTGTTATAGAACCTCTTTTCAGCTTTTTACTGAAACATACATTTCGATTGGTCAGTTTAGTAGTCAAGAGGAAGCATTAAACTGTTTAAAATATATAAAGAGTAAATTCGCTAGAGTATTACTCGCGGTCTTAAAAGTTACTCAGGATAATACACGTGATAAGTGGGCTAAAGTCCCTCTCCAAGACTTTACTAAGGATTCGGACATTGATTGGACACAATCAGTGGCTGATATTGACCGCCAGCTCTATCAAAAATATGACCTTTCTCCAGAGGAAATTTCCTTTATTGAGACGCATGTAAGGGAGATGGATTGATGGTAGAAATTAAAACTTCTAAAGAGATTCATCCTAAAATCTATGCCTACACCACCCCTACGGTAACCAGTAATGAGGGCTGGATTAAGATTGGTTATACGGAGCGTGATGTTACGCAACGGATTAAAGAACAAACGCATACTGCTCATATAGATACAGATGTCTTATGGACTGGGGATGCCGCCTATACGGAAGAGCCTGATAAGGGAAAGACTTTTAAGGATCATGATTTCCACCATTTCCTTTCTTTCCATGATGTGGAACGTCGTCCTAAGACGGAATGGTTTTACTTTAATGGAACTCCGGAGAAATCTAAAAATCTTTTTGATAAGTTTGTTCAACATGATTTGTCAGGGTATCAGCCCGGCCAAGGACAGGACTATACTCTGCGACAAGAGCAAGAAGAAGCAGTTTCTAAGACCTTAGCTTATTTCAAGAATCATCCAGGAGGCAAGTTCCTCTGGAATGCCAAGCCACGTTTTGGTAAAACCTTATCTACCTATGACCTAGCTCGTCGAATGGATGCTGTCAATGTCCTGATTGTAACCAACAGACCTGCCATTGCCAACTCATGGTACGATGATTTTGAAAAATTCATAGCAGGTCAAACGACTTACAAGTTTGTTTCAGAAACAGACAGTCTTAAAAATCGGCCAACCTTGTCACGTAAAGAATTTGTTAGTATTTTAGATGACGATGTGAGACAACTTGCTTTTTATCAGTCTCCAAGACTTGAAAGGCTCTGCTTATCTAGGTGGAGAGCACAATAAACTCAAATGGGTAACTGATCTACATTGGGATTTGTTGGTTATCGATGAAGCTCACGAAGGAGTCGATACCTTCAAGACAGACCAAGCCTTTAATAAAATCCGTCGAAACTTTACCTTGCATCTCTCAGGAACTCCATTTAAGGCATTAGCTAAGGGAGAATTTACCGAGGAGCAGATCTACAACTGGTCTTATGCGGATGAACAGTCTGCTAAATCTACTTGGTCTCCTGAACAAGAAGAGGAAAATCCATATGAAAGCTTGCCTCAGTTAAATCTCTTTACCTATCAAATGTCTCAGATGATTGGAGAGGAGTTAGACAAAGGTGCTCAACTAGACGGCGAAAATATCGACTATGCTTTTGACCTGAGTGAATTTTTCGCTACAGATGATAAAGGGAAATTTATCCATGAGCAAGATGTCAGAAATTGGTTAGATACTCTATCAAGCAATGAAAAATATCCATTTTCAACCAAAGAACTTCGGAACGAACTCAAGCATACTTTTTGGCTCTTAGAACGTGTAGCCTCAGCTAAAGCCTTAAAAGCACTGCTAGAGGAACATCCCATCTATGAAAACTATGAGATTGTGTTAGCTGCTGGTGACGGGCGTATGTCCGAGGAAGATGATAAGGTCAAACTCAAATCCTTAGACTTGGTTAGAAAAGCGATAGCAGAGAATGACAAAACCATTACCCTATCCGTCGGTCAGTTGACGACAGGTGTGACGATCCCTGAATGGACGGGCGTATTGATGTTATCAAACTTGAAATCACCTGCCCTTTATATGCAGGCCGCCTTTCGTGCACAAAACCCTTACTCATGGAGTGATAGCAAAGGAAATCATTTCCGCAAAGAAAGAGCTTATGTATTTGACTTTGCGCCAGAAAGAACCCTGATTCTCTTTGATGAGTTTGCGAATAACTTATCACTTGCAACTGCAGGAGGTGGAGGGACTTCCGCAACTCGTGAAGAAAACATCAGAGAACTATTGAATTTCTTCCCTGTCATAGCAGAAGACCGTGCTGGTAAGATGGTTGAAATTGATGCTAAGGCAGTTCTAACCATACCTCGTCAGATAAAAGCCAGAGAAGTCCTCAAGCGAGGATTTATGTCCAATCTCCTTTTCGATAATATCAGTGGCATTTTCCAAGCCAGTCAAACCGTTCTAGACATTTTAAATGAACTTCCAGTTGAAAAGGAAGGCAAGTTACAAACATCTTCTGATTTACTAGATTTTTCAGATGTTAAAGTAGATGATGAGGGCAATGCAGTTGTTGACCATGAAATAGTGATTAATCAACAAACGCGACTTTTTGGTGAAAAAATTTATGGACTTGGACAGTCTGTTGCTGAATTAGTTACAAAAGATGAGGAACGAACTCAAAAACAGTTGGTCAATGACTTGAGTAAGACCGTTTCTTCAGTGATTGTGGAGGAATTGAAAGCTGGATACGATCTGAAAGCTCGGGAAACTGACCAGATTAAGAAACAAATTGTAGCAACATTTGAGAATGAAGTTCGAAAAAATGAGATAGAACGTAAAATTACCGAAGCTCATATCAAGGAAGAGGTGCAGCAACAGCTCAAGGAAGCAAATGATAAGGAGCAAAAAGATAAGATTCAAGAAGTTCTTGAAAAACGAATAGAAGAAAATAATCTCATTCACAAAGAAAAACTGGAACAAAAACTTAAAAAAGAAGTGGAAAAGATGCCTGAGAAGTTTATCGAACAGGTTGAGGTCAAACGTGTTGAACAGTTGAAACAATCTGCTCAAGATGAAATCCGGGATCACCTTCGAGGATTTGCAAGAACAATCCCTAGTTTTATCATGGCCTATGGCAATAAATCTCTAACACTTGATAATTTTGACACCTTTGTTCCTGAGCATGTTTTTTTTGAGGTGACTGGTATTACGATTGACCAATTTCGTTATTTGAGAGATGGTGGGCAGGATTTTGCAGGACATCTCTTTGATCGAGCAACATTCGATGAAGCCATTCAAGAATTTCTTCGCAAGAAAGAGGAGTTGGCGGATTATTTTAAAGATCAAAAAGAGGATATTTTTGACTATATTCCACCACAAAAGACCAACCAGATTTTCACTCCTAAACGGGTGGTGAAGAGAATGGTGGATGATCTTGAAAAAGAAAACCCAGGAATCTTTGATGATCCATCTAAGACATTTATTGATTTGTATATGAAGTCAGGTCTCTATATTGCAGAACTTGTTAAACGACTATACAATAGTAATGGCTTAAAAGATGTATTTCCAAATCCTGAAGATCGCTTAAAACATATCCTAGAAAATCAAGTTTATGGATTTGCGCCTTCAGAAATTATCTATAACATTTCCACTAATTTTTATCTTTGGAAATCTCTCTCAAGACATCAGTAGAAAAAACTTTGTTTTAGAAGATACCATTCCAGCTGCCAAAGAAGGTAGGATTCAGGAATTGGTAGATAAATATTTTGGATAGGATAGTTGTTGATTGTATCTAAAACATGAAGTGAATAAAAAAAGAGGTCAAGTTTTAACTTGACCTCTTTTGATTATAGAGTATATTATTGTTGTTTAGGTAGAATAAGACAGAGGCAGAAAATATAAATACTTATTTTCATTTTTATCGAAGTCTATTATCTTAGTTCCACAATATATAAGTAATTTTTACATTTGCTAAATTAAAATATTATTTTAGTGTCAAATAGTCATTGTTGATGGTATAATTTAAGAGAAGTTTTTTTATAAGGAGTTTTATTATGGTTATCAATAATATAAATTTAGTTATACCCAACGATATTCAAAAAGGGCTTAGAATCAGGTATATACAAACAATTTGGTTCTGTTATCAGAAATAATAAGGGACAGATTATTAAGCATCTCAAAGCTGTAGATTTTTTTCTAAAGATACTGCAAATAAATTAATCGGCAATAAGGCTATAAAAAGTTGGACTAATAGGTGCAGGAGTTTTTAGCTGTAGGAGGAGTTGGTTATTACGGCTATCGTAGTATTCAGATGAATAGTGTATCAAAAATCTTTAATAAAGAGGTTAACTCAGTATTTAATTACCGCTCAAAAAGGAGAATTGACTGAGAAAGATATTGATAAGTTTTTTTAAATTTCTTAAATAAAAAAATGAATCTCTGCTAAAGAAATTAGAATTAGATACCTCTCTTGATGAATTATTTGAATTGGTTAAGACTTATACAGAGCAGTTTGCTGAAGCAAACAACTATGTATATCATAATGAAACTAAAAGAAAAAAACTAATCATAACGACAAAATTATTAATCTAAAAGAGTATCTTAAAGTACAAAAAGAACATATATAGTTCAGAAGTAATTTAATATAAAAAAACCTCACCAGAAAAAAATTCTGGTGGGGTTTTTTGTGAGAACCAATCAATTTTGATTGATTTTTTTAACCTTTTATAATAACCGAAAGTGCTGTTAAATCAACCATTTCACTTCAAATCATGTTTATAAATCATTCCCACTCAACAGTTGCAGGTGGTTTACTTGTGATATCGTAGACGATGCGGTTGACGTGATCAACTTCATTTACGATACGGACTGAGATTTTCTGGAGAACTTCCCAAGGGATCTTAGCGAAGTCAGCTGTCATACCATCGATAGAAGTGATAGCACGGATAGCGATGGTGTAGTCGTAAGTACGACCGTCGCCCATAACACCTACTGAACGAACGCCAGTGTTAACAGTGAAATATTGCCAGATGTCGCGGTCAAGGCCAGCTTTAGCGATTTCTTCGCGAAGGATAGCATCTGACTCACGAACAGTTTCAAGTTTTTCTTCTGTGATTTCTCCCATGACACGGATAGCAAGTCCTGGTCCTGGGAATGGTTGGCGCCATACGATGTGGTCTGGCATACCAAGTTCTGTACCAAGGGCACGAACTTCATCTTTGTAAAGAGTGTTGAGTGGCTCAATCAGTTCAAACTGCATGTCTTCTGGAAGTCCACCAACGTTGTGGTGAGACTTGATGGTTTGAGCAGTATCCGTACCAGACTCAATCACGTCAGTATAAAGAGTTCCTTGAGCAAGGAATTTCACGTCTGTTAGTTTGCTTGCTTCGTCATCAAAGACATAGACAAACTCGTTACCGATAATCTTCCGTTTTTGTTCAGGATCAGATACACCAGCCAATTTATCAAGGAAACGTTTGGCAGCGTCTGCTTTAACGATGTTGAGACCAAACTTACCACCAAGCATATCCATAACTTGATCAGCTTCCCCTTTACGAAGAAGACCGTGGTCTACAAAGATACAGATTAATTGATCGCCGATTGCTTTTTGGAGAAGAACCCCAACAACAGAAGAGTCAACACCACCAGAAAGTCCGAGAAGAACACGTTTATCTCCAACTTTTTCACGGATTTGTTTGATTTGCATCTCGATGAAGTTATCCATAGTCCAGTCACCTTTGGCACCACAGATGTTTAAAGCAAAGTTACGCAAAATATCATAACCGTGAACTGAGTGGCGAACTTCTGGGTGGAATTGGATACCGTAAATTTTCTTATCAGGGTTTTCAATAGATGCATAAGGACAGTCTGCAGAAGTTCCAGTACGAACAAAGTCAGCAGGAATTTCCGTTACAGCATCCCCGTGGCTCATCAAGACAAGTTGCTCATCTGGAGTACCCGCAAAAAGAGCTGAATCTGTGTGAGTCAATGTTGATTGACCGTATTCACGGTTACCAGCATCGCCTGCAGGAACAACTTTTCCTCCAAGCTTGTGAGTCAATAGTCGCATACCATAGCAGATTCCCAAAAATCGGAATACCAAGTTCGAAAATTTCTGGATCAATATCAAACGATCCTTCTTCGTAAACAGAGTTTGGACCACCTGAAAGTACAATCCCGATAGGATTGATAGCACGGACTTCGTCAGCCGAAATCTTGTGACTTTTTAGTTCTGAAAAGACACCAATCTCACGGATACGACGTGAGATGAGTTGGTTGTACTGGCTACCATAGTCCAGTACGATGATCTTTTCGACATCTTGCAAATCAGTTGAAATGTTGCTCATCTTTTCCCTTTCTTCAAAGAAATATCTTCTTGATTATTCTATCATAAAAGGGTTAGAATTACCAACCAAACAAGTGCGGTTTGACTTTTCCCTATGAGATAGGGTACAATGGAAAAAATAAAGAAAAGAAGTGATCAAGCATGTTACCAGCTTATATGAAAATCCACGACCAAATCAAGAAAGACATTGATGAGGGAAGTTGGAAAATTGGGGAAAGACTTCCAAGTGAGCGAGATTTAGCAGAAGAATTTGCCGTTAGTCCCGATGACCTTACGTCAAGCAATCTCTTTTGGTTGAAGAAGGGGTTTTGGAACGACGTGTAGGTAGTGGGACCTTTGTTTCAAGTACACGTGTTCAGGAAAGAATGCGTGGAACAACTAGTTTTACAGAGATTGTTAAAGCTCAAGGGAAAACTCCGTCTAGTCACTTGATTTCTTATCGTCGAACCATTCCAAATGAGCAAGAAGTGGCTAAACTAGGTTTACTGCCAACTGATAATATCATTCGTATGGAGCGTGTTCGTTATGCGGATAAGGTTCCTGTTGTCTATGAAGTGGCGTCGATTCCTGAGAAATTTATCAAAAATTTCAAAAAAGAAGAAGTAACCAAGCACTTCTTTCAAACCTTGCAAGAGCATGGTTATCGAATTGGTAAATCTCACCAGACCATATACGCACGTTTAGCCAAAGAAAAAGATAGCTCATTACCTAGAAGTTGAAAAAAAGGGCATGCTATTTTTAGGTTTGACTCAGGTTTCTTACTTTGATGACGGAACGGCTTTTTGAGTATGTAAAGAGCCAATACGTCGGAGAACGGTTTGAATTTTATCTAGAAAATAATTAGTTTATAACATCACTCTTAAAGTAGAAACTCATCTATTTTTAAGAGTTTTTTTATTTGGTTATGATTAGAAAACATTTTTCCTAGTAAGAAAAAAATAGTAATCATACGAGTATTTTTTTCAAAGATTCGTGTTATAATAGTTAGGTTATATGGTCCCGATAAGGTGGTGGGATTGATTGTAAATACTCTTCCAACCAGTTCTTTGTAACTCTATAACGAATATTTTTTAAGGGGGGACATTTTTATGTCAGAACGTAAATTATTCACGTCTGAATCTGTATCTGAGGGGCATCCAGATAAGATTGCAGACCAAATTTCAGATGCTATCTTGGATGCTATTTTAGAGCAAGATCCAGAGGCGCACGTTGTCTGCTGAAACAGCTGTTTATACTGGTTCAGTACATGTTTTTCGGTGAAATTTCAACCAATGCTTATGTCGATATTAACCGAGTGGTTCGTGATACGATTGCAGAAATCGGTTATACCAATACAGAGTACGGTTTTTCTGCGGAGACGGTGGGAGTTCATCCATCTTTGGTGGAACAATCTCCAGATATCGCACAAGGGGTTAATGAAGCCTTAGAAGTTCGTGGAAATGCGGATCAAGATCCACTTGATTTGATTGGGGCTGGAGACCAAGGTCTCATGTTTGGTTTTGCGGTGGATGAAACAGAAGAACTCATGCCATTGCCAATCTCACTCAGCCACAAGTTGGTTCGTCGCTTGGCAGAGCTACGTAAGTCTGGTGAAATTAGCTACCTTCGTCCAGACGCTAAATCTCAAGTCACTGTTGAATATAATGAAAATGACCAACCAGTGCGTGTGGACACGGTCGTTATTTCAACCCAACACGATCCGGAAGTAACTAATGAACAAATCCATGAGGATGTGATTAACAAGGTTATCAAGGAAGTGATTCCAGCTTCTTACCTAGATGATGAGACTAAATTCTTTATCAATCCAACTGGTCGTTTCGTTATCGGAGGTCCTCAAGGGGACTCAGGTTTGACGGGTCGTAAGATCATCGTGGATACTTATGGTGGTTACTCACGTCACGGTGGTGGTGCCTTCTCTGGTAAGGACGCGACTAAGGTTGACCGTTCAGCTTCTTATGCAGCTCGCTACATTGCTAAAAACATTGTTGCTGCAGGTCTTGCTAAGAAAGCAGAAGTGCAATTGGCTTACGCGATTGGGGTGGCTCATCCTGTATCTGTTCGGATCGATACTTTCGGTACAGGAACAGTAGCTGAAAGTAAACTTGAAAAAGCAGCGCGTCAAATCTTTGACCTTCGTCCTGCAGGAATTATCCAAATGCTTGACCTCAAACGTCCAATCTACCGTCAAACAGCGGCTTATGGACATATGGGACGTACAGATATTGATCTTCCATGGGAACGCTTGGATAAGGTAGAAGCCTTGAAAAGAAGCCGTTAAGTAAA